>Ga0268262_10006077_pt1 | contig 11722 bp, 9 predicted proteins | sample TergutNc150P3_FD_190354 | JGI IMG/M metagenome (GOLD analysis project Ga0268262, IMG submission 190354) | Nasutitermes corniger P3 segment gut microbial community from laboratory colony in Florida, USA - Nc150 P3 (SPAdes) (version 2) | ecosystem: Host-associated > Arthropoda: Insects > Digestive... | reverse complement strand
GGGCGGCTAGGCTACACAAAAACGTGTTCGGGCTTCGCCCTCTGCACGTTTTTGTTCCGCCACATTTTTGCAAGCCCTGCAAACTGCTTCGCAGTTTGCCTATTCGGGCTTGCAAAAACGTCTTTTACCGCCAAACGTTAGGCGACATTCTTTCTAGAACCTTGATATAATCTTTACAATTTATGAGTATATTAATTTATTGTAAATTATCTTTATTTTCCATTCCTAAAAATACATCAACTGAAAATTTAATACGATTTGTTGTTAAATGTTCAGAAGTAGTACCATGATTTTTTCCAAAATTTAAATTAACAACTGAAATACCTAAACCTGCATTACGATCTTTTCCAATTGTTTCATTTTGTGTTATTTGTACGGCAATATCGAATTCTACTGTTTTACATATTGGAATGTTATCTTGCCTTCTAAATGCCAATGGTAATCCTTCCTTAAAAGCCTCAACAACTGATTCATTAATTTCAAGTAACGTTGTTTTAATAAAATCTTTTAGTCTTAAGGTTTGGTCATTTTGCATATTTTTTCTCCTAAAAATATTCCAAATAATCATTCTTATTCAATATTTCATCTGCAACACCTTTTTTTATTATATTTAAAATAAATTCGTCTTCTGTAAGATATTCTTCAATAGTTGCGCCACCAAGCATTAGATTTACTCCTTCAATATCTGTACTTTCAATTCCTGTAAAACATAATTTCCAAATGTTCTGTGTAGTATCCCAAACAAGAGAAAAAGTACAGAAATCAATAGGCATTTTAATATTACTTGGTTTCAAACGACTTGTATCGCAGGCTGTCTTTATATACTTAAGTCCACAGTCTTGCAAAACAAAAACAATTTTTCGTTTCCAATGGTTTACAATTTTTCCTTTTTTATAAGCTTGTTGCATCATCGTTTTAGAAAATTCGTTTGCCCAGTTTATTCCAAAATTATATGAATTCCGTTGAAATTTACCCGTTTCACGTATATCAGTAATAGCTGGATATGGACTTCCAGTTGTACCTGCCGCTTGTAATTCAACACAGAAAAAATCTGTTATTTTATTGTTTTTATCACGTGTTATAGCAACATAATCCACAGAACCGCCTACGCCTATATTTACTTCCGTTATCCATTCTATGTTTGTCCAATGTGATAAATACTTTTTTCTAATGGTATCAAACATTATACTTTCTTTAAATCGTTGGGGACAAATTATTACTGGCTCATAGTCATTAAGAAAATCCCCTTTATAGCCAATTGTACAAATACCAACTTTAATATGCGGCTCACTTTTTCGTGGTTTTACACATGTGCCTTTTATGAATGGACAATACTGTTGTTGTATTTCTTTTTTTAATTCAATAGAATCATCAATATATGGACAACCAAAAATTTCGGTTGGGCATTTTTTTAGAAAAGGTCTCTGCATATGTCTTTCATCCTTTTTTTAGCAATTACATTGTATTGTTCACATAAATCAATACCTATTCCTCTTCGATTTATTTTTACCGCAGTATATACAGCACTACCTGTTCCCGAAAAAGGATCAAGTACAATCCCATTTGGGGGACATGTTGCCTTAATAGGGTTTAACAATAATTCTTCAGGAAATACCGCATAGTGGGCATCGGTACGCCATGTATCTTCTGGAGTAATACGCCAAATGTCACTAGGTATATGTCCATTTGCTCCCATACGTAATATGAAATATCCTTTTGTTTCAAGTTCTTTTGCGCGACCACTTACATTTTTCTTATCGCTATGATATGTACGTTGTTGCCCACGTATAGTCATTCGAAAATCAACAATTAATCCTTTCTCCATGTCGCTAATAGTATTTTCAAGAGCTTTCATCGCAGATGATTTCTCCTCATCAGAAAGTACTTTACTATTTTCAATTTGTTGTCTATATTTTTTTCCACTTACTCCAGTTGCAGATACTAATTCCCCATTATATTTCTTCGGTTTTCGTAAAGGGTGTATACGAATTTCATCAGAATTATAATAATATTTTTTTTCTTTTACAAAATGGAAAATATGTTCATAAACATCACGCAAACGATCTTTACAGCTTTGTGTCCCTTTCATTTGATCCCAAATAATATCGTTTCGCAATATCCAACCGTTATCCATAAGTGATAAAGCAACTCGCCACGGCATCCCCATTAATTCCTTATCTCGATATTTATCACCAAGATTAAGCCACAGAGAACCTTGATTAGTCAAAAGCCGTTTTATTTCGTTGAAAATAAGCGTTAGATTTTGAATATATTGTTGAAAATCAGCTTCGTTACCTATCTCTTTTGGGCTATTATTATTATCATATTCCCGTAATTGCCAATATGGAGGTGAGGTTATAACACAGTCAATGGTATTACTGGGCATTGTTTGTAAAACTTCCAATGAATTCCCTGTGATAAAGGTATATAACCGTTTTTGTCGTAAAATTTCATCAAATTCATGCATTTTTAGACCCTGATTAAAAATAATATATAAAAATTGTATTTTTGTCAAGCTATTAAATATTAAAAAATAGAAACAATGTAATATATGAATATTCAGATTTTCATTTGTGATAATATACTATTAATGAAGGTTTATATTTTTAGTTCTTTTTATAGAAAATTAATTTTCACCTTAAAGATAGAAAGAACGTCGCCTAACAGGTCGGTAACTGTACGCCGCCTAACGGCGGCTAGGCTACGCAAAACCCAGTCGGGCTTACGCCCTTTGTGGGTTTTGCTCCGCCACATTTTTTTGCGCCCGTAAAAACGCTGCGCGTTTTTCCTTATCGGGCGCAAAAAAACGTCAGTTACCGCCGGAACGTTGTACGACAGTTTGTGTCGTGTAATATCTAGAATTCGCAGTGTTACACGACACTGTACCCCAGACAGGGGATAATGTCGGCTGCCCCCTTTTCTTCCCTCCGCGTCCTCCGCGAGAAGTCTTCTTCCCTATTCCTAATTCCTCACTCCTAATTCCTAATTTTTTGTTACTGCCATCCGTCGATGTCGAATTCGTCAATGTTTTCCTGGTTGATCATGAAGGTCTTTACCGGAACCCGTTTTTCGTAAGCCTGGTTGTTCAGAATCTTATACGCGACCGCGACTGCTTCCCTTGCAATGGAAATCGGGCTTTGCGCGCCCGAACCGGCAAACTGCCCGCGCCTGGCGATTTCGGCTTTGGCCGCAGGCGATCCGTCAACGCCGTATATGAGTATGTCAGTGCGGCCCGCGTCCTGGCAGGCGGCATAAGCGGCAAGCGCCACAATGTCGTTGCTGCCCATAAGGGCGATTACTTTGGTATTGGACTTGAGCATCTCTTCGATATATTGCCGCGCCAGAGAAGCATTGCCCTGCGCGTCCCTCAGGAACACTATGGTAAAACCGTTTCCCGCAATTGCTTCTTTAAAACCTTCGATGCGGGTGCGAGTCGAGATCCTTGCCGGGGAATCGAGGATGGCGATGGGGCCGCCGTTGGGGAAATGTTTTACCAGGTCAACGCCGCAGATATAACCCGCGTTCCTGTTGTCAGATCCCACATAAGCTGCTACCAGATCCAGATCCTTAACTTCCGAGTCAAAGTTAATTACAGGTATATTAGCGCTGTTAAGGGAAACCAGCGCGGGCCGGATCGCTTCCAGGTCAACAGGATTGAGAAAAAGAGCGTCGATTTCCTGGGAGATCATATCCTCAATCTGACTGATCTGCTTTACGATATCCCTGTTAGGATCAAAGGTAATCAGCCTGTCGCCGTTTTTCTCCACTTCTTCGCGGATTGTTTGCTCCAGGATGATAAAGAAAGGATTCCCAAGCCAAAAACAGGTGAAACCGAATGTCTTTGTTTCTTTCCTCTCTCTTTTTTCCTTTTTGCAGCCGGAAAACAACACGCTCGCCGCAAGAAGCGCCAATATACAGATTGCCACAACTCTTTTCATGCTTCTTCCCTATTCCTAATTCCTCACTCCTCACTCCTAATTTTTTTTACTGCCAGCCGTCGATGTCAAACTCGTCAATGTTGTCCTGGTTGATTATGAAGGTCTTAACCGGGATCATCTTTTCATAAGGCTGCTTGTTCAGAATCTTGTACGCGACTATAACCGATTCCTTTGCTATGGAGATCGGGCTTTGCGCGCCCGATCCGGCAAACTGCCCGCGCTTGGCGATTTCGGCTTTTGCCAGCGGGGACCCGTCAACGCCCCATATAAGGATGTTGGTGCGGTTCGCCTCCCTGCACGCCTCAAGGGCGCCGAGCGCCGTCGGGTCATTGCCGCCCATGAGGGCGAGCACTTCGACTTTTGACTTAAGCATTTCTTCGGTATGGCGCTTCGCCAGGGGAGAATTGCCCTGCGCGTCCCTCAGGAACACAATGGTAAAGCCCTTTCCAATAACGGCCTCGTTGAAGCCGTCAATGCGGTCGCGGAGCGAGCGCATTCCCTCGCAATCGAAGACGGCGATGGGGCCGCCGTTGGGGAAGCGTTTTATCATGTCAAGGCCGCAGACATAACCGGCGTTCCTGTTGTCCGAACCCACGTAAGCGGCTACCAGTTCCAGATCTCTCACTTCAGCGTCATAGTTAATTACCGGGATTTTAGCCTTGTTAAGGGAAAGGAGCGCGGGCTTGATCTCTTCCCAGTCAACGGGATTGATAAAAATAGCGTCGATTTTCTGGGAGATCAGGTCCTCGATCTGACTGATCTGCTTTTGGGTATCCATGTCGGGATCAACGGTAATCAGCCTGTCGCCGTTCTTCTCCACTTCTTCGCGGATTGTTTGCTCGATAACGGCAAAGAACGGATTGCTAATCCGCATAGAGGTGAAACCGAATGTCCTTGTTTTCTTCCCGCAGCCGAGAAACAACATACTTGACGCAAGAAGCGCCAATAAACAGATAACCGTAACTTTTTTCATGCGCTTTCCTCCAAATTCTATGTATTATCTTTACATAGAAACAAGATTCCGTCAAGCAAAACATAAACAAATAACAAATAGCAGGTAGCAAATAGCAAAGTAAGACAGGATTCACTCTCCGCCTCTTACTTTGCTCATTGCTATTTGCTCATTGCTATTTATTTTTGTTATTGCCATCCGTTGATATCGAACTCGTCAATGTTGTCCTGGCTGATTATGAAGGTTTCCACCGGGACTTTCTTTTCGTAAGGCTTCTTGTTCAAAATCTTATACGCGGTTTCTGCCGATATTTTTGCGATGGAGATGGGGCTTTGCGCGCCAGTGGCGACAAACTGCCCGCGCTCGGCGATTGCGGCTTTGGCCGCCGGGGAGCCGTCAATGCCGTATATGAGGATGTTGGTGCGGCCCGCAGTCTTGCAGACCTCAAAAGAGGCTAGCGCCGTCGGGTCATTGACGTCCATGATGGCGATTACTTCGGGATTGGATCTGAGCATTTCTGCGGTATAGCGCTGCGCCGTGGGAATATCGCCCTGCGCGTCCCTCAGGAACACTATGGTAAAACCCTTTCCCGCAATTGCTTCCTTAAATCCGGCAATGCGGTCGCGTGACGAGAGCCTGCCCGGGGAATCGAGGACGGCGATGGGGCCGCCGTTGGGGAAACGCTTTACCATGTCAGTGCCGCAGACATAACCCGCGTTCCTGTTGTCCGAACCCACGTAAGCTGCTACCAGTTCTATATTCCTCACTTCCGAATCAAAATTAATTACAGGGATTTTAGCCTGGTTAAGGAAAATCAGCGCGGGCAGGATCGATTCAGAGTCAACAGGATTGAGAAAAAGAGCGTCGATTTTCCGGGAGATCAGCTCCTCGATCTGAACGAGCTGCTGTACCGGGTCCCTTGCGGGATCAACCGTGATCAGACTGTCGCCGTTTTTCTCCACTTCTTCACGGATTGTTTTCTCCAGAACGGCAAAGAACGGGTTGCTAAGCTGCTTGCAGGTGAAACCGAATGTCCGCGGTTTTTTCTCCCCTTTGCAGCCGGCAAGCAGCACGCCCGCCGCGAGAAGCGCCATTAAACAGATTGTTATAATCTTTCTCATGCCCTCTCCTCCAGATATATTATTTTACTTATAGAAATGAGATTCCGTCAAGGACTTATTATATTAAGGAAGACATTTCTTCTTTTCATAATTGACAGCGCTTTGATTCCGTCTTATAATAATAAAAACGCGGTTATAATTAAGGAGAAAAATCTCTTGAACCACACATTTTCCCTGAAAAAATGGGGCTTTGTACTTTGTGCGGTGCTTGTCGCTTTGCTTATGCTGTTTGCTTCCTGCGGAAAAAGGACACGGCGCGCTTACACGAATACCAACCCGACTTATCCGATTACCATTTCTGTATTCTCTATGGCGTCCATGCAGCAGCCGCCCGCGAGCAATAAAGTGTACAAATGGATTGCGGAAAACCTCAACGTTACTTTTAGCTGGGATATCCTGGTGGGCGACAAGAATCAGAAAATCGGCGTAATGATAGCCGGCAGCGAATATCCCGATATCCTGCATGTTGACAGCCCCAGATTTTACGAAGCCGGGGCGCTGATCCCCCTGGACGACCTAATCGAGGAATACGCCCCCAGGCTCAAGGCTCATTACGCCGAGGCATGGGAAAGAATGAAGGAAGAAGACGGGCATGTCTATACCCTTCCGGTTTGGGGCGTGGTGACGGGAAGGGATCATAACACTTGGTACGGCGATTCCGCCATGTGGGTACAAAAGGAAGTGCTTAAGGAATTCGGCTACCCTAAAATAAAAACAATTGACGAGTATTTTGACCTGCTGATCAGGTACAAGGAAAAATACCCGACGATCAACGGTATGCCGACCATCGCCTTTACAATCCTCGCTTATGACTGGCGCACTTTCTGCATGATAAACCCCCCGAATTTTCTCGCCGGTTTTCCCAATGACGGGCGGGGAACCGTAGACCCGCAAACCCATCAATACAGGGTTTTCCTGTACCAGGATATTTCAAAACGCTGGTTCAAACTGCTCAACGAGATGAACGCGAAGGGCGTTATTGACCGGTCCTGTTTTGTTGACAACTATGACCAGTACCTTTCCAAACTGTCTTCGGGCAGGGTTCTCGGTTTCCATGATCAGGGATGGAATTTTCAGTCGGCGGATTACGCTCTGACAAACCAGGGGATGCACAACCGCACCTACGCGCCGCTTCCCATTGTCTTTGACGAAGACATCCGCCCGCGGTACAGAAACCGCAGGCTCCCCAATGTCGGGATGGGCATAGGGATCAGCGTAAAAGCCAAAGACCCGGTACGTATCGTCCGCTTCCTGGACGCCCAGCTTGACGACGAAGTTCAAAGGGTAATCGGATACTACGGTTTCCTGGACGAAGATTACCAGTTGGACGAAAACGGCAACCCCTACCGGACCCAGTTGCAGAGGGATCAGCAGGAAGACGAGGTGTGGAAGCTCCACAACCAGGCGCACCTCTGGCGGAATCATAACCCTAAAATAGAAGGATCTTACGAAAACGGCTGGCCTACCAATATTAACGAAGTATACGGCGAAAGAAACTCAACCATGAAAGCGGAAGACAAGGAACTTTGGGAGGCTTACGGGGTTAGCAGCAATCCTGAATTAATGGACATGGACCCGCCTCCCAACCCGGTATGGTTTCCCGCCTGGCAGATAGAGCCTCCCGACGGTTCGGAAGCCCAAATCGCGTGGAAAAAGGCGGAAGAAGTCTACAAAAAACACCTTCCCCGCATTATTTTGGCAAGCCGCAACCAATTTGAGGCACGGTGGAAGGAATATGTTGACGAACTGGCTAAAACAGGCATTGATAAGTACGAGGCCTATGTGCAGCAGGAAATCAACAAGCGCGTTACAAGGTGGAGTCCCAAAAACTGATGAATAATAAACTAATTACAAGAAAAATCATTGACCAGCGCCAGCTGATCTTGATGTCGCTGCCGCTGGTCCTCTATGTGATACTCTTTTCCTATGTCCCCATCTGGGGTTGGACCATGGCCTTTCAGAATTTCAAACCAGCCAGAAGCATTTTTGACCAGGAATGGGCGGGAGTACGGTGGTTCAAGTTCCTTTTCAACGATCCGGGGTTTATTCGGGCGTTGCGTAATACCCTGGCCATGAGCCTTATCAATATATCGCTCGGCTACGTCACGGCTATCGTATTTGCCCTGTTTCTCAATGAACTGAAACAGATAGGTTTCAAACGGGTGATACAGACGGTTTCCTACCTGCCCCACTTCCTTTCATGGATAATCGTCACCGGCCTTGTGGCGACAATGCTGTCGGTGGAAAACGGGGCGGTTAACGATCTGCTTATGGCGCTGAAAATAATCAAAGAGCCGATTCTGTTTTTAAGCAAGCCCAATTATTTCTGGGGCATCGTCGGGATGACCTATGTATGGAAGGAAGTCGGCTGGAATACCATCATATACCTTGCTGCCATGTCGGGGATCGACCCCGCCCTGTATGAAGCCTCCGAGATTGACGGCTGCAACCGCTATCACAAAATGTGGTATATCACCCTGCCGGGAATCAAGCCGACCATTATCATTTTGCTGATTATGAGCGTAGGCCATATTCTGGACGCCGGGTTCGAGCTTCAGTACCTGCTTAGAAACGGGCTGATTCAGGACGTGGCGGGAACTATAGATATTTACGTACTTGAATACGGTATTAATTTGTCAAATTTCTCGCTGGCGACAGCGGCGGGAATGTTCAAAAACGTGGTGAACATTACGCTGATATTTCTCGCGAACTGGCTCGCCAAACGCTCAGGAGAATCGAGGCTTATATGACATATTTTCAAAAATCAAAAATCGAGAATACCGTTTTTAACTTCGTCAACAGCGGTGTTATGCTGCTCATTATGTTCATTACTACATACCCGTTCTGGAACACCATTGCCGTTTCATTTAACGCGGCTGCGGATACCACAAGGGGCGGCATAACCTTCTGGCCGAGGGTTTTTTCGCTTCAGAACTACCGCGCTGTTTTTACCGACGGAACCATTTATCACGCTTTCTTTGTCTCAGTGGCAAGAACGGTTATACAAACCGTTACCGGGGTGTTTTTAACCAGTATGCTCGCCTACGCCCTCAGCCGTAAAGAGTATATTTTCCGCAGGCCGTTCACCCTCGTACTGATACTCTCCATGTATATCAACGCGGGGCTTATCCCCAATTTTTTGCTGATCCGTTCTTTGGGAATGTTAAACACCTTCTGGGTGTATATAATTCCCGGCATGATCGGCGCGTTTAACTTTATCGTGATTAGAACGTATATGTTAAGCCTTCCTGACAGTATCATCGAGTCGGCGCGTATTGACGGATGCGGGGATTTTGTCATCTTCTCCAGGATCATCCTCCCCCTGTGCCTGCCGGTGCTGGCGACTATATCGCTGTTCGTCGCGGTGGGTTCATGGAATTCGTGGTTTGACACGATGATCTATAATTCAGGCAGGGCATACCTGCATACCCTGCAATATAAGCTTATGCAGTTTCTCCAGTCCAGCCAGAACCAGTCCACAAGCGCGGCGGCCGTTGGAGCTATGGGCATGGCGCAGAACCTCGCGACCAGCATGGTGACGCCTGTCAGCATAAGGGCGGCCATCACGGTGGTCGCTGCCCTGCCCATTCTGGTTGTGTACCCGTTTTTACAGCGTTATTTTGTTGCCGGCATCAGCGTAGGGAGCGTGAAAGAGTAAATTGTAATGCCGGAATTGCTCTCCCTTGTAAAAAAAGTTGGTAAAACCGCCGTTTTTTACGGGCAGATATTGGTTGTTTTTCTGGCATTCACAGCGATGGTCATCTCAAGCTACCTTTATGTGGAAAAAATAATGCGGGAGCGCCTGGAAGTTGAAGTCCGCAACTCGCTTGACTTTATGCAGGCCAGCGTCGAATCCGATCTTGCAGAACCTGAAAAACTCCTGCAAAGCCTTTCTCAATCCATAAAGAACATGATACTCTACGGTTACAGCCCCGAAATGCTCCTAAAATATGTAAATGAAATGTTACCCAATGTAGTCAAATATGATAAGCGCAAGCTGGCGGTAAGCAATACATACGGTTATTTTGACGTATTCGGCGGCTTGCAGTTAAACAACGGGGAATGGATGCCTCTGACGGACGACGACCCCCGCGAACAGCCGTGGTTTAAAATGGCCGTTGAAGCGGACGGGAAAGTCGCCTACGACACGCCGTATTTCAACGCGCGTATACGCAGTTACGTGCTTACCTATTCGCGGCGGATTTTTGACGGAGAGACCCCCCTGGCGGTTATTGCGATTGACGTTCCGATTGACAAAATCACCGATTATGTCACCGAAATGCATGTTACTGCGGAAAGTTACGGGATACTGCTTGACGGAACTTTTAGGATCATCGCCCACCCGGGCAAACAGATGTTAGGCAGACGGCTGCACGATCTGGGTAGAGGCCTGTCAGACCTTGTAAATTATCTGGAATCGGGGGAACCTATTCCCGATAACACGATAGTCAATTACACCGGCATGGAGGCTCTCATTTATTCCAGGAAATTAAAAAACGGCTGGAACCTCGACCTTATAGAACCTGTCAGAGACTATTACCAGGAAGTCAGGAACATGGGGCTGGCCCTTACCATTCTCGGCCTGAGCATGGCGACTGTTTTAAGCATCATCCTGGGGCGGATGAACATATCAAAGAGGAGGGTTGATGCGGAAAAGAGGCAGAAAAGCGACTTCCTCGCGAAAATGAGCCACGAAATCCGCACCCCGATGAACGCCATCCTCGGCATCACAGAGATCCAGCTTCAGAACCGCGACATTCGGGAAGATTTAAGGGAAGCGTTAAGCAAAATTTACAACTCCGGCGACCTGCTCCTCGGGATCATCAATGACATTCTGGACTTTTCAAAAATAGAGGCGGGAAAACTGGAGCTTGTGCCCGTCAAATACCAGATCGCCAGCATGATTAACGACATTGTGCAGTTGAACAAGATAAAGAACAGGAACAAGCCCATCGAATTCAAGCTGCAGGTGGACGAACTGCTTCCGGCGGAACTGTTCGGCGACGAACTGCGGATCAAACAGATTCTGAACAACCTGCTCTCCAACGCCTTCAAATACACGGACAAAGGCGAGGTCGCGCTGTCGGTCGCCGCCGAACAGGCGCGGGGGAGCGGGATGTCAACTAACGCCACTATCGTTTTCAAAGTAACCGACACAGGGCAGGGAATGACCCTGGATCAGATACAAAAAGTGTTCGACGAGTATTCCCGCTTCAACCTGGAAGCGAACCGCACGACGCAGGGGACAGGGCTGGGGATGAACATAACGCAGAATCTTGTGAACATGATGGGGGGCAGCATCAACGTGAAGAGCATGCCGGGAAAGGGGACGGAAGTTACCGTAAAGCTGCCGCAGAGGGTCGAGGGCACGGGGGCGATGATAGGCAAGGAAACAGCCGAGGCCCTGCAGCAGTTCAGGATGAGCAGCGTGTCGCAGGTGGAAAAGTCGCAGATCACCTACGACCCCATGCCGTACGGGAAAGTGCTGGTGGTGGACGACGTGGAAACCAACCTGTACGTCGCCAAAGGGCTGCTGGCCCCCTACGAGCTTTCGCTGGAAACCGCCATAAGCGGGTTTGAGACAATAGACAAGGTGAAAGCGGGCGGCGTGTACGACATAATCTTCATGGATCACATGATGCCGAAGATGGACGGCATAGAAACGACGAAGATACTGCGGGAGATGGGGTACCAGGGGGCGGTGATCGCGC
>Ga0268262_10006076_pt1 | contig 11723 bp, 11 predicted proteins | sample TergutNc150P3_FD_190354 | JGI IMG/M metagenome (GOLD analysis project Ga0268262, IMG submission 190354) | Nasutitermes corniger P3 segment gut microbial community from laboratory colony in Florida, USA - Nc150 P3 (SPAdes) (version 2) | ecosystem: Host-associated > Arthropoda: Insects >... | reverse complement strand
GGTCAGGCGCACGCGGGCCACCTTGCGAAGCGCCGAGTTGGGCTTCTTGGGCGTGGTGGTGAAGACGCGGGTGCAGACCCCGCGCTTTTGGGGACAGGCATCGAGCGCGGGGCTCTTTGTCTTGTTTGTAAAAGTCTTCCGCCCTTGGCGGATCAACTGATTGATGGTTGGCACACCATCCTCCAAAAAAGTGTTTGCGACCAGGAACCCAATTCCGGCGCGGGCCCGAGAGGTCGGATGGCATTGCTTGGAAACGACATCGGGCGATGTTTCAGGAAACGCGGGCAAGTGCATTGGGCGCCCGCGAACTGGAAATGTTAGCACGGATGGGGGAAATTACAAGCAGAAATGCTGGCTCACTTTTTTGCCGGGCAGTTTTCGCAGCACGCGCCGCCGCTGGCGCCCTTTGGGCTGCTTTCGCAGGCTGGCTTGTCGACCTTGTCCGCTATGTCCGCCTTGCCTTTGTCCTTGGCGGGCGGAGAATTGCTGTAGCCCTCCGCGTACCATCCTCCGCCGGCGAAGGTGATTGCCGGCACAGAGATTTGGCGGCGCATTCCATTGGGCGCCCCGCAGGCCGGGCAGTCACATTCAGTGGGGGCTTCAAAACTGCAAAGGCGTTCTTCACTTGCATGGCAAACCGCGCAACAATATTCATAGAGCGGCATCGTTACCTCTTGTCCGTGCCGTGCGGCCCCGGGGCGGGGCAGGTCGGCAAACGCACGCTTGGCAGTTTACTTTTTTGGAAGCCCAACCGCAACAACCTTTTGTTTCCCGTAGCAGACAAATGCCATCCCTCTCACACTTTTTCCTCGACGCACAGTCCTTTTGGGACGCATTCCCGCAGATGCGCCCGGACACCAGGGGCGCCAACGGCAAAAAGCTGTGCTTCACAAACGGCTGCTTCGACCTCATACACCCAGGCCACGTGCAGTATCTGGAAGACGCTAGGGCCCTTGGCGATTTTCTGGTGCTGGGCCTCAACAGCGACCAAAGCGTGATGAGGCTGAAGGGGGAGTCCCGTCCCCTACAGAGCGAAACGGCAAGGGCCTTGGTGCTGCTGGGCCTCAAAAGCATCGACGCAGTCATTCGCTTTGACGAAGACACTCCGCAGGAGCTGATTGGTGACATTCTGCCCGATGTGCTGGTCAAAGGCGGTGACTACGCGCCCGACACCGTGGTGGGGCGCGAGATAGTCATCGGCAGGGGCGGGCGCGTGGCGATAATCCCATTTTTGGAGGGGCACAGCACTTCGGTGATAGTTGACAGGATTCGCAGGAACCAAGGGGTGGTGAGTTTTCGGCAAGTCTGAAAAAAAACGCCTTTCCCCCTTGCGCTTTTGACTTGGTTGCCATACCTTTCTGTTTCGTCAGTGGAGAAAACCATGATCGTTTCCGCCGGGTGGCCAGGATGCGTCCTCGATGTTTTGGTGTCAGTGGGGCAGGAAGTCGACGAAGACGAGCAGCTGATGCTCCTTGAGGAGACCGACGACGGCAGGACGCAGGTGTTCATCCACGCGCCGGAGGCCGGCAGGATAGTCAAGATCATGGTGGAGGACGGCGACTTTGTGCAGGAAGACGACGACCTCATTGAAATAGCAGAGTCGGGCAACTGATGTCACTCCTAGTCAAAAATGTCCAACTGATTGACCCGGCAAAAAAACTGGACGCGCAGGGCGCGTTGCTCGTTGTGGACGGTCTCGTGGCCGCCGTCGGCGATGTTTCCGACGGACAGGTTCCGCCAGGCACCGAAACGCTGGACGGCGGCGGGAAGGTGCTGTGCCCTGGCCTGATAGACCTGCACGTCCACTTCCGCGACCCAGGGCAGGCGGCAAAGGAGACGATACAGACGGGCTGCCAGGCGGCAGTGGCCGGCGGCTTCACGTCTGTGTGCGCCATGGCGAACACAAAGCCCGTGAACGATTCCGTTGCCATCACGGAACAAATGCTGGCCAAGGCCGCAAAGGCCAACCTGTGCCGCTACTTCCCCTTGGGCACTTTGACCAGGGGCATGGCGGGCGAAGAGTTGGCCGACTACGGGACCCTGAAAGACGCCGGCTGCATAGCCTTCAGCGACGATGGGCAGCCGGTGATGAACGCCGCCGTGTTGCGAAAGGCGATGGAGTACACAAAGTGGCTGGGCGTCCCAATAGCCCTGCACGAAGAGGACAAAAACCTGGCTGGCAACGGCTACATGAACGAAGGCGCCACCAGCGCGGCCCTTGGCTGCCTCGGCATACCCGCGTCGGCGGAAGAGGCCATGGTGTCCAGGGACATCGTTTTGGTGGGGCACACCAAGTCCCGCGTCCACTTCCAGCACGTCTCGACAAAAGGCTCCATAGAGGCAATCCGCCGCGCAAAAAGAGAGGGGCTTCCCGTTACCTGCGAAGTGACCCCCCATCACTTCGCCCTGCTTGATGCCGAAATGGCCAGGTTCGACGCCGACTTCAAGATGAACCCCCCGCTAAGGACTCAGAGCGACATAGACGCGATACAGGCGGCCATAGCCGATGGCACTGTCGATGCGATAGCCACAGACCACGCGCCGCACACATATGACGACAAAGAAGTGGAACTTGCGATTGCCCCCTTCGGTATCATCGGCCTCGAAACCGCGCTGCCGCTTGCGATAGAGCTATTGGTCAAACGTGGCGTGGTGGGTCTCGCCCGCGCCATCGAGCTATTCACCGCAGGCCCGGCAAGGACATTCCAACTGGACAAAAAGGGCCTAGGCAGTATCAACGTCGGCAGCCCCGCCGACTTCACGCTCATAGACACATCCGCTACTGTCACCGTTGACAGGGCGTTCATAAAGAGCAAGTCCTTCAACACGCCATTCAAGGGCAGGGAACTGCACGGCAAAGTGCTTGGCACCTGGGTGGCCGGCAGAAGGGTGTACGAAGCCAGGGCTGGTGAGTAGGCACCGGCCGTATCGATGATGTTCCAAATCGTTCATTGTCAATGAACGATTTGACAAGGCGTTGCTCCAATCCTTGTAGAACGGCGATGTTATCCCATGTTGCCCACAATATACCTGATCGCCTCGATCACTTGGTCCTGGTCGTCCTCAGTCAGGCCGGGCCACAGGGGCAGGCTCATCAGGCGCTCGCCGCTCCACTCACATTCGGGTAGGCCGTCCTTGGGCAGGGCGTCCGGGCGCTGGGCGTAGTATTCGCAGTAGTAGGGGTGGATGTGCGCGGGGCGATAGTGGATGCCGGCGCCGATGTTTTCTTCCTTCAGCGCCTGCACGAATGCGTCGCGGTCCCTGCACACTATTTCGGGGCGTATCCTCAGCACAAACAGGTGGAAGCAGTGCCGGTGGGTCTGGTCGCCCTCCCACGGCAGCAATAGGCCGTCAATGCCCTTTAGGCCCTCCAGATACCGCCTGAACAGGACTTCGCGCCTCTGGTTGAATGAATCCAGCTTTTTGATCTGGTGCAGGCCCATGGCGGCCTGGATGTCCATGAAGTTGGCTTTGCGGCCTGGCTCCACTATCTCCGTGTGGGGCGTGCCGTCCTTTGCAAAGCGCCGCCATGCGTCCTTCTCTATGCCGTGGAACCTTAGCCGCTTGATGCGGGCGACGTGTTCTTCTCTGTGGAGCGCTATGCAGCCGCCCTCGCCGGTGGTCATGTTCTTGTTGGGGTGGAAGCTATAGACGCTCATGGCGGACTTTGGGTTCGCGCCTATCTTTGTCCCCCTGTAGTGCGCGCCCATGGCCTGCGCGGCATCCTCTATCACCCAGAGGCCGCGCCTTTCGGCTATTTCCCAAATGGCGTCCATCGGGGCTGGCAGGCCGGTCAGGTGGATGGGGATTATGCCGACGGTCTTTGGCGTTATTGCCGCCTCGATTTTCGCGGGGTCTATGTTCAGCGTCCTGCGTTCGATGTCAACCAGCACGGGCACTCCGCCCTGTAGCACTATGGTGTTGAGTGTGCTGGCCCAGGTCATGGGCGTGGTGACAACCTCGTCCCCTGGCTTCAGGCTCATGACCTGCAGGGCTATCTCCTGCGCCGTTGTGGCGCTGTTCATCACAAGGCAGTGGGGGATACCGTTGTAGCGTTGCAGTTCCTCTTCAAACCTTGCGGACTTCGGCCCTGTAGTGATCCAGCCCGAATGGATGGAATCAATGATTTCTTCTATCTCTTCCTGCCCGATGACCGGGCGGGTGAAGGGCAGGAACTCGCTGCGACGCTTGTACATTCAATGAATGTAAATGATTAAGCGCGAAATGTAAAGATATGGCTATTCTTTAGGTAGCCAACCAGTTGTGGTCGGCGGCTAAAACATGGAGCCAACGCTATGAAACCATTCCTCAGCCAGACGCTTACAACGGCAGCGATAGTGCTGGTGGCGGGCACCCAGGTGCTGGATGCCTGCACCAACCTCCTTGTCACAAAGGGCGCGAGCCGCGACGGCTCGACGTTCATCACGTATTCGGCGGACAGCCACCATCTGTATGGCGAGCTCTACTTCAAGGCCGGCGGCAAGCACCTGCCCGGCACTATGCGCGACGTCATCGAGTGGGACACTGGAAAACTCTTGGGCAGAATTCCAGAGGCCCTGATCACTTTCAAGCGCGTCGGCAACATGAACGAACACCAACTCTCCATTGGCGAGACCACATTCGGCGGGCGGGATGAATTGGAAAAGCCAAACGGCATCATAGACTACGGCAGCCTGATGTACATCGCGCTGGAGCGCTGCAAGACGGCCAGGGAGGCGGTGCAGCTCATGGGCAAACTGGTGGAGGAATACGGCTACGCCTCAAGCGGCGAGAGCTTTTCCATCGCCGACCCCAACGAAGTGTGGATCATGGAGATGATCGGCAAGGGCGAGGGCGAAAAGGGGGCGGTCTGGGTCGCGCAGAGGATACCCGACGGATGCATAAGCGCCCACGCGAACCAGGCCAGAATCCGCCAGTTCCCGCTGAAGGATTCGCAGAACTGTCTCTATTCCAAGGACGTCATCTCCTTTGCCAAGGGCAAGGGCTGGTACAGCGGCGAGGACAAGAATTTCAGCTTCTGCGAAACGTACGCGCCATGGGACCCTGCCTCGCTGAGGGCCTGCGAGGCGCGTGTGTGGAGCATTTTCAACAGGGCGGCTCCGTCACTGAAAATCCCCGCTGATTTCGCAATGGGCAACGTGAAGGCCGCCCCCATGCCAGTTTGGGTGAAGCCCGACCAAAAGATAGGCCTGCGCGACGCCATGGAACTGATGCGCGACCACTTTGAGGGCACGCCCATGGACATGACAAAGGACGTGGGCGCTGGTCCATTCGCGCTGCCCTACCGCTGGCGCCCTATGAGCTTTGAAGTCGACGGGCAGAAGTATGTCCACGAGCGGGCGATTTCCACGCAGCAGACGGGCTGGTCAATGGTCTCGCAGATGCGCTCCTGGATGCCAGGCCCCGTCGGCGGCATACTGTGGTTCGGCGTCGATGACACCTACAGCACGGTCTATGTGCCCATGTACTGCGGCATAGAAGAGCCGCCCAAAGCGTTTGCCGAGGGCAACGGCAGCTTCGATGCATTCTCATGGGACAGCGCGTTTTGGGTCTTCAACTTCGTCACCAACTACGCCTATTCAAGATACAGCGATATGATCAAGGACATCCGCAAAGTCCAGCAGGAGCTGGAAGGCGGCTTCCAGTCGGACCAAGAGAGCGTGGAGAAATCGGCGCTGGACCTCTACCAGCAAAACCAGCCCTCCGCCTTGTCGTTCCTGACCAAGTACTCCAACACCTGCTCAGAAAAGACCATGGCCCGCTGGCGGAAGCTGGGCGAGCACCTAATCTGGAAATACCTCGACGGCAACGTGCGCGACGAGAAGGGCGAAGTGACTCACCCGAAGTACCCCGAAGGCTGGTACAAGAGGATAGTGGAGGACCACGGGGACGCCATCAGACTGCCGAAGTAGCGGCCCGCTTGCCGGCGCGGATGACAATCGAATAGCCACAGGAGGCTGCATGGCAAAATCCACAAATGCCCCCTTGAACCCAAACGGGTATGTCAGCAAAGTGTTGTTGGGCAATGAAACAATACTGCACCAGACGCGGCTCCACAGAATCGTCTATGCAAAGTCTGTGTTTTCTGCGGTATTGCTTTTGCTGGTTTCGATACTGACGTTCTTGATCTCCGATGACGCAAGGATTGTCTTGTCCGTCTGGACTGCGTCGATACTCATTGTTGTCCCGATGTGGCTTGCGCCTTACATCCGCAGCGCCCATAGCGAGTATGCCGTCACCGACACGCGCGTGATACTAAAGACGGGGCTTTTGCGCCAGACGGTGCTGGACTTGCAGTGGAAGGGCGTTGGAGGCATATCCGTTGGCCAAACGCTTTTCGGCAGGCTGTTCAACTATGGGACGATGGGTGTCCTTGGGGATTCGGCCGGTCAGAAATTTCCGAGGGTCGCCGATCCCTTTGCGTTCAAACGCGCCGCCGAAGAAATGATCCAAAAGAACGCCAATGGCAATGCAAGCAAATAGCTCGCGGCTGTGTAACTTGACCGCCCTCTTCTGTTTTCTCGCGCTGTTCTTGTGCCAGCCGGTTGTGGGTCAAGAAATTGCGCCCCCCAAGAGGGTGGTCAGCCAAGCCGTGGGCACGGACGACATCCTGCTGGCCTTGGCTGACCCAGGCCAGATTGCGGCTCTGAGCCATTTGTCGCATGACCCGCTTTACGCGCCGGACGCTGCGTTGGCGAAGCGCCACCCGAAACTTGGGAGTTCAAGCGCGGAGGATATTCTGCGCTTTAAGCCCGACTTGGTGCTGATGGCTTCCTTCTCCTCGCCCGAAAGCGTGGCCATCATTAGAAAGAGCGGCGTGAGGCTTTACATCCTAGAAAAGTATGAAACGCTGGATGACGTGTATGAGTCCCTGCGACAGGTGGGCAATCTGTTGGGACAGGCGAAAAGGGCGGATGCACTGATAGTCAGTTGCCGCGCCAGGGTCGGCGCCATCGAGACGGCACTAAAAGGCGCGAAGCCAAAGCGTGTCGTCTCGGCGGGAGTCTATCCATACATTTCGGGCTCCGACACTTCCTTCCAGGACCTTTGCGACCACGCAGGAGCCGTCAATGTGGCGGCCGAAGCGGGGATAAAGGGTGTCGTGCCCATCCCGGCGGAAAAGCTGCTTTCTTGGGACATCGAAGTTCTTGTGGGGCCTACGGAGCATAGGCCGGGCGAAAGTGGGCCGAAGCTGCGCGACCGCATGAAGGGCGTTGCCCCGTTCCGCTACCTGAAGGCGTACAGGGAGGGGCGCGTGGTGGAAATCCCCGGTGCGCTCTTCGGCGCCACAAGCCACCATCGCATCGCCGCCTACGAAGCGCTGGCAAGGGCGCTGCACCCGGAGCGCTTTGGGGGCATGTAGTTTTGTCCCTGTGCCATTCCAATGGGGATGGGCTTATGCAAGAATAAGTATCGAGGGTTCGGATGGCGAAGACGTATTACGCGGGTATGGAGGTTGCGGCGCAGTGCGGGCGCTGCGGGGCGGAGACGGAGCACCGCGTTCTTTCGATAACCGATGGCGTCCCCGAGCAACTGGTCTGCTCGCACTGCGGTGCCGTACACAAGTTCAGAGTGGAGCACCCCGTTGCGGTGCCCCGCGCTGTGCGTTCCGCCGCCCCAAGGGGGCAGTCCGCGCCGTCGGGCATCAACGCCCTCATGGTCAAAGAGCGCGCAAGGGAGGTTGCACAGCCGTACGGGCAGGGTGTCTCATGGACCGAGGGCATGTGGCTGGATCACCCGTCTTTTGGCTTGGGGAGGGTGCAGCAAAGGTCGGGGCGCAAAATCACCGTACGGTTCCAAAGCGGCGAAAAGACCCTCATCGTGCTGTAGCGATGCTGGTAGGCTGTCACTGCACAAACACAGACTTGGCCTCCGAGGCCTTGGACGTCTTAGCGACTTGGATTCGCCGCTCTTTGCCGTTGAGCCACAGTTTGGCCATGCCGCCCTGCGAGCCGGCGGTGTACACATCGCTCCCCGACACGCAAACGGAATAGACACGCGAGCTTTTGTCGGTGATGAGCTGCTTCTTGCCGTTGGTCGAGATCTTGGCGTAGCCGTTTTCGTCCAGGACGATGTAAACCTTGCTGCCCGCCACCCACACGCACTTGGCGTAGGAGTTGGCGCCGTTTTGCCCTATCTGTATGGGCGTGCCGTTTTTCCAGAGCGTGGCCGCAGTGATGTTGTTGACCTCTTCGTAGCCCGCCACGTACACTGTGCTGCCCGAAACAGTGACCGAGATCGCCGTGTCGTTCCTCCCGCCTCCGCTGAGCTGACGCAACTCCCCGTTCACCCACAGCACGGCGAACTGTTTTCCTGGGACGCTCTCTTCCCATCCTGCCACGTACACACTGCTGTCCAACACAAAGACTGACGTGGCCTCCGATGGGAGGCGACTGAGGCGCTGCGAGGCACCGTTCACCCATATCGTGGCCGAGTTGCGCTCCACCCCTGCAACATACACTTGGTCGCCAAAGACGAAGACCGAATTCGCGGTGTCGTTACGGTGCCCCTGGCTCAGGCGGTGGGGCTGTCCGTTCAGCCAGTACAGTGCGACCGATGTGCTTGGGGCGGTTTCCTCGTACCCGGCCACATAGACATGGGAGCCCACGACATAGATGGAATTGGCCGCAGTTGGCGATGTGCCTTGGCCCAATGGGGTCTTGGTTCCGTTCTTCCAATAGGTGGCGACGCTGATGCTTGTGGTCGATATTTCATTGCCGGCGATGTACACGTCCCGCTCGTGAGAAAACACCCCGCCGGCTTCGGATGCACCCTTGTCGCACGCCACAAATGCAGTGGCCAGTAGGGCGATGGCTGCCGCCGCGCGGAGAGTTCGTTCCATGTCAACGCTCCTCTCTCGACAGAAGAGGGACAATCCAATGCTCCCGCTGGCGGTCGCCTGCGGTCTGTGTCAGAGCTGGGTTGCAGGTGTTGTGCATCGATTGACCTGTATCGGTTGATCGTGTTGCGGGAACGTGGTGCGCCAGTAATTCAATCGTTCTTGGTCTGACTCTGTATCCACAAGTGGTACACATACATGCTTATGGCGCTCGCCATGCCGCAGAATGCCAGTATCGCCCAGCCCAGTGTGGCCTGACCGGAGTCCAGCAGAAGGAGTTTGTTGGGCAGTTCCACGGAGCCCTTGCACATGACCTCTTTGAAGAGCCACGCCCCAGCCGGCCCGCCGATTATGCTGCCTATGGCCATCGGCAGGTTGGCGTAGCCCTGGAAGAGGCCCTCTTGGCCCTTGGGGGACAGGGAGCCTATGTATTCGTAGAGCCTGCTGCTGTTGAAAAGCTCGCCGAAGGCTATCAGGGCCACTGTCATCACCACGAAGAGGCTGCCCAGTGGGATGATGTTGCCCACCAACTGCGTCACGCCCCCCGACATGTAGAGGGGGACTATGTTGATGAGCATCGATGCGGAAATTATCGCTATGCCCACGAAGATGCTCTTGATGGGCGGGAGTTTGCCGAAGACCCTTGTTATCAGCAACTGGCAGGTGACTATGACAAATGGGTTTGCCGCCGTGTAGATGTCCATCGCGGGCGTCAGCTCGACCGTCTTCTTTGTGTAGAGCGGCAGCAGGTTATAGACCTGATTGTAAATCAGGTAGAACCCGCTGGAGACGAGCAGAAACATTGAGAAGCGCAGGTTCGCCAGCACCCTGGGGATGCCGGCAAGTATGGCCCCGACCGATTTCTGGGGCTTCTTCTCCGTCTCGCCCATTTCAATGTCAGGGTCGCGGTAAAGAAACATCACCAGGAAAAACGCCACGGCGGCCGCCGCCAGGCTGACCATGAATATCGAACTGAGATCGAAGCCGGGGGACCGTCTGACTCCGAAACTGACGAAACGACCCACAAGACTGCCAATGTTGATGATCATGTAAAAAATGGCGAAGCCCAGGGTTTTCCTGGCCCCCGATGTTTTCTGTATTGTGCCGGCGATGCAGGGCTTGACGAAGCTGCCCCCCACGCCTATCAGCAGGACGCCAAGGCAAATCGGCACCACAGTCCAGAGCGTGGCAGTGACCTCGTGGCCCGGCACGTCCGAAAGCTGCGCCCCGCCAAGCCAGACGGGGTAGCCCATTGCAAAGTAACCTGCCGACACAAGTATGAAGGCGATCAGAAGGGCCCGCTTGAAGCCGATCTGGTCGGCTATGGTGCCGGAGAGTATCGGCAGGAAATAGACCAGCCCCCACAGGACGGATGAGTTGATGAAGCTGGGCCAGTAGTCCCCGAAGCCAAGCTGGCCCAAGTATATGACCACGAAGCTGGCCATGGCGTAGTACGCCGCCCTCTCGAACAGCTCGGTGACATTGGCCGACCAGAAGCTGGAGGGGAAGGGCGCCGGTTTGGTTTTGGTGTCTTCCATTGGCATGGAGTCCCCAAACAAAGACAGAATTGTACCCCAAAAAGCCAGAGGCCATCGTTAATGGCTTGTAATTCTAGGCGAACATTGGTTTAATTAGGCTACAGAGGTTTTCATGTCCCGCCTTCTGCTAGTGGACGACAACCCAAGCATCGACAGGATAGTGGTGTCCCTCCTGAGCGGGGCGCCCTTCGAGGTCACCTATGCCAAGACGGCATCGGAGGCGCTGGGTCTGGTGGACGGGGAGGCCCCATTCGACTTGGCCCTGCTCGACACCTCGCTCCCCGAGATGGACGGCTGGGAACTGCTGGGGCGCATGAGGGAAAACCCCAAGGCGGCAAGCATCCCGATAGCTATGATGGTCGGTGTGCTGGAGGACGTTGACCGTGCAAAGGTGGACAAGGCCCCCATTCAGGCACTCATGCTAAAGCCGGTCGATTTCAGGGACTTTCCCGATAGACTGCAGGGGCTAATAGCGGCGGGGGTCACGGCGCGTGTGGCGCCAGCGGTTCCACTGGCTTCAGCCAGTTTTGCCGATGCCGACCTCCTCATCTTGGAAGAGCAGGATTTGGCGGAGGACGAAGGTCTGGGCGGGTCAGGCGATTCCGGCGATGACGCGCCACCTCCCGCCCTGGCCGCCGAACCAAGCTCGGACGGCGACGCCATGTTCTCCCTGAACCTTGAGGACCTGAACATGGGCGAGATCGATAAGCTGGCGGTCGACGGCGGGTCAGTGCCATTCGCTGAGGAGGAGCCATTCATCCCTCAGCCTGAGCTTGAGCCCCAGGGCACCCCTGTACGGGAGGACAGCACCGATTTCATCGACGCTTCGCCCGATGACTTCGATTTCGGCAAAACCGAAGAAATTGTGGAGCCGGGCACGGAAGAAGCGGACGCCGCCCCAACGCTAGAAGCAATCGGTGGCGACGCAATGCCCGATGAACCGACGGTTGACCTCGGCGAGGAAACCGAGCCCTCGGACATCGCGCAGCCCGAATCCGGCAGGCAGCAGGCAGACTCCGCCGTGCCGGAACAGGTGGAAGTCGGCGCCCACGGCGATGTCGCTTCCCTGGAGTCCGAGCTGCTCTCGGACACAAAGTTCATTGAGGCCGTGGCTAGGGCGGTGACAAAGGCAGTGGTGGACAAACTGAGTAACTAGTGTTGCGGTCGCATCCAAGCGCATCGCGCAGGAACGGGGTGGCATGGCGGGGTTCAACACGGAGTTTAAGCTGAACGGTCGTGCCTACCACGTCCAGACGGAGGACAAGGGGCCCCTGCACTTGTTTTTCCAGACCCTCATCTATGTGCGCGGCGAAATACTGGACAGCTTCATTGGGAACTATTCGGAC
>Ga0268262_10006075_pt1 | contig 11724 bp, 7 predicted proteins | sample TergutNc150P3_FD_190354 | JGI IMG/M metagenome (GOLD analysis project Ga0268262, IMG submission 190354) | Nasutitermes corniger P3 segment gut microbial community from laboratory colony in Florida, USA - Nc150 P3 (SPAdes) (version 2) | ecosystem: Host-associated > Arthropoda: Insects > Digestive... | reverse complement strand
CTATCCACCTGCCTTGATCACGCCTGACGTCGTCCGAAGCGCGGCGCGAGCCGTCTAATAACATATCGACGGTTTTTTTACTTAATATATCTACATAATGAAACATAGCAAGGCCTCCTAAGGAGTCTGTCAATTCCTTGAGGTTTTTCAGGCCGTTCTCTTTCATATAAGGCAAAATATTCTTGGCGCAGTAATAACGCACCATCATCCTGTACGCTTTGCAAGCCGCGTCGGCGCGTCTGAGCGGCGGCGACCGCAGGCTGTTGTCGTTGCCGCCGCCGGTTTTGTATTGCTTGATCAGGTTCAGCGCGTCTAAGATTTCATCGACGGTGTCCGGCGCCAACGGATCGTGTTCGATGAACTGGTCGCGGTGCAAACGTTTGTCCCGGGCGGCGAACTTCTGCGCGCTCCGCATCACCGCGTACATATTGTGGGTGAACCAGAAGGCCGGGAATACCGTCGCGGAGCCGCTCTTTTCGTCCAAGGTGATCAGGCTGAACGGATATTTCACGTCTAATTCCGTTTGATAAGCTCCTTTGGCGATCATCGTAAAAGAGGCGAAGCGGCTGTTGTGGCGCAAACTGACGCATAGCCCCGGCCAGAAGCCGCGTTTGGCCCATATCTCGCCGTCGCTGACCCGGCTGTTGTGGTTTGAGCCGACGGTCGCTCCGGCGGCGATGTTGCTCTGGCCGCCTACGGCGGCGGCGATCAGGAAGGAGTTGTTGTGGTGCTGGGCGTGCATAGGCATGATCAGACTGTTGGCGATCTCGCAGCATGCTATCTGTGCGCAGTCGCCCGCGACGGAATGGTCGACGCGGGCGGCTTTGGAGACCGCCGCCGCCGTGCCGGTCATCACCGATGATAACTGCGCCGCCGAGTCGATCCTGTTCCCGTAGCCGACGATCGAGTCGCGGATTTGGACGGCGGGGCCGATGAAGGTCGGTTCGCCGCCGTCGCTCAATACTGTTGAATTGCTGATAATCTCTGCGCCGTCCACGACGGCGGAGGGGCCGATCAGCGTGTCGCGTACGGCTTTGGTATTGATGATTGCCGCGTTTTTTGCGATGACGGCGGTTTTCGGGCATATGTAGCGGCAGGCGGCGTAAGTCATCTCGGCGAGCTTGTCGAGCAGATCGTTATCGCCTCTAAACTTCGCCCAGAGGTACGCGTCGGTGCAGGTCATCCCCGGATAGGGGAGTATCGCCCTGCCCCCGTTTTCGTTGACTACATTTATCGGATACCGATGATCCGCGTCGACGCTCATCCCGAACGCCGCCCCGTCGGCGGAAGAGATTTCGTTGACTCCGAATATCAAGACGGAGTCGCTAATATGTTGATTTATCGAGAATAAGAGATTGTGAATTGCGACATCGTCATCTATACATACATTATTGAAACGGCTGTTGTAGAGGCCGGTTTTGAGAGATATGTTCCCGTATCGGAGGCGGTCTTGATTGAACGCGCCTATCAGAACCCGCCCCTCGAAACGGCATCCGCGCACTCTGTCCGCGTCAAAACCCTTGACGGCGACGCGGACGCCGCCCCAGTTTTCGGCCGTGCTGCCCTGCCCCTCAAGCCGCGCCGTCTCCTTGGGCGTCAGGGCGCGGTAGCGGTCGGCGGGGCGTTCCGTATGCCATTTTTTGATGATTTCTTCCATAATTAGTATCAATATACATTATTAGTATAGGCGCTGTCGATAAAAAATCTACTTACCTTGTAACAAATTCTGTTTTAAAAAAATCTAATATGTTGATACGCGGCATAAACTATATTGTATAGGTATGCCGTTTTTATGCAAATCATCACTAAAACAAATAACAGTAGGGGAGACCATCTGCTATGAAAGGTAACGGTTTTTTTGTCCGGGCGGCGTTATGCGCGTCGGTTGTGCTGTTCGGCGTTTGCGCGGCCGCTGTGGCCGACAAGAAGGCGGATTTGTCCGTTTACGGCGAAGTTATAGCCAAGGCCGGGCAGTCTGAGATTGTGATTGAGAACACGCTTCTGACGCCGCTTGTCGTGTTGGCGGACGGCAGGGAGATCGGCAAGGTGAAAGACCGCGGCAACGCGCGTTTCGTGGTGTCGGACGGCAACCACTATCTGAGGGTCATCGGGACCGCTAAGGGCAGCGGCCAGTCCAAGGATCTCCAGTTCTATACCAGGGGCAAGCGGTTCTTCTTTAAAGTGACGGGCCCCACCGTCCAGTCGGTCTACTTAGAGCGGACGAACGTTTACGATTTGGGCGTCCCTCCGGGCCCCCCGGCGGCGGGTGTCGCGGTTGAGAACGGCGGCAACGAGCCTCCCCCCCTCGCCGAGACCTCGCTCGGCAAGGACAAGGCGGCCATGTTCGACCGCTTGGACAAGCAGTTAGGGCAGAGCTCCGCTCCGGCCCAAACCCAGGCTCCGGCTTCCGCCCCCGCTCAGGCGGCGCAGACGTCGAGCGCGCCGGCTCAGGTTTCGCAGAGCGGCGCGTCCGCAACCGTTGCGGCCGGACCTAAATTCGCTACAGCCGACGGGAAAAAGCCCCATATCGCCGTCTATATAACGAGCGACAAGAGCGACAAGAAGGTGAACGACGTGAAAACGGCTCTTGGCGCCAAAATGCTGACCGCGCTGGTCAACAGCGGCAAGTTTATAGCCATCGAGCGCTCCAAGGAGTTTTTGGACGAGATAGACAACGAGCAGAGGAAGCAGCGCGAGGGCGCCGTGGACGAGGGCCAGATAAGCAAATTGGGCCGTCAGTTCGGCGTGCATTACGTCTGCATAGCGAACATAACGGAGGCTTTGGGCAGCTACCAGATCTCCGCGAGGATAATCAACGTGGAGACCGCCGTGGTGGTTGCTATGGGCGAAGACGACAGCCCTCTGAGGAATATGGACGACTTGGCCGGCGTGTCGTTTAAGGTTACGAAGGCGCTGCTGAAGGATTAGTTTAAGTTTTCAAGTTTATGCGGGGGTTGAAAACATTCGGCTCCCGCTTCCATTATTTAATGCAATGACCCCCTGCGTCGTCACGCCTAAGTCAAAGTTAACGGCCGCCGTCGAAATATTTTGACCGGCCGGCGCCCATAATATATTTTCATCTTAGGATATGCGGCGGTTCGCGGGGACGGTTTTTGCGGGCGCTTAACTATAGATTATAAAAAAATCTCAGCGTTTAAGGAGGCGGGGATGTTGAAATTCGGCAAATTCGGTAAAATTGTTTCGCTGTCGGCGTTGGCGCTGCTGACGGCCGTATCGGCGTTCGGGGCCAAGCCGCAGCAGCAGTCCGGCGCAAAAACCAATCCGCCGCCGGCCGCTAAGACCAATCCGCCGCCCGCCAAGCCTAAAGCGCCGTCGCTTGCCGGCCGGTGGGTGCTGGAAGAGGGCGGGCGGGCGCCGAGCGGCTTTCCGGGCAGCATGGAATTGCTGAAAGACGGGTCGTGCATCGTGGACGGCAGGAGCCGTACTTGGAAGACCGAAAGCGGCCGATTTTATTTTATGGGGGAGAAAGCGCTCGCTTTCAACTACAAGCTGTCCGGGTCTACGCTTACCCTTACGAATGACGCCGGCAAAGCTGTGTCGTACCTGACGCTGGCGGCCGCCAAAAAGATCGAGGCTGAGAAAGACGCCGCCGACATGAAAATCAAAACCGGCGCCGGCACGCTCCCCGACGGCAGAAACGGCAAGACCTACAAGACGGTGAGGATAGGGGGCAAGTCGTGGATGGCGGAGAACCTTAACTATCAGACGGGCAATTCCTGGTGCTACGGGGGCAACGCCGCCCATTGCGCCAAATACGGCAGGCTCTACGATTGGAACACTGCGAAGTCCGCCTGTCCCGCCGGATGGCATCTTCCCTCCAATCAGGAGTGGGCCGCTTTGGTGACGGCGGCGGGCGGCCATACTACGGCCGGCAAGAGGCTTAAAGCGGCGGAGGGCTGGAGCAGCGGCGGAAACGGCATAAACGGGACGGACGAGTTCGGTTTCGCGGCGGTTCCGGGCGGCAACCGCCGCAACGACGGCAAATACTACGGCGTCGGCATCGACGGCAGCTGGTGGTCGTCCACGGAGATCGAGGGCGACCTCGCCTTCTACCGGGGCATTTTCAACGCCAGCGAGAAGGTGTACGAGTTCAACTACGACAGGGGCTACGGTTTTTCCGTCCGCTGCATCCAAGATTGACGCGCGCCGGGTATGTTCGAAAAACAATGATTCCGCCCGGAAGCGGCCGCGAAAGGGCGGAAAGCAAAAAAGATGAATTACATATTGACATAGCGTAAGCTATATGTTATTTTAATATAAATATGGTAAAAACCGCCTGAATGACCGTGCGTGTGGGGTTGCGCCGTAGGTATGGTTGCCGGGTGGGGGGAGTGACGGCGGACGAGGGCCGTTCCGGCGTCGCGTGCGGCGAAATTCTAACGTTGCGGGCGGTTTCACGAAAGGCGGGCGGGTTGTATGCGCGAGTTGATAACCAATGACGTTTCCAGGTGCGTAGGTTGCAACCGGTGTATCCGGGTTTGCCCTGTCGAGGGCGCGAACGTTGTCTACAGCGAGAGCGGTCAGATCAAGGTTAAGGTGGATTACAGCCGCTGCATCGTCTGCGGCGCCTGCATTCAGGCCTGCCGGCATCACTGCCGGGGCTATTTCGACGACACCGAGCGTTTTTTGTCCGATTTGCAGAAGGGTGTGCCCATCTCCATGTTCGCCGCGCCGGCCAACCGCGCCAACGGCGAAAATTGGGGGCGCCTGCTCTCTTGGCTCAGACAGATCGGCGTCAGAAAGATATACGACGTCTCCGTGGGGGCGGATATCTGCACTTGGGCGCATATTCGGTATATACAGAGAGAAGCCCCGGCGTCGCTCATCACCCAGCCTTGTCCGGCCATAGTCAACTACATACTCCTGCATAAGCACGATTTGGTGCAGTATCTCTCGCCGGTGCACAGCCCGATGCTTTGCACGGCGGTTTTCATGAAAGATTACGAGAACATAACCGACAGCATCGCCGCGCTGTCCCCCTGCATAGCTAAGGCGGACGAGTTCGATGCGGCCGGGTATGTGCACTACAACGTGACTCTCAAAAAACTCTACGAATATATCCAAACGCACGGGATAACGCTGCCGAACGAGGAGTCGGGTTTCGACCACGCGGAATCCTCGCTGGGGTGCCTGTACTCCATGCCCGGCGGCCTTAAAGAAAACGTTGAGCTGTATCTCGGCAAGGCGCTGCGCATCGACAAGTCGGAGGGGCAGGGCGTCGTATACCACGCTTTGGATGAATTCGCCAAGAAGCGCGGAAACTGTCTGCCGGTGGTGTTTGACGTGCTTAATTGCGCTGAGGGCTGCAACTTAGGCACCGGCTGCGCTCACGAGCGCGACGTGTTCGAGGTGAACGCCATCATGGATCAGGCGCGGCAGGATGTGCTGAGGGGGCGCAGTAAGGAAGATTTCGAGGCGTTGTACAGCGCCTACGACAACGCGCTGAATTTAAGCGATTTTATTAGAACATACTCTCCGGCGCATGTCCGTCCGTATGCGGCAAGCGAAGATCAGATAAACCGCTCTTTCGCTCTGCTGGGCAAAGAGACCGAGATAGAGAAAACGTTCGATTGCTCCGCTTGCGGTTCCGACACCTGCCACGACATGGCGAAGAAGATCGCTTGCGGGTTGAATATCCCCACGAACTGCATCCAAAAGGCCCGCAACGACATCAATAAGGAGCACGGAGCCCTCATCAACCTGTCTGCGGAGAACCTCGAAGACATCAATAGGATGCTCACCGATATATCGAAGGTCAAGGAGTTGTGCGACGTGATCGTAGGCAGCGTTTCCGACGTGAACAACGCGATAGAGCAGTACAACAATATGGCTATGGAGATTGACAAGATCGCCATGCAGATAAACATCATATCGCTCAACGCCTCTATCGAGGCGGCCAGGGCGGGGGAGCACGGCAAGGCGTTCGCGGTCGTGGCGGCGGAGGTGCGGAACCTCGCGCGCTCCTCCAAGAGCACGGTCTCCGCGACCGAGCGTATAGAGACGGAGGCCACGGAGTCCATACAGAAGATCAATTCGATGACGGACAACATAAGCGTCGAAGTGAAGAAGACGTTCCAGGACATTGCGGAGATTTCCAAGAAGACGCAGGACGCGTTGGAGAAGGCGAAGCAGGTCGGCGGCGCGGTCGGAGTCGTCGCCGTCGATGTCGACATCGACATCGATACTCAATAAGGCGCGGGCGCGGAAAAATATATTTGCTGTCGGGTATTGACAAACGCCGGCGCGTCATTGTATTATATATAATATGAAAAAAACTTTTATTTGTACCCAGATAGGCGTATTTGCCGGCGCGGTTGCGCTGTGCGTCGGCGCGGCGTCCGCGCAGCAGCCGGCTTACCAGCCGGCTCCGCAGCCGCTTCAGCTTCAGCAGCCTGTTCAGGCGCAGTCCGCGCCGCAGCCGGCCGCTTACCAGCCCGCTCCGCCTCCGCCCCCGCCGGTTCAAGCCCCGCCGCAGAACGCTGACCCGGCTTCAACCGCTCCGTCGCAAGGGCAGCCCGCTGTTAAGACCGCCGGGGCCGGCATAGGCAAGCCGGCGGCCCCCAAGTCGGGCGTAGTCGACGCCGAATCCTCAATGCGCCTCGGCGTTGAACTTTCGGTAGAGGCTTTGGCCGCCGCGCCGTACCTCCACTACGACAAAGGCAGGAAACCCGGCTCGGGAAAGGTCGCGCGTCCGAAGGATCGCGCCGTTTACCAGCGTTTCGACAAGGTGATCGTTAAGCCCGCCATGAAAATCGGCCTATGGCATAACGCCGATCTTAAAAAGGATAAGGCGGCGAAAGAGCCGTCATTCAAGATCGGCGATACCGTAGACGTGTTGAAATCCATTAGAAGAGTCAAGGTGGGCGGCGAGAGCGCGCGCCTTGTGGCGCGTACGGCGCGCGGCGTCGTATTGGGGTTCGCCGGCAAAAAAGCGGTCGTTCTCCTGACCGACATGTGGGGCAAGGTGACGGGTTCGGAACGCGTCGCGTTAGCGAAGCCGTTTCTCCCGGTATATATCGACGTTAAACCGGACTCCGACGCGGGAAACATCAAAGCCTCGGTGGTTTTGCGCGTAGACAAGACGGTCACGCCCTATATGCACCAATATATCGTTGTGGATAAAGGTTCCGAAGCCGGGGTCAAAGTCGGAGATTTTTTCAAAGTGACGGACAGGAAGCGTCCCAACAGTTTTTCCGAAGAGCTTGTGGAGGCGCAGGCGCTCAGCGTGACGGCCAAAGCGTCCACGCTTTTGCTGCAGCAGGTTTACAGCGAGCGGTTGAAACGCTGGGATGAGGCGAATCTGAGTTTCAGGGCGGCCGAAAAAAAGTAGCCGCCGGTATTGCGGTAAAGGCGATTGTCAATTAATGTTAAGATCGGATGCTTGTAGATGGAGAATTTCGTTTATACGTTGGGAAAGCGGCTGCTGATAAGCAACCGCCGCCGCTCCGTGCGCGGGTCGGTCATATTCTTTTTGGCGCATCTGCTGCTTTTCGCCGGCATAGCCTTCGCGGCGGAGATCATGCTGCTGATGCTCGGAGTGTGGGACATACACGTGCCGTTCATAGGACAGGTGATGAGGATATTGGGCGGGTGAAGCCGCCGCCGGGTCGATATGGTTTTTTTCAAAGGACATTGCAGGGGCGGATCTATGTGTCCGCCCTTTTTTAATATTTGATTTATAGTTCTGTCTTTAATTTTTAAACAAGCCGTATTACTGGAGCGATACGCTATGACAAAAGCGAAAAAACAAACAGCGTTGCTATGCGCCGCCGCCGTCCTCTTTTTGGTCTCATCCTGCGCCGCCCGCGCAAACAAGCGCGGCAGCGCCGAGAGCGAAGCCATACTGCCGCAAATCGACGTCATAAGGGTCAAGGAGAGCGCCGACGAAGCGTTGCGCACCGCCAACGACCTCAAGCGGGAGAACGAGGCCCTCAACGCTAAGATCACGGAGTTTGACAACCGCCTGATTCTCCTCTCCGAAGAGGTGTCGAACGTCTCCACGGCCAAAATCGAAGAGCTTGAGACGCGCTTGGCGCTCCTCACCGAGGCCTACAAAGACATCTTCGTGAAGCTTCAGGCTATAGAAATAGCTATACGCCCCGTGCCGAAACCGACCCCGCCGCCGCCCAACAGGTCTACATTCACCACGACGACCGACGGGTTCATTGTCGCGTCGCCGGAATACGAAATGTTCCAAACGGGTTTGCGCCTCTTCAACAACCGCAGCTACGAAAAAGCATTGGCCATGTTCACCGACTGCTTAGGAAAGTTCCCCGACGGCGAGTACCGCGACAGGGTGCAGTATTGGATAGGGGAGTGCAACTACCAGCTCAAACGGATGGATAAAGCGATCGAGGCGTATAAAAAAGTATTCGCTTACCAAAACTCCTCCAAGGCCGACGCCGCCCAATTCCAAATAGCGCTGGCGTACCAGAAGATGGGGCAGACCGAAAAGGCTAAAGGCGAGTTCAGGAGGCTGATCGAGAGGTATCCGGCCAGCAGTTATGTTGAGAGGGCGAAGAAGTATATCGCGGAACTCAAATAAGCGGCGGCGGTTGTTAATGACGGTTTGTACTGATATATTATGGATAATTGACAATGATTATCTACATAATAGATACCGATACTCAAAACATCGAAAAGGAAAATCTGAAAAAATGCCAGTTAATTCCGCTAAACCCGTTAAGCTGCGCAGCGCAACCGTAACGGAAGGCCGCCGTATGGCCGGAGCCCGCAGTCTTTGGCGCGCCAACGGCATGACTGACGCGCAGATCGGCAAACCGATCGTCGCCGTAGTCAACTCGTTCACGCAGTTCGTTCCAGGACACGTGCACCTGCACGGCGTCGGCCAGCACATAAAAAAGATTATAGAGGCGCAGGGCTGTTTCGCCGCCGAGTTCAACACCATCGCCATTGACGACGGCATAGCGATGGGTCACGGCGGGATGCTCTACTCCCTGCCCTCCCGCGACCTTATCGCCGACAGCGTGGAGTACATGGTGAACGCCCACCGCGCCGACGCCATGATCTGCGTGTCGAACTGCGACAAGATCACTCCGGGAATGCTTATGGCCGCCATGCGCCTGAACATTCCGGCGGTCTTCGTCTCCGGCGGCCCTATGGAGGCCGGCCTCGTGGACGGCAAGGTGTACGATTTCATCGACGTGTTGATCAAAGGCGCGGACAAGAGCGTGCCCGACGCCGAAGTAGACGCGCTCGAAAAGGGGGCCTGCCCCACCTGCGGGTCGTGTTCCGGTATGTTCACCGCCAACTCCATGAACTGCCTCGCCGAGGCTTTGGGCATGGCGCTTCCCGGCAACGGTACGGTAGTGGCCACGCATAAGAACAGATACGCTTTGGTTGACAAGGCGGCGAATCTCATCGTCAAAATGGCGAAGCGTTATTATGACGACGGCGACGAGAGCGTGCTGCCGCGTTCTATCGCCGTTAAGGAGGCGTTCAACAACGCTATGGCGCTGGATATCGCTATGGGCGGGTCGTCAAACACGGTCTTGCACCTCTTGGCCATAGCCCGCGAAGCCGGGGTTGATTTCACTATGGAGGATATCGACCGTCTCTCCCGAAAGATACCGGTGCTGTGCAAGGTCGCGCCGAGCTGCGCCTATCACGTCGAGGACGTCAACAGGGCGGGCGGGATCGTCGGGATAATGGCGGAGCTCGCTAAGGCTAAACTCGTCGATACGTCGGTGAGGCGTTTGGAGTCCGCTACGCTGGCCGACACGATCGAGGCCTTCGACGTCCGCAGCCCCAAAGTCACGCAGGAGGCCGTATCGCTATATAAAAGCGCCCCCGGCGGTTACAGAAATTTGGAGTTCGGGTCGCAGGATAAGATGTACGCCGAGTTCGATTTGGATAGGCAAGGCGGATGCGTCAGGGACATCGACCACTGCTATTTCAGGGACGGCGGCTTAGCCGTGCTCTTCGGCAACATAGCGAAGCGCGGATGCATCGTCAAGACGGCCGGCGTGGACGAGTCGATCTTCAAGTTCAGCGGGACGGCCAAGATTTACGACTCCCAGGAGGCCGCCTGCGACGGAATCCTCGGCGGCGAAATCAAGGCGGGCGACATTGTCGTCATACGCTACGAGGGCCCCAGGGGCGGCCCAGGCATGCAGGAGATGCTCTATCCCACCTCCTACATAAAATCGATGCACTTAGGAAAAGAGTGCGCCCTTATCACCGACGGCAGATTCTCCGGCGGAACGTCCGGCCTATCCATCGGGCACGTATCGCCGGAGGCGGCAAGCGGCGGGGAGATCGCCTTGATCAGGACGGGCGACGTTATAGACATCGACATCCCGGGCCGGACGATAAACGTTCGGGTTGACGGCAAAGAATTGGAGAAGAGACGCGCCGAGGAGCTCGCCAAGGGCAAGGAGGCTTTCAAGCCGGTCGGGCGCGACCGTTGCATCTCGCCGGCGCTCAGGGCCTACAGTCTGTTCGCCGCGTCGGCGGACGAGGGGGCGGTGAGGGTGCTGCCGGAGGGGGTTTGATTATAAGCCGCAAGCCGTAGGCGGGGCGGTCTCTATTTTTTATCAACAAATGTTTGCTATCGGGCGTACCTATTATGTAGATTATAATAGAGGCGCCCGAACCGCATTAGTTGGGTAATCGGGTCTGTGTCGGCACAATGTATGGTATAGAGAGAGGGCCGGAGCTTATGGAATATATCGTTATCCCGATTGCGCTTTTGTTAGGAGTCGCGGCGTTTGTCGTATTGCTGACGGTTATCAAGGGCGGGTATTTCGCGACCAAGCGCAGGAAGACTAAGCTCGGCCTTGTCAAGGTGGCCGGAGCCGGATTGAAGCTCGGCGGCGGGGACGAGGCCGACGGTTCCGACGGCGGGCCCGACGGCGCGGAGGAAGCGGCGGCCGCCGACGCGGGCGCGGATGCCGGCGGCGGCTTGGACGATACGGCGGACGGCATCGTTGCCGCCGGCGATAAGGCGGCCTCCGTCGGCGAAGACGACGAGAGCCGTGATACGTTTTCCGTCCCGCTGGAGACCATCAAAGGGGAGAGCGGTTCCGAGACCGAAGCCGCGCCGCCGTCAAAGCAATCTTCCGGCGCGGATAAGCGCGGCGACGCCGACACCGCCGGCGACACGTCCGGCGAAGACAAACGCTTCGGCGGAAGCGGGGTGCGGCCCGTTATGAACCGGCCGTTCGGCGAAAAACTGCACGTTACCGAGACGCGGCCCGTAGTCAGAAAAATAGTGAACCCGCCCGTTGAAAATCCCTTTGACAATTTAAAGTCGTCTTCTTTTTCAGAGACCAAACCAGTCGTCAAAAAAATAGCCGATCCGCCCGTAGAGAATCCGTTTATCGGCGGAAAATCGCCCGCGGGGGACGGCTCCGCGAAGAAAACGACCGTCGTCAAAAGAAAGCGTCTGCCCGAAACGGTAAAAATGAAAGACCGCAAGGTTATCTTAGCCGAAGACGTGGCGATCAACCGCGACCTGATAGCGATGTACTTCGACGGCTCCGGCGTGAAGTTCGAGTTCGCCGTGAACGGCAGGGAAGTTTGCGAAAAATTCGAACGCGAACCGAACGCGTACAGCCTGATTCTAATGGACATCCAAATGCCCGAAATGGACGGCTACGAAGTCTCCCGCAGAATACGCTCCATGGACGTAGACTGGGCCAAACAAATTCCCATAATAGCCATGACAGGCAACGATCAAAA
>Ga0268262_10006074_pt1 | contig 11725 bp, 11 predicted proteins | sample TergutNc150P3_FD_190354 | JGI IMG/M metagenome (GOLD analysis project Ga0268262, IMG submission 190354) | Nasutitermes corniger P3 segment gut microbial community from laboratory colony in Florida, USA - Nc150 P3 (SPAdes) (version 2) | ecosystem: Host-associated > Arthropoda: Insects >... | reverse complement strand
CCCAACTTTCGGGTACAAAGTTACTCTCGTAAAAATATCAACATTTACCCAATTAAAACTTCGCTCTTTCCGCCCACAACCCAAGCGCCGGATTGGGGACAAAGAAAATCCTCTCGCCGCCTGCGGTATTCCAGCCGGAAGAAAGTTTGTTAATATCATATTTTTCCTGCGCTTCTTTTAAATCGCCCCATTGGAAGCCCACAGACTCAATTTCCTGCCTTGTAACCTTACTCCCCGGGCAGTAACGGATTGTAAAGCGGTTTTCGCTTGAGCCGTGTATCAGGTGGGCGGCCGCGCTTAAATTGCCGCCAAGTTCCGGATCGGATTCCGCTTTCGCCCTTATTTCCTTCCCCGGGCGGTAGCCGTGTTTGCGTATCAACGCGTCTATCCCCGAATCTTCGCCGAAACGCTCCAGGGCGGGGGCAAGGATTAACAACTCTCCGCCGTCGGCGATTACCATGCGAGTACGGTAAATCGCCTTGTTTCCAAGCCAAGTAGTGCGGAATTCATCAGGTTCAAGGTAAACTACTGCTTTGTTAACCGATTCGTCCATAAGGTTAACGTTAACTTGACGGGATAAGGCGGCTGCTTTTTCAAAACACTCCCTGCCGAAGCCGATATAAAGCCCTCGAACAGCAAGAGAGCCGCGTTCTTTGCCGCTGTCAGCGGCTTCGCTCTCTGTCCGCGCCGAGATAACCGTTAACACCCAAAGAATCGGCGGCAGTTCATTGCCGAAGCGTCGCAGTCCTTCGTCGAAAAGGGCGCGGACGGGGGTGTCAGCCTTGCCCATTATTTTTTCCATTCCGTAGGCGGCTCCTACAAAGTGGCTTTTGTCGATTGCCTCTTTGCCGCCTGTCCCGACAAAGATGTTTTTTCCGTGATTTGCCATTCCGGCGACTTCATGGGGAACAACCTGCCCGATACTCAGCGCAAGAGAGAAGTTGCCGCTGTCCTTTGCGCCTTTACGCAGAATTTTATTAACTTGAACAGGCCAGTCGTACTTTACCGCTCCAGCCGCCGCTTTTTCTACCCAATCCGCCTCTATGCGTCCAAGTTCTGTAACGTCGTTCCGCCAGTCGTGAACCAGAAATTTATCTTTGGGAGTACTGCCGAACATGCGCGAAAGTTCCGCGTCGTTCATTGCCATGTGCGTACCAAGAGCCGGAAGAACAGCGCCGAGCCTGCCGCCGAGACGGCGCGATGCCGCCTCCGTGAAAAAACCGGCGCGCGAATGGAAACGAGTAATGTCGGGGGGAAGAATAATCACCTTTCCTGAATCTTTTATGTTGGCAAGGGCTTGCGAAAGCGCGTCAGAAAAAAGCGCTTCCAATTCCTTATCGCTTAAATCTTTGTTTTCCGCGCCTTCACAGACGTAAGTTTTTTCCAACATGGACAATCTCCCTGCGGATATGATAACATACTTTAAAAGGGAGAGTAATATGTCAAAAGCTGATATCGGTCTTATTGGTCTTGCGGTAATGGGTGAAAATCTTGTTCTTAATCTTGAAAGCAAAGGTTTCAGCGTGGCGGTTTTCAACCGGACAACTTCAAAAGTTGACGAATTTGTTAACGGGCGCGGCGCAGGTAAAAAAATAACAGGCTGCCACAGCATGGCGGACTTAGCCGCATCTTTGGCGTCGCCCAGAAAAGCGATGATCATGGTGAAAGCCGGGCAGGCGGTAGACGATACAATCGAACATCTTTTGGAAGTTTTTGAAAAAGGCGACATTATCATTGACGGCGGCAATTCAAATTATCAGGATACAATTAGAAGAACAGCTTATGTTGAGTCAAAGGGACTTTTGTACATCGGCACCGGCGTTTCCGGCGGAGAGGAAGGCGCGTTAAAGGGACCTTCGATAATGCCGGGCGGCTCTCCGGCGGCGTGGTCTTCTGTAAAACCGATGTTGCAGGGAATATGCGCGAAAGTCGAGGGCGGCGTTCCCTGCTGCGACTGGGTCGGCGAAAACGGAGCCGGGCACTTTGTAAAAATGGTGCATAACGGCATTGAATACGGAGACATGCAGTTAATCTGCGAAACTTACGACTTAATGAAAAACGTCCTTGGTCTATCCAACGACGAAATGGGCAATGTTTTTGAAGAATGGAACAACGGCTCTCTTGGCAGTTACCTTATAGAAATAACAAGGGACATTCTCCGCTTCAAAGACACTGACGGCAAACCCCTTACCGAAAAAATACTCGATACCGCAGGGCAGAAGGGAACAGGCAAATGGACAGGCATCGCCGCGTTGGAGTTTGGAGTCCCCCTTACTTTGATCGGGGAAGCAGTCTTTGGACGCTGTCTCTCGGCGGCAAAGGACGAGCGCGTAAAAGCGGCGAAAGTTTTTAAGTCCCCAAAAATTTCTTCCCCAGCCGACAAGACGGCGTTTGTAAAAGATTTGGAAAAAGCGTTATACGCTTCAAAAATTGTTTCTTATGCTCAAGGATATTTGTTGATGAGGGAAGCGGCAAAAGAATACAAATGGAATCTTAACTACGGCGGTATCGCGCTTATGTGGAGGGGCGGCTGTATAATCCGCTCGGTCTTCCTTGGAAAAATTAAAGAGGCGTTTGACAAAAACCCCAATTTGGAAAATCTGTTACTCGATCCTTTCTTTTCAAAAATTATTGAGGACGCGCAGGATTCATGGAGGAGGGTAGTGTCCGCCGCCGTACAAAACGGAATACCTGCTCCGGCTCTCACCAGCGCGCTTGCGTATTTTGACGGCTACCGAAGCGAAAGACTGCCGGCGAATCTCTTGCAGGCGCAGAGAGATTACTTCGGCGCGCACACTTATGAGCGTATAGACAAACCGCGCGGAGAGTTTTTTCACACAAATTGGACGGGACACGGCGGCTCGACAAGCGCAAGTACTTATACTGTTTGATTTTTTACCACTCATAAGCGTTAAAGATGTATGCCCAATAAAAGTAACACGGGCAGCGCAGTTTGCCCTGCCCACGGAACAAAATCCTTGGGCATACATATTGCTTTCACATTTATAAAAAGCGGCAAGTAGTTAATTTTCCCTTAATAAATTCTTATTTCAGTTTTACAAATATTAATCCAATTTTGAATATTCGCTGTTCACAAATACGCCTTCTCTGACAGCGCCGTTGCTATATGTTATTCTCCCCTGACCGTTTTGCTCGCCGTTAGCCCAGTCGCCTTCATACACGTCGCCGAACATATATGTCATTTTTCCTTTGCCGTGGAATTTTCCGTTAACAAAATCGCCTTCGTACACTGAACCGTCTCTATATGTCAGTTTTCCTTTGCCCTGGGGGGTACCGTAGAGCAGATCGCCCTCGTACATTGAACCATTATCAAACGCTAAATTTCCTTTGACCAGTTTCATAATAAGAAAACTCCTTCAAATTATGATATAAGGCGCTGTTACGCTCCTTATTCGTCTATAAAATTAAATATAACATAAATAAACCGTTTCGGCAATCTTGGCGCTGAATGGTCATGGTAGAATACATTGCGTTTTTCTGCTATAATTCCCCCATATGGAACAAAAGCCGGAACCGTCACGCAGTTTCAAACTAAGCGAATTCGAAGGTCCCCTCGACCTTCTGCTGTACATGATCCGCAAAAACGAGATTAATATATACGATATCCCCATCGCCCAGATAACCGAGCAGTACATAGAATACCTTTACAACGCGCAGTCAATGGATATTGACGAACTTACAGGCTTTCACGCAATGGCGGCTACTTTGCTGTACATCAAAAGCCGCACCCTTCTGCCTGTGGAAATTACGGAAGATTCAGGCGAAGACCCGAGGGCGGAGCTTGTCGAAAGGTTGATTGAATACCAAAAATATAAAAAACTTTCCGAGCTCATGGAAGAAAAAGAAAAGGAAAATGAATGGATAATTGAGCGCAAAAGGCTTCAGCACAACCTGCCGTTTTCCGACGACAATATTTGGGAAAAAGTTGATATTTGGGATTTGTTAAAAAGTTTTTCGTCATTAACGGTTAACCTTCCGGCGGAAAGAATTATCGATCTTTACGAGGAAGTTACGGTAAATGAAAAGACAACCCTGCTTAATGAATTTCTGGAAAACAGAGGGGAATGCCGGTTTACGGAATTAATTACAAGAGCCGGCACGCTGGACGTCGTATGCGCTTTTTTGGCAGTCCTTGAAGCCGCTAAATTCCGCATGATAGTGATCTACCAAAACCGCCTGTTCGGCGATATACTGATAAAACCCGCTATACAAAATTAAACGGAGAGCTTTGTGACTGAAAATATAGAAAAAGAAACGGCGCTCGTCGAGGCGGTTTTATACATGGAAGGGGAACCGCTTGACGAAGGAGCAATCGCCCGCATTTGCGGACTTTCAAAGGAAACCGTAACATGCGCGCTGGACAATTTAAAAGAGCGTTACGCAAACATTGACAGCGGACTGGAACTGTCGCAGGTAGGCGGCGGACTGCAAATTTCCGTAAAGCGCGAATATTGGGACAATTTAAAAGAACGGTACGGCAGAAAAAACGAGGGAAAAATCTCCCGCGCCGCAATGGAAACGCTTGCGATTGTCGCTTATTCACAACCCATAACAAGGGCGGAAATAGAGAAGATACGCGGCGTATCCGCGGACAATATGATCCGCCTGTTACTGGAAAAAAGTTTTATCCGCGAAGTAGGGAAAAAAGACATTCCCGGGCGCCCCGTTCTTTACGGCACTACAAAAGAATTTTTAATGCAATTCCATTTAAATTCGATTTCTGAGCTTCCGAAACTCGGCGAGGGCGATATTGAAAAATTTGAGCTTGAGGGGGAAAAGGATTAGGCTTCAAGTTTATCTTTCCCATGCCGGAGTCGCTTCAAGAAGGGCGGCGGAAGACATAATAGCGCAGGGCAGAGTTTCCGTAAACGGGGTAACAATTACCGCTCAAGGGAGCAAAGTAGAAGACGGCGACATTGTTCTGCTGGACGGCAAACCCGTTCAGCCTGAAACGCGCTTGCTTTATTTGGCTCTCAATAAACCGCCGGGATACATTTGCAGTTCAAGCGATCCGCAGGGTCGCCCTCTGGCGCTCAGTTTACTTCCAAAAAACCGGGAACGGCTGTACAATGTAGGACGGCTGGATTTCCTGTCCTGCGGTTTAATCTTTTTTACAAACGACGGCGCTTTCGCGAACGATCTTGGTCACCCAAGCTCAGAGCTTGAAAAAGAATACATCGTAGAGGCTACAGGCGTCATTCCCGATGAAGTCGCAGATGCCTTTAATTCGGGCATTACAGTTGAAGATGAGTACTACAAGGCGAAAAAAGCCGAAAAAATCGGACGGAAAGCGATGCGTATTGTCCTTGTTGAGGGCAAAAACCGCGAAATCCGCAGGGTATTTTCGCATTTTCACTTGCATCCGTCCTTACTGCGAAGGGTGCGAATCGGCTCCGTCCGCTTAGGGGATTTACCACAAGGAAACTCCAGACCCCTCTCAAACGATGAAATTAACGCCCTTCGCGGCGTAAATAAGCCGGTCCCTGAGCCTGTCGAAGGGACAAGGAGAGCAAACGGCTCTTTGGGGCTTCGACAGGCTCAGCCGCCGGGGGTTAAAAAGGAGAATACATGGTAATAGCGATGGACGGTCCGGCAGGTTCGGGTAAAAGCACCATAGCCAAGTTATTGGCGGAAAAACTGAAAGGACAGGACGGAAAAGAGTATACCTACATTAATTCGGGGAATTTGTACAGAACTATCACTTTAGGCTGTATCCGCGCCAAAATCGACATAAAAGACAGTGAAAAAGTCATAAATTTTGCCAAAAATATCGAAATTTCCTACAAAAAGACGGAAGTTTTTCTAAACGGCGAAAACGTCACAAATTTGCTTCATACCGACGAAATTGACCGTTTTTCCGCGCCCCTTTCCGCTATCGTTCCTGTAAGGCACATTGTGAACGACTTAATCCGAAATATCGCAAAAGGGCAGAATATTGTCATAGAAGGCAGGGATATGACCACTGTGGTCTTCCCGGACGCGGAATACAGGTTCTATCTTGACGCTTCGGCTGATTCAAGGGCAAAACGCCGTTTCGAGCAGGGTGTGTCAAATTTAACTCTGCCGGAAATAAAAGACGCCATTTTACAACGGGACGATATTGACAGGAATAAAACCGAAGGAAGCTTAAAAATCGCCGACGGAGTCAATTATTTGGATACCAGTGACTTGACCATTATTCAAGTTTATGAGAAATTGATAGAAGTAATAACAAATAATTAAGGGAAGAGACAAAAATGGCAGAAAAGGAAGTGAGCTCGGACACTAGTTCGGCAAAGAACGGGGATAACATTCAAACTCAGTTACAGGAAGAATACCTGAAGACGCTTGAGCAGCTTGAAGAAGGACAGCTTGTAGACGGCAAGGTAATTCAGGTTACCTCTGATCAGGTATTCATTGATGTAGGCTACAAATCAGAGGGAAAAATTCCCATAGCGGAATTTTCCGAGATTCCGAAAATAGGAGATTCCGTATCCGTTATTCTTGTCGCAAAGGAAAACAAATACGGCGAAGTTATTGTTTCAAAACAAAAAGCCGACGCAAAAATTTTCTGGAAAAATTTACGTCAGGCGTTTACAGATAAAAAATCGGTCGAAGGCACTGTAGAAAAACAAGTTAAGGGCGGCTTTGACGTTAACCTTGGAGCCGGAGTACACGCGTTCCTTCCCATCAGCCAAGCCGACGTGCAAAAACTTGATAAACCGGAAAAAATTATCAACACAAAGATAGAGGTTTTTGTAGAACGTCTTTATTCAGACGGAAAAATCAATATCGTTGTTAACAGAAGAAAATTCATGGAAGAAGATCTTGATCGCAAACGCAACGACTTCTTTGAAAAAACTCCCATCGGCGCGGACGTTACAGGCGTTGTAAAAAGTTTCACCTCATTCGGCGCGTTCATCGATCTCGGCGGTTTTGACGGTCTTCTTCACATCAACGACATGAGCTGGGGGCACGTTACGCGCCCTAAAGACTTTGTGAAAAAAGGTCAGGAAATAAAGTTAAAAGTTATCAGAATAGACAAACAGGAAAAAAGGATCAATCTTTCTCTCAAACATTACTCTGACGATCCTTGGGTTCACTTTGAGGAAAAATATCACGTTAACGATATTGTCAAAGGCAAAGTCACAAAACTTACGGACTTTGGCGCGTTCATAGAGCTTGAAGAGGGCATTGAAGGGCTCGCGCATATCTCTGAATTCTCGTGGTTAAAGAAAGTTCAAAAACCGCAGGACATTGTAAAAATCGGCGATGTCGTCGAATGTATGATCCTCGGTTACGATCTTCAAGCGGGCAGAGTATCGCTGGGGCTTAAACAAGTTAAAGAGAATCCGTGGTTATCCATTGAGGAAAAATATCCAGTGGGGACAAGGGTTAACAGAAAAGTTGTTAAAGTAACCAACGCCGGAGCGTTTGTTGAAATCGAAGAGGGTATCGACGGTTTCCTTCATTCCGACGATATGTCGTGGTTAAAGAAAAGTAAAAATTCCGGTCTTACCGCAGGGCAGGAAATTGAAGTTATGATCTTGTCCGTAGACCCGAATAACCGGAATATTAAACTCGGCGTAAAACAATTATCAGAAGACCCGTGGAAAGATTTTAACGAAAATTACAAGCCGGGTTCTCCCGTGGAAGGGGAAATCGTTTCCATTACCGATTTCGGCGTGTTTATAAAAGTTCCCGGCGGCATAGAAGGGCTTATTCACAAATCAAATCTTGTGGAAAATCGCGAAGATGATCCGGAAGAGGCGATGAAAAAATTTAAAGTAGGAGATAAAATAAAAGCGATTGTCCTTGAAATTCAAAGCGACAAACAAAAAGCGGCTTTTTCACTGCGCGATTACCAGAAAAAAGTTCAGCGCGATGAAATATCCCGTTATATGTCCAAAGATGAATCATCGGATTCTACCTATACCCTTGGCTCCGTTTTAAAGCCGAAAACTGAAGATTCAAAGGATAATGGCTAAAAGACGGCTATGCTGTCCAAAATTGACGCCGATAAATTTCATACCCTCATAGAGATAAACGCTCTTATAAATTCAAATTATAAGGATATACACAGCCTTTTATCCCGAATCATGGAATCCGCTACGCGTCTTTCCGAAGCCGACGCGTCCAGTCTTTTTTTAATAGACAAAGAAAGAAACGAGCTTTACTTTGAAGTAGCACTGGGTTCAAAGGGCAGCGAGGTTCAAAAGTATACCGTTAAAATGGGAGAGGGAATCGCGGGGTGGACGGCGCAGAACAATAAATCTTTAATTGTTAACGACGTGGAAAACGACAAGCGGCACATGCACAATATCGGGGAAGAAATCAATTACAAATCAAAAACAATTATGACAGTCCCAATGAGAATCAAAGACGATTGTATCGGCGTTCTTGAAGTTATAAATAAAAAAAATGAAACCGGCTTTACGCAGGAAGATCTTGAATGGCTTGAGATTTTCGCCAATCAGGCGGCGCTGGCGATTGTCAACGCGAAGACAATGGAAGAAGCAAAAAATGAAATTCAAAACCTGCAGGACAGACTGCAAAGCGATCAGTTCCATACAATCATTACAAAAAGCCCGGCTATTCTTGAAATAATGGAAATCATAGACAGAGTGGCGAAAACTGATTCGTCGGTTTTGCTTTTGGGGGAGAGCGGAGTAGGCAAGGAATTATTTGCCGAGCAGATACATTTAAAAAGCGCGCGCAAAGACCGCCCGTTCATAAGAATCAACTGCGCGGCAATTCCCGAAGGCTTGCTGGAAAGCGAACTTTTCGGTCATGTAAAGGGCGCGTTTACAAACGCCATTGCGTCCAGAAAAGGACGCTTTGAAATGGCGGATAACGGCACTATCTTCCTTGATGAGATAGGAGACCTGCCGCTTTCATTGCAGGCGAAAATACTCCGTGTCATTCAGGAGCGAAAATTTGAAAAAGTAGGGTCGGATACTACCGTAACCGTAAATGTGCGAATTGTCGCCGCGACCAACAAAGACCTTGAGGAACAGGTAAAAAAGAACTTGTTTAGGAGCGATTTGTACTACCGCCTGAACGTACTGCCCATTTATATACCGCCCCTTCGCCAGCGTCCAGAAGATATCGGCGAATTGGCGCATTTTTTCCTTAAAAATTTCATGCGCGAGACAAAAAAGCAATTCAGCGGATTTTCGCAGGAGACGCTTCACGCCATGCTTACTTACTCGTGGCCCGGCAATGTCCGCGAATTGCAGAATTGCGTAGAACGCGCCTGTGTAATCGGCAAAAACAAGTGGATAGAGCCGGAAGACCTATTCTTAAAAACATCCGCGGCGCATGAAAACAGCGAAGAAGAAATAATAGATCGCGATTTAAAAAACGCTATAAATGTATTTAAATCGAACTTTATCCGCAAGGTTCTGGAAGAAAATGACTGGAATCAGACGGAAACGGCAAAAGCGCTTGTTATTCAGCGTACTTACTTGTCAAGATTGATAAAAGAGCTTAAAATAAGTAATCCCAAGGAGATATAATGCAAGACAACGAGAATCAAAACATAACGGATAAAATTAACGATTTTGTTAAAAATCACAGAAGAGCGATATTTACGGTTATTGGCGCAATACTTGTCCTGTTTGTCGGCTTGATTGCCTATCTTTCAATAAGCGACACTCTTAACAAGAAAGCGGTTACCGCGCTGGACGAATTATACGGCAGGTTTGACGATTTATCATTAAATAACGAAGAAGATTATAATAAGCCCGAAGTGGACCCCCTGCTTGCCGAGATCAAAACCTTTGCGGAAAAAACAAGCGGATTTGCCGGAAGTAAGGCGTGGGCTATCGTCGGACAGATTTATTCCGGCAGAAAGGATTGGGCTAACGCGCAGGAAGCGTGGCTTTTCTCGGCAAAAAAAGGAAAAAAAACCTACCTTGCTCCGATAGCGTTATTTAACGCAGCAGCCGCCGCGGAAGAACAGGGTAATTTGGAACAGGCAATAGAATTATTAGAGCAGTGCGTAGCCTGCAAGTTTGAGTTTCCGGCTGCTGCGCGCGCCCAGTTCTCGATTGGCAGACTCCATGAAACGCTCGGCAATAACACAGCCGCAGCGGACGCGTACCGCGCTGTTTTAAGCAAGTGGTCGCAAATGCCTGTCTGGCAGAACCTTGCAAAAAGCAGGATTGCGGTTATAGAAGAATAGAGGAAAAATGAATCGGCTAAAAGCTCCGGTAATTTTTGCGCTTTGTATTTTAACATTATTGTCCTGCGGCATTGACGAAATCCCTTATCTTCCGCAAGTCTCTGAAGGCGTGATTTCGACAGAAAAAACCAGCAGAGCGAATATAAGTCTTCCATCGCTTACCGGTATTCCTTACGCGACAGGGTATGTCATTTACTATAAAATATATATTATCAATTTAAGATACGAATCTGTTCCCGAATTAATAAATAAAAATTCCAAAATATCATCTGATTACAGCGCGTTAAAATCGTACACAGACCCGACAAACACTTCGTCAATTCCTTCGTTAAACACGTTCAAAAGCAGAGGATTTTATGAGCTTGAGCTTGAAAAATCAAATATAAGAAATACAGTGCTTTCACCAAGCGGCGGCACTGTTATTATACAATTTCCGTTAGCAGACGGTATCATTAATAAACCTTATATTAATGATCCTGATAACCCAATTTACCGTTCAACCGACGGGGGAGCGTTTAACCCTAAACCCACCGGTCCCGGTTATAGATATTTTTTCAGTTCGCCTGAGATGAACGATTACGCAAACGCAATTCCAACCGTTAACGCCGATGTTTCAGGACAAAGCGGCGTATCTGAATTTGCCTACGTTTCAATGTATATTGTCGCGGTAGGGACGAATCAAAGTAACTTTTCAAGGCTTTACGGCAAACCCACACATATCAGTATTTTTAAATTGCCGAATCTAAACTAATGAAAGCGGTATAAAGCCGAAATACACACGGCAACGGCTGCCTTTTTCACATATATATTTCACTATTCATAACGCGTATTCTGTCTACCAACGAATATCTGCCATTAAAACGGCAGATATTCGTACGATAAATGACATTAAACCGCCATTAATTATTATCATTGACAAAAGGAAAAAAACGCAATAAAATAACCGTATAAATATGAAAAAATTTCTTTTTGTATTACTTATAGCCGTTTTTCTGGGATCATGCCGGGGTGAATTCGAAAATGTTAATTATACAATAACCAATGATTCGTCAAAAAATATTACGTTTACGTTTAATGAAATTGCAGAAACTCTTGGGAACGGCAAATCAGTAACTTATATTGTTAATTCAGAACAAGGCAGATTTTCTCCAAAAGAAATAAATTTTTCAGGACATTTAAGAAGCGTTAATTTGACGGCAAGAAATAACGGCACTGCTGGAATATTTTACACTTTTACCGATAACGCTCCGCTTACCCTTAATGTTGTAAATATGCTGTCAATCCCGGTAACTATTAAGGCTGATGATTTTATAGCCGCCGCCCCTGATACTGATAATGAATCTTATGATGAAAAAGAATTTACACTAAAAATAAAAGAAAACGGCGAGGAAACAGCGCTGATTTATACGTCCGCTCCGAATTTTTCAGTAAAAGACGAAAGAACCCCAGATTCGGAACAGGCAAAAACCGTATTTATTCCGTATCCATACCCGTACACAATTAAACTCGACTGGGAATTAATAGACGATACGATAAATC
>Ga0268262_10006073_pt1 | contig 11727 bp, 9 predicted proteins | sample TergutNc150P3_FD_190354 | JGI IMG/M metagenome (GOLD analysis project Ga0268262, IMG submission 190354) | Nasutitermes corniger P3 segment gut microbial community from laboratory colony in Florida, USA - Nc150 P3 (SPAdes) (version 2) | ecosystem: Host-associated > Arthropoda: Insects > Digestive... | reverse complement strand
AGCTGCGTAATCGCGTGGAACTGTTCCGCCGCTCTGAGGAACAACTTCCGCGTCGCAATCAGAGCTGGTCTTGCCGCAGCGTCCGGTGGCGGTAGGATAAGATTTTCCGGAATACGGACAGGACGCACGCCGTTTAGCCAAGCCAGTCCCGACAACTTAATAAACGGCTAAATCTGTAGATGTCTATGTTTCGCGTATTGGGACGCGGGTTCGACTCCCGCCACCTCCACCATTATCAGTAATAGCCGACTGGCAACAGTCGGGTTTTTTGTTGTAATTTTGTCCGTTGTTTCTTTGCTCGGTAGTGGCACATCTTTTCCGCTATAGCGTTGCATTATTACTCTCCGGTTTATTTGCTTTTAACAGGTTATGACGAAAAGAACGACACGCAAGCGTTGGAAAAATTATCGCAACACATCAAACAATTTAGAAAAATCTATTTAAGGTGGAATAAATGAACAAGCAAAAGTTTTTACAATACTGCGGCTATTTTGGGGTTTTGGGAATAGTGTGCTATTTTTGTCATGTTATTATTGGCGGTTTGTTGTATGACAACTATGACCCCATATCACAGGCAATAAGCGATTTAACGGCAAAAGGTTCGCCGTCATTGATTGTCGCAAGAGTTTTCACGGCTATTTACGGTATTTGCATGATTGCGTTTTTTACAGCATTTTATCTTTTCTTTTGTAAAAAAATCAACCGTGTTTTTTCGTTAGGGACAATGTTTTTGTTGATTATGCAAACCGTTTCTTTTGTTGGATATACGGCTTTTCCGCTTTCCGAAGCGGGGTTTGCAAGAACTTTTCAGGACACTATGCACCTTATTGTGACTATTGTTGTTGTTATAACAAGCATAACGGCATTGATACTTTTGGCTATAGGGTTTTTCCGAGCAAAACATAAACGGCTCGGCATAGGTGCAATAGTAACTTTATTTTGCATGATGTTTGGCTCGATTTTATTGGGTGCAGTTCCGCAGGTTATGGGAATTGGCGAAAGATTGAATATTTACGCACTACATATTTACTTTGGTATACTCGCCGTTTGGCTGATTACTTACAAGCAGTTAGTTCCTGTTTAATATATATTGCAAAGCAGATAGGTTTTAAGTCTCACTAAACGAAAGTCAGCCTGCTGGCGGGTGGACAAGGCTGCTTTTAAATACTTTACAGTTTTCCCGGTTAAGCATAGAATAAAATAAACCCTTGTAAAAACAGCAGTTTTACTGGTTGAAAGCCGGAAAACTGTAAGACCTGTGAGGGGGCTAATGGGGTTCCTTAACAAGTCCAGTATATTGGGCTGTGATTAATTCATCAAAGTCAGGAGGACTTTTAATATGAAGAAAAAGAATTTTTGGATGTCTTTTGCAGTTCTGTCGGCGCTGATTGTATGCGCCTTTACAGCCTGCAACAAATCTTCAATCGGCGGGATATTTGGCCGGGGGTCTCAAAACGGGCCTATTGTTGACAAAGTGATTTTCAGCGTCCGAATGGACGAATCGCTTGCGGTCAGGGATGTAATAGCCGGTACGGCCGATGTCTACTGGCAAGCGGTTGCGCCGGCCATTCTGCAGACCCTTAGCGATGCGGATAAGGCAAAGCTTGATTTTTATTCGGTTCCATCCGGATCATGGTCGCTTATGGTCAATCCTATACCGAACAAGGCGCCGTATACTCACACTGTAAACGGAACTACAGAGTTTAATCCGTTTGCCATTCGCGAGGTACGTTTTGCGCTCAATTTCCTGATTGACAGGAAAAAACTCGTTGACGAGATTCTGTTCGGGGCCGGCGAGGCTACTTTCACCGCGATGACACCGGGACAGCCAGGTACTTACCGATATAACCTGCTTGCTTCAAAATTCGGCTTCACCGCTACGGGCAACGAACGCAAGGCCATTGCCGATATTGATGCCGCAATGACTGCCGCTTCCAACCTTTCCGAAAACAGAGGAAAGCTGGTCAAGAGAGGGCAGTTCTGGCAGTACAACGGCAAGGACGTGACTATAAAATTTGTAATCCGTGTTGACGATCCCAATGGAAGGCTGCCTGCCGGGCGTTATGTTGCCGACCAAATTGAAAAAGCCGGCATTAAAGTTGAACGCCTTGAATACGACCGTTCAAAAGCGGCAGGGTTGGCGTATTACTCAGACCCGGCGGATTACGAATGGCACATGTATACAGAGGGATGGGGCGCCGGCGCTACCCGCGCATGGTGGGACGTTTCTGTCGCACAGATGTACGCTCCGTGGTTCGGTTATATGGCAGGCGGCGCTGAAGAAGAATACTGGAACTATACTAACGACCGCATCGACGAACTTACCAAGAAAGGCTATTTCGGACAGTACTTGACCGAGGATGATTACTGGAAGGGAAATATCGAAGCTACAGAACTCGGTCTTTACGACGCCTGTAGAATATTCCTTGTAACACAGTTTGATAATTTTATCGCAAACAAGGCTCGTTTCAACACCCGTTTTGCTTATGGATTGGGCGACGGACCGAATCACTGGTCTGTGCGTACCGCAGATGTAAAACCTGACGCTAACGGTCAGTTCAAAGGGCAGAAGGTTCTGCGAGTCGTACAGTACTCAGCGCGCGGCTCTCTTTTCATGAACGCGTGGGACCCGGTCGGTACAGAAGGTTTTAATGACGTATACGCCTCGGGGATTATGGCGGCGTGCTGCGATCCCGCTACTTTTGATGCGCCGAACAGCGCCGCTCCAACTCCGTTAGCTTCAAAGTACGATGCGGCGAGCCTTAAGACCGCTCCGTTAATCAATGAAGACGGCGAAATGAGCGGCACTATACCGGTTCCCGCGAACGCAGTAAAATGGTCGCCTGAAACCAATACATGGAAAGCTGTGGGGAACGGCGTTACTGCCGCCGCGACAGGAACCGGCACAATCGTTCCTGCCAAATGGCAGCATGGGGAAGCCGTCAGCCTCGTTGACGTGCGTTACGCCGGTGCATTCGCGCAGAAATTGGCGACCAAGCTAAGCGATGACGATAAATTCTACGATTCCGCCTTTGCCTCATACTATGAGGAAAGTCTCAAACAAGATAAAGGCTCTGTGTTCAACAGCGATGGAACGGTAACGAATTATGTAGATTTTTTCTTTGCTCCTGATGCTAATGTGACTCTTGCCTCAGTAGCCGCTGTCGGCTATAAAGCCGGAAATCCCGGACGTGAAAGCGTGGTTCCATGGGAGATTTACGAAGCTTTGTTATACTTGGTAGGCGAGGGTTCTGCGAGCGGTACAGTTTACAGTTTCAGTGAATCCGATGTAACTACCGAAGTCGATCTTATAGCCCCGGCCTGTGTTGCGGACATCAAAGCCAAGCTGAAAGAGTTTGTGTCTAAAAACCATGTTCCGGCCAGCATCAAGGATTATATTTCCGCAGCGGACGCTGTTAAGCGTTACAATGCGGCGATAGCCTTTATTGACAAGTACGGTCATGCGCTAATCGGAAACGGACCATTTATCATTTCCGAAGTCAATACAACGGCGAATTCGATTACAATGGATGCCAACCGCAATTACTACCAGAAGAGCGACTACTGGCCGAATTACTTCAAGCAGGAAATCACAAGGATCGAAAACGTAAGGGTTCCGGCGAATCCTTCTAAGTCCAGTGATGCTGTCTTTGAAATCAGTGTTTCCAGCTTTATATACCCCGGAGCGGATACGACTCCGTTAACCAACAAAGGCAAGGTGGAGTTAAGGCTTCAGCTTCCTAACGGCTCTGAAAAGGTGTATAACGCGCAATTCACCAAGAACGGTCAGTTTACAGGGACAATTCCCGCAAGCGACATGGCAAACCTGGCTGCCGGGCAGTCATACACAGTTGTAATCATGTCGTCTATAGCCAATGAAGCCCCGTCTGTCGCGGTGGCGGATTTGGTTCTGTTTTAATTTAGTTAGTTAAATGCTCGCGGCATCCGAAAGGATGCCGTGTGTTTTCTTTTTATAGAAAACTTATTTATAAAAACGATTCTTTTCAATATTGGAAGGTGGAAATATGTACAAGTGGTATGCGCTTAGGCGTATTCTCCGTGGAGTGGTCATGTACGCTCTTCTGATCCTCCTTTTTTCCGTGTTGTTTAATTCAGTCAATGAGACGACTCAGAGATCGCAGATAAACGAAGCAGTTAAAATGGAATCCATGCGTTTAACCAATATGCGCCCTGAACAATTAATAGCGTGGAGAGCCGAAAGAGAAGCGCAGTTGATAAGCTTGTACAAACTCGACAGACCGTTTGGCGAACGTATTATCTTCCGCACAATGAATGTGCTGACTTTCAATTTCGGTAAATCTACGCATATTAAATCAGCAAAAGGCGAGCAGGATGTTTTGTCCATTATTCTGGAAGCTTTGCCCAAAACAATGCTGCTGTTTACCACCGCCACTGTATTTGAGCTTGTCATAGGAATAACGCTGGGCTTGTTGAAAGCCAGAAAACCGGGCGGCAAGCTGGACAAGTCAACCAGCTTTATAACCATGATAGTATACGGAATGCCTGCCTGGTGGCTGGGTATGATGTTGATACTTTTGTTCGTATACATTTTCAAAATATTCCCGTCAGGCGGCGTCGTATCAACCCCTACGCCGCTGGGTTTCGCCGGTCTTCTTGACAGGATTTGGCACATGATACTGCCTGTAACAACGCTTATCATTATTTCCTTTTGGAGTCTGGCTTTCGTTATACGCAATATCGTGCTTGGGGTTTTGCAGGAGGATTACATCATGAGTGCGAGGGCGCGCGGAATAAGTGAAAAATCAATCCTGTTCGGGCATACGCTTCGTACATCAGCCCCCCCAATTGTAACAATGGCGCTGTTATCGCTTTTGGTTTCATTTTCCGGAGCGATTATTTTCGAGGGAATATTTTCATGGCCGGGTCTCGGCAACCTGTACTGGATTGCCGTTCAGCAGAACGACATCCCGGTTTTAATGGGCGATCTTGCCATCTCAACAGGGGTATATCTTGCGGGGCTTATTTTCCTTGATTTGACATACGGCTTCCTTGATCCGCGCATCAAGGTCGGAGGCAAGGCATGAAACGATGTTTCATGTTCGATTTTGGTGTGCGGTCGAACCGTAGGTTCGCATACGCCGCACTAAATAGAGGTTAGCATGAACATTAACGACAGCATTCAGCGTTTTAAGGAATTCTGGAACGATTTCAGGAAGGAAAAATCGGCACTGATAGGTCTTGGTATTCTCGCGTTTGCGGTTCTGATAGTTATTTTTGAACCTCTTTTCCTGCCGTTTAAGGACGTAAATAGCAATTGGCGGAATATTACATACTGGGAAGACAATCCGGCAGCCGCACCTCCGGTTTGGACTAACCTGTTCTCAAGGCAAAAATCAGCTACGTCAAGCCGCCTCTTTGATTCCGAAGTCAGCGAAGCTGACGATCCCGATTTTGGCAGGGTTTTGGTTTATACATTCAATTATGAGTATAAATTCGATAAATCGCCGCTTGACTTAATCTTTAGGGCAACCGCGAACGGCAGGGTTCTTTTGAACATCTACATTGAAAGACCGGATGGGGAAACCATTTACCTTGGGCGTGTATACAAAGAAGGGCTTGAAAACGATCCCCTGCGCTTTTCGGCGGACGGGGACGCTCGCGCTAATGTCTACGATTTTGCAAGCTGGTTTGCCAGTTCTTCATCAATCTCACGCTCAGGCGGGCGCGGCGCTATACGCCCGACAAACGTTATTTTCTCAGAAACCGGCTTTAATATGCTGGAAGAGCGCCTTCCGCTTAAAGGCAATTATAAATACATAATTAAGATACCGAAGCAATTTCTTGCGGATGCGAACAACTATGTCGTTGATCCGAAGCTTTACATAACGGGAAGAGTATCGGGGGCGCTTGGAACCGATACCCTCAAGCGGGATATATTTTCCGGCGTTATTGCGGGGCTTAAGTGGGCGCTGTTCATAGGGTTTGTAACGAGCGTGATTGCGGTTTTCATCGGGGTTATTTACGGCATAGTCAGCGCATATTTTGCGGGTTTTACCGACACAGTCATGTCGTTTATTTTTGAGTTGTTCGTGTCCATTCCGATACTCCCCATACTCATAGTTATGTCGGCAATCTTCAAGCCGAATATCTGGGTCATCATTGCCATATTGGTAGTTTTTTCCTGGGTCGGACCTGTAAAGACCGTGCGTTCCATGGCTCTGCAAATTAAAGAAGAAACGTATATTGAGGCGGCGAAGGCTCTTGGCTCAGGCAAATGGAGGGTCATTTTTAAACACATGGCTCCTCTTTTGCTTCCTTATTCATTCGCCGATATGGCTCTTAGCGTTCCGGGCTTCATCGTTTTTGAAGCTTCCCTTTCGCTCCTTGGACTTGGAGACCCGACTATAGTAACATGGGGGCAAATTCTGCACGAAGCGCAATCCTCCGGGGCTACGCTTAACGGTCTTTGGTGGTGGATAGTTCCTCCGGGTCTCTTTATCGCCATAATGGGAATGACCTTTGCGTTTTTGGGATTCGCTATGGACAAGATACTTCATCCCAAGCTCAGGACGAGGTGATTATGGCAAAGCCACAGGAAAAACTGCTTGAAGTAAAAAATCTGAAACTGTATTACCATACGTCTAACGGCATAGTCCGGGCTTTGGATAATGTCAGTTTTGACGTGTATAAGGGAGAAACCCTTGGTCTGGTGGGTGAATCCGGCTGCGGTAAAACAACCACAGGAGCCGGTCTTCTCAAGATGCCTTCGCCTCCCGGGCGCATAGAAAAAGGCTCGCAAATTCTGATAAACAACCGTGATATAGTCCCGCTTTCTGACAGGGAAATCCGCAAGACTGTACGCTGGACGGAAGTTGCTATGGTATTTCAGGGCGCTATGAATTGTCTGACACCGGTATACACCATCGGCAAGCAGATGATGGAAACGCTCAAAGAGCATACCGAAATTGAAAAAGAGGAAGCGCAGTCCTTAATCAAAGAATACTTGGGCTATGTAGGTCTTCCTCCCGAAGTTACGGAGCGTTATCCTCACGAGCTTTCGGGCGGAATGAAACAGCGCGTCGTAATAGCGACGGCTCTGTTCCTCAAGCCGAAACTGATTATCCTTGACGAGCCGACAACGGCGCTTGACGTAATTGTTCAGGCGCAAATTATTAATCTGCTAAAAACCCTGAAAAAATCTTTCGACCTGTCGTTCATCTTTATTACCCACGATCTCGCTCTTGAAGCTGAGGTAAGCGACAGGATATGCGTGATGTACGCGGGAAAAATAGCGGAGATTGGCAGCAACGAACAGATTTACGGAAAAAGGGGTATCCTGCATCCGTATACAGAAAAGTTACTTAACGCTACTCCGCTGCTCCGCAAAAAGGTTGATTCTCTTTCATATATTCCCGGAGCGCCGCCCGATCTCATAGACCCGCCTAAAGGCTGCCGCTTTCACCCGCGCTGTCACGTGGCGGAAGAGCGGTGCAAACAGGAAGAGCCGCCGCTTGCAGAAACGGAAGACGGGCACTGGATTTCATGCTGGAGGTGCGGAAAATGAGTGACGCCGGTGATAACAAAGATGTAATTCTAAAACTGTCGGATTTGAAAAAGCATTTTTCTCCGCATACAAACCTGCTCGGGGTGCTCAGCGGCAAGGTGAAGAATCCCGTCAAAGCCGTTGACGGCGTAAGTTTTGAAATCAGGCGCGGCGAGATATTCGGTCTGATAGGCGAATCAGGCTCGGGAAAAACCACGATAGGCAAGCTTGTGATGAAGCTGCTTGATCCTACAAGCGGGACAATTCATTTTAACGGCGAAGATGTTACAAAAACCGAAGCGGAACGGACGCAAAGCTACCGCCGTCAGGTTCAGATGATCTTTCAGGACCCATACGCTTCCATGAATCCGCGTTTTAAGGTGCGCGGTGTGCTTGAAGAACCACTTGTCATTCATAAAATTCCCGGCTCAATGGCGGAGCATGAGCAGATGATTATCAAAGCGCTTCACGAAGTCAAGCTTAACCCGCCTGAAGATTTTATCGGGCGTTACCCGCACATGCTTTCCGGCGGGCAGAGACAGCGGGTCGCCACGGCGCGCACGCTTATCCTCAATCCCATGATGCTTGTGGCTGACGAGCCTGTATCAATGATCGATCTTTCGACCCGCGCTGAAATTCTCCACATGATGAAGGATGTGCAGCGTGATCTGGGGCTGAGTTACCTGTACATAACGCATGATCTTTCCACAGCGCGGTATTTTACGGACAGAATAGCCGTAATGTATCTGGGACGTATAATGGAACTTGGAAACGCAGACGATCTTATAGACAGACCGATGCACCCTTATACGCGCGCTCTTATCGAAGCGGTTCCTGAACCGGAAACCGGCAAGGTCGGCATCATAAAAAACTTGCCCATACACGGCGAAATACCATCGCCCGCCAATATCCCGCCCGGCTGCCGTTTCCATACGCGCTGCCCGCTCGCTAAAGCTGAGTGTTCAAGCGGAACCGAACCTGAGCTTCGCGATATAGGCAACGGGCATTTTCACGCTTGCAGGTTAACGGACTGATATTATGAACTTATCCCTATGTAGTATCATAAATATTTTAATATGAAACCGCACTCGCAAGATTCACATTCATAATGTTAGGCATTCTTCATCAGGTTTATGTACAACCGGTTTTTCATCTTTTTCTGTTTCTTTTTTGTGTACAATATTGTATTTCTTTTCTATAAAGGTTGTCATATGTTTTATAAATTCTTCAAACTGTTTTTCATTCATTCTTTCAATTTTCTCTTTCTCTTCTTCTCCCCTTCCCTTTACCGTAAAACCGAACGCAAAGTATTCTGATAAGTCTTCATCTTTCTCTGCTACTTCATTACCATAAACATTTATTTCCGTGAATTCACTTCCCTTCTCTTTGTACTCTAAAAACCTCACTGTATACTTTTGCTTTATTACTACAGCCACTTCTTCAAAAATTCTTTCGCCCATCCCTTTCATTCCTCTCCTTCTAATACATTACCGCTGCTAAAGCTTCTCAAAATCCGCAGCGCCGTGCTTGCATAACGGGCAAACAAAATCATCAGGCAAAGTATCGCCTTCATGCACATATCCGCAAATCTTGCAGACAAATCCCTTTTTGTTTCCCTTAGGCGGCTGGGGCTTGGGCTTTATATTATCAAAATAATATTGATATGTAACACTTGCGTCGCCCGACAGCGAAAACGCCTGATTTACCTCGGCGATAAACAGCGTATGGGTGCCGCAATCAATGGATTCCTTCACTTCACCGGAAATTACGCCGTTAGTCCATTCTGACACATAACGGACGCCGTTTGTTGTGCGCAAGGCTTCTCCGCTTCCGGCAAATTTATCCGTGTCTTTCCCGCTCTTAAAACCAAATTGCTGAAAAACACTAAAAGGCGCTTTCTCGCTTAAAACGGAAACATTGAATTTACCTGTCTTTAAAATCATATCGTGGGTATAATTGGCTTTATTCACCCCGATTGTTATCTTCACAGGGGTTACCGTTACTTGCATAACGGTATTGATAATACAGCCGTTGTCCTTATTGCCGTCCTTGGCTGTTAATACAAATAAACCGTAAGACAGCTTGAACATGGCGTTAGGATCAATCGGAATTAATTCCGTTGTGTTTGGTACAGTCTGATTATTCTGAGCGGCAACTCCGGCGGGAGCGGGGAAGTCCTTGCTAATAGCTTGCGCCATTGATTCAATATCCGAAAGCTGAGCGGACTTTAAGCCGGATAGTATGCTGACATTATTTTCAAGAAAATCGATCTTTTCGCACTTGCCCAGTATTTCACGAATCAAGCCGCCGCTAGTGGCAGCCCATGAACCGTTTTCGATTACGGCGACACGGCGGTTTTGGATATTGTGCGCCGCAAGATCGTTAATCAAGGCTTCCATTGTTACGAAAATCCCCGCATTGTAGGTTGTGGAGGCGAATACAAGGTGGCTCCATTTAAAAGCTGCGCTTACTATCTCGGAGGCAGGCGTTACTGAAACATCATATATAACTGTTTTAATTCCTTTGTCGCGCAGACGGCAGGCAAGAATCTCCGCGGCATTCTCCGTATTCCCGTAAACGGATGCGTAAGCGATCATAACGCCGCGTTCTTCCGGCTCGTATTTGCTCCAAAGCATATACTTTGAAATGAGCTCATTTAAATTTGAACGCCATACAAAACCGTGAAGCGGACATATCATTTCTATATTGAGAGCGGACGCTTTATCCAGCGCCGATTCAACCTGCGTCCCGTACTTCCCGACTATATTTGAATAATAGCGGCGGGTCTCGTCCATATAATCCTTAGCGAAATCAACTTCGTCAGCGAAAAGAGCGCCGTTCAAAGCGCCGAAGCATCCAAATGCGTCCGCGGAGAAAAGTATTTTAGCTGTTGAATCGTAGGTCATCATAACTTCGGGCCAATGCACCATCGGAGCCATAATAAATTGAAGAGTGTGCTTTCCGGTATTCAGGGTGTTGTTTTCTTCGACCAGATGAATGCGCGAATCTATATCAAAGTCGTAGAATTGTTTAATAAACTGTAATACTCTTGCGCTGCAAACAATTTTTATTTCAGGGTGCTGACGAATCAATTCAGGGATAACGGCGGAATGGTCAGGTTCGACATGCTGTACCACAAGGTAATCCAGCTTCCTGCCTTTAAGCGCTTCTTCAATATTTTCCAGAAATCTCTGCCGTACCGCTTTATCGACAGTATCAAACAGCACGGTTTTTTCATCGGTTAAAAGGTATGAATTATACGACACGCCCGCCGGTACGGAATAAACACCCTCGAATAACGCAAGGCGGCGGTCGTTTGCGCCGACCCATAATAAATCATCAGTGACTTTCTTTATACAGTACATGTTCTGATTATACTATATTAAAGCATTATTTGTTTACAAAATTTCCCAGCCGACAGATGAAACATGCTTTTCGTCACGGATTTTTTCGATAAGAGTTTCCGCTATTTCTTCCCGGTGTTTGCCGTAAACGTGCATTTTTGCTATGATTTTAACCTTTTCATCGGAAATATTCTTGCATTCCAAATCGGAAAGAACCAGTTTTGACGTGGAAATGTAGTCCGTCATAATAGTACGGATAAGCTTTTTTTTATCTTCCGCGCAGACAGCCGTTATCTGATAACATTTACCGGTTTCATCAAACAGGGGGCTGATTTTGTTTGAAATAGGTCTGAGAATAACATTAGCGCCAATCAGCAGTATAGTCGCCGCGAATGCGAACAGGATATATCCCGAGCTTGCCAAAACGCCGATAGCCGCCGTACACCATATAGTAGCCGCCGTATTTAAGCCGCGGACATTCACGCCGTCTTTAAAAATTATACCGCTGCACAAGAAACCAAGTCCGGTTACGATTTGCCCCGCTATCCTTGTCTGGTCAGGCGTGTCAATGATAAAGGATAATATGACAAATATGCACGAACCCAAACTGACAAGCACGTTAGTACGGATACCTGCGGGATGGCCTGTCAGTTGTCTTTCAAACCCGATTAAGAAACCGAATAACGCCGAAGCGGCGATTCTAATAACGAAATCCAATAATAACATGTGAGCCTGCCTTAATCGATCCCCATACAAGTTCCAACTGCAACGGCGGTATCGATCATGTAGTGATTTTCCGGTACGGGTTTTACTTTGGATTCGGGGATATTTAAATTGACTGTGGTGATTTTGTCTCCG
>Ga0268262_10006072_pt1 | contig 11728 bp, 11 predicted proteins | sample TergutNc150P3_FD_190354 | JGI IMG/M metagenome (GOLD analysis project Ga0268262, IMG submission 190354) | Nasutitermes corniger P3 segment gut microbial community from laboratory colony in Florida, USA - Nc150 P3 (SPAdes) (version 2) | ecosystem: Host-associated > Arthropoda: Insects >... | reverse complement strand
TCCCCGATTTGTTCTCTCATAAGAACCTCCCGTATGCGTTTTGTTTTTGAAAACTCTTTGGTTTCCAAAACATTTGCGTACAGGATAAAAGCCGTGCGGCGGCAAGTAATTGGGTAAAGTGTGTCATTTTCCCCTTGCCGGATGCCATGAAAAGCAAGTAAAATGAAATCAAGGAGTAGCCCATGCCGCAAAATCAAACCATGACCCTTGACGAGAAACTAGCCCTTTCAGGTAAACTTTTAGAATTAAGTGAAGCCGGAGATGAAGAAGGAATTAGCCGTCTTATAAGGTCAATGCCTATGCCGCCATATTTGGCTAAAGTTGCCAAAGAAAAAATAGGCGTAGATTTTCTTATAAACGGCGGCTGGAATTTGTCGGAAGCGGAGGCGGCATTTGGATCTGATTGGCTTGTTAAGTAGTGTTTATGAAGCGGCAGCAGCTATTGACGCAGGCCGCAAAGGTTTTGCCACCAGAGGAAAAGAGCAAGAAGGGCGTATTTTCTATGAGAAAGGCATAGCCAAAGCCCTATCCGCATTTCAGGAAGCCCAAGCAACCGCCGACCCCGAAACCATTATTTTAGCCGAGTATACCTTCTTAACACAGGAACTTGAATTTTGCGAAAAGGCCGACATAGACAGCATAAGCAGCCTGTCAAAAGCCATTCGGACATTTGATGACGCTTTCCTTGCCCTTAAAACTGTTGAAGGCTCTCATTACGAGGTGGTAGAACAAGCCATTTCCCATGAGAAAGAATATCGTGTAAAAGGCTTCCCTATGGACGCTTATCACATCGCTTGCCATTCCCACAAAACAAGATTAAAAAATGTACTCCGTTCCCCCGGCATAGACCCCATAGAAAAAGCCCTTCTCAAACAGCGGTTTGTAAACCTCTCTGCTGGGCAGGGAGGGTATGTGGAGAAGCAGAGTAGGGCATTAGGAAATTAAGGGAAAGTAAGATGACAGAAGAAGACATCAAAGTAAGTTCACGAAGTAATAAACACAATAATGCAAAGTTTAGAAAAAAATCACGAAACGCAAGAGCACCTGCATTTGGATGGGTTTTTCAATCAAGCGCAGGGCTTTTTTTATTATTTGACTGTATTGAAAATGCAGTTTCGTTGAAAATGGAAGGAAAAACAGAGGATATAGAAATTACCCTTGAGGATAAGAGTATTATATATGCACAAGCTAAATCAGTCGAAGATCCGAATGATACTAAAAACGTTAAATCTAAATTAAAATCTGCACTAACATCATTAAGTGAATGCGAAGATCCTATTAGCAAATTAATTTATGTTACTAATATACCAAATCCATTAAAAAGTGAACACCCAAAGCATTATGAATATTCTCGTACAGGATTTAATTCTTTTTTCAAAGAGGATAAACAGTTAATACTTGATCTCCTAAGTAAAAATGAAATAACAACTTTTCAAACTGCTAAATTTGAAATTGTGAATTTTAAATTTTTTGGAGAAGAAGATTCACAAAGATATATTGAAATCCTGAATAAAACACGTGAATTTCTTTATAAGGCAAATGTTCCACGTGAACAAGCCGAATCAGTATTAACAGAATGGAAAGCTCAACTAATGAATAATAATGCTCAACGTGCTAGCTTGAGTAAGGCTGATATTTTATTCCCATTAATACTTGTTACTATTGAAAAGCAAGATTTGTCAGAGAGATATAACAATGTATGTAATTTAGGTATATATGAAGAAACGATTTCCAGATATAGCGAATTTATTCATAATACTCCTAGACGTACAAACTTTTTTATGCAAGTTTGCGGTCTTTATCAAAAGCAATACCCACAAGGCGGTGATAATATTAACGATTTTGTAATTAATAACTGGCAAGAATATATAGATGAATTTAATTCATTAGAGAATGATTCAAAAATGCTTGAATCTTTAATAAAATTATTGCTTTTAGCAACACTACAAAAGCGATACACCATAAGCGGAATAAAAACAGCAGCAAAATTGTCATGAAAATAAACAAGCTTGGATTACAAAAACAAAATGAACAAAAAAAACGAAATGTTGAGTTTGCTCCACATTTTAATTATATTTATAGCCCAAAAAATGTAACGGGTAAATCTACATTCATGCGGCTATTACTATATACACTAGGTTTTACGATACCTAACACAAGAAAAGTGAAATTTGAAGATTTCACAATTGAAATGGAAATAGAGATTAATGGTAATTTAATACAAATAAAACGTAAAGATAAAAAATTATGGATCAATGATGTAGAATTTACATTACCCAGTGAAATTAAGATTGTACATGCTACAATTTTCCAAGAAGAAAGTATTGATCTAATAGAAAACTTTCTTGGAGCAATTTATATTGACCAAGATCGAGGATGGACTTTACTAAATCGAGGTGTAGTTATTGGTAGAATAAAGTTCTTTGTAGAGGAATTCTTGCATGGTATGAAAGGTAAAGATGCTGATATTGAAACAAAAATAGCACTAAGAAAGATAAATGACGAATTAGAAAAATATAAACAAATGAGAACTCTTGCTGTATATAAAGAACAAATAATGGAAGCAACTGGTGAGAATAATTTTAATAGAGGTGAGATTTCATTTGATACGCATACTGAGAAACTTCAAAAAGATCATAAAGAGCTTTTATATATGAAATCAAAATTAGAGAAAGAAATAAATTTTTTAGAAAGAACAATAGCTGAAGATAAGAAGTTTATAGAAAGATTGGAATATTATAATATTTTTGTACGAACTGAAAGCGGCGAATCAGTACCAGTTACACGTAAAACTATAGAAAATTATACTGACAATACTGAATTGAATAAAATAGAAATACGCAGAGCCCAAATTGCGTTGCGTAAAATAAATGAAGATATAGCGAAAATAAATAGAGAAATAAACAGCCAATCATTATTCCTTGATGGCGAAACAGTAATTGAACATTTTGACAGAAAGATTTCAGACATACCAATTGATAAGGAATCTGTCGAAAGAATAATAGCAAATCTTACAAAGGAACAAATACAGTATCGCAATATATTAAAAGAAAGTGCACAAATTAATAATAATTGGGTTGATAAATTAAATTTATATATAAAAAATTATGCTAAGGAGCTTCAAATAGATGAATACCTAAAAGATCACGAATATGTTTTTATACGTGATTTAAAAGGAATATCGGGTGCTATTTATCATAAAATGGTATTTATTTTTAGAATAAGTTATGCTCGTGTTTTAAGTGAAAAACTAGGATATAAAGTACCGATATTTATTGACTCGCCAAATGGTCGTGAAATTGAGAGACAAGCAGTGGACTATATGCTCGAATTGTTAGAGAGAGATTTTTTGGGACACCAAATTTTTATAGCAACAATATTTGACATTATAAAAAAAGATGGTAAAAACAAGCAAATACTAATGGATGGTAAATTTTTTGATTCACAAACAGAAGAAGCATCTTTATTTAACGAACTATAACTAAAGTACTGGTATCTTCATGACCCTGCGCCGGAAATACAATGCCCATTACCCTTTGACTAATATAAAGACTCCTTTCCCTATGCATGATTATATCTGGAATCAGAGTATTGACAATAAATGTAATATCGCATATTTTAAAATAATGGATAAATTAAAGGAGAAAATAAGGAATTGGTTTTAGATATAATTCTACCAACATCAAAAGAAAGATTAGGTGATATATTAAATCGCGAAAATTTGTATAAAGTAAACAAACTTTATTATGATAAATTGCATGATGAACGACATAAAAATCTGGAATTAAGGTCTGGATTAGAAATACCTGAAAAGATAAGAGGAAAGTTGGAGGAATCTATCACTTTACAAAAATGGGTAACTGTAAAGTCTGATGGTAAATATTCCACATTACCTCATCAGTATGTTGTACGTCAGAATTGGAATGGTTCAATTATTTCTTTTGATTTCTTTTGTGAAATGATACGTCAATATTGTAGCGTTGAAATTTGGAGAGGTACAATAAAAAATTGGGTAGGACGAAAGGGCGAATACTTGAAAGTAGGTAATTTTAAATATTGGGATATGGGATGGCCTTTGGAAGTAACTACCATTATAAATAGAGAAAATTCAAAATATAAAACCCATGATGAATATAGAAACCACCCACAAGGAGAAATATAATGCCTTCATTATTAGGACAATTCTTTTCAAAAATAAAGGGGTCTCAAGAGGACATTGCTTCAATTGGACTCGCTTACATTTTAAATTCGTCAAAATCTGCAAGAAAGATATTACAGGAATTTATATTTAATAAATCTGATATAAATATTGGCGAAGTTAATTATATAACACAATCTATTGGTGAGAAACTTGAACGCCCTGATATTTCAGGAATTGACACAGAAGGAAATGAAAGATTAATAATAGAAGCAAAATTTTGGGCTTCATTAACTAAAAATCAACCAAAAGAATATTTAAATCGTCTTCATGATAGTTCGGTGTTATTATTTATTTGCCCTAAATTAAGAGAAGTTGCTTTATTCAACGAATTGAATTTTCGATTGGAAAATGATGGACTATTAATAAAAACTTTTGAAAATAAAATACAGTTAAATAATAATAAGAGCATAATTATTACAAATTGGATATTTTTTTTAAATAATTTTAAAGATACACTAAATGACAATAATGAGAAATTACTAGTTTCGGATATTGATCAATTGATAGGATTTTGTGAAATCATTGATAATTCTACATTTTTACCAATTAATGAAATGGATTTATCACCTTCATTTGCAAAAAGGATTAATTCTTTTTATGATTTATGCGATAAAATATATGATAAATTATTAGCTATTAATAATTTCAATCCTGCTGGATATAAAGCTACGGCTCTACGGTATGGCTATGTTAGATATTTTTCTATAAATAATTTTGGAATGGCTTTTTCTCTTAATATGAAATTTTGGGAAAAATATTATAATACACCTTTTTGGTTTTATATAAAAGAAGAATGGAATGATCAAAGTATAGAGTTTAAGAAAAAATTAAATCAAATTGCAGTAAAACTAAAATTAAGGATTATTGAGCATGAAAATATTTTATACTTTGCAATATTTCCTGATATTGATGAAATTGAAGAGGTATTAATAATTAAGATAACAGAAATAATACAAAATATTATAAAAGAAATAAGTTAATAAAAAGTAGGTAAGACTTCTCATAACAGGAATACTTAAGCATTGGCGCAGAGGTTCTTCGGCCTTCATTCGTTTGTGGCGCATGAAGAAACCCATGTTTCATTCAGATACATTTGAGTGGGCGATCTTTACTTCGCAAAGCCCTTATATGCCACCCATCCAAATGTAATTAACAAATATAAATTATTTGAAATTACCACATTGAAATAAAATATAATTTTTAGTAGTATATAACTATGTATTTTCCAATCAATACTTACTCGAAAGAAGACCTTAAAAATAAAGACTACTTAAAGGGATACATATATGAAATGTATTGCTATAATTTTATAAAAGAAAAATATAAGACAATAAGTATAGTAGAAGCAAAAAACAGTAATATTGAAGAAAATAGCTATAATTATTTTAGATATACAAAAAATGGAAGTATAATATATTATGTGGGAAATATTATTATTTCCGAATTTGATATTTTAGGAATAGAAAATAAAAACATTTATTTATGGGAAGTAACCAGAGGGAATCAAATATATGCTAGGAAAAATATAAATAGAAAAATTAATATTCTAAAATTAGCTTTTCAAAACTATAATATTAATATGGCGTTCATTGTTCCAAAGGACGAACAAATTTTAAATAAATATGATAAAATAATATTGCCAGAACCTGATTATTATGATTATCTAAATAGTAATAAATTAGTTCTTCCTAATAAAAACTATAATTGTATTTCATTAAAAGATTTTACAAAAAAAACATATGATAATTCAATAATAAATGAAATAATATATTTATCAAGAAAATATTTTAAAACAAAAGTTTTTGAGGCACAAATATACTATAAAAATACAATTACCAAGCTGTTTGAAATTGATAACATTAAAAATGATGAATTTTATTGTTATGATATTTCGGCAAAAAAAATGGAAATAATTAAATATGTAGATTGTAATTACTATATTAATAATAAAGAATTGACATCGCTTGATAGCAATATCATTGAAGAGTTAAGGAGGACTATATAGAGATGAAGCAACTTTGAATAGCAGGTCTGTATATGCTTCACCACTTTTAGGTAGCTAGGGCTACACTGGAAAGTTATGTAAAATAAATCAATGACATTTTTCGGAAAAATGTCAAAATATGTAATTATCTCATATACAATATTACATCTTCATAGCAGTTCATAGTCATATTATTTTTCCCTAGAAAAATCTGATAAATGCTGTATGGATATACAATCGTTATCAATGAACATGAAGCAGGCCTGAGTGCAGGAACAGACAACATTGCAAGTCCAGGCTATGAGCCTTAATTTGATAAAAGAACAGTCTGCTGCTTTGGATAAACTCCTATCCAGCGTTCAACTTATAACCGACCCAAATCTGGGACAAAACATCAATCTTATCGCCTAAAAAGCCGCCAATACCACAGTTTTCCGCTATCTTGTGCTTCTATAGACCATAATATAGGTGTAATATCTCCAAATTCTGATGATTTTAGGTTGTCCAGCAGGTTCTGGCGGCTTATCTGAAAACATGATATGCTCAAAATGATGGTTAGAACAAAGGAAACGCCGAAACAAGAGCCTCGAAAGGGAAGACTAATGCCTAAATATAGCGACAAACATAAAGAAGAGACCTAAAAGCCGCAGTTTCCTATAATTTTTCAGTAACGCAAACCCCGCCTATGAGACCCGCCGCTATTCCGGAAACGAACTGGAAAGCATAAGGGTTGAAGGGCGGGTTGTGGCTTGTTATCATAGGATGTGATAGACTTAAACGATGGCAAAAACAAAGGGAACACCTGTGATTAAAGCCGCCTCGGAAGCAAAAACTGCAAAGGCAGGGGAGAAAGTACCGCCTAAAAAGGATAATACAAAGCCCAATAATGATAATATACTACAGCCCTCATTTAAGAAGCATTGCTCTTATTGCGGTAAGCCTTCCACTCATGCAAAAAGGATAATTGCGGGACCACCTCCGCTTTTCCCCTATATTTGCGATGAATGTGTCGAAGTTTGCGTAAAGGTCTTAATGGAAGATGATAACCAAGATTGGCGAAGCCGACTAATCAGTATTTTGGCATTGCCTTCGGGGAAAAGTATAACGCCGCCTGTTAAAGCAGAACGAAATCCACGAAGTAAGAACAAGGGTGAAAAAGCCAATGTCTGATTATAATGGCATAAATAAGGAAGAAAGCTTAAAAGAATTAAGAGAACTTGTTTCTCTTTTTTCTACTAATATTGAACAGTATAAAAAAAATCAATATGACGAGGCAAACACAAGAGCCGACTTTATAGACAGGTTTTTTAAGATACTCGGTTGGGATATGTATAATACAAGCGGCGGTTCGGAAAAATACCGTGATGTAATTAGGGAAGACAAGGTAAAAATTGAAGGTACGCAAAAAGCCCCTGATTATTGTTTTCGGTTTGGGGGAGTACGCAAGTTCTTTGTAGAGGCAAAAAAACCATCTGTAAACATTAAAGAAGCAGCAGAGCCAGCCTTTCAGGTTCGGCGTTATGCTTATACGGCAAAATTACCGCTTTCTATATTGACTAATTTTGAGGGATTTGCCATTTATGATACTCGAATAAAACCGCATAAAGACGACAAGGCAAGTACGGCAAGGATTAACTATTTTACTTTTAATGAATATGAAAAACAATTTGAATTTATCAAAAGCATATTTTCAAAAGAAGCAATTTATAAAGGAAGTTTTGATAAATATATAGATGAAAATAAAAACAAAAAAGGTACTTCGGAAGTTGATACGGAGATTTTAGCCCTTATTGAAGATTGGCGAAAGGAACTTGCAAAGAATATTGCTAAGAATAACAAGTTAAATATCTTTGATTTGAATACGGTAGTACAAAGGATAATAGACAGGATTATATTTCTGCGTATTGCTGAAGACAGGGGTATTGAAGATGAAAACCTATTACTTGATATTTCAAAGACTGAAAATATTTACGAAAAGTTAAATCATATTTTTATAAAAGCAAACTTAAAATATAATTCTGGTTTGTTTACTCCTTTTAATTGGATTGAAAAAGTAAAAATTGAAGACAAAATACTTAAAAATATAATTGTCAATTTGTATTATCCTGACTGCCCTTATGAATTTTCAGTATTGCCTGTTGAAATTTTGGGAAGTATATACGAGCGATTTTTAGGGAAAACAATACGGTTAAAAGCAGTTAAAGGCGATACGCAAACGGCAATAATTGAAGAAAAGCCAGAAGTAAAAAAGGCTGGCGGCGTATTTTATACCCCACAATATATAGTTGATTATATTGTGCATAATACAATAGGAGAGAAAATTAAGGATAAAACACCAGATGAAATTTCACAAATAAAAATATGCGACCCTGCCTGCGGTTCTGGTTCTTTTTTGGTAGGCGCTTACAAGTATTTACTGGATTATCACCTTGATTACTATACCCAAGAGAAAAATATTAAAACTTCTTTGAAAAGCCAAAAAATATTTGACGCTGGAATAAAAAACTACAGACTAACAATAAACGAAAAACAAAAAATTTTAACAAATAATATATTTGGAGTAGATATTGACAGCCAAGCAGTAGAAGTTACTAAACTGTCATTATACTTGAAATTACTTGAAAGCGAAGGAAAAGAATATAAAGAATGGTTGTTTAAGTACACAGATAATGCTTTGTTACCTTCACTTGAAAAAAATATAAAATGCGGAAATAGTCTTATAAGTACAGAATTTTATGCGCAGGGAAATCTTGATTTAGACAATGAAGAAGGCAATAAAATAAATTGTTTTGACTGGGACGGGAAAGACGGATTTTCAGAAATTTTTAAGAAGGGTGGTTTTGATGTAGTAATTGGAAATCCCCCTTGGGTGTTTACAAGAGACGTGGAGTTCGGGTCAGAAGTAAAAAATTATTATAAATCACATTACTTAAATAATGTTTCAAAGTCATCAAGAAGTAGGGGAAATCAGACAGGAAAAGTCAATTTATACGGAATTTTTGTTGCCAAAGGAGTTAAGTTATTAAATACTGACGGTACATTAAGTTTTATAATTCCAAATACTGTTTTACGGACAACTGTTTATGAAGCATTAAGAAAATATTTATTAGATAATACAAATATTAAAAGAATTGTTGATTTAAAAGATGGAGTTTTTACAGGTGTAACAGCTTCAACTATCATTTTGATTTTGGAATTGGGTAAACAAATAAAAGATATAGAAATAATTGATAACCCAAGGGGTATTAATGAAGTAACAACAACAATCAAAAAAATAAACAAAACAGTTTTTTTAGACAATCCAAGTTATTCTTTTAATATTTTTGTAGATAAATATGAAAATAGATTATTTAGCAAGGTTAAAGAAAAATCAATATATTTAGGAGAAGTAATAAATGTATATAATGGAATATCTACTTTTGCTGACAAACAAGGGATAAGTGACACTAAAATAAATAGTACATATAAAAAGATTTTGATGGGAAAAGATATTAAAAGATATTTTCACGAATGGAATGGTAAATATATAGAATATGTACCACAAAAATTACAAAGACCTAGAGATGAAAATATATTTCTTGAAAAAGAAAAATTAATAATGCAACGTATAGCTGGTATACTGGTTACAAGCTATGATGACAAAAAATATTATACTTATAATTCAGTGAATAATATTTTAAAAAAGGATAATACTAATTACTCGTTGAAGTTTATTTTAGCACTTTTAAATTCAAAGCTATTTCAATTTTATTATATAAAGAATTTTACTAATAAATCGTCATTAACAGTTAATATATCTAAAACTTTTATTGATAAACTACCATTGGTAAAGATAGATTTTAATGATAAAGATGATATTAAGCTACATAATAGCTTTGTTTCTCTTGTAGATAAAATGCTGGAACTAAAGCAAAAAGAAAACTCTGAACAAAATCAACAAGCAAAAACTAGGATTTCAAGGCAAATTGATGGCGTAGATAATGCTATTAATAAAATCGTATATGAATTATACGGATTAACAGATGAAGAAATAAAAATTATTGAGGGGTAGACAGGAGTAAATATATGCCAGTTACAAGTAATGGCGAGTACATACCACCCGAAAACGAGGGGAAAAAGAAAAATAGCTCTAATAATAATAATTTATTTACGGATATTAAAAAATTAACAAATGAAGCTATCGCTTCATACAATACAAAGCCAAAGGCAAAACCTTATATTAGTCTGCTAAAATTTTTACGGCATAAATTACCAGTAAATCAAAAAATAAGGGATATATTCGATAAACTTGTTAATCATGTTGAACACGCTTCAGGTAATAGTAAGCAAAAACAACACTGGCTTTATTTTGTAGAGCGAGAATTGGATCTTCTTGAATGGGAATTCAATCACTTAAACCAAAACCATGAAAATGGAATTCAGTAGTACATATTTGCGGTGGAGTACATATTGTCTATAATAAAATACAGCCATTTAAGACTTCCTTTTTGATATTTATTTCTTATATACTTCTTGCAATAATATGTTTTTTGTGTTAGGCTTGTAATAGGAGTAATTATGAGCGTAAGAGCAACAGAACGTTTAATTGGTGATTTGGTGACAGTTACCGCCTTTCCCAAATGCCCCCAAATGATAGTACAGGCTGTCAATGCCGAAACTAAAATTATAACTACAGTTTGGTTTACAGGCGGCAATAAATATCAAGAAGGCTCATTCCCCGCCGCTTCTCTTGACCGGGTAGAAGCCAAGCCTAAAACAAAGGCAAAACCAGTACTTAAAGGCAAACAGCCCCTCAAAAAAAGGAAAATTACAAAATGAGAAAGTAGTTTTTCTTATTAATATCAAGGAGAGACAATTTATGCCAACAGGAAAGAAAAAACAAACAAAGGAAACTACAGTAAAAGCAGAACCAAAAAATGAACTTCCGAAAATTGATATTAATAATATTAACTTACTTCCGTTAATGATAAAAACAGGTATCAGTGGCTTCCCTCTTGAAACCACATATTTCGATACAGATATGTGTAAGAAAGGATTTTATTATCTAGTTCACAGCAACGGTAAATATTTTCTTTTACTTCCCAAATGGAATGAAAGAGTAATAAATGAAATGCAAACTGGAAATCATGTATTTATTACAAGAGGAAGCCATGAAGGGCATAAAGACAGTTTTGAAATTGTGTTTGACGATAATTCAGAAAACCCTTATGCAGTTTTATTAAGAGATGAACAATTTACACGCATAACTCCCTTAAAAGAAGGCTGGAACGGTACACTTTATGTTTATTCTGGTGATATAGATGAATGTAGATTAATCTTTTATAATGTTTATTATCGTATTACAGATAATCTCCCATGTTTTGAGCCTATTAAGGAAGAAATAGGAAAATTACACGGCTTAACGCCTTTAAGCCACGATGAAGCAATTACAGCCTTAAAAGCCGGAGAACATCTTGTAAACGGAAAAGATAATTATGATGTTGCACATTATCATTTGTACAATAATGAAATATTAATAAGCGACTCACATTATGACCTTCATG
>Ga0268262_10006071_pt1 | contig 11728 bp, 14 predicted proteins | sample TergutNc150P3_FD_190354 | JGI IMG/M metagenome (GOLD analysis project Ga0268262, IMG submission 190354) | Nasutitermes corniger P3 segment gut microbial community from laboratory colony in Florida, USA - Nc150 P3 (SPAdes) (version 2) | ecosystem: Host-associated > Arthropoda: Insects >... | reverse complement strand
ACAAAATTCGGCCCCGTAAGGATAAAAACCGCCAGCGGTTATGGCACAACAAAATCCAAACCCGAATACGAAGACCTCGCAAAAATCGCGCAGGAAAAAGGCATTTCCATTCGTGAGGTGTTGGAGGGATAGTTAATAATCCTACCAGTAACTATTATGACAGTCCACCCTTGACAAAGGTAAAATAATTTTCTATCTTTAAGATTATGTCTCAATCTCAAACTCTATCTTCGCTAAAACCCGGTGGCAGAGCTAAAATAGCCGGCTATATGAAAAACTGCAAAAGCTCCTATAAAATGAAGCTTTTAGCACTCGGTTTAACAAAGGGAACCGAGGTTCTGGAAATAAAAACCGCCCCCCTTGGAGACCCAATGGAAATTGAACTTCGCGGTTATCGCCTTTCTTTAAGAAAAGACGAGGCAGATGCAGTTTTAATAGAAGAGGAAAAACTATGATAATAGCAATAGCTGGCAACCCGAACTGCGGAAAAAGCACCATTTTTAACCTTTTAACCGGCGGGCGGCAAAGGGTGGGCAATTGGCCCGGCGTTACGGTGGACAAAAAAATGGGCGAAATCAAGCACCAAAAGCTAAACGCAACCTTGGTGGATTTGCCCGGCACTTACGATTTGGGAACTTGGAGCCAAGACGAGCGAGTTGCACGGGATTATCTGTTCTCTGGCGAACCGCAATTTTTGATAAACGTCCTTGATAGCACAAACATCGAACGCAACCTATATCTGACTACCATTTTGCAGGAAAAGGGCATAAAAATGCTCGTTGTGCTGAATATGATAGACGTCGCCCAAAAGAACGGAATTTCCATAAACGCCGAGCAACTCGAAAAAGAATTAGGCACTCCGGTAGTCGCGGTTTCCGCCCTTCAACCTGGAAGCAAAAATAAAATCATAAGCAAAATAGCAGATGCATTATCGCAGGAACAAAAACCTGCACTGCCACCCCCGCCCACCATTGAAAACGAAGAGGACAGAGATGAAATCATCGCTGAATGGCGGTATAAGCGCATAGAGAACATAGTTGCAAAATCCGTTGTAAAAGGAGTTTCGCCATATAAGGCAAGCGACAGAATAGACAGATTCATCATGGGTAAATATACCGGCTTACCCATCTTTTTATTCGCTATGTATTTGCTCTTTTGGTTAGCCGTTCATGTGGGTGGAGTGTTCATAGATTTCTTTGATATAGCTTTCGGGGCAATTTTTGTGGACGGCGTAAAATATGTTTTGACCAGCATAAATGCACCAGAGTCGATAGTTTCCATTTTGGGAGACGGAGTGGGTTCCGGTATTCAAGCGCTTTCAACATTTTTCCCCATAATATTTTCGCTGTTCTTCTTTATGGGTTTGCTGGAAAATTCCGGTTATATAGCGAGGGCGGCTTTTGTTGTGGATAGGATAATGCGCGCTATGGGGTTGCCCGGCAAGGCGTTTATTCCAATGCTCATAGGCTTTGGCTGTTCGGTTCCCGCCATTATGGCTACAAGGAGTTTGGAGAATAAAAGGGATAAAATTTTAAGCGTGTTTATGGTTCCTTTTATGAGCTGCGGCGCGAGGTTGCCGGTATATATAGTTATCACCTCGGCGTTTTTTCCGCATAACGCCCAGAATATGATTTTTGCGCTTTACATAATTGGCATTTTGCTTGCTATTGCAACCGGGCTTTTGCTTAAAGGCACCGTGTATAAAGGGCATTTAGCCCCTTTTGTGATGGAACTTCCGCAATACCACAGGCCAAAAATAGGAGCGGCAGCGCGAAACGCCCTTTTTAGAATAAGAGCATTTATCAAAAAAGCTGGCAGGATTTTAATCCCCATAATGGCGATTTTGGGCGTGCTCAATTCCGTGAGCATAACTGGCGAATTTGGTGTTAGCAACGATGATTCCGTGCTTTCCACAACTGGCAAAGTAATCACCCCTGTATTCTCGCCTATGGGAATAAGCGAGAACAACTGGCAGGCATCCGTGTCGCTTTTTTCCGGTTTGTTCGCCAAAGAGAGCATAGTAGGCGTAATGAGCACCCTTTATTCTCAAAATGCCGCAGCAACAGAAGAAGAAACGGAAAAGGAATTTTCCATAACCGAACAATTCGGCGAGGCATTTGCTTCCATTGCAGACAATGTAAAAGGACTCGGCAAAAAAATCACCGACCCTCTAGGCTTGGGAGATTCTGAGATAATTGATGAATCGGCATCTATGTTTGAGCAGATGCAAAAGGCTTTTAACAACAGCTCGGCGGCGGCTTTTGCTTTTTTGATTTTTGTGCTTTTATATGTGCCTTGCATCTCTGCGGTTTCAGTTGCCATGAGAGAAGTTGGTTTTGCTTTGGTCGCTCTGCAATCCCTGTATTCCACAATGCTGGGTTGGTGCTTGGCAGTGATTGTTTACCAAGCAGCCGAAGGACATTCGCCGCTGTTCATTGCAATGGCAGCATTGGTTTTGCTCGCAACGGTTTTTGGAGTTATTCTTTATGCTAAAAAATCTGGAAGGTTTGAAGGGGGAATGGCTTAATTCTTTATTTTATTTAAAACGCTTTGCAAATTGCTTCTAATTTTGAGCAAAGAATCCTTATCCATTTCAAGTTTATTTTTAACAGATTTGGAAATAGGTTTTGATTTAGCCGCTATTTTCTTCGGTTCTTTTGCTGTTTCAAAATTTGCCTTATCTTTGATTTTTTTTGCTATTTCAATATCGCTGTGGCTGTAAACTCGTTTGCCTGCCCTATTTTTTTTTGGATTAAAAGCGGAAAATTCCTTTTCCCACAAACGCAAAACACTGATAGGAACGCCTATTAACTTAGAGACCTCGCTGCTGGTAAAATACATCTTTTCAGTTTTTACCTGCCCGTATTTCATTTTAGAACAGCCTCGGTATCCATAGCTATTAAAAGTTCTTCATTTGTTGGAACAACCATAACCTGTGGACCGCCATCGCCGAATTTGAAAATTTTTAAATGGGATAGTATTTTTTCGCGAACCGGCTCGGAGTTCTCGCCTATTCCACCTGTGAAAACAAGGATATCCAATCTAGGAAGCGCAGGCATAAGCGATGCAATTTCCTTTGCCGCACGATAGCAAAAAACCTCTATCGCTATCTTTGCCCTTTCTTCTCCCCTGTCCGCATTTTCCAAAAGCACTCGCATATCGCTGGAAATTTTGCTGAGGCCAAGAAGCCCGCTTTCTTTGTTGAGCAATTTGTTCAGTTTTTCGTAATCATAGCCCAAAGTTTTGGTTAAGTGAAGTATTATTCCGGGGTCTATTGAACCGCAGCGCGTTCCCATAACCATGCCTTCAAGCGGGGTTAAGCCCAAGGTTGTATCCATGGACTCCCCGAATTTTACGGCTGTCGCAGAGCAACCGTTTCCCAAATGCGCTGTTATCAAACATAAGTCCTCAGGCTTTTTCCCCAGAAGCTCCGCTGTTTTTTTTGTCACAAAGCGGTGAGATGTGCCGTGAAATCCGTAGCGCCGAATTTTATACTCATCGTAAAGCCAGTATGGAATGCCATAGAGATAGGCGTAGTCAGGGATGCTCCTGTGAAAGGCGGTGTCAAAGACAGCCACCTGTGCAAGCTCTGGGAAATTCTTTTTAGCTGCTGCTATTCCTTGCAGATTCGGGGGGTTATGCAATGGAGCAAGTACTGCACATTCTTCTATGGCTCTTAGAACATCATTGTCTATCAAAACGGATTTTGAAAATTTTTCGCCACCGTGTACAACTCTGTGGCCAACAGCAGCTATGCCTTTATCTTCGCCTATCTCTTTGAGAAAGGAATTTACCACTGCAAGGGCACCGCTATGGTTGACGGCGTCCACGCTTCTTTTATAAGACTCCCCGCCTTTTTTTGCTTTGAAACGCGCACTGGTACCTATTTCCTCTACCGAGCCGCTGACGGAAGATTCCTCGCTACGAGTGTCTATCACTGCAAATTTTACGGAGGAGGAGCCACAGTTAAGAACTAAAACACGCATTGTGGAAATTTAGAAAAAATTTCTAAATTACTCTTTAATGTTAGATTCCATAATAAAAGAACCGGAGGAAAAGCCAAATGCCGCAATTATCTGGCTACATGGGCTTGGCGCAGATGGCTATGATTTTGCAGATATAATTCCAGAACTTGGGTTGCCTAAAAGCTCTGCAATAAGGTTTATTTTTCCTCATGCTCCTATAATGCCTGTTAGCATAAATGGCGGCTATGAAATGCGTGCTTGGTACGACATCAGCGATATGAATCTGGAAATAGACCCAGATATTAAAAACATAGAAGAAAATTCCAAATTCATTGTAGAATTTATAGATGCTGAAATTGAAAAAGGCATAAGTTCGGAAAAAATTATACTCATAGGTTTTAGCCAAGGCGGGGTTATGGCTCTACATACGGCTACCCGTTATCCTAAAAAGCTCGCAGGGGCAGCTAGTTTGTCCTCTTATTTCCCAACAGCGGAAACAATGCCCAAGAATGGAATAAATTCAAAAATCCCCGTATTTTTCGGTCATGGAAATTATGACAATGTTGTTCCCCCTATTCTTGGAAAAAAGGCTTTTGAATCCCTAAAATCAAACGGAAACCCCGTGGAAAGGCACATTTACGATATGATGCACTCGGTTTGCCTAGAGGAATTGAAGGTTTTGGGCAAGTGGATTGTCGACCGTTTGACAAATAAGTAAATTAATTTACTATTTTATCCCTAGATTCATTATAGGAGATAAAAACCATGAAAACGGAAACAAAAAAAGCTTTCCTTTTAAGTTGTACCATGCTACTCATAAGTGCGTTAGCATTTATAGGCTGCGGCAAACACGATGATGTATATGATGACGATATCAATTGGGACGGCTCCAATGGCGGAACTATCGAATTGGTCAACGGCTCAAACAAAGACATGATAGTATTTGTAGGGCAAGTCCCTTCTAAAAGCAGCATGTTAGGCGGTGTAAGAGCCGGTACCACCGTAAGACATGACATTAGCAGGCATGTTGGCGATTTCAACGTTGGCGGCTATGCCATTTTGCGTGGAGTTACCAGAGAAGAATACGATAAATATGATGACCCTTCAAAAGCAAAAATAGAATTCAATGCAATGGTAACTTATAGAGGTGGTACAATGTATCGCTATAATATAAACCCAAATTATATGGGCGATAACGGGTTTAAAGTTACAAACAATCTCAGAATAGGTATAGAGCTTCGCAAAGATAGCCCGGATGGCGAAAAGGTGGCTTATTTGCCAGCAATGAAGCAAAATCAAATTGTTTACACCCAAAACACGGATTTGTTGGCCCTGTTCCCTGTTTATGTGTTTTTTAATAATGAAACTGGAGAGGTCAGTACATTAAAAACAACATCTATATTTGAAACCGTTTCAGCCAGGCCGACCCCGCTCGGTCCAAACTCAACCAATATTCAAAATTACTATTTCCCCAATGATGAGAAGCTTACTTGGGAATCAATCGTGGGAAATTTGAAACATTCCAGAGCATACTTGACGGTTATATGCAATATTGCAAATCAAGCTGGATATGTAAGCATTGGTTTGAGTCACCGTTTGTATTCTCAAAACGGTTTTGATGCAATTGGCAGCGGCGAAAAGCTGGTATTTGAAGTGGAAAGTACCGAAGATGGCTCTCCAGTAGCTTTGATTGCTGTGTTTTACGGTGGAGGCATAAAGATTCCATTTCTTTTTGAAGGCCAAACATCTAATCCTGTTATCAAGAACGGTTACGATTATACGGTTACCATAAATTATACAGCAGGTGAAGGTGGCATGCAAAATCAGAATAATTATAGTGCTACTATTGTTGAAGGACAAAAACGCGATATTTCCAAACAAATTGAGTCTCTATAATATCAGTTTATGTTTGCCACAAAAAAGTTTGTGCCGTTGCTTGCTTTGCTGGCTCTTTCTTGCGGCAAACATGATATTGAAGATGATAGTCTTCAAAAAGGAAAAGTTACATTCTATAATGAATCGAGTTATAATGTTAGCGTTCATGAATCATTTTTTGGCGGATACTCTTTAGTTGAAAAACTTGCGCCCGGAAAGGCATTCTCAGTAATGCTTAATCCTAGCAATAACTATAACGTTGGAACTGTTTTCAGCATAGTATATTGGTATTTGGTGGCAAGCGGCACCGAGTTTGCGTGTAGTGATGTTTGGACAAGTGGCATAGACCCCGATAAGCAAATAACGCAGAACATCATTGGTGGCGAAGACTATGTTATCTATATTTCACCGCCCTTAAAATTGGAATTGCGCGGTTCCTTTATAAAAATTCTAAATACTTCAAATATGCCATTTGAATTTAATTATCTGGGAACAGTTTTCAAACAAGCAGATAATATGGAGCTTACCGTACCAAGTGGAAAAGCAGGTATTTATAAAGTAAGCGATAATTATTCCGGTGTAATTGAAATTAAAGGTTACACCATAACTCAAGGATCTGAAAAATATCCATTCCCAGAGCTTACTGCAAAAAACGGCTATATGTATAACTATAAATTTAATGGAAATTCAGTCGAAAAAGAAAAAGAGGAGCAGAATTTAATTTTCTGACAATATTATGCGAAAGTTTTTATTACCTGCATTTTGCTTTGTTTTCCTGCATATTTTTTCCTGCTCAATAGGAGAAGTGGAGCCTCTTCCTGAGGCTACAAAATTTACAATGCAAAACAATTCTACAGTAATGTTGCGAAACATTGTTTGGAACGGAACCCATTTTGGAGACCTAGAGTTGGGTTGGATCTCTGAGCAGACAGTTTCAGATGGGTATAGCTATGTGTATTTTGAAATGGACAATGGCAACTCTTACCGCACAAGAGAACTAGCTATAGGGCAGAAGCACAGAAACACCAAATTTACTTTTATAGACGGAACCGTTGTTATAGATACCAAAAATTCCAACAACGTCTGTTCGCTTCTAACTTGTAGCAACCCAAGCAGTTCCAGCAATACGCAAAGCAGCAGCTCAGGGGAAGGTTAAATGCAGACTAAATTTTTGTTTGCAATTTTCCTCGCCATATTATTTTCACAACATGGCATTTGCCACGCAAAAAAAAACGAACCAGCAAAGACAACAAAAACGGTAAATTTTGATAAATTTCAATTTTCCATTTGTCCAATTTTTTTTGGAGGAGGAACCTTCTTTTTTACAGAATTGGGACCGGAAGAATCGTATCCTGGATATTCGTTCTCCGGAGGTTTAACTATTATATTGGACGAGTCTATAATAAAAACAAAAATAACTCTTTTCGCAGACGCATTGTTCTCTTACAGAGCTTATGACGGCTCTACAGAAGAACTTAATTACCGCATAAGAGAAACTACGGCAGATTTTGCCATAGCTGCTGGGGTTGACAACTTGTATGTAGGTGCTTATGTTCAATTTCCTGTAAAAGCAGAGGTAAAAGTTCACGAATGGACTATGGATGATTTCAGCGGTCTTTCCAGAAATCCTTCGTTTTCGCTTATGGGCGGGTATCGCATAACAGGAAAACATTTGGGGCTGGATGCCAGACTTTTGCTGGGGCAAGGTCCTGGGCAATTTTTAAATGAATCTTTTGGGGAAAAATGGCTCGGTCAATTATCTCTGGGAATTATGGCAGTATTTTAATCAATTTATCAATAAGTTCTTTCAATAATCAACGCAGCTATATTTCGCAAAGTTTCAGTATTTTTATCTTGAAATTTTTCCAAGCATTTCAACGATTTATTATAAAGCTCCATAGCTTTTTGCTTAGAAACCTCCAAACCTAAAACAGCAGGATAAGTCGCTTTCCCGTTTTTAATATCCGAACCAGCATCTTTGCCAAGCTCTTCTGTTGAGCTTTCTATATCCAAAATATCATCTACTATCTGAAAAACAAGCCCTATTCCCTTGCCGAATTCCCTTATATGTTCCAAATCCTCTTTTTTTGCATTTGCAAGCAAGCCACCTATAACCAACGAGGCTTCTATTAAAGCTGCTGTTTTATGATAGTGAATATAATCCACCGTAGCCAAATCAACAGATTTCCCTTCAGATTCAATATCTATAATTTGCCCGCCTATCATACCTTTTGTGCCGAGCGAATGAGCAAGTTCTTTTACAACCGTGATGTTTCCTGTGCAGGCTATCAATTCAAAAGCAAAAATGCAAAGTGCGTCCCCTGTTAAAACTGCGGTTGCATCGCCGTAAACTTTATGCGTAGTGGGTTTTCCACGGCGAAAGTCATCATCGTCCATGCAAGGCAAGTCATCGTGAATTAAAGAGAACGTGTGCAGCATTTCCAAAGCACACATCGCGAGAGAAATAGATTCAGAAGGTTTCCCGCCAAAAAATTCATAAGCAGCCTGCGCAAGAGCAGGGCGAAGCCTTTTCCCGCCCGTAAGAAGCGCATAACGCATGGCAGAATGTAAAGTACCCGGAGGTTCTTTTTCGCTTGGGATATATTTTTCTAAATATTCTTCCGTTAATTTACCGGCAGATTCCAAATACGCCGTCGCTTTTTTTACCATGTTTTTTATATCGTCCATAACCTACCTAACCTAAGTCGCTTTATTTTCAGGTGTGCCGCCTAAATCTTCGTCGTCTCCCCTAGTCTTTTCCGCTTCCATGTATGCCAAATCTATTATAGGTTTTATTTCAGCATCTTTTTTTATTTGTTTTCTTAGATAAACATTAAAAACCAGTATGCCCACTATAATCAAAATAATTTGCAAAAGGACAAAAAAAACAATCCAGATAACGCTAATCCCAAATACCATCCAAGCCGCCCTTGCATTTTTCCCATGCCGGTTCATTCTTGCTCATAATATTCAAAATATTGTTATAGACATCTGTATTGGTAAATCCCTTCCAAACACGTCTTTCTACGGTTTCTCCGGTTTCATTGTCTATAACTTTCAGAGTGTCAAAGAATTTTGGATTATCCTTGTATTCCGATACTATAACTTTAGAAAGCAAGCCTTCCAAGATTTTTTTTATAAATCTTGTTATGGAGTTATTGAACTCGTTTTCGTTATCTTGCAGAGTTTGGAAATCTCTGAATGGCCTGCCATAATGCAGCCAATAACGGAGCGCTAAAGCTATTGTAACTTCACGAATTGCAGAGCGGAACGCAAACTTATCCTCTAATTTGCTGCCATGCCAAGAAATCTGATTTAAGGGATTGTCTTTGTTTGGCTCTATGCGGGTTCCTTGACCCGGAGTAACTGCCTTTATCTTTAACGGAAGCCTGCCCAAAAGCTGCCATGCCTTTGTGTAAATTATGCACAAGCGAACAAAAGGGCTTTCGTGCTCGGTGGTTTGCCTATAAAATGCTCCAAAACATCGTTGATAAAAACTTTCCTGGTCAAAAACCTGGTCGCTTGCGCGGCTTTCAGAGATTTTGGCATCTAAAAGAAGCATGGTTTTGGAGAGTTCCGGGCGCATTCTAACTTCTAATTTTCTAGTGCGGGTTTTTGGGCGAACTCCTTCTTTGTATATATAGTAAAAGCCTTCTGCCTGCATCTTCTGCCATATAAAAAATTGCAAATCGTCAGCGGCGCGCAAATGATAGCTAAACACCGGATTTTGACGGTTGTTTGCCATAGTTACAAGGCGAACAAAATTCCCGGAATCGTGTTCTTCATTTTCCGATGGATATGGAATTACAACTTTTACCAAAACAAGAGGATTAACAGGGTGCTCTTCCCTGCTCGCATACTGCTCGTAGGTGAAAAGGCTTTGCGCTCCGTTTATTATCTTAGGGTGGTCTATGAACAAGAACCATTTGCCGCCTGTATGCTCTGGGCGCAAATTATCGCCGGTCAAAGTCATTCCATTGTGCAAAAACGGAAATTCCTCTATTGTTCCGTTCTTTTTCATACCTAAAAAAGCGTCTAAAAGGCTTGCGTTTGTGTAAGTTTGGCTGCCCAAATATGTTCGAATATTTGAACTGACTATCATCATATTGTGTTTTGCCTTGTGGCGGCGCCCGAGTTCTAAGTGATAATCGTAAATTTCCTGAATAGGCACAAAACCTACGAATAATTCACCTCTTTTGCTCTTTATGCGAAGCGGCGAATTTTCCAAAGAGAGCTTTAAAACGGCATCTTCGGTTTCATTATCGTCCAAGTCGTCTGAATCTGCGCTAACGGTGGCTATTATGCGGAGTTCTTCTTTCCAAGATTTTAGGCGGGCACGCAGGTTGCGAAGCGTGCGTTTCATCTCATGGTCGGTTATGTCCCTGCCGGCATCGGTGCGCATCACCGTAATTTCCAGCTTTTGTTCATTTTCTTCGTCGTCATCGCCGGTGTCTTCGTCTAAATCAGAGTCCACGGAAGCCGCATACCAGGTGGGAACTTCTTCTCTTATAGCCAAAAAGAACGGATTTGTAGGATTTGCGGTGCGTAGTAGCACGTCGCCGAGGTTTTTTAAGTCGGAAGAAAGGTAAGAAAGAGAGGTTTCTATGCTGTTTTCCTCGTCTAGGAAGATAAAAAGCTCCAAAATGCTATTTGTATATTGAAATGCGTGAAAACAGCCTCTTTGCTGGTTCAAATAATGCAACGCTTTCTTCTTTTCTAAAGGAATTCTCTTGTCCAAACTGCGATATTTGGCTATAAAATCCAATCTTCTGTCGAATGCCTTATCCCATTCCATAACGGTCTCCAAAAATCTCCGAAAATGAATATAGTAAATTTATTGCGATATTTCATAAAAAATATCAGCCAAACCCACCCAATCCTCATTTTCTTGCAATTTTAACGCTTTTTGGGCGTTTTTTACATAAGGCTCATATTTGCCTAGTTCATCTAACATGCTGAAATACTTAGAGTTAGCAGTGCCTATATTGCCCTGGTAGAGGTCCAGGGCTATACTTTGCAATTTTGAATTGAAAGCTGGGTACATCACTCAACAACGCTCACAGAAGCTTTAATAGTTCCGCTGTATCCATCTATAACCACATACCACGTTCCCGATTCGGGAATTTTAATTTTATATGGAGAAACATTTGCGTGCCCGCCGTGATACTCAAATTTCATGCTGTTTTTATACTTGTGGAGATTTGTATAATCCAGCAATATCACATTGGCGGCACTGGAAAGCGTAATTTCAGCAACTTCGCCTTTGTTGCAAAACCCTAAATTGTATTCTGTAAAATCCATATCACACGAAATATAGAAATTTTTAAGGCAAAACCTTCGGCAAACTGGCAAATCCTTTTTCCAATTCGTCATCGGTAGGAACGTGGTCGCTCATTTTTTTTGCATTATATTGCATATAGGCACTCATATCAAAATAACCAGTACCAGTTAGCCCAAATAGAATAACCTTTTTTTCGCCAGTGCGTTTACATTCCAAAGCCTCGTCTATTGCAACCTTAATGGCGTGGGAAGATTCCGGTGCTGGCAATATGCCCTCAATTTTCGCAAACTTTACGGCTGCATCAAAAATATCGGTTTGAACAACTGAGCGAGCTTCTATGAATTTATCGTGGTAAAGCTGCGAAAGCATTGAATTCATACCGTGATAGCGAAGCCCGCCAGCGTGGTTTGGAGCTGGAATATAGCCGTTGCCAAGCGTGTACATTTTCATCAACGGAGTGCTTTGAATGGTGTCGCCAAAATCGTAAGCGAATTTTCCTCGCGTAAGCGAAGGGCAGCTCGCAGGTTCAACGGCTATTATTTTCACATCGCTCTTGCCCTGTAATTTATCGCCCATAAAAGGAGCTATCAAGCCGCCGATGTTTGAG
>Ga0268262_10006070_pt1 | contig 11731 bp, 10 predicted proteins | sample TergutNc150P3_FD_190354 | JGI IMG/M metagenome (GOLD analysis project Ga0268262, IMG submission 190354) | Nasutitermes corniger P3 segment gut microbial community from laboratory colony in Florida, USA - Nc150 P3 (SPAdes) (version 2) | ecosystem: Host-associated > Arthropoda: Insects >... | reverse complement strand
GCAGAGTGTCTGCACAAGGCTGGTGCAGGGGGTCTGTACAAGGCTGGTGCAGGGGGTCTGTACAAGGCTGGTGCAGGGGTGCTGAACAAGGCTGGTGCAGGGGTGCTGAACAAGCCTTGTTCAAGGGTGCTGAACAAGCCTTGTTCAAGGGTGCTGAACAAGCCTTGTTCAAGGATCATGTGAAAGACTGGGGCGGTGTCCGCCTGTGCATTTATTTAAGGAGGAAGATGAGGCTTTTATGAAGTCCCGTATATATAGAAACGCGCTGTTTTTGGTAGTGCTTTTGGCCGCCGTGGTTGGGCCGCTTGCCTCCCAGTCGCGGAAAAAGGGTGATACCTCCGCTGGCGGTATGGATATAAGCGCCCGTGGAAGTATAGGGAAAAAAGAAACCGTGCCCACCGGCCCCATGTTTACGGGTAACGGGGGCAGCACTATCCGGCTTGCCATTCTGGCCCCGGAAGTCCAGGGGAATGTGCCAGCGTATCTACCCTTGTACGTTCAGGGGTTGCTGAACAACAACATACGAAAGTTTTCCGCCATAAACCTTATAGACCGCCAAAACCTGAACAGAATTATAGCCGAACAGAACATAGCGTCAAACGGAAGGTTTTCGGACAAGGACTTTGTAAGCATCGGGAGATTAACCAACGCGCAGTACTTCCTGTTCGGGACAATTCAAAGGCTGCCCAGTAACCGGTATTCTCTACAGCTAACCGTAACGGAGGCAAGCACGGGGGTACGCAAAGCCAGTTTTATGAAGGACGGAACTCCCGCACAGCTTGAGGAAAACGGAACGCTGCTCAACGAGGCGACTGCGGACCTGCTTGAACAGCTTGGGGTACAGCTTACGGCGGCGGGTAAACAGGCCCTGCTTGCGGGGAATACGTCCACGGTGCGGGCGGAGGCGGGGCTGGCGCAGGGCATTACCGCCCAAAACGCCGGGGCGGAAGTACGGGCTTTGTTCAACTTTGCTCAGGCCGTTACCTTCGACCCCTCACAGTTGGAAGCGTTGTCGCGCCTTACGACGCTGTCCACCAGCATAAGCGGCGGAACAATCAGCCAGAGAATCGTAAACGACATACAGGCGCGGGACAGGTGGCTTGAGGTGTTTAAAGAAACGGCAAAGTTTTACAACGAGTACCCGCCCTTTGAAATTACCTTTGACCCAAGCCTTGTACAAATAGGTGAAACGGACTTTGTGAAACGTACCGCGAACCTGGGAATGAAGGTTGCCCTTGATCCCTCGGCTGCCGGATTTAAAGCGCTCAACACGCTGGTTGAAGGGCTTGAGAAAACCGGAAGGAGGAGCGCGTGGGGGTTCTCCGCCTGGCCGCTTGCTGACATTAGCCCCAAAACGGCGGGAACGGTGCTGTTCAACGGTGCGCGGTCGTTCACCTGCAAGGTAGATGTCTCGCTCCTCGACGAAAACAACAAAACCCTGGGCAGGGGCAGCGTTACCTTAACCGCGGGATCAATACAGTTGGATCCATCCGGTAAAACCGTAACGGTTCCGCAGCCCGTTACAGGGATCGTGAATTTCCCCGCCATAAAAGCAGCGGACTTAACGCCGTCTTTAATCATCGTTATTACAGCCGTAAATGGGATTCCGGCGCGTAGCCTTAACGCCTCCGGCTATATGAAAATAGCGTCCGGAGACGTGGCTGCGGAAGTGTTTACTGATAATCCGCGAGGCCATTCAAACTCTGTGAATTCCGTAGCGTTCAGCCCGGATGGCAGACAGATACTGTCCGGTTCATATGATAGAACAATCAAACTATGGGACGCGGCCACAGGCCGTGAAATCAGGACGTTCACGGGCCATTCAGCCGCTGTGTGGTCCGTAGGGTTCAGCCCGGAAGGCACGCGGATAGTGTCCGGTTCGGGGGATTACACAATCAAACTGTGGGACGCTGCCACGGGCCGTGAAATCAGGACGTTCACAGGCCATTCAGGCTCTGTGTATTCCGCAAGGTTCAGCCCGGAAGGCACGCGGATAGTGTCCGGTTCATATGATAGAACAATCAAACTATGGGAAGTTTCCACGGGCCGTGAAATCAGGACGCTTTCGGGCCATTCAGGTTCTGTGCTTTCCGTAGCATTCAGTCCCGACGGTACGCGGATAGTGTCCGGTTCGGGGGATTACACAATCAAACTGTGGGACACGGCCACGGGCCGTGAAATCAGGACGTTTTCGGGCCATTCAGGTTCTGTGATTTCCGTAGCGTTCAGCCCCGACGGCACGCGGATAGTGTCCGGTTCGTGGGATAAAACCATCAAACTGTGGGATACGGCCACGGGCCGTGAAATCAGAACGTTTCGAGGCCATTCATTTTCAGATTTTGCGAATTCCGTAGCGTTCAGCCTAGACGGCAATCAAATAGTGTCCAGTTCGGACGATAAAACCATCAAACTATGGGACGCGGCCACGATCCGTGAAATCAGGACGTTTCGAGGTCATTCTAATAGGGTGTATTCCGCGGCGTTCAGCCCGGACGGCGCGCGGATAGTGTCCGGTTCGCAAGATACAACCGTCAGACTGTGGAACGCGGCCACAGGCAAGCTGCTCTATACAATCGGAACGCCGCGGCGATAGGGGGCGCGGATACAAGCAAGAAACATCTCAGTGCCCTCTGGTTGTTGTTCAACGGCTGTTTACATACTACACTACAGAGGAGGGCACATATGGCTGATACCGATTAGCGGAGGTACGATGAAACAGACAAAGTTGTTGGCGGGAAGGCGCGGGCGTGATGTCTTACGGATAGTGCCTGCAGCGCTTCTGGCGTGTGTCCTGGCGGTTTCCTGCGAAAACCCCTGGGTTATAAAGCTCACCGATTCGCTGGTTGAGGAAAAGGACGGGCCCTCCCGGCCCACCTTTAGCGGCCCTTCCGCTTTTGCAGCTTTTGCCGCGTGGCTTGCCGCGCAGCCCCCCAACAGCCCCGCCAACCCCTATACCGTCAAGCTGAACGTGGACGATCTTGGCGGCGGTGCCGACAATCCCGGAAGCGTTGGATATACGTTGTTTGATTCCGGCAAATACGTCTATCTTGACCTTTCCGGCAGTAATTTAACCACCATTGGGGTTGGCGCTTTTTTCGAGTGCAGCAACCTTACCGGCATAACCATACCGAACAGCGTTACAACTATTGGGTCTGATGCTTTTATTGGCTGCATCAAACTTTCCAGTGTAACCATAGGTAACAGCGTTACCGCTATTAAGGATTATGCTTTTCACCAATGTTTTATTCTTATCAGCATAACCATACCCGCCAGTGTTACCAGCATTGGAGTACAGGCATTTTCCGAATGCCTCAGCCTTACCAGCGTAAGGTTCGGTTCGGGCAGTAACATAACAAACGCCAATTTTGGCGACTTGGCCTTTCCCGAAGGAAGCAACGGAGCCGGAGGCGACACCTTACGAACCGCTTACAACTCGGCATCAGCAAAAGCGGGAACGTATACGAGGCCAAACACGGCAAGCACAACGTGGACGAAACAGCCGTAGGGGGCTTATAAGCGGGGTACGATGAAACAGACAAAGTTATTGGCGGGAAAGCGCGGGCGTGATGCCTTACGGATAGTGCCTGCCGCGCTTCTGGCCGCCGTCCTGGCGGTTTCCTGCGAAAACCCCTGGGTTATAAAGCTCACCGATTCGCTGGTTGAGGAAAAGGACGGGCGGCCCGTCATCACCATTACCAGCGTTGCCGGTTTTGCCGCGTGGCTTGCTTCCCAGCCCGCCAATACCGCCGACACCGCCTATACCGTCAAGCTGAACGTGGGCAATCTCGCAGACATTAAAGATGCCCTTTACGGAGCGCCGGATAGATACGTCTACCTTGACCTTTCCGGCAGTACCATAACCGGCGTTGAGCTTGACGCTTTTATCGATTGCGAAAACCTTACCGGCATAACCTTACCAAACAGCGTTACCGGCATTGGGAACAACGCTTTTACCAACTGCGCCAGCCTTAAAAGCGTAACCTTTACGCCGGTCAGCAAGGTTGCCGCCATTGGGGATTACGCTTTTGCCAATACCAGCCTTACCAGCATAACCATTCCCGCCGGCGTTACCGGCATTGGGTACATGGCTTTTGACGGCTGCGCCGGCCTTACCAGGGTAACGTTCGCGGCGGGCAGCAACATAACAAACGCCAATTTTGGCGGCGATGCCTTTCCCGAAGGCGGCAACGGAGCCGGAGGCAACGCCTTAATGAACGCCTACAACGCGGCTTCGCCAAAAGCGGGAACGTATACAAGGCCGGGCGGCGGCGCAGCGTGGACGAAACAGCCGTAGGGAACTTTTGCGCTAATTTTTACTTTTTATTCGCAATATGCCTTGCATAGTTTTTTACTTTAGGGTATAGTAGTCGAAAGGGTTATTTCGATCACAAAGAGGGAGCTATGGACATTCAACTTCAGGAACTAATAGAGAAAATAAAAAAAGAAGGCATTGAATCCGCCCAGACGGAAGCGGCCAAGCTCAAAGCCGACGCGGAAGCGGAGGCGAGGAGAATAATTGAAGAGGCTAAGCGGCAAGCTCAAGTAATCATAAACCAGGGTAAAACCGACGCTGAACGAAGCGAAAAAGCGGGAATCGCGGCGGTGGAACAGGCTTCCCGTAACCTGGTATTGGCCTTTAAAGATGAAATACAGGGGCTTTTGAATAAATTAAGCGCCGAAACGGTCGCTTCTTCCTATTCCTCCGACGTGATCAAGGGGATTCTGCCCGATTTGATTAAAAACTGGGCGGTAAAGAACACGGATTCCCTTTCGGTGATACTTTCCGAGGGGGATTTAAAGAAACTCGACAGTTCCTTTAAGTCTCAGCTTGTTTCCGTCTTAAAGGGCGGCGTTGAGCTTAAAGCGGGAAAGAACCTTGGCGGCGGTTTCCATATCGCGGAAAAGGACGGTTCGGCCTTCTACGATTTTTCGGCGGAAGCTGTGGCTAATCTGCTTTCCACCTACCTTAACCCCCGTTTGGCGGAAACCCTTAAAAGCGTCGCAAAGGAAATATAGTTTTGGCGTCCCAGAATTATTACTATTTTGTTGCCACCTTGCCCTGGCTCAATTACGGTGATAAGCCGCCCACAAGTTCAGAAGAATTCCGGGAGCTTTGCCTTGCCCTGCTGCATCCTTCCGACGCGGATTTAATCCGCTATTGCCGTTATGATCCCAAGCTGGCTGTTGAAACCGTCAAGCCTACCGGATCGGATTTTATCGACCTTCTCATGGCCCGGGAACGGACACTGAACCTGAACCTGGCGTATCTCCGGGCGGCCAGGCTCAAACGTCCCTCTCCGGGGGACCCTCCCCACGACGTGCCCCGCGCCGAAGCGGTGGCAAAAGCCGCTTTTGAGATGAACGATCCCCTGGAAGCGGAACTGTATATTGACCAGGCCCGGTGGGGAGCCCTGGACGCTATGGTGGGAATAGATTCCTTTGGAGTAAACAACGTCTATGCCTACCTGCTAAAGCTTCAACTGCTGGAACGGCGGCAATGTTTTAGCGTGGAAAGAGGGACCGCCGGATACCGGGAACGCTACGATGCAATTTTAAATGAATACAACTCCAAGGGTAAAGAGGACATATAATGAAAGGAACTAAGGGAAAAGTCGCCGCGGTGAACGGTAATATGGTGGCCGTTGCTTTTGACGGTCCCGTAATGATGAATGAAGTGGCGTTTGTCGGAACCGAAGGAAAGAAACTTAAAAGCGAAGTTATCCGGATCAAAGGGAATACTTGCAGTCTTCAGGTTTTTGAAATGACCAAGGGCATAATAATAGGGGATGCCGTAGAGTTTTCCGGTGATATGCTTGCCATAGAGCTGGGGCCGGGGCTTCTTACCCAGATTTTTGACGGCCTTCAGAATCCCCTTCCCCAGTTGGCTGAAAAGTGCGGCTACTTCCTTGAACGGGGAGAGTATCTGGAACCCCTTCCAACGGAAAAAAAGTGGGCTTTTACGCCCGTCGCAAAGGAAGGCGATAAACTGGTAAGGGCGGATACGATCGGCACCGTGCCGGAAGGGGTTTTTACCCACAGGATAATGGTTCCTTTTAATATGTACAAAACATATACGGTAAAATCCATCGTATCCGAGGGGAATTATACAATCCGCGAAAAGATAGCCGTCCTCGCCGACGACAAAGGGGAGGAGACTCCGGTTTATCTTTCCTTTCATTGGCCCGTTAAACGGGCAATTAACTGCTATGAAGAACGTTTCAGGCCTGAAGACCCGATGGTAACGAAGGTCAGGCTTATAGATACCTTCTTTCCCGTAGCCCGGGGCGGCACCTACTGCGTGCCCGGACCTTTCGGCGCCGGGAAGACGGTACTCCAGCACATTACCAGCCAGCATGCCGACGTGGATGTCGTGATAATCGCCGCCTGCGGCGAGCGGGCCGGGGAAGTGGTGGAAGTCCTTAAGGAATTCCCCGAACTGATCGATCCCAAGACCGGCAAGTCCCTGATGGAACGGACCGTCATCATCTGCAATACTTCTTCCATGCCTGTAGCGGCGCGGGAAGCGTCCCTCTATACGGCGGTTACCATGGCTGAGTATTACCGCCAGATGGGGCTTCATGTGCTTTTGCTGGCGGATTCTACCAGCCGCTGGGCTCAGGCCTTAAGGGAAATGTCAGGCCGCCTTGAAGAAATCCCCGGCGAGGAAGCGTTTCCCGCTTACCTGGAATCGACTATAGCGGGTTTTTATGAACGGGCCGGTCTGGTGCGGCTTAAAGATGGCTCTATGGGGTCGGTAACTATAGGCGGTACGGTAAGCCCCGCCGGTGGCAATTTTGAGGAACCGGTAACACAGGCGACCCTCAAGGTGGTCGGCGCCTTCCACGGCCTTTCCCGGGAACGTTCCGACGCCCGCAAATATCCGGCGATTCACCCCCTGGACTCCTGGTCAAAGTACCGCGGGATCATAAGCGAGGAAAAAGTCGGCTATGCCCGGAAGTTGCTGCAACGCGGGGTCGAGGTGGAACAGATGATGAAAGTCGTCGGTGAAGAAGGCACCAGCCAGGATGATTACGTCATCTACCTGAAGGGGGATTTTCTGGACGCGGTGTACTTCCAGCAAAATTCTTTTGACGACGTGGATCAGGCGACAAACACGGAACGGCAGGAACATGTTTTTGAACATCTGCTCCGCATATTGGGAAGCAGGTTTGGCTTTAAGGACAAGGAAGAAGCCCGGACATGGTTTTACGGACTGCGCCAGAAATTCATTGATTATAACTATTCACCCTGGCAGGGCGACAAGTTCAAGAGCATTGAAACAGACATTGTTAGCATGATCAAGGACAAGTCCGGCGGCCTGGATCCGGCGGCGGAGCACTTGATTGCCCGTTAGATTTTATGGATGGTAAAGAAGGGAAGAACCGATGAAAAAGATATACAGCAAGATAGAGTCGATTACCGGCAATGTTATTACCGTTAAAGCCGAAGGAATTCGTTACGGAGACCTGGCAAAGATAGAAACCAGTTTCGGCGCGTCCCTGGCGGAGGTAAACCGGCTCGCAGGAGATGTGGTTTCCCTCCAGGTATTTGCCGGAGGCCGGGGTATTTCTACGGGCGACACCATAGAATTCCTGGGACATCCGATGGAAGTTTCATTTTCGGAAAACCTCCTGGGCCGGGTTTTTAACGGTTCCGGTTCTCCCCGGGACAACGGGCCGGCCCTGGCGGAAAACCTGATTCCCATAGGGGGCCCTTCGGTAAATCCCAGCCAGCGTATCATTCCCAGAAAGATGATACGGACAGGCATCCCTATGATCGATGTTTTTAATACCTTGGTAGTTTCCCAGAAGCTGCCTATCTTTTCAATTTCCGGTGAACCCTATAACCCGCTCCTGGCCCGGATCGCCATGCAGGCCGAAGTTGATGTAATTATCCTGGGGGGGATGGGCCTTAAGTTCGACGATTACCTTTACTTTAAGGATACTCTGGAACAGGGCGGTTCCCTTTCCAAGACGGTGATGTTTGTCCATACCGCGGCGGATCCGACGGTGGAATGTTTAATGATTCCCGATATATCTTTGGCGGTGGCAGAGCAGTTTGCCCTGCAGAACAAGGATGTGCTGGTGCTCCTGACCGACATGACAAGTTTTGCCGACGCGATGAAGGAAATTGCCATTTCCCAGGAACAGGTGCCCAGTAACCGGGGCTATCCCGGAGACCTTTATAGCCAGTTGGCGTCCCGGTATGAAAAAGCCGTTGACTTTGAAACTGCCGGTTCCATCACCGTTCTGGGGGTTACCACCATGCCCGGCGACGATGTTACCCACCCTGTGCCGGACAATACGGGCTACATTACAGAAGGCCAATATTATCTTCGAGGCGGCCGTATCGAACCCTTTGGTTCCCTTTCCCGTCTAAAACAACAGGTGAACGGCAAGACCCGCAAGGATCACCGGGCTATTATGGATGGAATGATCAAGCTTTATTCGGCCTATAAGGATACGCTGGAAAAGAAATCCATGGGCTTTACCATGAGCGCCTGGGATGGAAAGCTGCTCCACTACGGCGAACGGTTTGAAAAGGAAATGATGGATCTGTCGGTGAATATTTCCCTGGAAAAGGCCCTGGATTTGGGCTGGGAGATTTTGGCAAGCTGTTTTAAGAGTGAAGAAACAGGGCTCCGTTCCGAGTTGATTAACGAATTTTGGCCGAAAAAATAGGACGGTATCGAAACAGGATATGGCAAAATTAAAGCTCACCAAGAATGAGCAGAAAAAACAAAAGGACGGCCTCAAGAGGTTTCAGCGTTACCTTCCTACGCTTATGCTGAAAAAACAGCAGCTTCAGGCGGAAATCCGTACCGTGGAAATCCGGGTAACGGAACTGCGGCGTATAAAAGAACGGATGAATGAAAGTTTCCAGAAATGGCTGGCCGTTTTTGGAGAGGAAGGGGTTTTTACTCCGGAGATTTTACGGATCACCAAATTGGTAACCGGAGAGGGAAACATAGCCGGCGTGCCTATTCCGGTCTTTGAGAGCGCCGAATTTGAGACCGCCCAGTATGATTTGGTGGAAAAACCTTTTTGGCTGGACTTGGCGGTAGATAACATGAAGAAAGCCCTCCTTTTGGATCTGGAAATGCAAACTTTGGAAGAGCAGGAACGCCGCCTTAAAAAGGAGCTCCAGACCACCAGCCAGCGGGTAAACCTTTTTGAAAAAATCAAAATCCCCGAAGCCAAGGCAAATATAAAAAAGATCGCCGTTTACCTGGGAGATCAACAAACAGCGGCGGTTGTACGAGGCAAAATTTCCAAACGGGGCATGGAGAGGGCAAACTCATGATTGTGCCGATGAAGAAAGTGTCCCTCCTGATGATGGACAAAAACAAGGATACAGCCCTTGAGCGGCTTCGGGAATTGGGAGTGGTGCATCTGGAAAGAAAGACCGTCTCTTCCCAGGCTCTGGTCAAGCTTATGGATCGTCAGACCAAGCTTGATATTGCTTCGGGGGTACTTACCAACTTTACCCCCAAAAAAAAGGCCAAAACGGAACCGCTGGAATTCGACGGCGATCTTGCGACCCGCGTGGTGGCTCTTTCGGACCGCCGCAAAAAACTGCAGGACTATATATTTCACCACCAGCGGGAAATGGGCCGCTTTGAAAAATGGGGTGAATTTGATCCAAAGGACTTTACGTACCTTGCCGAAAACGGGGTAAACGCCTACCTCTACGATATAACTCTTGCTTCCTACGCGAATAATGTTGGTGATGTTCCGGTTATTGTCCTTTCATCGGACAAAAAAACCAATTCGGTCCGCCTTTTGGCGTTTGATGCTATTCCGAATGAACAGCCCTTTCCCCTGCCGGAACGTCCTCTTTCCGTGGTTATTGAGCGGGACAAGATCCGGAAAAACGAAATGATCAAGATTGAGGCGGAGCTCACGGCCCTCTCTTCCCTAAAAAACCAACTGGAAGTCGAAAAAAAATCGATTACGGCGGACATTGAATATGAAACCGCCCGTGCTGGCATGGAACGTATTTACGAAGGTTCAAGCAAAAGCGAACTGGAATTGGCCGTTTCCTGGATCTCCGGTTATGTTCCGGCTCCCGACGTGGGAGTGTTAAAACGGGCTGCCAGTGAAAACGGCTGGGCGTTTTGCGCCGATGATCCCGCGGAAGACGACATGGAAGTTCCCACCAAACTTAAAAACAGCCGTTTTACGAGTCTGATTTACCCCATGCTGAATTTTCTTGAAATGTCTCCGGGGTATCGTGAAACGGATATTTCCGTCTGGTTTCTCCTTTTCTTTACCCTGTTCTTCGGCATGATCTTCGGGGACGCGGCCTACGGTGTAATCCTCTTCCTGATTTCTCTTGTTGCCATAGCCAAGACTTCCAAAAAAGGCGTGCCCCTGGTTTTTAAATTCCTCTTGTTAATGAGTGTTTCCAATATGCTCTGGGGAATTCTTACCTGCGCGTGGTTTGGTTTTGATACTGCCAGGGTGCCGGAGTTTTTACAGAATATAAGCCTTCCATTCATAGTTAATGTTTCCGATGAGGCGGGATGGCTTACTGCCTATAACGCGAATAATTTCTGGATTCGGGCAGGGTTGGCGCCTTTACATACTTCAACTGAGGAAATGACCAAATCGATTACTTCTAATCTTATGATGTTTTGTTTTTCCATCGCTCTGGTTCAATTGAGTATTGCCCATATAAAAGGGATAATAAGCAATATCAAGTCCCCCAAATTTCTGGCGGACCTTGGCCAGTTGGCAATGCTCTTTGGCATGTACTTTATTGTCCTTTCCCTGGTAGTTTTCAATACAGGATTCGGCGGCGTAAAAACCTGGCAGTATGGTTCATTGATTGGCGGTTTTATCCTTGTTTTTACCTTTGGAAATTATGAAGGCAGTGTGCTTAAATCCCTGCTGACAAGCTGCGCAAACTTTCTTTCCAATGTGCTGGGTATAACCAACGTGTTCTCCGATATTATGTCCTACATCCGGCTTTGGGCGGTTGGTTTGGCCGGAGCCTCGATTGCCACTACGGTAGACCGTTTTGTTGGTTCCCTGTGGAGTCATTTTATCTTATTTGTCTTTGGAATAGCGCTCTTTGTGTTTGGCCACGGTTTTAACATGGTTCTTAATGTGCTTTCGGTACTGGTTCATGGAGTCCGGCTTAACACCCTGGAGTTTTCTTCCCATGTGGGACTAACATGGTCTGGGTTTAGATATAAACCGTTTGCTAAACGGTAGAATATAGTGTGATTTTAACGGAATAGGAGATTTTTATGGATCCAAAAACTTTAGGATTTATTGGTGCAGGCCTTGTGATGGGAATTTCCGCCCTTGGTTCTGCGGTTGGGATAGGAATCGCGGGATCTGCCACCATCGGCGCATGGAAGCGTTGTTATAAGGCCAATAAACCCGCGCCTATGACCCTGCTTACTTTTGCCGGCGCGCCCCTGACCCAGACTTTTTACGGGTTTATTCTGATGCAGCAAATGTTAAACTCGCTGTCTGCCACCGCCAACCCGGGACAGCTCTTTGGTATGGGGATTGGATCGGGTCTGGGTATAGCCTTTTCTGCCATTGCCCAGGGACAGGCGGGAGCCGCCGGAGCCGACGCGCTCAGTGATACCGGTAAAGGTTTTGCCAATTATATCGCCGTTGTTGGTATCTGCGAAACGGTTGCTCTTTTTGCCATGGTACTTTCTATGACAGCTTTGGGTTAACTGATTAGCGGCAGTCCGGCAGCCAGCCATTAT
>Ga0268262_10006069_pt1 | contig 11731 bp, 10 predicted proteins | sample TergutNc150P3_FD_190354 | JGI IMG/M metagenome (GOLD analysis project Ga0268262, IMG submission 190354) | Nasutitermes corniger P3 segment gut microbial community from laboratory colony in Florida, USA - Nc150 P3 (SPAdes) (version 2) | ecosystem: Host-associated > Arthropoda: Insects >... | reverse complement strand
ATTCCCCTTTCAAACTTGGTAATATGCATTATCTCGGCAAGGTAATTATCCTGAATCCCTCGGTAAAGTCCGTAGGACACTCCGAAAAGAATGAGTACGCTTAAAAACCGCCCGAATTTAGCATCGGGGCGGTAGATGTTGTCGATAAAACGAGGACGGAATCTTTTTTTCGCATTACTGTCTGTTGTCATAATTTAATTTAGCACAAATTAAAGAGTTGTTTCTAGTATCTGTTTGACAAGCTTCGCCGTTTCCGCTTCGCTGCCGCCGCACTCTATCCACTTTACGCCCGGAATGTTCGCAAAAAATGTTATTTGTCTTTTCGCATAACGGCGGCTGTTCTGAGCGACAAGAGCCTGCACTCCTTCGATGTCCTGCGAGAACCGCCATTTTCCCGGTTCTTCCTCATCCTCGACAAAAAATTCACGGTAGCCGATGGCACGCAGGCCGGGATCATTGGGCGTGTAGCCCGCTTCGTACAAAGAACGCACTTCTTCGGCAAGACCCTGCCGGAACATATCGGCGCAGCGCAGGTTTATGCGGCGGTAAAGTTCCTCGCGGGGGCGCGAAAGACCGATAATAATAAAATTGAAATCCGGGCGCGCTTTTAAGGTGTTTGCAAACGAGTTTACATTAAATGAAGAAAGCGGTTTTTCGCAGGAACGCCACACTTCAAGGGCACGCAGAAGGCGGTATTCGTCGTTAATATGGATACGCCCTGCGCTTACTGGATCTGCCGAAGCAAGTTCTTCCATAAGAAGGGCTGCTCCTTTTTCCTGTAATTCATTTCTCAGAGCGGCACGGATTTCTGCGTTGGAAGGAGGGGCTTCGCTTAAACCCATGATAAGGTTTTTTAGGTAAAAACCGGTTCCCCCGGACACTACAGGCAGTTTCCCTCGGCCCGCTATTCCTTCGCAAGCTTCGTTCGCAAGGCGGACAAAATCGCCTGCGTTAAACTGCTGCGCCGGACTTAGAATATCAATTAAATGGTGTGGCAGGCGTTCCCTTTCCCTCGCCGAAGGTTTGGCAGTGCCTATGTTCATTCCACGGTAGACCTGCATGGAGTCCGCCGAAACTACTTCTGCGGATTTAAAGTCCGGTTGAATGTTTGAGGAATTAAAGAGTTCAAGGAGTATGCCGGTTTTCCCCGAAGCGGTCGGGCCAAAAAGAATAAGAACAGGACTATTCGTCTTCAATCCTGAATTCAACTTCCTGAGTAAATATCTGGCGGGCGGCTAGAGAAACAACCTTGCCGTCGTTATCTTCGATTTCCGGGTCTTTCAGCATGGAAAGCTGATAGCTTCTGCGTGAAGCCGCTGAGGTAATCTCGTACATATTCCCATCGTATTCGATGAGGTTCTTTAAAGGAAATATCATAATGACAGTATAGTGAATTTGATAAACTATGTCGAGGGGTTAAAGGCTTACTCCGTATAAAAAAGTATCCTCAAGGTACTCCGCAAGCCCCTCTTCGGCATTGGAGCCGTAAACCAAATCCGCCGCCTCCTGAATGTTTTTCCTTGCGTTCTCGGGAACGGCAAAAAAGCCCGCCACGCCGGACATCGGCAAATCGTTTTCTTCGTCACCAAAGGCGATAACTTCTTCCGGCTTAAACCCCTTGTAATTCATGGCGATTCTTAACCCCTCGCCCTTGGAAACGCCGTTATTTATTACTTCAAGAAAAGTGGGAAAACTGCGCATTACGCTTATCCTGCCGCCAAAACGCTCGTTTATTCTTTTCCGTATTTCATCATGAAGAGAAGGATCCGCAATATACATGCCCTTGATACACCCTTCCAAATCCGGCAGGGCGGCTATGCTTTTCAGGTCTTTTATGACGGGTTCTATGCCCGTATGATCTTTGTACAACTGCGCTTCCGGACCGAATTTCTCTATTAAAAGTTGTTCCCACTGTTGGTTATTGCCGCGTTTTCCGGTATCCGGCGAAATGCCCGCCGGCAGATAAACTTGAAAATGAATTCCCAAATCTCTGGCAATATCAGTTCCAAAGTCCACGACATCTTTACCGATAAAATTGGTATACAGTATTTTTCCGGAAGGCATCTCCACAATCTCGGCTCCGTTAAAATACACCATGGGACCTTCCGCTCCCATAGGTATTCTAAAACGCTCGGAAGCCTCGACCGACCTGCCCGTGGCGATTATTATTTCCATCCCATTGGAAATTAAATTCTTTATGCACGCCTGTGTGCGTTCGCCGAGCGTCGTATTCGGAAGAAGGATAGTCCCGTCCAAATCAATGGCAAGCGCTTTTATTTTTTTTGGATCAAATTTTCTCATTAGGTTAGTATAGCAATCTGACCGTTTAAAATACAGTGATTTTTCTAATAAATCTCAAAATCAAAGATTTTAATTGAAGATGCTCCTTTGCTACCCGCGCCGTCGTTAACATTTCTTTCATTTTATATATGATAATTTGACATTTAAAAACAATCAATATATCATTATCACACTTTATGAATGTAAATGGCCGTCATTACCGAACTATCTGGTTAAAAGAGCCGGAACACCGGACAGTGCAAATAATCAATCAACAGGCGCTTCCCTTTAAATTTGAAGTTCTCGATCTGCACACCGTTGAAGATGTTTGCAAAGCCATAAAAGATATGTATGTCCGGGGAGCGGGTCTTATCGGCGCAACAGCGGCTTTCGGCACGTACCTTGCCGCCCTCAAAGCCAGCGATAAATCTTTCAATGATGACATGGCCTCGGCGGCGGGTATGCTTAAAAACACCCGTCCTACCGCAAGTAATCTGGCGTGGGCGGCGGACAGAATGGCCGCCGTAGAATATTCGGGAACTTTGAAACAAAAAATAGAAAAGGCAAGGCTGGAAGCTCAGGCAATCGCCGATGAGGATGCGGAGTATTGCAGGCGTATCGGGCTTCATGGTCTTGAGATCATAAAAAAGATTGCCCAAAAGAAAAAAAATGGCGAACCTGTCCGCATCCTGACCCATTGCAATGCCGGATGGCTTGCCTTTGTAGATTACGGTTCGGCCCTTTCCCCGGTATATGCAGCATTTGACGAGGGGATCAATGTACATGTGTGGGTGGATGAAACTCGTCCCCGGAACCAAGGGGCGTTTCTGACAGCGTGGGAACTCGGTCAGCACGGGGTAAGCCACGACCTAATCCCCGACAATGCCGGGGGACATCTCATGCAGCACGGACTTGTGGATATGGTAATAACGGGAGCGGACAGGGTAACACGGCAGGGAGATGCGGCGAATAAAATCGGCACATACCTAAAGGCTTTAGCGGCAAGGGAGAACAATGTGCCTTTCTATCTCGCTTTGCCTTCGTCAACCTTTGATTTTGCCATGCGGGACGGGCTTAAGGAAATTCCAATTGAAGAACGGGATGCTTCGGAAGTAAGATTCATCGCCGGAAAAACAACGGAAGGAGCCATAGAAACCGTACAGGTCTGTCCCGATACAACAACGGCGAGGAACTGGGGTTTTGACGTTACTCCGGCTCGCTATATCAGCGGGCTTATAACCGAAAGGGGAATATGCCGTGCCAATGAAAAAGATATACTCGCTTTATATCCTGAGTACGCAAGCGGACCTCAACCGGGCCCGGAGAGCGAAGGTTATGTAAAATATACTACGGTACACACAAGAGCCTCCGCCGTTGACGCGCGTCATTGGGCGGAACTCAATGACGCGCGGACTCAGCTTTTCCGGCTTGGCGTTCTTGGCGTAAATTCTCAGGGTATAGGTTTTGGCAATGTAAGCATAAGGTTTAGGAGAGAGGAATTTCTTATCAGCGGAACCGCCACCGGAACAATGCCTGAATTAACGCCCGCGGAATACTGTCTGGTAAAATCTTTTGATTTTGTTCAAAATAGAATTGTTTCTATAGGCCCTATTCAAGCGTCGTCTGAAGCCATGACACACGGCGCTGTGTACCGTTCCTGTCCCAAAGCAAACTGTGTAATGCATATTCATTCCGGGGCTATTTACAACGGGATGATTCGGGACGGTTGTCTGGCCACGGATAAAAACGCCGCTTATGGAACGCCCGATATCGCCATTTCCCTTGCCGAACGGGTAAAGGAATTGGGCACGGACGAAGGAGCCGTTTATATGGCAGGGCACGATGAAGGTGTAATCGTATGGGGTCCCACTGTGGAAAGGGCTTTGAAAATAATTAAAACACTTAATAATAGATACGGAGGATGATATGGCAGTCATTGGAATAATCGGCGGAAGCGGTTTGGATAATCCTGATATTCTTTCCAATACCCGGGATGAAAAAGTTACAACCCAATACGGAGAACCTTCATCGCCATTGAAACATGGGCTTATTGACGGCGTAAGAGTGGTTCTGCTGGCGCGCCACGGGCGGGAGCATACCATTCCCCCCACTCAGGTAAATTACAGAGCCAACATCGCAGCCCTTAAAGCGGCGGGGTGTACCCACATTGTTGCGAGTACGGCGGTAGGCTCCCTCAGAGAAGAAATCCGCCGCGGTGATCTTGTCATCATCGATCAATTTATCGACTTTACCAAACAGCGGAAAATGACATTTCACGAAACCTTCGCTCCCCATAATCCGGTTCATTGCTCAATGGCGGATCCTTACGACAGCCGCCTTCGGCAGATTCTTATAGACGAGTGTAAAAGCAGAGGATACCCCTTTCATGATCACGGCGTTGTGGTAACAATTGAAGGCCCCCGTTTTTCAACACGGGCGGAGTCCTTGATGTTCCGCGCTTTGGGTGCGGACATTATCAATATGTCCGTCGCTACCGAAACCGTTCTGGCCAACGAGATTGGTATTCCCTATGCGGCAGTCGCCATGAGCACCGATTACGATTGCTGGAAAAGCGATGAAGAGCCTGTAAGCTGGGAAGCGATATCTAAGGTCTTTGCCGAAAACGCCGCCAAAGTAACAACCATGCTTAAAGGCATTGTTTCTAAAATATAAGAGAAACAAAAGTATTGATGTTACTGTACCGTTTTAGTAAACCTTGCCTGTCTTCTTGCGCTGTTATCGGCAACATTGTAATTGCCGATTGATTTTTCTACATTGGCGATACGCTGCTCAGGAGTCGGATGGGTCTTGCCAAAACCTCCGGAAGTTTTCCCTTGAATGGCTTTAAGCTCTTTAAGCATATCAAGAAGCCCCTGTGGGTTATATTTGGCTGAAGCCATCAGAGAGAGCGCCGTATTGTCGGCGTCATATTCCTGGGTTTTTGAATAACCGTTGTTTACAAGAGTTTGAACAATCTCTCCTACCGATTCATTGAACACATCGGTTAATTGATTAACATCCATCTTTGCCGCCGCTCCCGCCGCGGATGTTCCTGTAACCAAAAGGGCTTGTGTAATTCTGCTGGATTTAATCGCTTTTATGCTGTGCTGTAATTGAATATGCGCTACCTCGTGCGCTATTACTCCCGCCAGAGCGTCTTCCGACTTGGCGGCGCTTATGAGACCCTTTGTAATAAAAATATGCCCGCCGGAAGTCGCGAAAGCGTTTATTTCATTGCTGTCGAGTATCGCGACATGGTAGCCGTTGTAAATATCCGGGCGCGGTGAATTGATGGTGATCGCCGCGCATATATTATTCAGATATGAGGTAAGCGAGGGGTTCCCGTTCCAAAGTTTATAAGTAGTAAGTATATTGGCGGCTACAGCTCTGCCGATGTAGTATTCCTGTTCGGGGGTAATTTCTTCCGCGGCGCTGCCGATAGCTTTACTTGAAATGCTTATTGCGTTTGCTATGTTTTGATCAACAACTCCGGCCGCTCCCGCTATCTGTGCGCCGATATCCGTGACTTTTGCCAGAGTCGAGCATGAAAGCGCCGCGCAGGAAAGGACAATTACCGCAGTCAATAAAAATAAAGTTTTAGTTTTCATTTTTATTCTCCCATCGCAAGAAGGCCGTCTTCAAGAAACTTTTTAAGTTCCGCTTCATTTACGGAAAATGTTTCTACCTTGTCAACATCAGTGTAGTTTAATTTCCCTTTTGTTTTATAGGCGTTTTCAACTTCCTGGTTAAAACCTTTTCCCGCAAGGGCGACTTCCCTCGCCGACGCCGTATTTGTATTTCCTGACACAATCTGTTTTACGGACAGGTTTGCCGTCGCCGTCCATCCGGTTATAGAGGAATTTGACGTACTTCGGATTTCCGCGTTTCTACCGTTAATCTGTAAAATTGTAACTTTGTCTCCGTAATTTAATGAGCCTTTTGTGCTTGCGAAAAACCCGGTAGAAGATTTTAGGGCGACTGTCTTTACCGCCACATACATAGTGCCGCCTTTAGAAGCCTGCGCCGCGGCAAAACCGGTAACAAATAAAATTAAACAAAAAACAAATACGCTTTTTTTCATTTTTCACCTCGATAATAATATTATTTTGTCGCCGCAGCAAACCGCTTCTGTCTTAAATCGCTTGTATTTGTAACTTTGTATTTTTCAACTGATTTTTGAGCGTTAGCTATACGCTGAGCGGGACTTGGATGCGTTTTGCCAAAACCCGAATCATCCGTTTGGAGGCTTCCTAATGCCATGAGCATATTAATCAAACCTGACGGGTTATACCCTGCGCCTGCCATAAGTGACAACGCGGTATTATCTGCGTCAAATTCCTGATCCTGTGAATAACCGTTGCTTACAAGTGTTTGCACAATCTCCATAAATGAATCGTTCAAAGCCTCAGTTAATTGTTTGACATTCATTCCTCCGGCAGTACCGGCCGCCGCGGTACCTGTGACTAAAAGAGCCTGTGTAAACCGGCTGTTTTTGATTGCTTTAATACTGTGCTTTAACTGAATATGAGCGACTTCATGCGCAATAACGCCTGCAAGCGCGTCTTCGGTTTTAGCGGCTCTAATAAGTCCGAATGTGATATAGATATGTCCTCCGGAAGTCGCAAAGGCGTTAATTTCATTGCTGTCCAGTATTTCTACATGATAACCGTTATAAATATAGGGATGCGGGGAATTAATTGTTATGGCGGCGCAGATATTGTTTAAGTAATAAGTCAAAGCCGGTTTCTTGGTATAGAGTTTATAAGTACTAAGGAGTTTAGCGGCTACAGCCCTGCCGATATAGTATTCCTGTTCGGGGCTGATTTCTTCCGCAGCGGCGCTGATGGCATCCGCAGAAGCGCTGATCGCGTAGGTTAAATTTTCACCAAACACCGGTTTGTCCGAAAAAATAAGTCTATAGGCGATAAACAATCCTCCGGTAAAAACAAAAATTATCGAAAGAATTATAATGATTTTGGTTTTTGTTGATTTTTTGGTTCCTGGTTTTTTATATTTTACCGGTCTATAAAATTTCATTGACTATCTCCCGTCTTTAAACGGCCTTCTTCCAGAAACTTTTTAACTTCTTTTTCACGGACTATTCTCATTTCCGTTTTATCTACATCGGCGTAATTAAGGTTCTTTTTTTGAGTCTTTAATGACTTTTCGGTTTCCTGACTAAAACCCTTTCCCGCGAGAGCCAATTCTTTTGCCGACGCCTTAACTGAGCTTTCCGCCACTATGCGTTTAGACAGGTTAGCTGTAGCGGTCCACCCGGTCTGCGAAGAATTCGTGATGCTTTTGATTTCCGCGAATTTACCGTCGATCTTTGTTACCGTAACTTTGTCGCCGTATTTTAATGTTCCCTTATTGGCGGTAAAAAAGCCTTTGCCGGATTTTAACGTTAACGTTTTGATATTTACATAAAGGGTGTTTCCGACTGCCTGCGCCGCCGCAAAACCGACGGTAACCGTAATTAATACAAATACTAAAATTACTCTTTTCATAGTTGATTCTCCTTATTACTATATATTACCATATGTTTTACTACTTTTCCGTTAAATTATCCACCCCATTATCCCATATTTTTTCATCGGGCGGCGCAGATATGAACTTAACACACCTGTTAAGGTATTTTTCCGCCGCCAAATCCGAGTTGTTTTTATCATAAATCGCCTGAAAAATGTCTTTTGCCTCAAAAAACGACTGTTTTTCATACAAATTAAAAGCCGTTTCCCAGTTTTTTACCATATCCGTCAATTCCGGCGGCGCTTCGCCGGCGATGTCCAAAAGCTCGTAAAGCCTGAGCGGCGTATTGATTCCCACCACCCGCACCCTGCTTAACGGCCTTAAAACAAATTCATCCCCGATATGTTCCCTGGTATATTCGCTTATCAGAATTCCGCCCGTGTTGTACTGTTTGTTAACCCCTTCAAGTCGTGCCGCCAAATTAACGGCGTTACCCATAATCGTATAGTTCATTTTATTGGGCGTACCCATATTGCCTACAATCATGTCGCCGGTATTAATGCCAAACCGTGTGAAAAGAGGGAAGGGATCGTCAACGCTTTTTACGGCTCCCTTTCCGGCAAGCGCTTCCATTACTTTTTGGGTAATAAGTCCGCCGTTAAGGGCTTCCCGGTTCACTTCTTTCTCGATTCTTTTCATCATTACGGCGGCTCGGCAGGCAAGCGAGGCATTGTTATCCATGTAAACCGGCGCGCCGAAGAAGGCGATAATCGCGTCTCCTTCGTACTTGTCAATTGTTCCCTGATTCTCAAGAACAATATCGCTCATTCTTGTCAGATAGAAATTGAGCAGTTCTACCAGTTTTGCCGGATCGCCTAACGCTTCCGAAATTGTTGAAAAGGCTCGGACATCGGTAAATATAGCCGTCATCTCCCTTTTTTCGCCGCCAAGTTTTAACTGGGACGGGTCTTGTATAATCTGATCAATAACTTTCGGCGACAGGTATTGTGAGAAAGCCGATTTTATAAAACGTTTCTGGCTGCCCTCCGTAGCGTAATTGTAAAGGGTTGCGGTTATAAAAGATGCGAGAATACCTGCGATAAAAGTTACCATAGGAAGCCACAGCCCGCTCCAACGATATGCGCCGAATGAGACAGCGACGGTTATAACCGTAAGAATAATAATTCCGCCTACAGAAAGAAAAATTCTGTGTGAAAACAAGGTGAGAAAAACTACCGCCACCACAATTATAAAAAGAACGATCAGGTTTACCGCAAGCGGGCTTTCTCTGATAAAATCCCCCTGCAGCATATTGTCAAGCATGGTTATATGGCAGCCTATTCCGGGATACAGCGAAGAAATCGGCGTGCTGAAAATATCGTAAAGCCCCGGCGCGTAAAAACCGAAGAACACAAAAGAATCGGCAAAGTTTTCCGGCGGTAACAGCGGTTCCTTCCCGTTTTTTAAAGCCTGCGCGCTTTTTAAAATATCGCTGGCCTTGTAAGGAATATAACGGTCTAATTCTCCCCGGTAACGCAGCAGAGTATTGCCGTTTTTATCGACGGGAATCGTATAATCTTCCCATTTAAGGGCGCTGTTTTTTTCTTCATAACTGATTTTCTGCCCTGCGCCTGAAACCATCAATATTGAAGCGGAAAATCCGGGGACTACTTTTCCGCCGAACAGCGTAAAAGGTTTTATGCGGCGTATTATTCCGTCAGAGTCGGGCTTGCCCGTAACGCAGCCCAAAGCCGCCGCCGCGTCTTTTAGTTCATTGATTGGAAACTGGGCTCCGGTTTCTTCTTCATACTCATAAGTGATATCAAACCGGTTTAGGAAAGAGCCGAAATTCTCGGCTTGGAACAGAGGCTTTTCCGTTCCCTCGGGCCATGATCGGACGCTTCCTGTCTGACTGGAGAAAAAGACGGCTTGTACAACTTTCCCGTAATCGTTCATAGCCCTTGCGAAAGAGGCGTCGTCTTCCCTTGTGCTCAAACTTTGAAGCGCCTTTATTACAACCCCGGCTGTCTGTCTTGAAACCCTTGGCTGTCCGGCATTGGCGTTGGTGTTACCCCGCCTTCCTTCCGGCGCTGCAGGCGCTTCGGGAGCCTCTGCGTTTTCCAGATAACTTACGGCGCTGTCAATAATTTCGTCCTGTCTGGCATTGCGATATATAGAAGGTTCTGAAAAAATCACGTCAAACGCAACGGCCTTTGCCCTGCCAAGGTTCATGTAGTCCACAATTTCGGCATAAGCCTGCCGGGGCCACGGCCAGCCCCACCCCCGTTCCTTTTGCGCCCAGTCAAGGCAGTCCTGTGTAAGCAAAATTACGATTATTTCATCCGAAGGGCGGGTATATTTAGCCATAAGCTGTACCCGTAAATCATAGGATTTATTCTCAAGATAGTTGAAAATCCCTGTAAAATGAAGTCCGCTTAAAACAATAAACACCATAGCCGTAATTACCAGCGCAAAGTGTTTTTTCCCGACTTTAATTTTTTTTGCCATACACTACCCCTTTTGTCTTAAATATATCATAATTATAGGTAAGAACAAATGAGGAGTTTTACATGAGTGATAAAAATCGGCAAAATATTCTATTTAAGTGGATTTGGGTCCTGGCGACAGCGGTAATTTGCGTATTGCTTTCTTTTGTCATGATCCCCGGAATAGCCGCGCAGGGAAACGGCCAGTCCGTCCTTCAGGGGACAACGCAGGTTCAGCAAAACCGTAAATACAACACCATAATACAGAATGTTTTCAGCTTTATTCAGAATCACTATGTAGAAGAAATTGATCCCAAGGTTCTCTTTGAAGGCGCAATGAACGGCATGTTCGGCGCATTAAATGATCCTTATTCGACATATTTATCGGAATCCGACATGAAGGATATGAACGATACAACCCAGGGAAATTTCGGCGGAGTAGGCCTTAATATCATTAAAGCTTCTTCTCCAAGACCCGATGGAAAACCTATGTGGGTAGAAGTTACTTCCCCTATTGAAGACACACCCGGCTGGAAGGCGGGAATAAGCCCCGGCGATTTTATAACGGAAATTAACGGAGTGGCGACAGAAACAATCACAATGGACGATGTTCTTGCGATGTTAAGGGGAACTCCCGGCGAAGATGTAAAACTTGTGATAAGGCGGGGTGAAAAAATGGAATTTCCCGTTACAATCACCAGAGCCGTTATTGAGGTTCCTACGGCTAAATACGCTATGATAGGCGATACAGGCTACTTAAAACTTTTGACCTTTACCCCGATGACGGCGAAAAGGGCAAGAGACGCCATAAATGAATTTAAATCCAAAGGTTTTAAAAGCATGGTTTTGGATCTTCGGAACAATTACGGCGGGCGTTTGGACGCCGCGGTAGATGTTTCCAGTCTTTTCCTTGACGAAGGGCTTGTCGTGCGCACAAGGTCCAGAATCCCGTCGGAAAATCAGGATTTTAACGCAAAACGCGGCAACATTGTCCCCGCCAATATTCCGGTTATAGTGCTGATTAACAGAGGCTCCGCCTCGGCTTCCGAAATTGTCGCCGGGGCTCTTAAAGACAGGGGCAGGGCGTACCTTGTCGGGGAAAAATCATTCGGAAAAGGATCGGTACAGCAGGTGTATCCCCTTGATAACAGCGGTTTTAAAATCACCACCGCCCATTACTATACGCCAAGCGATGTTAATATCAACAAGATAGGAATTCCGCCCGACCGTGAGGTGAAATTTCCGGAATATACCGAAGAAAACGCCGCAAAGATGAACGAGCTTATAAACTCGAACAAAGTGCCGGAATTTGCGGGTCTTTATCCGCAGGCGAGCGCGGCTCAAATTGAGACGTTTGCGGCAGCACTTGAAAAGGAATATCATCTTGATCCGGCGCTTCTTAAACGGCTGATAAGGAACGAGCTTAACAGAACGGTTGTTGCTCCCGTTTATGATTTGGAATACGATGTCCAATTGCAGGAAGCGATAAACATTCT
>Ga0268262_10006067_pt1 | contig 11734 bp, 11 predicted proteins | sample TergutNc150P3_FD_190354 | JGI IMG/M metagenome (GOLD analysis project Ga0268262, IMG submission 190354) | Nasutitermes corniger P3 segment gut microbial community from laboratory colony in Florida, USA - Nc150 P3 (SPAdes) (version 2) | ecosystem: Host-associated > Arthropoda: Insects >... | reverse complement strand
TACGTCGCTTACTGTCTTCGGTTTAATCTGGTTGTCTTTGAACGCGCACTTTACGATTGAATACGCGTTTTCACCGCGAACGAAAGCGCCGGTGTCGGTCTTCTGGCGAAGGATGCTGTTGGTGTGCGTTTCAAGCTCATTGACGCCTCTCTGAATATGACCCTGTAAGTGACCATACATGTTTACTACGGATTTTTCAACTTCGCCGGTGTTGAACTTATCAGCGCCGCCAACTGCGTCAAGCAAGTCGGCAATTTCTTTAGGTGTGTACCTTGTCAGAACCTTTGTTTCTTCCTTGTCGATAAAGTTTCTGACTTTCTTTACCATTTCATCTTCACTCGTTACCATGTAACGGTTAAACATGTTCTGGTAATTCTGATTAAAGTAATTGTACAGCTTTTCTTTTAAGCCGCCCATTACATCAAGGCGTTCAAGAACGTCTTTCGGCAGCTTTGCCGTCAGGTGGTGGATAACTTTATTAGTTTCCTCCTCCAATAACAAACTTACTTCAGCCTGCTGATCACGATATTCCTGCGCTAATGAATTGCGTGAACCGACTGCGCTTGGTTTCTCCGGATGAAATACATTCGGGGATTTGGGCAGATCAATTGCTCCCATATAACTCTCCTTAAAAAATAATTTTTTAAACGATAATCTTGTCTCAGAATATCACTTTATACATACTATGTAAAGACTTTTTGATTGAAAAAATTCATATAAAAACCTAGATTTTTTCATTAAAATACATTAAAATAGTGCCATGATAAGAACACTCATTAATAAAGAAGATTATAGGTTGAGGAAAACCCTCAAAACTGTCAATTTTATGTTATTTTTTGTTTTTTCGGTCTTTATCAAACTCTCTCCGGTTTATGCTCAACGTAATCCAATAGATGTTTATTTGATAATTGACGGTTCGGCTTCGTTTGCAACGGTAAAAAGTGAAGTTACATCATGGATTTCCACCCGTCTTGACCAAATACTGACGGATGGCGACAGGGTTACCGTATGGAACGCAGGTTTGCAGTCTAAAGTAATTTACACCGGAAAAATAGACGGCGCTCCGGGAAAAGAGGCGATAAAGAAAAGTATCAACGATCTTGTTCCCGCCGGGAACAAACCTGATTTTTCCGGTGCTTTACGCGATGCCGCGTCCCGCCAGAATTCAAGCTTCAGTTACACATTGTTGATAAGCGCGTCTCCCGCGGCGCTTACTTCCCTGCTTTTAAGTCCTCAGGCTAATCTTTTACGTTTTTCCAGAATAGAAGAATTTCCGGATTGGCGCGCGCTTGTCGTGGGTTTAAATTTGGACTCGAAAGTAAAAAAGTCGGCAACGGCGTTTTTCTCCCAATAATACTGATATAAATGAAAAAAACGTTTGTTTATTTTTCAACCGTAATTGCGGCGTTATTGGTGCTATTAATTATCTTTCTGGCAACCGGATTATGGAAAAAGATTTTTTACGCCCAATCTGACGAAAACATAAAAACAAAAATAGTTACTCCAAGAGAAGCGAGTATGTATTCCTCCTCGGGACAATCCGGGCAGGTTTCGTGGGATGAAAACATCAGTACAAAAATACCTTTGGATGAAGGGGAAACGGTTATCGCTATTCTGAACAAGGAGAGCGAAGAAAATATGCCGGAAGAGCAATTTGTGGTTTATTGTACGTCCGAAGCGGAATCTCCTGTGTTCATTACATTTTTAGGTTATGACGAAAATACGCACGGTTACAAACGTCTTTGGAACGCGCCCACTATGGCAAGCAAAAGCGAAACCATTAACATTTTCAGTCAGGATTTAATCGGCGACAGAAACAACTGCGTAATTGTAACCGGAATGAACGGAAAAAATGAGCATACCATGACTATTTTCAGGCGCAGTTCCGGCAGACCGTTCGGGTATCCGTATAAAAAAATAGCGGAATTGCAAATTGCAGGTTCCGTAATAATTCAGGAAACAGCGCGTTCTTTGGCATACCAGCAAGGGTTAACAAAAGGACAGAGTTTTAATATCGCGGCTTACGGGCAGGACAGCGCATCGTTCAATATACTGGATCAGATTGAAACTATCTACGCATTTAATCCCAATACGGAGCAGTATGAGCGGGCTAACGTATCAAGGATACCCGGCTCTCAAATTGAACAGCGGCGGCTCAAGGAACTGTTAAGCGGCGCTCCCGGCGTTTTTGAAAAATTTATAAATGACCTTTGGTACTATGTAAGCCCCCAGGGCACTATCGACGCAAAACAGTATATTTACTTTGATCCCGCAAAAAAGGAAATCATATTTTTCGGCGACGAAGCCCAGCAGGTCTTTTTTTGGCAAACTTCCACCCCGACCCGTTACGGTTTATATGTAAGAAGCCAAAATATATCGATAAGCACATTACTGCGATTTGTCGACATAGAGCTTGAATCGCTGGACAGCATTAAACTGCGCGTTATTGAAGATGTCAGGCTGAGAATCACGGCAAACACAACATGGGACGGTTCATACCGCAGGGCAGGGGCTGCAAATTTTAAAGAAGCGTTGACTCAATTAAGACCCACAATCGACGCGATTTTTGATTCATCATGGGGCAGGATTCAATTTAACATTTCGGGGGAATATACCGTTACCTCGGTGGGGAATGTAAAAAAAGGACGCTATATTTTTTATAAAGTGAATAATACCGATTTATTGGAATTACGCCCCGAAGAAGGGGATGATAACCGCCTTGTTTACAAAGCCGAGACCGCCGCCGGGGTATTACTGCTCTCGCGCGTAAAGGTGGGAATAAACGGGGTTCAAGACCTGCTCGAACCCCCTATTACTCTTACTAAACCAATTAATTAAACTACGCCTTGTTCCAGCATTGCCTTGGCTACTTTCTTGAAGCCGGCGATGTTTGCGCCGATTACGAAGTTGCCGGGTTTGCCGTATTCCTTGGAGGCTTCGTCTATGCTGCGGAAAATGTTACACATGATGGTTTTCAGTTTCGCGTCAACTTCTTCAAACGACCATGACATGCGCCCGCTGTTCTGAGACATTTCAAGACCCGATGTCGCGACGCCGCCCGCGTTTGAGGCTTTGCCGGGGAAGAACGCAATGCTCTTGCTGAGCAGGTATTCAGTGGCGTCCAATGTCGTGGGCATATTCGCGCCTTCGGCGACAACCTTGCACCCTGAGGCGGCAAGTTTTTTCGCGTCTTCAATGAGAAGTTCGTTTTGTGTTGCGCACGGAAGAGCGATATCGCAGGCGATGTCCCACACTCTGCCTCTGCCCGTCTCGGAATACACCGCCGACTTGTGAGCTTCCGCATATTTGGTAAGTCTTTCCCTGTTTACAAGTTTTATATCTTTTATGGTATCGAGTTTAATCCCGTCTTTGTCGTGAATAAAACCGTTGCTGTCCGTCATACTGATAACCGTCGCGCCTAGAGCCGCCGCTTTTTCCGCCGCAAAAATTGCGACGTTGCCGCTGCCTGAGATTGCGACTTTTTTGCCTTTGAAGCTGTCGCCTTTTTTGTTCAGGTATTCTTCTACAATGTAAACAAGTCCGTAACCTGTGGCTTCGGTTCTTACAAGACTTCCGCCCCAGCCGAGTCCCTTTCCGGTTAAAACGCCTTCAAAAGCGTTTGTTATTTTTTTGTACTGACCGTACATAAAACCGACTTCCCTTCCGCCTACGCCGATGTCTCCGGCGGGGACGTCGGTGTCCGGTCCGATGTGGCGGTACAACTCTGTCATAAAGGACTGGCAGAAACGCATTACTTCGTTATCGCTTTTTCCCTTGGGATCAAAATCGGAGCCGCCCTTGCCGCCGCCCATTGGAAGACCCGTCAGGGAGTTTTTGAAAATTTGTTCAAAGCCCAAAAATTTAATAATGCTTAAAGTTACCGAAGGATGGAAACGCAAACCGCCCTTGTACGGACCGATTGCGGAACTGAACTGTACGCGGTAACCTCGGTTTACCTGCACTTTACCTGAGTCGTCTACCCATGGAACCCTGAAAATAATAGCGCGTTCCGGTTCTATCAATCTTTCCAAAAGAGCCGCTTTTTCATAGGTGTTGTCTTTGTCAACAATGATCCTGAGTGAATCTAAAACTTCTTTGGCTGCCTGTAAAAATTCAGGCTGTCCCGCATCTCTTTTTTCTATAATAGAGATAATATTGTCTATGTAACCCATAATTCCTCCGTAAGTATCAATATTTACTATATCCTGTATTTGGGGCTATGTCAATGAAACTGTACAGTGATGATTTTCCTAAAATTACGATAATTTTTCTACCGCCGCAAGTTTAACGGCGGCGCAAAATATTTCCAGCGCCTGACCAAGTTCCGCAATCGGAGGACAAGTCGGGGCGATGCGGATATTTCTGTCCTGCGGATCATTCCCGTTTGGGTATGTCGCGCCCGCCGGAGTTAAAGCGACGCCCGCTTCCGCGCAGAGAGAGACAATTTTTTTCGCGCAGCCGTCAAGCGAGTTAAAGCTGACAAAGTAGCCGCCCTCAGGTTCCGTCCATTCGGCGATACCGAGTCCGCCTAATTCGCGGCGCAGGGTGTCGGTTACAAGACGGAATTTCGGTCTTAGGATTGCCGCGTGTTTTTCCATGTGCGCCATTACGCCGCGCGCGTCTTTGAAAAAGCGGGCATGGCGCAGTTGGATTAGTTTATCGGGACCGATAGTTTGCGCGGTGAGCCGCTGGCGGATATATTCGCAGTTGGATTTTGAAGACGCCATACAAGTTACGGACGCGCCGGCAAAACTGACTTTTGAAAAAGACGCGAACACAAGCGGCATATTAGGGTTTCCGGCTTCTTCGCAAAGACGGATAATATTCAGGAGCGTTCTTTGTTTGTTTCCAAGATCGTGGAAGGCGTACGCGTTGTCCCAGTAAATACGGAAATCATCGGCGGCGGGTTTAAGCTTAGCGAAACGTTTTACGGTCTCCTCGGAATAAACAATACCGGTTGGATTTGAATATTTAGGCACGCACCAAATACCCTTGATCATCGGGTCGTCTTTTACCGCCGCCTCGATCGCATCCATGTCGGGACCGTCTTGTCCCATCGCAATGGGTATCATGTCAATATGAAAATATTTGCAGATTGTAAAATGGCGGTCGTAACCGGGAGCGGGACACAAAAATTTTACCTGTCCCTGATTCTGCCAGGGCTGTCCGTCTCTTACGCCGTGGGACATATTCACCGCTACATTGTCAAACATAAGGGACAGCGAGGAATTGCCGCCCACGATAACTTCGTCCGGCGTAAGTTCCAAAAGGTCGGCGAATATTTTTTTCATTTCGGGAATGCCGTCGATTCCGCCGTAGTTACGGCAGTCGGCTCCGTTCGCGGCTTTGTAATCATCCGCCGAAAGGCAGGTTAAAATTTCATTACAGAGGGACAACTGTTCGTCAGATGGCACTCCGCGCGTCATATTAAGTTTGCGTCCGCTTTCTTTATACTTGGCAAGCTCCGCAGTCAGTTGGGTCTTAAGAGCGGATAACTCCGCCTTGTCTAATTGTGCGTATGGTTTCATGGTTTCATCCTTACTATTTAACTCTATACTTTTTTTGTTGATTAGCCAACATGAGAAGATACAAATTATTTAAAAAATTTATTTCACCGGAAACGACTCAAATCCTGCTTCGCGCAATTCCCTAATGGTACGCCCTTGATCTGTTCCGGCGGGAACGGTTACCGCCCACACTTCGCTGCCGTTGACAATGCGCTGTTCTATCGAAGGAGAGAAACCGGCTTGCCTGAGATTTGTTATTTGTGTCTGCGCGTTTGCCTGACGGCTGAATACGCCTATTTGCAGTCTGGCGGCTGATACTGCAGCTTGCGGTACGGATTGTACGGCATTTGTTTGCTGTGCAGAAGGTTGGAAAACATTTGTTTGAACGGCGGATGTATCTTTCGGAGTTTCGCTTGCAAGAACGGTGAGGGAATCATAACCTCCGGCAAACAACCAAAACGGACTCGGTCTTACGATAACCGAAGACGATTGATTTGCGGCAAGACGACCTTCCGTTGTTTGAGGGAATTCGTTTACAAGACGCTGCCTCCATCTTTCAGACGCGTCTCTTTTTGCCGTTTTCCATAATACAAATAAAATTTCAGCTTTCAATTGCGAATACTCAGGGTTGTCTGCAATGGCGGAAAGCGCGGACGTATCGCCTGTTTTAATCGCTTTAACAGCGGTATCCAGAAAACGCGCGCGCGGTGATTTTGCCTGTAACGGTTCAAGCGCGGTGAGCGCCCTGTCCCATTCGCCCATTGCGGTAAGACAGTAGGCGCATGATAAAAGAGCGTCGTCGTCTACCCTGCCGGGAATAGCGGCGGCGGCTTCCAGCCAGTTCCTTGCCGCGCCCTCAATGTCGCCTGAAAGCTGGCGAAGGCGCGCAAGACGGACAAGAGCGTCGTGCTTTTCCACCGCGGAAACGCCCTGTTTGTTAGCGGCGGCTTCGATGTTTTTTAACTCAACTTCAAGGGAAACTCCGGTCTGCGCAAAAACTTGCTGTCCAAACGCGCAAACCAAAATTATCAATAAAACAAGGAAGACTGTTTTTTTCATTATTTACCGCCGCGCGCTTCTCTCTTGGCGAAAAGCCTTTCTCTTGCCGATGCGGCGTCCTTTTTTATTTTTTCATCAAATTCAGCGTCATTAAGTTTGCCGGGAGGCGGTTCTTCAGTTTGGATTTTGACTTTTTGCGGGAAAGCGCTTTTCTTTTTCTTGCTTAAATGCAAAAACAAAGGCGTAGCGCATATAAGCCCCAGAAAGAACGAAATAAAAACCGTAAGGAATATGGGAACTCCTTCAAATTGAGCAAAACCGATATTTATATTACATCGATTATCCAAATTAATAGTTATAAACACCAAAAAAACGGCAAAAATAACTATAAATAAAATCAATCTCCAAGGCATATTTCTATCTCCTTATTTAGCGCGGCTGTAAGCCTAAATATTATATCTAATATGAAACGAAATTTCATAATATCTCCTTAGCAAGAAATGTATTCCCTTTCAAACCGGACAAGACTATTTTGCCAAAAGAGCCTATCATCGACTTTGGACCTGGAACAACAGCCATTTCGTCTTTTTCAGTCCTCGTTATTAATTCATCGGCATTTTTTCGCGAAATCCCCTCAATAAAAACAATTTCCGTACTGCCGATTCTGTCTTTTAACAGTTGGGCGGTGTGCTTTTCTTGCAAGGCAATCACCCTTGCAAGCCTCTCTTTTTTGACTTTTTCGTCTATTCTGTTGGGAAAATCAAAGGCTTTTGTACCTTCGCGGGGGTTAAAATGGTACATATACGAATAAAGAAACTTGATTTCTTCCATTAAGCGCAGCGTCTGTTCCACATCTTCCTCGGTTTCGCCGGGGAAACCGACAAGAATGTCCGTGGAGAGAGTAATTCCCGGCATCGCGGAGCGGATTTCCTTTACCAGCTCCAGAAAACCCTGCACCGTATAGCCGCGGTTCATTGATTTTAATACGCTGTTTGAACCATGCTGGACGGGCAAATGCAGATGGCGGCAAAAGACTTGATTGGAAGCCAAAACTTCTATTGTATCGCGGGAGAAATTTCCCGGATTAGCGGAAAGAAAACGTATCCATTTTACCCCGCTTTTTTCAGCTTCGGCGGCGGCTAGTTTTAAAAGAGCGGCAAAATTGATATTTTCCCAACGGTAATTGTTTACATTCTGTCCCAAGAAGGTAATTTCGCGCACGCCCCTCTCGCCCACAAGACGAATCTCTTGCGCGATATTTTGAGGGTCGCGGGAGACTTCCCTGCCCCGCACATACGGAACAATGCAGTAAGAGCAAAAATTGTTACAGCCGTGCATGATTGGGACAAAACTGCGGAACTGTCCTTCTTCCATGTGCGAATTTGAAAAAGAGAAAACAGGCTTTTCGTTTTGATCAAGCTCAGCTTTTACGCCGTTTTCTACGGCTTCAAGAATCAGGGGAAAAACAGAGCGGGCTGACGTTCCCATAACATAATCCACCTGCGGATATTTTTCCCTTAGCTTTTCACCTAACCTTTCCGCCATACAACCCGCGACAACCAGCGTAAAGCGGCGGTTTTGTTTCTTTTTAATTCCGGCATAGTCGGCGATACGACCAAGGGCGCGTTTTTCCGCCGTCAGCCGCACAGAACAGGTGTTAAGCATAACAATATCCGCGCTTTCGCTGTCATCCGCCTGCGCCCACCCGCGTTCTTTGCAAACAAGAGCCAATGCCGCCGATTCGGCGCTGTTCATCTGACAACCGTAAGTTTCAAAAAAATATTTCAATTTGAGCGTTTTTTTAATCCTATAAGAAATTTAATTCCATTTATAACGCCGAGAACAAGAAGACCGACAGCGCCGATACTCAAGAGAGTGCCGCAAACGGCGACTAAAACAGTTATTCTTGATTTGGAAAGTATTGTAAGCGCGCCTACCGTTGTGATTAAAAGTCCGGCTCTTCTATCCGACAAGTCTTTTGACAAAAGCGAACCAATACCGACAAGACAAACTACTCCCCCGACGACAAGTCCGAATACTCTGAATCTGGAAATGATATTCAAGAGAAAAAGAAAAATACCGCCTGCGATGTAACTAATCGCGGTAATGCCCAATTTGGATAAACTTGACGTTGACGGTATGTCGCTTATATTTTCCACATCATCCATAAGGGTAGTATACGACATTAAAACGTCGTATACTACCCCGATAAGCGACATTAAAATGTCGCTTATCGCAGCGGTTTACGACATTCCGCCTGCGACAGAACGTCGTAAACCGCCATTAGGGGAACGCTTCCTATAATTTATTGTATACTCTCAGAAACAAATCTATTAACAAGGGATCAAATTGCGTCCCTTTTCCGTCCATTATTATTTTAAAAGCCTCTTCGCGTGAAAACGCTTTTTTATACGGACGCTCGGAAACCAGAGCGTCATAAACGTCCGCTATAGCCATTATTCTGCCCTGCAAAGGAATACCATTGGCGCGCAAACCGTTGGGGTAACCTTTCCCGTCCCATCTCTCATGATGAGTTAACGCAAATAATTTTGCGTGATTCAAAAGTTCGCTTTCTCCCGACTCCGCTTCAATACGCTCTATTATTTTAAATCCATAAATCGCGTGTTCTTTCATTTTTTCATATTCTTCTCCTGTCAGTTTCGCAGGTTTATTCAATACAAGATCGCTGATTGCTATTTTACCAATATCATGCAGCTGTACCGACTGTAATATCAAATTAGTATCCCAATCTTTTATTATTTCCGAAAAAACATTGCTTCTTCTTAATTCTTCCAATAAAAGATTTACGCCGTGCTGCGTTCGTTCAACATGCTCGCCGGTAACAAAATCCCTGTATTCCACCAGATTAGACATAGTCTTTAAAATCGAAGTCTGCAATCTGACAATTTTTTGAGTTCTTTCCTCGACCATATTTTGTAAATTATCATTTACTCCGTTGATTCTTTCCAAAAGTTTTTTATTAACTTTGTCTTTGTTTTTTCTGCTTGTTTCATAAACCAATGTTGTGCCAAAGATCAAAACATACACCGCAATCATACGAACTGCTACGTCAAGATGATATTCAAAATGAGAAACGCCGGGAACAAGAAATTCGACAATTACAATAACCAGCAAGACAGTCGAAAAGATCACGCCTCTTACCATGCCAATCAGTATTATCGACAGAATGGGGTAAACGAAAATAAAGAAAAAGTCCGCTCCCTGACTGGCTCCATTCCAGATGAGCAGAACACAGAACAAACCGAAAGAAATCATGGAAATAATAGCGGGAACAATTTGATCAACTTTTGTCCGGGAAATAATAAAATCCAAAATTGCTACAAAAGCCAAAAACATACAGGCATTAGCGTCAAAGTATGAATTCTTGGATAAATTTATATAAACAAAAATCAGTAAAACTATAAAGCCAAAAACATGAATGAAATTCATAAGAACATATTTAATTAAATAATCCGAAATACCGGTTTCTTGTATTTTTTCTTTTTTATATTTTTCATAGGTGAGCGATTTACCCGATGTGAATATATTAATCATTAAATCACGAAACATATACGCTCCTAATATACTCTATAATTAAATATAACATAAGTTAATGTTATTATATACTCTTTTCCGCGGCTTCCACTACATTTTGCAAGAGCATTGCGACGGTCATTAACCCGACGCCGCCGGGAACAGGCGTAAAAAAAGCGCACTTTTGGGCTACAGAGGGATCAACGTCGCCGCAGACACGGTAGCCTTTTTCTGCGGATGAATCAGGCACGCGGTTTATTCCAACATCGATCACTGTCGCCCCTTCTTTTACCATTTCCGGTTTTATAAACGCCGGTTTCCCAGCCGCCGCTATTAAAATGTCCGCTTGCAAAGTATGGCTGGCAAGGTCTTTAGTGCCTGTGTGGCAGATAGTTACGGTAGCGTTATACTCCCTGCGAATCAAAAGATTTGCAAGCGGTTTTCCCACAATGTTTGATCTTCCCACTATTACAACATTCGCGCCGGAAATCGGGATATTATACTCTTTCAAAAAAACAAGAACGCCGTGCGGCGTACACGGCAGAAAACCCGGTCTGTCCAGTATCATATTTCCAACCGAAACAGGGTGAAAGCAATCCACGTCTTTTTCGGGAGCGACGGCGGCATTTACTTTTTCCTCGTCAATATGTTTCGGCACCGGAGACTGAACAAGGATACCGTGTACTTTTTCATTTTTGTTAAGTTCTTCTATGAGGGAAATAAGTTCCGCCTCGCTTGTAGTTTGCGGCAATCTTATATCGCGGCTTTCCATTCCCGTTTCAGCTAACGCCTTTTCCTTAGATTTTACATAAGAAAGGCTTGCGGAATCTTCGCCTACAAGCACAACGGCGAGGCACGGAGTAATTCCCTTTGCCTTTACTTCCGCGGCTCTTGTTTTTACGCTCTCGCGTATTTTTTGTCCAAGCGCTTTTCCGTCCATTATTATCGCTGACATAATTCCTCCAAAAACGTTATCACCATAAACCGACCGGCTTCCGCAGTTACCGAAAAATCTCCGTCCGCCGCGACATTGCTCAGTCCGAAGAAACCGCGATCCCAGCGAAGACCGTCAAGCTGCCATTTTAAGCCTTTGCTTGACGCTTTCCATTCACCTTCGCCGAGCGGGAAAACTGAAACGGTCGCGCCTTTTTCAAGTTTCAAAGACAGCTCTTTTTGCTTCGCTTTTGAATCAATACAGCGGATATCTTCCGCATCTGTAATCCAGCGGAGAGGGAAACGCTCTCTTTCAAAAAGGGAGCGAATGCCGAAAAGGTGGTCTATCCTGCCGCCGCCGCCGCCCAATATCCAAATATCATCGCACCCTTTTTCCGCCGCAAGCGAGAAAGCCAGTTCCGTATCTGTAAAATCCTTTTCGTGCGGATGGCGAATAACACGCTCCGGCGGCGCGGCGGAAAGACACGATTGCTCCTCAAGAGAATCCATATCGCCGATAATCCAATCAGGTTTTACACCGGCGTTCAATGCTGCATGAAGACCGGAATCGGCGGCAATAAACAACGCGCCTTTGACTTCAGTTTCCAAAAGACGCTTTACAACTTGCGCTTTTGGTCCCTGTCCGCCTGTAAAAATTATTCCCAGCAAATTTCCCCCAAAGCCATAACCACGAACCGAAAGATATATAGTAAAAAACTAACATAAAAAGTATACTTAAATATTGAAGGAAATTCAATTGA
>Ga0268262_10006066_pt1 | contig 11734 bp, 8 predicted proteins | sample TergutNc150P3_FD_190354 | JGI IMG/M metagenome (GOLD analysis project Ga0268262, IMG submission 190354) | Nasutitermes corniger P3 segment gut microbial community from laboratory colony in Florida, USA - Nc150 P3 (SPAdes) (version 2) | ecosystem: Host-associated > Arthropoda: Insects > Digestive... | reverse complement strand
ACGTATATCGGGCCCGGCGGGGCGGGGCGGGAATTTTCTGTTTTCCCGTTCCACATTATCAGCTCTTTCTCGTCGGCGAACGTTTTCAATAATTTGCCGTCGAACGACAGTATCTTCACCTTTACGCGGCAGTTCGGCGGGGCTTTCAGGCGGATCGACAGAACGCCGTCGCTCTTTTTTCCGTTGGGGCGGAAGGGCGTGGGGCCTATCTCCACGGACGGCTCGCTTACCGCCCGCCACGTCTCCGCGCCGCCGGGGAATCCAGGCGTCGGATTGCCGCAGAGCGCCCACGAGATCGAGTCGCGGCCGTCGCCGGAGCCGGGCACGCGCTCCAATGACTGCGTCGTCCAGGCGTTGCCGAACCAGACGCTTCGGTAGACGGCCATATCGACCGTCAGTCCGTTCGGCGAAAAGAGGCATATCGTGTCGTTGCGGTTGTTCAGCGCCGTCCAGCGCGCCGGCTTTATCATAACGGGAATGCGGGGGTATTTGCCGCGCATGGCAGCGGTGTCTTTGGTCACGACGATGAATTGTCCGGGCGGCAGGATGAGGTCGGACGCGGCGAGCGCGGCCGTGTCGCCCGTTCCGCCGAACGTCCATCCGTTTAGATTGATCCCGCCCGTCGAGACGTTTTGCGCCTCGAACCACTCCGGCTCCCCCTCTTTCGCGGATCCGCGCGGGAATATCTCGGTTACGCGGAGACTCCCGGCGGCGGCCCAGAAGCTCGACAGGTCGATCGGAACCGAGACCGTCCGCGCGTCGTTCAGAGCGATCTCGAAAACGTAGTCGCGCGGTTTGGGGGCTATGTCCAACGTCAGAAAATATTGCCGCTGATTTCCGAACGCGCCGCCGCCGATCTCCTCCGCCTTCGCGCCGCCGCTTGACGAACGGGAGTAGAAACGCCACGCCGCGTTCCTGTCGTCTTCGGTGACGAAGACGGCCGAGATGAAGCACCGCACGTCACGGAACTCCCAATCCGCCGTATACTCGGTCAATACGCCGTCCGAGAGCGGCTCGTACCTGCCGGGGGTCAGCGGGGCGGGCGAGGAGAGGACGAACCGCCTGCCGCCCTGCCTGTCTAACAACGCCAGCGACGCGGGGACGACGGAAACGCCCTTGGGCTGCTTCAGGTTCAAAGCGATCTTCCCGGAGAGCGGATTGGCGGGGATGTACGTCCCCGGGTCGGCGGCGAAGTCTATCAGCGAATCGATGTGCGTCCGCGTGCCCTTGTAGAGCGCGATCCCGTCGTCGTTGGCCAATCCGCCGCAGAGCGTTTTGCGGTTCACGGTGAGCACGGTCGCGCTGTCCGCTATGGGAAGCGCGGTCCGCGACGTGTCCGAAAGCCACGGGGCGTAGTTTTGCGGCAAGACGACGGCGACGCCGCCCGGCGGCAGATACGCGGTTTTCGCGCGGTATTTTTTGAGCGCGGCGGCGGTGTCTCCGAAGAGCATGACAGAGTCCGCAGTCTTGCCGTTCGTCAAGAATACGTTTTTGAAAAAGAAGGTGTCGCCGCCGAAGTTCGTGATTTCCACGAAAGAGTGGCTGTACCCTCCCGGAATCGCGGTCTTATTGCCGGCGGAAGGGTCGCGGTGAAGCTCGGTTACGGCGGCGCCTAAGCGTCGGGCGGTTGGTTGGGCGGCCGCCGCCGAAACGATCGCGGCGGCCGCTACGACGGCGCAAATAAAGGTTTTAGAGCGCATGACGGGCATCCGTTCCTGTGTTAATGGTGACGTACGCGTCAACGCCGACGGATGAAAACCGACGCGGCGGCGCGTACCGATACGCATCGATACGCAAACGGCGCGCGTCGATGCGTTAGAATAGGTTAAATTTGCAAACCAACAAGCGCAACGAGAGAACATCCGTACAACGAGAGATTTTTCGAGGGTACCGCGGTACCGTCCGTCCGAAACGACATCAACCCGTACGCCTGACGGCTTGACGACGCGTACAACGAGAGGGGGCCGTATTAGGCGGCCTGTTATAAAAATAATAGTTCCGCCGCCCGTGCGCAATATTTATCTTTAAAAAATGCAACAGGATACCGGCAAAGACACCGCGAGCGGCTTAGGGGCGGTCACGTTCGGCCGCTACCGCGTTTTGGGGCTTTTGGGCGAGGGGGCCATGGGGCGGGTGTACCTCTCCGAGGACCCGATCCTCAAACGCCGCGTGGCGGTGAAGGTCATCCCCGCCGACCGCAACCTCGAACCGGCGGTGCGGCGCGAATACTTAGAGCGCTTCGCGGTCGAGGCGCAGGCGTGCGCCATGCTCAACCACCCCTCCATCGTCTCTATCTACGACGCGGGGGAGGAGGGCGGCGCGCCGTGGATCGCCTTCGAGTACGTGTCGGGCGAGCACTTGGACAAACTCCTCGCGCAGAAGACGCCGCTGCCCTTCGACCGCATACTGCGGATCGCCGGAGACATCGCCGCCGCGATGCGCCACGCCCACGGCATGGGCATCGTCCACCGCGACGTCAAACCGGCGAACATTTTGATCGACGACGCGTCCGGCATAGCGAAGCTCGCCGACTTCGGAGTGGTGAAGTCGCCCCACGCGTCCATCACGCAGAGCGGCACGGCGGTGGGCTCCCCCGGATACATGTCGCCCGAACAGATAGACGACCTTGAAGTGGACGCCCGCTCCGACATCTTCTCCTTCGGCATCGTCCTCTACGAGATGCTCACAGGCGTGCACCCGTTCCTGCGCGACACCGTGCAGGCCACCTTCTACGCGACGCTGAGCTGCAACTACAAGCCCATACGCGAGCTAAGGGCCGACGCGCCGGATAAGCTCGTAAAATTCGTGGAGATGTCCTTAGTCGCCGACAGAAATCTGCGCATCATAAACGCGGACGAGCTGTGTTCTATGATCGCGGAGTGCTTAGGCGGCGACGACACGAAGACGCGGATGATGCGCGCCGGCGCGGCGGACCGAGGCGCGGTCAAGCGGATAAAATTCCTCTTCGCGCGGGCGGTAAGGGGAATCAGGTCGCTCAAAAAAAACATGCCGCCGATAATAAGCCGCCCGATCAACGCCGTCGGCGGCCTATACCGAAAGAGCGTCCTGCCGTTCGCTAAAAACGCTTTCGGCAAAATCAAAGCCCCGTTGGAAAAACGCTTCTCAAAGAAACAGATCGCCGTCGCGCTGACCGGAACCGCGACCCTTGCGGCCGCCGTTGTGCTGATACTGCTTTTCGCCTCCGTACGCGCCAAGATAAGCGACGGAAACCGCTTGGTGAAAGCGGCCGCGGAGAGAGGCTATTCGGTTCAAAGCGTCAAACAGCTGATACACGACTGCCGCAGGTACATTGACAGATGCGACTACGGCAACGCAAGCGAACTCGCCGGCATATTGACGACGGGCAAAAGCGAAAACTACATCCTCAGCGGCAGATTGTTCAACGCGATGGCCGCCCTTTGCGCCGACAGATTCAACGACGCGGCCGCCCTCTTCGCCAAAGTGCGGGAAATGCGCGGCGGCGAGGCCGCAGTACGAAGGGAACACCCCTTCTACATAAGATACTTAGAAGCGTGGATAGAACGCGAACTGCCCGACTCGCTGATGACGCTGTGCGCGTCGAGCCTATACCTGTACGACAACGATCAGATAATAGAGTGGACGAAAAGCGAAAACTATTGGGAGAGGTGGAACGCGGTCTACATCCGTCAAAAAGGCGGCGCCAAGTTAGACATGGTTCCAATCTACATATTGGATTTAAACCATTCCGCAAGCGACGGAACCAAAATCAGGGCGGCGGAAAAACTCGGCGAACTCGGCGACCGCAGAGCCGTCCCGCCTCTGACGGCCGTCAGAGACGGCAGAAACCCAGCGTCGTCTGCGGCCGGAAGAATATTGAAGGAGAAATTCAATGTACGCGAGTAAAGAATCGGCCGCCGCCGTGAAAGCCGCCGAAGAAGCCGGAAAGATCCAGCTCGACGGCTTGAAAAAGTTAGCGTCCATAAGCATTGAGAAGAAATCCGACCGCTCTCCGGTGACCGCCGTGGACAAAGCCTGCGAAGCCCGCATCCGCGAGATGCTGCTGGGCGAATTCCCCAACGACGGTTTTCTCGGCGAGGAAACGGGCGAAAACGCAGGAACGACGGCGCGCCGCTGGATAGTCGATCCGCTTGACGGCACCCGCCCATTCATACGCGGCATCCCGACGCACAGCGTCCTGATCGCCTTAGAGGAAGACGGCGTTCCCGTCGTAGGCGTGATCCATCTGCCGGCGATGGGGATCACATGCCGCGCATCCCGAGGCGGCGGCGCGTACATAAACGGCGAACCGATCCGCGTCTCGTTAACAAACAATCTCTCCGACGCGATGGGCAGCGTCTTAGGAATAACCGAATACGCCGGCTCCCCGCTCGGCGACAGCCTCATAGCCCTGACCCGCGCGTGGGACTACACCTACGGCTTCATGGACGCCTACTCCTACGTACTGCTCGCCGCCGGCCGCCTTGACGCGTGCGTAAACCTGTTGGACAAACCCTGGGACTGCGCCGCCGCCGCCTGCATAGTAACCGAAGCCGGCGGCAAATTCTCATCCGTCAACGGAGAAAAGACGGTCCACAGGGGATCGATCGCGCTGACCAACGGCATCTTGCACGAGGAGGTGCTAAGATTCTTTAAGAATGCCGGTTAAAAGAATTTCGATTTATTAATATTTTGACTGTTCCATGTGAAATAATGTATATTTAGAATAAAAGGAGGTTTTTATGACGGCGACAACCGTTGCGGTATTTAAGCAGAAATGTTCGGACTACCTTGAGCACGTAATTCAGCATAAGGAGAGCGTAACAGTTACAACCAAACTCGGCAACGCAGTTGTCCTGAGCGAAGAACTCTATAACGGCTTAGTCGCGACACTTGCGCTATCCGCCGACCCTCGGTTCTATGCGGAACTGAAATCGGCCATAGACGAGCCTTTGGAAAAATGCTTGGATTCCAGCGAGGTTGAATGGTAATGTTCCAAATAAAGTATAGCAAAAAAGCGATACGCGATATTCAACGGTTAAAGAACGCTAAACTCGACAAAAAGGCGAAAGCACTTGTAGACTTAATCACAGAAAATCCCTACAGAACACCGCCTCCGTATGAGGTATTGCTGGGAGAATTAGCGGGTAAACTCGCTAGAAGAATAAATATCAAACATCGATTGGTATATCAAGTTTTTGGCGCTTCCGGGATTATGGTGGAAAGAGGTCTATCCTTAATGGTCGCTTTTCTGGATTGGCTTCGCCGAAGTAAACAAGTTGCTTCGTCGCTTCGCTCCTCGCAATGACCGTCATTGCGAGCGAAGCGAAGCAATCCAGAGATTTTTAACCATAGCGAAGACTGTTCATCCATACAACGTTTCCACCATAATTCCTGAAGACCCAAGTTTTTGAAGAGGAAAAAACAATAAAGATTATAAGCCTTTGGTCCCATTATGAGTTTTAAACACCTCGCCTGTTGCACCGCGTTAGGGGTGCCTTAGCTTGGGGTTCCCAGACATTCAGGATTTTCGGCCCGTAATCTTTGGTTGGCGCAGTGTTTTTATAAGTATACGTCCGACCGCAAGACGACTGCAAATAGATAGGGCGGCTTGGGACGAGCGTTTTTTGAGGCGGATCTATCGCGGATTTTACGTAAAAATTTTTTGCTTTTATTGTCCACAATATATTATATTTATAATATGACCGTCACACAAACCGTAAAAATACCCGCCAGCCGTAGGCTGATAATCGACGTACCCCCGGAAATCCCGGTGGGGGTCGCCACACTTACGTTTGCGGCGGCTGACGCTGAGCCGGAGGAGGGGCGAATATGACTAAAGATGAAAAATTTCTATATTGGCTCGATACCGCCAATCAGCACTATTCTGCGCTCGATATATTGCAGAAGAACGGGCACTATTTGCTTTTGATGTTTTCCTGTCAGCAGACGATAGAAATGCTATGCAAGGGATTGTTCGAGTTGTACAACGGCAATACTCCGCCGTATACCCATAACTTGCTGACGGTTTTTGACGGCTTTTCCGAAAAATTAAAAGCGGGGTTGCCGCAAAAATATGTAACTTTTTTTGAAATCCTTACAAAATTTTATATTGAGGGACGATACCCTGATTTCAAAAGGAAACTTGCGACCGGACTTACCGAAGAATATACGGCAGATATGCTCAAAAAGACAAAGGAGGCCTATGAATGGTTGCTGACGCTAAAACCGTGAACGGTGTCCTGTCCTCGTATGTCACCGATGTCAAAAGGGAGATGCCGATTGATAAGGCGTACCTATTCGGTTCCTACGCGAAAGGTAACCCGCGAGAAGACAGCGATTTGGACGTTTGCTTCTTCTCTGATTATTTTGAGGATAAATGGGTAATCGACATCGGCGTTAAGTTATTGGATATTGCGCGAAAATACAATAAAATTATCGAAATAGAACCGCACTCGTTCGCCACATCCGAACTGAACGACGATAACCCGTTTATACAGGAAATACTGCGGACGGGGATAGAGTTGCAATAGACGATTTTTGGCGATCTTTGCACCACGTTAGAGGTGCATCGCTCGGAGGTCACTGAGTGAAATCTAAGTTGATTTTCAACGAATTACAACGCATAACAGATACCTTCACAACGCTCCCGACAGCGGACGAGATTGACAGGATTGTTTCGGGGATTGATGTTGCGGGGGATGGGGTTGCGTAATGGTGGCTTGATTTAACCGTAAATGAACGGTTGCCGTCAAGCCGAATCGTCTTGAAACTTTCCACTTTCCTCAATTTGACGCACAATAAGCTCACGCTCGCGCTGCAACTCTGCCTTAAGCTCTTCTTCGGTCGGTAGATACAACCTATACTTCGAGGCAAACAAATTTTCGTTATCGGCAAGAACCGAATATTTTACAATGCTATCGTCCCTATCTGTTACAAGGACAAGCCCGATTGTCGGATTGTCATCGACCCGTTTGATCTTTTCATCAAACAATCGTACATAGAAATCAATCTGCCCCACATCCTGATAGGTCAGTTTACCTGCCTTTAAGTCAATAACGATAAAACATTTCAAAATATAGTTGTAGAACACAAGATCAATATAATAATGCTCACCGTGTTCCGTTGTAATTCGCTTCTGTCGTGCCACAAAAGAGAACCCTTTACCCAGTTCAAGCAGAAACTCTTGCAACTTGTCTATAAGCCCTTGTTCCAATTCGCTTTCGCTGTATTTGACGTTTTCTTTCAAATCGAGAAATTCTAATATATACGGATCTTTCAGTACATAGTCAGCATCTTTTGCAGGCTCTATTTTTGAAATTTCACCCGCTATTTCAGGGCGTTTTTCCTTTTGTGTGGCAAGCAACCGCTCATAATAAAATGAGTTAATCTGTCGCTCTAATTGGCGTGAAGTCCAGCCGGAATCAGCGCTTTCGGTCAGGTAAAATTGGCGGCGGTTCGGGTCATCAACACGCATAAGCAAACGGTAATGCGTCCACGTTAATTCGCTACGCAGTGCGTAGCGAATTGGAAATATCTGATAAAATTGGCGCATATTACGCAAATTTGCGACCGTGAACCCCTTTCCGAATTCCAATGTCAACCGTTCCGATAGATACGTAAACAGATGGTGTCCGTACTCAGCGCGCTCACCCACAGCCTCGGCAATCCGCCGACCTATGTCCCAATAAACGCCAACCATCGCCGAATTTACGGCAACCGCAACGCTCGCCCGCGCCTCGGCAAGGGCGGCACGTATGGCTTCATATACTTTCGAGTCAGATTCGGCAGACAGCAGCTGCCCATTTGACGCTTCGCTCGATTTGTTATCTTCATCCATCATATCATCCTTGTTATCGTCAGGCATATACTGTAAAACTACTTTTAAAAGATAATATTTGGGATGAGTAAAGTCAAAATTATAGTAAAAACGTCTTTGGACGCGGTTTAGTGAAAAACGGTATATTCCACGTAACTCCTTGATTTTAAACGAATTATGACCCACAACAGATACAAATGCGCCCGACCACGCTCCCGACAGCGGACGAGATTGACTGGATTGTTTCGGGGATTGATGTTGCGGGGGAGGGGAGGTTGCGGAATAGCGGATGACCGTTGTCGCCCGCAGTCGATGAAAATATACGGCTGCGGGGTGACGGGGGGCGGTTAGTTTTGGAGGCACCGCACAGAATAGGCGTTGCCCTTGATGCCGTTGCTCTCGTACACGTAGTCGTAGTAGTAGTTCATGCCCCGGTAGTAAGCGTTGCTCCCGTCGTACTCCGCGGCCGTCCACCAGATGCCGCTGTTGCCAGCATTGTTGAAATAGCCGTTGGAGCTGCGGCTGCCGCCCGGCAGAGCCGAAAACTGAAAATCATCAGTCCCATTACCGTTATTATACCAACCGCTCTTCGATTTCAGTACCATTCCAGCCGCACCGTTTGTACCGTATGTACCGATACCGCCAGCTGAAATAGCCAATTCTACCCATTCTTCGCGTGTCGGCAAATGCCAACCTGACGGACACGCCGTATTTGCCGCAGTCCAATCGTACAACCTACCATATTTACTACAACTATCGGTGCTACCTCCATAACACCAAGAATTACCTATTGAATAATTAAGATTTTCAGCCATCCACGTCTGATTACCTATTTTTACCGTTCTATATGTTTGACTGTTTCTGGTATCAGTGAACGTACCTGAAATTACAGAAGCAGAAGTCATCCATTTTGCATACAATGTAATGTTGTTAGTAACGGTATAAGATGAGTTCGCAGGATAGTTGACACTGCCTATTGTACTCCATCCGCTAAAATTATACCCCGATCTCGTCAACGCGGCGGGAAGCGTTATACTCTTGCCTGAATCCGCTTGAACCGCAGTAGGAACGCCGTTTGTCACGCCGTTGCCGTTAAACTGCACGGTGTAAATAGGTAACCACTTCGCGTAAAATGTAAGACTGCGTTTAACTGAGTAAGAATCCCCTGGATAATAGTCGGCGGTTTCACTACTGTAGCGACCTGTAGTTCTCCACCATCCGAAGGTATAGTTTGTTCTTGCCAAATTTCCTTGACCTGGCAGCGTTATAGTAGAACCTTCTGCCACCCGAGCAATAGACGCGGGGGCGCTTCCGCTTGTGTTGCCGTTGCCGTCGAAGGTTATTGTGAAATACCGCGTCCCTACGCCGTAATCGGTCGGGTCCAATACACCGCAACCGTATAAATTAAACAGCGCCAACGCCGCACACACATATCGCCACTTGAACAGTTTTTCGCCCCGAATGTGCATACTGTCAGTCTCCTTCCTATTAATAATGTTTTTTATTTACAACGTCAAAATCTCCAGCCGAACGCGGATACGAGACGCGGACCGGCACCGCCACGAAATGATGCAAATCCATCAGCGATTCCATGGTGGGTTAGACTACGTTCGTAACCCTCTTCTTCATCAAACTTTTTATAATCGTTGAAAGCGAAATCCCATCCAAGCGAAAGTTCCCAAGTAAGACCGCCGACTTTTCTAAACTTTATCCGCCATCCTAACGATGCGCCCCACTTGAATATGTCATACGTACCTTCGTAGCTGTAGTCTCCGTCGCTGTAGTCATAATGCTCGTAGCCGCTTATAGTATTGACATAGTAACCCAGCATACCGTCCACAAAAAAAACTTTACCCGTAGGGTAGTAGCGGGCATGGGTCTCGAAAGAATGGATATGGGATTCCGCGGGTTCAGAATACGATCCCCACATTCCAAAATATTCGTATCTCCCCACCAAACTTAATTTTTCATACAGTCTCCGCTCATACTGCAACCCTAACCCAAAAAGGTTTCCCCAATCCACCCACATATTGCTGATAGAATAGATGAGCGGCAAAGCGTCAACAAACACAGCATTCTTGGTAGTATCCGCCATATAATCCTCTTTTGTCCACTTTATCCTTTTCGGTCTTTCCGGCCTTTTCGGCCATTCGTTACTATAGATAGGGTCTCCAAAAAATCCATATCCGACTAAGACCATACCCGCCGTATCCCCTTGCTCCGTCGCGGCCGCCGTTACGCTCTTCTTATAAAAATTCGCCGTCACCGCCTTATCCCCGTCCATCGTTACAGTCAAACGCTTTCTCTTCCCCGTCACCGCGCCTGTCCAGTCAATAAACTTGTATTCCTCCGCAGACACGGCCGTTACCGTAACCCGTTCGCCGCCGCTATATGCTTCTTTGTCGGGATTGCGGGCAACGGTCCCGCCCCCGTGCGGGGAGACGTTTGTCGTAAGCGTGTACGTTTTCTGTACATACTGGAAATCGGCGGTCAGCGTCTTGTCCCCGTCCATCGTCACCGTTGCGGGATTCGCCGCATCAGCCGCGCCGCCCGACCACCCGACGAATTTGTATCCGTTCGCGGGTGTAGCCGTCACGCTCACGGCCGTCCCCGGCGCGTAGTAGGTCTGATCCGGGTTACGCGACACCGCGCCCCCGTTAGTCGGATTGACGTTCACGGCGACGGTGTACGTTATCGGCGTTTTTCGCGTCGATCTATGTGTTTTCGCAAACGTTTGATACATTTCCGCGTAGGTCGCCGCCGCTTTTTCCACGAGTTCCACGATGTTTTCGGAGCTGACGAGGTCGGACGAGGCGACTAAGTTTCCGTTTTCGGTTTCGTATATTTCAACGGATAGGGCGAATCTTGCGCGAAGTTTGCTTATGATTCCGCGCACGATGTAGTCCGCGCCGATTTTGGCTCCGAGGGTAATGACGCAGTTTTCGTCGGCGCACGACTCTAAAACCGCGCCGCCTTGCGCTTGGACGGTTTCCGAGGTCATGATGTTGTATTTGTCCCGCGGCAGGTTTTTGACGGCTTCTCTGCGAAGTCCTGCGGTTATGAGTCTGACTTCCGCCGAAGTGATCTCGGCGGCCGCGCCGGACGCCGCGTCTACCTCAGTCTCTACAACGGCCACATTTTTCACTTGAGCGGGGGCCGCTACGGGCAAAATCAGCCAAACGAGGGCTATATATAATAGGGATAGTCCATAATTATATGGGCGGTTTCCGCCCCGATTTTCACCCCGATTTACGCAAAATCGTAAACTTGGGGGGGGGGGGGACAAGACGGGCGCGACGGGACGGCGGAGGCTCGATTTCCGCTCAAATTACACGGTTTTTGCATGGTTTCACCTCGGTTATCTATAGTATAGTACTGTAATAACTTCTACTTTATATCCTACTATCTTAGTATCTAACGTTCACGTGCGGTATTATTACGATCTAATCTATGAATCATACGACGTTATTTACTATACTTATATGTATGTAATATACATTCCGCGCGGGCCGAAAAGCAAATTTCTCTGAAAATTTTTTTGGGTTCAGGAGTTGAAATGAGTACGGGATGGCCGCGAAAGTCGAAAAGTTTAGCGTAAAAATGCAATTTTTATTTCTATCATCTAAACCTGTCGCAAAAAGCGTTAACATCCGCCAATCAAAACTGATTACCAATCAGCAAAAACCGCGCATAACTAATCAAAAACATTCAGTTATCTACGCCTCAACCCCTATCAGCTCTTTACCCTTTTGCGCCCGGCCGCTGTCTTTGCGGGTTTCAGCTCCGGTTCGTCGGTTTGCCGCGTCGGCGTTGGGTCGGGGGCGGGGAGTTTGTAGACGTCGAGCAGATGCTGCAGGAGTCTTAGCTGGCGCGACGCCGCGACGAGGGTCGCGAGCGTGGTTTTTCCGGTGCGTTCGATTTTGGAGAGGTGGTTCA
>Ga0268262_10006065_pt1 | contig 11736 bp, 10 predicted proteins | sample TergutNc150P3_FD_190354 | JGI IMG/M metagenome (GOLD analysis project Ga0268262, IMG submission 190354) | Nasutitermes corniger P3 segment gut microbial community from laboratory colony in Florida, USA - Nc150 P3 (SPAdes) (version 2) | ecosystem: Host-associated > Arthropoda: Insects >... | reverse complement strand
CAAGCGGGATAAATATTAAAACTCACGATGATGTTCTTGCCGCCCTTGAAAAGCGTTTGGATTTTTTTATTGGCATGGGCTGCCGAGCGTCCGATCACGCTCTTGAATATGTTCCGTATGTTGAGACATCATTTAAGGAAGTTGAAAAAACTTTTAAGAAAGTAATGGCTGGGAAAGAAGTATCAAAAGATGAAGCGGACGCATATAAAACACTTATGCTCGCTTCTCTGGGAAATATTTACGCCGCCAAAAATATCGTAATGCAATTACATCTTTCCTGTATTCGCAATATAAACACAAAACAGTTAGTTAAATTGGGAATAAACACAGGCTTTGACGCCGTCCATGACAAAGAGTTGTGCGAAAACCTTTGCGCCCTGCTGGATTTAATGAGTCTCGGCGGCGAGAACGCAAACGGTCTTCCAAAAACAATTCTCTATTCGCTGAACCCAAAGGACTACTACCCTATTGCCACAATCATGGGCGGTTTTCAGGACTCAACTTGTATCGGTAAAATGCAGTTAGGTTCCGCTTGGTGGTTCTGCGACAACAGGGACGGCATGGAAGAACAGCTTCATGTCCTTGCCAATTTGGGAATATTACCCGCCTTTGTAGGAATGCTTACGGACAGCAGAAGCTTCCTCTCCTACCCCCGCCATGAATACTTCCGCAGAATTTTGTGCAACTTAATCGGCAAGTGGGTAGAAAACGGCGAGTACCCGAATGATAAAAAGAAATTGGAACAAATTGTGCGTGATATTTTCTTTGGGAACGCGAAAAGATATTTTGGTTAACAAACAGACAGATAATAAATAAAATCCGCTTTTTTGGTGTGGGGGCATTGTCTCCCTATTAAAACTGTTTCATTAGCGTTGCAGGCGGCTGTCAGTAATGAACGTTCGTAGGTTTCGTTTGCCGTCTTTTTTTCTTTTATGCCTATTAGTCCGTATTCTTCAAGCGGCATAAAACAGTACGGGCAAAGATGCAGTACCCCCTTTGCGTTAATTTTTAATATTTGTTTTAACAAAGCCGTTTGACTATCGGCGCAAAATTCACGGAAACGGGAATCCCCTATTATATTCCGTTGAGCGTGCGGGTCAGACAAGGAAACAACTTTCGCGCCCGCGATAAATATTTCCGATATATACCAAGCCAATTCTTCAGATAGAAACAACAGCGAGGAGCGTATTTCATTCGGATAACGAACAAGCCATGTATTGAGTTTATCGGACGCAAGCATGCTCAACAATGAATAGGGAGCAATTGCGTTTGCCATAAAAGGTTTTTCTTTTGATAATTCTTTGACTTGCGCCAAAGTGTTTTTTATCTTTTCGGACTGTGAGAGGCGCGGAATACGAGAAAGCTGTTCGGGTGAATTTATAAAAGGAATAACATTTGAAAAACCGCTTGCCGTTGCTTGAACTTCCGCGCCGAGAGCCGCCGCTTCTTCCGCAAAATTGTAATCTGTCCGTTGAAATAAACCGTTTTCTTTGTCAACGGTATTATCAGGTTTAACACAGTATATACTGTTGTTGTGCATATCAGAATCCCAGCGACTGCACGAAAAGCTCGTCAAAGTGCGGCGTGTTGGCAAGTTCTATTTTTTCAACGCCTTCAATTATTGCCGGAATGTTTTTTCTGAAATCGGCGTTCAGTAAAAACGCCGCCGCGCCGGATTGCGATGTATTACCCAAAAATTTGATTTTTCCTTTTAACTCGGGCGGAAGCAATCCTATATTGAGCAGACTGCTTTCCGAAAGATGATACCCAAAGGAGCCGGCAATCAATGCTTCGTCAATATCGCCTGCGCCGATTCCTAACGAATTTAACAGAGCGGTAATGCCGGAACGTATCGCGCCTTTAGCCAACTGCACTTGACGTACGTCCTGCAATGTAAGAAATACATCGTCTGTTATAAAAAACGCAGGTTTGCCGTTATGTTCTTTAAGTAAAGGATTAGCTTTTGCGAATCTGCCTGTCTTTTCAATTACTTTTGTTCTTACAAGCTCTCCTGTTATATCTAAAAGCCCGCTTCCGCAAATGCCAATCGCTTTACCGCCGGCGATAGTTTTAAAACTAAAGCCGCCGTTTTCGTCAATTGCGAATTGTTCCACAGCTCCCGGAGCCGCGCGCATACCGCAGGCAATGTTCATTCCCTCAAACGCAGGACCTGCCGCGGTTGAGGTAGCGGCAAGACGGCCATTGTTCGCCATTACAATTTCCCCGTTTGTTCCTATGTCGATAAAAAGGGTTTTCCCTTTTCTTTCTTTCAATTTTGATATAAAAATCCCTGACGTTATATCCGCTCCTACAAACGCCGAAATAATCGGCGGCAGATAAACCAGACCGAAGCTTGAGATTCCAAGTCCTGTTGCGGGTATGCTCTCCCCTCCCTTGACGTTTGAAATATAGGGATACTTGCCAAGAGGAGACGGGTCTGTGTTTGTGGCAAGGTGAAGCATAGCGGTATTGCCGGAAAACACTACTTCATATATGTACTTGGGATCAACCTGCGCAGTGTTCACGATTGAATCGCGCAAGTCTCCAAACGCTTTTAAAAACGCTTCATACAAAACAGTAAGACCGTTCTCGCCCTTTGCGAATTGAATACGAGACAATACGTCCTGAGCGTATGCGCTTTGAGGATTCAGCATGCTTTCGCTTGCCAGAATTTTGCCGTCTGTCAAATTGTAAAGCTCGGCAACCATTGTCGTTGTTCCAATGTCCAAAGCAATACCGTATATTTTGTCTGCGGTATCACCGTCTTCGGTTCCGAGAAATGTTTCGCCGAATACTGTTGTATTTTTGCCGTCAGTTTTTTTTGTTATAAAAGATTTTATCTCGTAATCAAATGTATGTCCCGATGAAATAATACGCACATTGCGGTTTTCCGCTGTCTTTTCGTTGTAAATTATATCGATATTTCCCTTTACTTTCGTCTGACAAGCCAAAATATAGCCGTCATTTATTTCCGCTTCGGTTAAAGAATGGTGCGACCCGTGAATCTCGACATTTTCAAGCTGAGCTCTTTCAGCAAGGCGCACTTTGCATTTGCCGCAGGTTCCAACGCCGTTACATGGAGTTTCAATTGTAACTCCGGCTGTTCTTGCCGCGGTAACAAGCGGCGTACCTTGCGGCACTTCTGCTTTTAATTGCTGGTTTATAAAATGCACTGTGGGCATATTATCCGCCTGAAACTACAGTCTTTGTCATTGCGTTTATGTTGGCGATGGGTGTGGATGTGCTTAATCCGCAGGCGGGAGCGATTATATCAATTCCCTCTTTCATAAGATTTGCCGTCGTCTCGGAAACCTTGTCTTCTTTGCCGAACTGTAAAAGATATGTGCTGACATTGCCCATGACAACTATACCGCCCAACTCGTCTTTTATTTTTTTCAGACTTACAACAGAGTCCGTGCTGAGCGCATTGCAATTTAAATTTGCAAGACCCGATTTTACCATACTTACGTCTCCGCAGATGTGTATTATTACCTTCTTCCCTGCTTTCTTAACCGCTTCCGCCAATTTGTTTAAATACGGAACCGCATACTCATCAAAGAATTTCGGTCCAAGTATTTCCCCTGTTGCCGTCGGGTCGGCGATGGAAATAACCGAAGCGCCGTTATCGGCGCAAAGCTGGGCGTATTCTATAATTTGATTGGTAACATAATCCATAACTTTATGAGCGGCGTCTTTGTTCTTGCGAAGTTGTTTTAAGAATGTCATAGGATCGATAATCGATGCGGCGGCGCTGACGGGACCTGTAATGCTTCCGATTACCGGAATATCGGGGTTTCTTTGTGAAAGCTCGTAGATTGTTTCAATTACCGTTCTTGCTCTTGCGCTTTTTGCAACCGCGCCATCAGGCAGAAACTCGACAGATTCCGCGTTAGGGAATTTTTCAATTTTTATTTTCGGTTCACATTCCAGAGTGCCGAAATCAATATCACTGCCCAGAGCTTCCGCCTCAACCGTCATGCAAAAAGGAACGCCGATATTTTCAAATCCCGTTTGGTTTGACACGTCCTGCGCAAGAGCTATCATAAGCTGTTTGTCGCTATGGGCGTCCGGCAGAGTGTGTCCTGTCGCGTTCATAACGTCAACTACGGCGGAGTTCATCATGCCGCCCGGACATATCACAGGCGGACGCTCAACGGACAGTCGGTCAAGGGCGCGGGAGAGTCTCTCTTTTGGTGAAATTGTTACTGCCATTTACAGACCTATCTTGCCGCAACCGCCGCGCTGAGTAAATCTTCAGTTAGCGTCAAGCCGCCGTCAAAACCGGTATAACCTCGATTAATTGCCGCTCGGTTTGCTACGGGGAAACTGACGCTTAAATGCGGAGCGCCTATCTTTAACGCTAAATCACGGTCCAAAGAGCTTCCAACAACAAAAGCGGGTGTTATTGTTTCGGCGTATTTATCCGATTCTTTTTTGGGATACAGCTCGTTTAAGTACCGTATCGCTTCCGATGTATTGGTATCAAAGACAACTTTTGGATCAGGAAATATACCGTTGCCTTTCAGCTTTACGGAAATCTGCGCCTGCTGTTCCTCGTTTAACGGATCAGTAAATTGAACAAATACAGGCGACCAGCCCAAATCATCGGTAAGGAAGCGGGTTAACGCTACGGCGTAATTAACATCGCCTATAATTACAGAATATTTTTGTAAATCACAGTCGTTGTATATTTCAACCAAAGGAGTAATGTAATTATAGTAACGGCGTGATTCAGCTTCAATGATTGCTTCAACGTTAACATCAAGTTTTAAAGCTTTTACAACAGCGCGTAAAAATTCCGCGCTTGCGGTGGGACCCACCGGCAAATTTGCCGTAATGTAGGGAATGTTATGAGTCTCCTCGTATGTTTTTGCTGTTTCCAGTCCGTATACATCGGAAAGAACAATATTTAATTCGGCCGAAGATGAATTCTTTAAACCGTCCAATGTGTCTTCGTCCGTAAAGAAAGTGTTTACCTGCACCCCTATTTTTTCCAACAGCCGCCTTACTCCGATAAGATTTCCGCGCCAGAAACAGTCCATGTAAGGGACAACTCCCAAAATATTAACCGATTTCTTTTTTTTCTCGGCTCCTTTCTTAACATAACGCCTGACAATTTCCGACAAGACAAGATCGTAACCCAAATAGGAGTTACCTTTAAAACCGCCCGTATTGGCGGCGACAATATCAACCCTGTCGGAAAATTCGGTTGTTACAGAACGAATGTCGTCGCCGATAATTTCGGTTACGCATCCGGTTATTACAACATAAAGCCGCCCTTCCATAATTTCAATGGTGGACTCTATTTGTTCGTGCAGACGATCCGTTCCGCCGAATACAATGTCCTGTTCGCAAACATTGGAACTTGGTACGGAAAGACCGCCGCAGTGTCCGCCGACTTGCAGAGCGCTGCCGCCGTTTTGCGACCATGCGATACTGCCCGCGCAGCCCACGGCGCAGTGAAGGATCGGTATGGTTTCGGGCAGAGCTTCAAGTGTGGATAATGCTCCGCCTAAAGAGCAGAAAAATCTTGGTCGTTCAATGTAATGGCTCATTTTTTTCCCTCCTTGAAATCCTCAGGAAAATCAAGATTCGATTTAATGTAACTGTACGGATTTTTGCCGTACCATTCCTTTTTATAGGGCAGCTCGGTATATTTACTCAAGTTTTTATTAAATGCGGAATTTGACATTTGACGGTACAAGCGCCGCGCCAGTTCAAACACACCGCGATACCCGATATACGCAAGCCCTGTATTGTAAATTACATGAGAAGGTATACCCATTTTTGACGCCGTGGCGTTGCCGTTCCAGTGTCCCATGAAAAGATCGGGTTTTATTGTGTTTAATAAATTCGCTTCTTCAAAATGCTGCACATTCGCGATATTAATCGCTACATCACCGCCGACGTTTTTTATTAATTTTTCGTATTCCACATTTGCAAATTCATCATGATGGAAAGATCGTATGCCTACAATATTAAAGCCCAAGTCGTACAGCAGATTGGATGTCGCCAGCGCCCTGAACTCGCCGGCGCTTATGACGACGCGTTTTCCTTTAAAGAACGGTCTGTACTTTGTCAATGCGGCTTCAAGTTCCGCCGTCTCCCGTTCAATGAGACGCTCGGCTTGTTTTTGTTTGCCCAATTTTGCAGCAACATCCCGTATCCAGTCGTTTGTATTGGCGATACCGATAGGCATGTGTTTTAATATGTAAGGAACTTTATATTCTTCTTCCAAATATTTTAAGATGTAGTCGTCGTGCGTGGGACAAACACTGACAGACAGCCCCGCGTATTTCAAGGCGAATATATTATCTGAATCGGCGAAGCTGGGGAACGTATTTACTTTTTGTTCCAAAGCGTTTAAGTACCGTGTCAGTTCCTGTTCATCGGCATATCCCATCGAAGATACGTTAAGCAAGTTGACGGTATGCGCGCGGTTATAAGCAATTCGCTCATGATATAAGCCGTCTTTGATAAACGGTTCTTCCAGCTTGGGATCATCAAATAAACTGCGGGCAATGCCGTGATAAACAGCGTCATAAGCCGTCGCCCATATTTTTGTTTTAAATCCTTCGCAGTGGACGGTAACAAGCCGCGCCGTAGTTTCCTTTTTCGCGCGTTCCACAACGCCGTCAACATCATCGCCTATAATTGAAGGAACACAGCTTGCGATAATGGTAATTGTTTTTGGTCTGTACAATTTGTCTGCTTCCAAAATCGCGTCATACAATTTATTTTCCGCGCCGGAAATAACGTCGCCTTCATTAAGAGCAGTTGACAGCCATACGGCGTCTTTTAACGTTCCTTTGCGCGCCATTCCGCCGGAACGCGCGTTTGCGTTCTGCGAGTGAGAACAAGCTCCGCAGCCTATGGCTCCATGCACAATATTTACATTGTCGGGAATAGAATTCAATATTGATATTCCCGGCAGCAGCAAACATATTGAGCCTTGTTCAAATTTTCTTTTTCCGTCCGCCAGACATCCGCATTTGCGGCCCTTCTCCGCTAAATTACTTAATTTACCGCCGTAAACAATACAAGCTTTTAAACGATCTTCTCTTTTCGGCGGCGCTTTTTGCGTTAAATATTCCATTTGTTTTCCTTCCTTTATATTGCTTGAGGCCTTTCAAACAACGGAGTAGAAAGATATCTTTCTCCGGTGTCAGGCAGCAAAGCCACAACGGTCTTGCCTTTATATTCGGAACGTTTCGCAACCTCAGCCGCCGCGAAAGCCGCCGCCGCTGAAGATATGCCTATTAAAAGCCCTTCTGTCCGCGCCAAATCCTGCGCGGTTTCAAAAGCCTGCTCCGTTCTTACTCTGAATATTTCATCAATTACTTTTGTGTTTAATACATTCGGAATAAATCCCGCGCCGATACCTTGTATCTTGTGCGGTCCCGGAGCGCCGCCTGAAAGCACAGGAGAGTCATAAGGCTCCACGGCTACTATTTTAATTTTGGGATTTTTTTCTTTTAAGACCTCGCCTACGCCTGTAATGGTGCCGCCTGTTCCGACGCCTGCGACAAACACGTCAACGTCGCCGTCCAGATCGTTCCAGATTTCGACAGCGGTTGTTTCTCTATGAATACGGACGTTAGCGGGATTGTTAAACTGCTGAGGTATAAAAGATTTTTCAAAAAAGAGCGAAAGCTCCTCGGCTTTTCTGATTGCGCCCTTCATGCCGTCCTTGCCGGGTGTAAGCACAAGCTCCGCGTTCAGAGCCTTTAGCAAATTGCGTCTTTCAACGCTCATGGTGTCCGGCATGGTAAGGATAAGCTTGTACCCTCGCGAAGCGGCGACAAATGCCAACCCTATTCCCGTATTGCCTGAAGTAGGTTCGATAATTACAGTATCCTTATCCAGTTTTCCGTTTTTTTCAGCATCCTCTACCATTGCGAGGGCAATTCTGTCTTTTACGGAACTTAGCGGATTAAAGTATTCCAGTTTTGCGATTAACTTGGCTTCCAGTTTCCGTTCCGCAGAAAAATCAGTAAGCTGCAAAAGCGGCGTTTTACCGATAAGCTCAGTTAGTTTTTTAGCGTATTTTGCCATAACGCTTTTTCTCCTTATTTATATTCTCTTACAGTTTTTGAAATCAACTGCAGGTTTTCAAGCGGCGTTAAAGGAGGAATATCACACCCGGGCATAACGATATAAGAGCTGTCATTGCCCGCCTCTTTAATTCCATCAACCGTTTTATTTACTATATCATTTTGCGAACCATTTTGCACTACGCTTACAGGGTCTAAATTCCCCGCAAAAGCTATTTTACCCGCAAAAGCGTCCCTTGCCGCCGCTATTTTTACCTTATAATCAAGCGACATAATATGAGCGCCGCTTTCCGCTATTAAATCAAGACAGCCGGTAGTATCGCCGCAAATATGCAATATTAAAATCAAATCCCTGCCGGACAGCCGTTTGAATGTCTCTTTAATGTAAGGCAGGGCGACTTCATTGAAATGTTTCTTTGAAATCATATCGCCGGAAGCGGAAGGCTCCGCCATTTGAATCACTTTAGCCCCTGCGTCTATGTATCCTTGTATATAGGTTAAATATAATTCGGATGTAAAACGCAGAACCTCTTCTATTGCCGTTCTGTTTTTATAAATACCCTTCATAAGCGAATCAGCGCCTAAAAGCAATCCTGCAAGGGTAAAGGGACCCCACATACTGCCGCCAGTCAAACGCTCGCCGTTTTCTTTTTTAACTAAAAGCCGCGTAACATCGTAGAGTTTTTGGACGTTTGGGTTTTCAAGAATGACAGCAGGGTTAACATTTTTAGTTTCTTCTGCGGATTTAAAAAAAGGTTCTGCGACATCGGGAGTTCCCTTTTTCCGCCATTTGACTTTTCCGCCAAGAGCTTCTATCACAAGGTTATTGTAGCCGGAGCCTACCCATGATAAATCGGAATCCGCTTTTGTATATCCGTCATAAAGCCACTGGGCCATATTTTCCGCCGGAAGAGTAAGCGCTTCCTTTAAACTGCTTCCATGAGAAACAACGCACCATGTTCCGGAAGACAGCAGGGCAAACGGAACCCTGTCGGGTTTTTCCAATTTTGATATTTTTATGATTCGCTGTGCATGCGTCATAGGTTTACACCCCTTCCAATAATTTTTTTACCAGACGCACAGATTCAGCTGCGTTCGACGAATACCCGTTAGCGCCTATTTTATTGGCAAAATTTTGTGAAATAGGTCCTCCGCCGACAATCACTTTAAAGTTGTCCCTTATTCCACGCTCTTTTAGTATTTCTACAACTTCGCTCATACCGTCCATTGTTGTAGTCATCAGGGTAGAAATGGCGATAACATCCGCCTTGTTTTTTACCGCCTCGTCCACAAATACTGCGGGGGGAATATCGCGCCCAAGATCGATCACATTAAACCCTGCGGTCTCCTGCATGATTCTGACAAGGTTTTTTCCTATGTCGTGAGTGTCGCCTTCTATTACGCCGATTACAACGGTGGCTTTTTTTTCGTCTTCCGCCGTTTTAATATGAGGGGTTAAAATATCCAGTCCCTTATACATGGCGTCGGCGCAGATCATCAGCTCGGGAACAAAATATTCATGTTCCTCGAATAATTTTCCCGCCCGTTCCATGCCGTCGGCAAGTCCCTTATCAATCGCCTGATACGCATCTAACCCTTCTTCCACAACACGGTTAGCGGTTTCCTCAACCGTATCCTCTTCCATCTCAACAACCGCATCGGAAAGTTTTTTAAAAATTTCAATATCATTTGCCATAAAATCCTCCAATAACCAATATATTTATTGTTTCCAGCGAAGCAGAAACTTTTGCGCCAAATTAAATATAAATGTAATAAATGTAACAACTATACCTATTGTGATTACACCCACAAGAGCGTTGGTATAGTTTCCGAAGTTTGCGTAATTGTTTACGTAATAACCAATTCCGCTTCGAGCGCCTATCATTTCCGCAGAGACGAGCAAAATGAAAGATACGCTTAACCCTTGATTACAGCCGATAAATATTTGCGGTAAGGCGGCCGGTAAAATAATGCGGAACAGCATGGTAAATTTGCTTACACAGAGCATTTTTGCGGAATCAACAAGCCGTTTTTCAACATTCTGCACACCGCTCATAGTGCTTGCAAATGCAGGCCAGAACGATGCGACAATAATGACAAGCATAGACGCAGCGCGAAAAGTCGGCAGAAGCACAATCGCGTAGGGTATGTATACAATGGGCGAAATAGAACTTACAAATTTGGAGATATATCCTGCGACAGTACCGATGCGGATATTCCAGCCGAAAAACAATCCGAGGGGAATAGCCAGAAGAATCGCAATTAAATAGCCTTCAAAAATAAGCAAAAGCGAGTCTCTTATATTTACAAGCATTTTGCCGGAGTCTGCGGCAAATTGCGACAGCACAGCGCCGGGCGGAGGAAATACAGCCTGTTTCGCATGACTGACAAATGACAGCTTGATTGTCGCCAGCTGCCAAAAAATAAAAAATGCGAAAATTACCCCGACAATATCGGTGATAACATGGCGCATTTGATCATTCTTAATTAAAAAAGAAACCATTAGCAAAAAAAATTCCAATAATACAATAAAAACAACCGTATAATGCGGGTGATCTGCAATTCTATAGGGTTTATCGGGAATTAATTGTATCAACAAAAATACTATGTATAAGCCGTTTGTAATTGTAAAAAGGCGTTTAGCGATTTGGTTCATATAATAAATTCCTCTTCAGCGGACGCACCGATATTATCTTCGTAAAATAAAGCCATCAGCATATTGCGAAGATGAATGTAAGAGTTTACCTCCCTAAGCGCGGCATGAATGCGCGGCCGTACGAAAGGAACGTCAAATTCTTTCGCAACCTGCCCGGGACTATTAGTCAGCATAATAATTCGATCCGATAAAAAAATCGCTTCGTCAATGTCGTGAGTTACAAACACAACTGTCTTTTTTGCCGATTTTCCGTCTCCTTCCCACAGGGAAAGAAGCAGTTCTTGCATATTTGATCTGTTCTTAGCGTCAATAGCGCCGAACGGTTCATCCATCAAAAGTATATCCGTATTCATAGCCAAAGCGCGAGCAATGGCAACGCGCTGCTGCATACCGCCTGATAACTGATACGGATTCTTATATCCAAAACCGTTAAGTCCAACTTTCTTTAAAAACAAGTCGGCAGTTTCATAGCGTTCTTTGCGCGGCATTTTCTTATTCACTTGCTTTAAACCGAAAGCTACGTTGGCGCGGGCGCTCATCCACGGGAACAGCGAATAATGCTGAAAGACAACTCCGCGATTAGTGCTGGGACCGGTAATAATGTTTCCGTCTATAGTAACGCTTCCGGCGGAAGGGAAATGAATACCCTGCAAAATACTAAGCAGGGTACTCTTTCCGCAGCCGCTGGAACCGATAATAGAAACGAATTCTCCTTCACCGACATGAAAAGAAACGTCTTTTAACGCAAGAAATTTCCCGTTCTTATCTTCATATTCGGCGTAAAGGTTATTCACTTCTATTTTGCTCAAAACAAAACTCCTATATACTTCGCAATTTTAATTGGCAGTTTTAAAATGCGCATCAAGCGCTTTATAAATAGAATCATTCGGATTCTTGGCTATAACTTGCGCCAGCGCTTTCTTGTAAATATCAAGATTGTATTGTTTCTCAATATCGTAATCAGCGCCTTTGGTATAACCAAATTCAACAACGCCTTTCTTTAACTCCGTTGTAGCTTTTTTGTCC
>Ga0268262_10006064_pt1 | contig 11736 bp, 7 predicted proteins | sample TergutNc150P3_FD_190354 | JGI IMG/M metagenome (GOLD analysis project Ga0268262, IMG submission 190354) | Nasutitermes corniger P3 segment gut microbial community from laboratory colony in Florida, USA - Nc150 P3 (SPAdes) (version 2) | ecosystem: Host-associated > Arthropoda: Insects > Digestive... | reverse complement strand
GGCCGAATATTCCGGACGTACAGGAAGCTTGTCCACTGTTACGCTCAGACAGTCCACGAGCGTGCCTAATTTTCCCCTCTCCATGCCCTTTATTTTACTATGAATCGGTCAAATTTAGAATTGCTGCATTGGCTCTTTCAAGGAAGGTATTGACTGCCCGCTAACGCGGGCTGCGGGTCAATGCTTCGCATTGGCTCTTTCAAAGAACGTATTGACTGCCCGCTAACGAGGGCTACGGGTCAACGGCTCTTTCAAGGAAGGTATTAACTGCCCGCCAGCGCCACCAAAATTGTCTTAATTTCAAAGGCCCTGAATTCCAAAAACAAGTCTTTTCCCGATACTGGCAGCTCCCTGGGATTCTCCTCAAGCATGTCTGTTTCGGCGGCTGAAAGGAGAGGCCTGTTAAAGTGCAGAACGGTTCTTGCCTGTCCACCGAGGCCTTCGTAAAGGCGGATCACAAGCCGCTTCTCGCTGCCATCCACAGCGGAAGCTTCGGGTGCTTTAATCGTTTCAGTTATGACGCTTTTTCCTTCTACCCTAAAAAGCGAATATTCTGCCGGCTGAGAATCCGAAGCGGCCAAAGAACCGAAGGTAGGTTCCGCGCGGGCGGGATCGTTCAGTTCGTAGCCTGAACGGACAAGGGCGGATTCACCGAAGGGGCCGGTAAAGGGGAGTAAGGCGTAAGTAAAGCGATGTTCCCCCTTGTCCGCGCCGGGATCGGGCGCTATTGGCGAACGGAGCAAGGTCAATCGCACACGGTTGCCTTCGGCGTCGTGGCCGTATTTGCAGTCGTTGAGAAGGGCAATGCCGCCGCCCTCTTCCTCAAGGCTGACCCACTTGTGGGCGCAGAATTCAAAACGTGCGCGGTCTTGCGGAAGGTTCTTGTGCGTGTTCCGTAAAAGGTGGCCGAACTGAACTTCGCAGCGTATCTGTGCGGTGTTTACGGCGGTATCAAATTGTACTTTGAGGAGCCGCTGTTTTTCCCGCCAGTCAACCAGGGTTTCAAAATCTATCCTGGGATGTGTCGCGTAAAAAACCGTGTCCTGACTCAAGACGGACGCCTCGGCGATCTTATACTTGCGCCTGATCCTGAAACAGACAGGCCCGGACGCGGCGATCTCCGTTGAAAGGAGACGGATTTCCTCTGTGAGGTACTTGGTCCAGTCGGCATCAATGTCCCACGCCTCCCAGAGAACAGGCACATCCTGAGCGCTCACAAAACCGTTGAGAACGCCGCCGGGAGCGGCCAGTTCCCGATCACTTTTAATATCAAAAAGACTCGTTATCCTGCCGGCCTCGTCAAAATTCACCTCATAAAACGGAGTTTTAAGGCTGTTCCCCCTGAAGGTAAAACAAGACTTTGCGGTAAACTCCGAGGCTCTAAATGTGATCCAGCCAAGGGAAGGCAGGCGAGGACAGGACACGGCGGTCTCATTGCCGTCCAGGTTTATATAGCGTTGAATGGGAAATACTGTTTCGCCGTTGTTTCCGCACGCCTTTAGGGCCGTGGCGCCTTTAATTAAGTCCGCCGGAAAACTGACAGGATCTTCCCGTTCCCAGCCAAGATCATTGTAAAACCTGAGGCGTCCGGAAACAGCGGCGTCCGTGGAACCGGAAAGGTTTTGTATCGCGGCTTTTGTGAGCTCGGCCAGATCCGCTTCGATACAGCGATAGGTTTCTTTCGCTTCGTCGTAGACCCTGCCGATGGAAGAACCGGGGATGATATCGTGAAACTGGTTTGTAAGGAGGAGCTTCCAGTTTTTTAAAAGCCTTTCGTGGGGGTAGGGCGTTCCGTTTTCCAGCAGGTCAAGGCTGGAGAGGAACTCGGCGTTCCGAATGGCAAACTCCAGTTTGCGGTTGTAGCGCTTGACGGCGCCCTGGGTGGTGTAGGTGCCGCGGTGTAGTTCCAGGTAAAGTTCTCCCCGCCACTCCGGCCAATGAGGGCTTTCGGCGAATATGCTTTCCAGGGCATCGGAGACTTTTTTCCAGCCTGCTTTTGGGACGCCCTCCAGATCGGCGAACCTGCGCGCCGATTCCAGGTCCCCGCGGGCAGTTCCGCCGCCGCCGTCCCCCTCGCCGATGGGCTTAATCGAAGCGGACTGCAGCTCTTTGTGTTGTATGTTGTTCCAGGTCTCGGCGAGTTCGGCAGGGTTTACCCGTCCGTTGTAACCTGTCGCCCAGGAGTTGATGTAATGGGTCTTTATGCCCGTTCCGTCGATCCCCCTCCAAATAAACGTGTTGTAGGGGAAGCGGGTTGTGTCGTTCCAGTTAATCTTGCTCGTTACAAAGTATTTGATTCTGCATTGCGAAAGTATCTGAGGCAGGGCCGCGGCATAACCAAAAACATCGGGCAGCCAGAGGTTGTCTCCCTCGTAACCCAGCATTTCCTTAGCCGCTTTTTTACCCACCAGAAACTGACGCACCAGGGATTCACCGCCTGTAATATTGCAATCAGCCTCAACCCACATGGCGCCGTTTGGTTCCCAGTTTCCCTTGCGATAGGCTTCCTTTACAGCCTCGAAAATTTCCGGGTACTCACGTTTGACAATTTCGAGTTGGGCGCTCTGGGTCTGGATAAAAATAAACTCGGGGTATTCTTCCGCGAGCTTCGTCATGTTGATATACGTACGGGCGATCTTCCGTTCGGTTTCGCCGATGTGCCATAGCCAGGCGTGATCGATGTGGGCGTGGCCTATAAGATGAATCTCAGGAACGGTGGAACCGTTTTTGGCTTCAAGAAGATGCTGAATATTTTTCCTGGCCTCCGTTGCTTCTTCCTCAAGAACCGTGCCGGTGGATGAATAATGGATATCCATGAGGGCATCGTACAGCCTGCTGATAATTCTGGCTTTTCTAAGTGAATTGTCGTCCAGGATCTCGGTCAGATTATAAAGGCAGAGAACGTCGTAGTACAGGGCATAGACAGGATCGATCCTTTCCAGCAAAGCGCCGCCGTCAAAGGTATTGGGATAATCGTCGATGTGCCTGCCAAGCGTAAGGATCACCTGACGGCTCTGGAAGGGGTGGGATCCGGGATAGTAATGGCCGGCGTAGGACTCGATGTGAAGGGTATGGCTTTTGCCGTCCGCCTTAACCATGACTTTTTTATGCACCGGGTTAAAGGCCCCAACCGGTTTCCCGTCGATAAAAACCAGGGAATCCGCGTTCGGGATCGCTCGAATATAAAGCGGATACCTGCTTTGGGCCGGGGCAGTGAAGGAAGCGCGGAACCAGGAGCAATGCCAGGGTTTTCCGTATCCGTAAGGAACGGCGATTTTTTTCCAGTCGGCATTTTCCGGAGGGCTTCGGTATGTCTCCGCCGTCTCAAAGTTTTCAAAATCCAGTGGAAAAAGTTCCCGGTACCGGTTTAGTTTGAGAAAAAGTAAATACTGCTCAATCCTTCGTTCGGCCTTGGCTATCAGCATAAATACTCCTGGTATTAGTACAATTAATAATAATATACTAATAATTAAATAAAATAATTCTTTGGAATATTCGGTTAATTATACTAAATTTAAGATAATGAACGTAATTGACGGTATGCACGGATGTTTGGAAGAGGAACAGTATGTGCGCCCTAAAGATCCGCAAATACTTAAACGGCTGGAGTGGTTCTGCGACCAGAAGCTGGCGTTGATGATGCACTGGGGTATTTATTCCCAGATTGGCCTGGTTGAAAGCTGGGCCATGAGCGACAGCGACTCGGACTGGAGCCGCCGCGATGTAGACTGGGACGTGGACGCGCTCACTTTTAAAAGACAATACCGGGATTTGTACAAATCATTTAACCCAATACGGTTTGAGCCTGAAAAATGGGCGGAAGCCGCCGCCTCAGGCGGATTTAAGTACCTGATTTTTACTACCAAGCACCATGACGGCTTTTGTATGTGGGATACAAAGCTGACGGATTATAAGGTTACCAGCCCGAACTGCCCCTTTTCGATTAACAAGCGCGCCGACATTGTTTCCAATGTATTTGAGGCGTTCCGCCGTCAGGGTTTGGGCATTGCGGCTTATTTTTCAAAGGCCGACTGGAACGCGCCGTTTTACTGGGCAGATGGGCAGTTAAAAAGTGAATTCACATCCCGCGGGCCTTCCTATGTGCCTGCCGAACAACCGGAATTGTGGGAAAAGTTTGTGAACTTTACCCACGATCAGGTTATGGAGCTGGTAACGGGCTACGGCAGGCTGGATATTCTGTGGTTTGACGCAGGCTGGGTATGCCGCCAAAACGGGCAGGACATCCGTATCGAGGAATTGGTGGAAAAAGCGCGAAGGGTGCAGCCGTGGCTCTTGTCCGCCGACCGTACCTGCGGCGGCGTTTGCGAAAATTATGTAACGCCTGAGCAAAGCGTGCCCGCTAAGCCCCTTACTGTGCCCTGGGAAAGCTGTGTAAGCATGGGTAACGGCTTCGCGTACACTTACGATGATAATTATAAATCAACCAAAAGCTTGCTGCGGCTCCTGATTGACATTGCGGCAAAGGGCGGCAACCTGGCGCTTAACGTTGCACCCCAGCCGGATGGGCGTTTACCCAGGCCCGCCTTACGCCGCATGGCGGAAATGGGCGTGTGGCTTAGAAAATACGGCGAAGCGATCTATGGAACCCGCGTATGCGCCCCCTACTCATCAGGCGAGTTTGCCTTCACTCAAAAGGCGGCGGAAGCCAAGGTGTTCGCGTTCTATTTAGGCGACAAAGGGTTTACGCCGGAACTAAGCATACCATACAGTGAGAAACGTATTGCCGCAGTTAAGAACATGACAACGGGCGAAAAGATACCTTTTAAAGTGAAAAATGATTGCGTCGTAATTAACATCGACGCGCCCGCGCGAAGTGAGGCTTATGGCGGCGAGTTTATAGCAGAAGTGTTTGAACTGACGGTGGAGGTTAAAGAGTGATTATTAATCGCAATTATACCCCGGCAGATAGTCTGCGTTTTGTTTAAACATCTTTTTTGTCATCGCCTTTATTTCCTGAATGCCCAATACTGCAGAAGTTAAAGGATCAAACGCGATTGCCTGATAAACTTTTCGCCAGTCGCGGGCAAGCGCCCCTTCAACCGCCAGTTCTTCGCAAATGGAACTTGTGTGCACAAGAGCCGCCAGTTGATCGGGAAGCTTGCCGACTCTTATCGCCTCAAATCCGTGAGGAGACGCGAGCACAGGCGCCTCAACGCAAGCTCCCTGAGGGAGATTTTCAATTAAGCCTTTGTTCAGAACATTGCCGTTAAACTTAAACATTGTTTTATCGCCGAACATCGCGTTAAAAATGTAAGCCGCGTATTCATGTCCGCGGATCAGATCGACCTTGGGCTCATTTAACCAGTTCTCTATTTCTTTTTGCCACGAATCTTTCTTTGTCTGATATTCATTCAGAATATAAGCGTAAACGCCCGGATTCCAGCCTGTTCCGTGGGTGCAGAATTTTTCGATTAAATCGGGACGTTTGCGGAACCATGCGTTATATTCCGAGTTGTGGCCTGAAGATTCTGTCGGGTAATAATCCAAAAGTAAAAACATTTCATTACGCACAATTTCTTCGTTGTAGATTTTTGGATCTTTCATCGCTTCCCTTAAAAGGGGATAGGCGTCTTTTCCCTTCCATTTATAATCCAGATAAAAAGCCTGATGGTTAATTCCCGCGCAAGTGTATGTGATATCTTCGTATTTTGCGCCAATCCAATTGGCGAGCATCCAGGCGGTTCCCTGTACACTGTGGCAAAGGCCTGAAATTTTCAGGTTTGGAAACCGGCTTTGCATCGCGCGGCACAGCATAGCCATCGGGTTTGTATAGTTCAGGAATACCGCATTGGGGCAATATTTTTCTATGTCTTTACAAATGTCAAGCATAACGGGAATTGTCCTGAGGGCGCGGAAAATTCCGGCCGGCCCCCTGGTGTCGCCGACGTTAATATCAACGCCGTATTCCTTTGGGATTTCAATATCGTAACGCCAAATATCGACATCGCCGTTGAGAATGGTGCAAAGAACGCCGTCCGCGCCTTCTAACGCCTCGGCGCGGTTTTTTGTGGAGATTATTTTTGCCCCGTAGTTTCCGGCTTTTACAATTTTTTTAATTGCTTTTGTAATATATTCGAGACGGGTTTCGTTAATATCCATAAGCGCTATTGTAGCGTCCTTAAAAGCGTCAAATGTCAAAATATCCCGAACTAACGTTCTGGTAAACCCGAAACTGCCCGCTCCGATAAAAGCAAATTTTGCCATAGTTTTATCCTTCCTGATATATAAATACGCGATATTAACCAAATGATCAATATCCAAAAATATATTTATAAGCCAAGGTAAAATCATATTATTAATTGTATTAATTTAAGATTATGAAGCTGAATAATTCTGGCTAAATTAAAAAAATACATATAGTTAAATAAATGAAAAAGAATAAAAAGTCCTGGACCAAAGACGATACCCAGTTTTCTTTGCTTGCCCTGCCCACCGCGATCTGGTATCTTCTCTTCTGTTATCTTCCAATGTTCGGAGTGATTCTCGCGTTCAAGAATTACCGGATCTCAGGCGGTTTTATTAAAAGCATTTTTCAAAGTGAGTGGGCCGGTTTAAGAAATTTCGCATTCCTTTTCGGCAATCGGGATATTTGGACCATTATACGCAATACCCTTGCGTATAATGCTGTTATGATCATCCTGGGATTGGTCATTCCGGTAACTCTGGCGTTGATGCTTAACGAATTGCGCAGCAAGGCCGCGGCTAAAGTGTATCAGACCATTTTCTTTTTTCCGTATTTTCTTTCATGGGTAGTGGTCTCCACCCTGGTGTGGGGTTTCCTTAGTTACGATATGGGGATGGTAAACCGTCTGTTGGAAAACTTGAGCTTTCCTATGCGCCGTTTTTACATGGAGCCTCCTTTTTGGCCCGGCTTTCTGATATTTATGAGCCAGTGGAAGGGAGTAGGTTACGGCACGGTTATTTACCTGGCCACTATCGCCTCTCTGGATAAAACCATGTACGAGGCCGCGATCATAGACGGCGCAAGTAAATGGCAGCAAATATGGAAGCTCACTATTCCAATGATGAAGACAGTCATCGTGCTTATGTTCATCATGACAGCGGGCAGAATATTTTATTCGGACTTCGGTCTTTTCTATCAGGTTCCGAGGAATTCCAGTTCGCTTTATAAGACGGTTTATACACTGGATGTCTATGTTTACAATTTGTTAAAAACCTCAAACACCGGCATGGCGGCGGCGGCGGCGTTAATTCAGAGCGTGGCCGCTTGTGTAACGATCATGACGGTAAATCAAATCGTCAAAAAAATTGATCCCGACTCGGCAATGATATAGGAAGTAATAATGAAAAGAAAACCTGAAAGCACGGTGTTAAAATTTACCCAGATTAAGTCTATTACAGATGTTTTTTTTAATTTGATAATGCTTGCCTTGCTTGTTATGTGCCTTGTTCCACTCTTGCTGGTCGTTTCCATTTCATTTTCAGCGGAAGAGTCTATTCGCATTTACGGTTATCAGCTTATACCCAGGATACCTTCTATTGAAGGCTATGCCTTTTTGTTTCAGCAGCGCCTAACAATGCTTAGAACTCTATGGATGTCTGTACTGGTTACAGGTATAGGCACTTCTCTGGGCGTTGTCTTAAACAGCCTGATGGGTTATGTCCTTTCCCGCCGTGAATACAAGCTTAATAAATTTTTTGTCTGGTATGTGTTTATACCCATGATTTTCTCAGGCGGGCTTGTTTCAAGTTATTTTGTTACTTCGCAGTTTTTAGGGCTTAAAGATACCATTTGGGCTTTGATTCTGCCCATTGCGGTAAGTTCCTTTAACGTTATTCTTTGCAAGACTTTTTTTAGAACAACGATTCCCGATTCAATCGTGGAATCGGCGGTTATTGACGGGGCGGGCCAGCTCACGATTTATTTTCGCATCATATTGCCCCTGTCTCTGCCGGTATTGGCTACAGTCGGTCTTTTCCTTTCATTCGGCTACTGGAACGACTGGTTCCAGGCAATGCTCTATATCGACAGTCTGCGGCTCTATACCCTTCAGGCTTATCTGAACCGGCTGCTTGGAGATATCAACTTTCTGGCGCAAAACGCGCAAAGCATGGGGGTAAGCGTAGCCAACATCATAGCCAGTATGCCCAAAGAGGCAGCGCGTATGGCTATGGTGGTTATCGCGGTGTTGCCTATCGCCTGCGCTTATCCGTTTTTCCAGCGTTATTTTATTTCGGGCCTCACAGTAGGCGCGGTAAAAGGGTGATGGAATGTTCGCATATGCTTGGCATTTAGTGCTTTGTATTAAGCATTTAATTTATAGACATTTTTCAGGAGGAATGTATGAAGAAAAGGTTTCTCGTTGCCGCTTTGATCTTTGTTCTCTGCGGCGCAATGGTTTTTGCCGCCGGCAGACAGGCGGGCTCTTACACAGTGCCCACTCTGACATGGTGGTTCTACGGTTCACAGCCAGGTAATCTGTCCGATGCCCTCAGGGAGATAAGCGATTACACACAATCCAGGATCGGCGTAAGGCTGGATATCAAGGTATCCGGCTGGGCGGAGTCCCAACAGCGTATGCGGACAATTGTCAACTCAGGCGAGTACTTCGACATCATGTTCATCGATCTTACGGATTACAATAACTTTGTAAATCTGGGCGCTTTCGCGGACATAACGAACCTGCTTGGAACCGGCGCTCCCCAGCTTCAGCGCTTCATCCCGTCCGGTCTATGGGATGGCGTCAAGGTAAACGGCAAGATTTACGCGGTACCCACCTACAAAGATTCATCTAAAACCCGGTTTTTTGTTTGGGATGATACATATTTAAAAAAATACAATATTGATTTCACCAAGGTTCATAACTTCGCCGAATTGGACGCCGCGTTCAGGAAGATTAAGTCCGGAGAAGGCCAGCGCTTCTATCCGTTGCAGCTGAGTCAGGGGAATCTTTTGGATATTGTCTATGCCGATGATTATGACTCCCTGTCCGCCGGCCTTCAGCCCATCGGAGTTGGAATCAACGACAGGAACCGCAAGGTCGTCAGCGTCTTTGAGCAGCCTGATGTTATGGCTAAACTCCGCTACCTTTACGGTTGGTATAAAGACGGCATTGTCAATCCGGACGCTTCTGTCCTTTTGGAACCGCCGAAACAACTGCCATTCTTCCACGGCATAGGCTGGCCTGCCGCGGCCACCATTTGGCAGACCAATAACGGCGTCGCGAAGTATCAGCTGGAAAAAGTCTTTGGGCCTTCCTATTCCACCGACTCCATCCAAGGTTCCATGAACGCAATCAGTTCTAATTCCAGGTATAAGGCCGAGGCCCTTAAGCTCCTTGAATTGGTCAACACCGATCATAAACTGCGGGACATGCTGGCCTTTGGAATCGAAGGGGTAAACTTCACCTATGTAAAACCCAACGTTATACGCAACCTTACCGCCGACCAATGGAACCTCGCCCGCTACCAGCAGGGAACCTTTTTCCAGATGTCCACCATGGAAGGAGACCCGGAGGATGCCTGGGATCAGGTGCGCCGGCAAAACGAACAGGCCGAATCATCTGTGTTACTTGGCTTTATCTTTGACAACAAGGCCGTAATCAACGAGGTCGCGAATTGCAAAGCCGTCTTTGACAGGTACAAGAACGAGCTTCTCACCGGCGCTTCCAATCCTGATGCGGCTGTTCCGGCCATGATGCGTGATCTTAACGCGGCCGGCTTCCAGAAAATTATGGATGAAGCCCAGAGGCAAGTGAACGCTTTTAGAGGCAGGAGTTTGTAACAGCTAAATATTTAGAATAGAGTTGTTCGGAAACTTCAGTTTCCGAACAACTCTATTCTTACTTCCCCACGCAAAAACGGCTGAACATAACCTTCAAAACATCCGCGTTTGAAACTTCGCCTGTAATTTCTCCCAGCGCGTTAACGGCGGAACGAATGAGCGGGGCGATAAGGTCAAGGCTTTCCCCCCGGCGGGCCAGAGCCAGGGCTTCTTCTATTTCGCCCAACGCTAAACCGATAAGCTCTTTCTGCCTTATACTGCCCGGCCCAGCGGCTTCAAGCAGTTGATCTTCGGTTGAAGAAGATAATGACGATAGAGAGCTTTTCTCCAAAAGACCGGCCATTAGGCGCAACAACTCAGGAATTCCCTCGCCGGTTTTGGCGCTGACCGGAAGAAATTGCGCGTTTAATTTTTCATCGGAAAGAGCGGGAGGGGTAACAAGATCCGCTTTGTTCCAGAGCAGTACAAGCGGCTTTTCGCTTTGCGTCTCGCCGCGCTTTGCTAGAAAATCCCTGTCCTCGTCGGTGAAGCCTTTAACGCCGTCAACTACATAGAGAACGAGATCGGCCTTTTCCAGAAGCTCCATGCTCCGTTCCACGCCGATTTTTTCCGCTTCGTCAATTTCTTTCGAGTCAGGCGCATTGTTTGCAATCTTTCTCAAGCCCGCCGTGTCCGCCAAACGGAGCGGGATATCCTCAAGAGAAATGACGGCCTCGATCCAGTCCCTGGTAGTGCCGGGGACATCCGTAACAATAGAACGATCCTCGCGGATTAAATAATTAAAGAGGCTTGATTTTCCCGCGTTCGGCAGTCCCGCCAAAACCGCCAACGCCCCTTCGGCGTAGATCCTTTCGCGGTTCCATAGCTCAGAAAGAACCCTGAGTCTCTCGGCGGCCTTTTCCGCCAGAGCTTTATTGGGGAGCGCGCCTTCGCTTTCTTCATCAGGCGCTAAAAACTCATCCTCGCTGTAATCCAGATATATTTCCGCGGCTGCCAGGACTTCAACAAGCGTCTCTTTAATGGCGGTTATTTCCCGCTCCAAAACTCCGCTGAGCCGCCTTACAGCCTGCTCGCGGCCGCGGCCTGTTTTTGCCGCGACAAGCTCCATCACCGATTCCGCCTGAGTAAGGCCAAGCTTGCCGTTCATAAAAGCGCGGAAGGTAAACTCCCCTTTAAGGGCCTCGCGAAAACCTGCCTTTTTAAGAGCCGCCAACACGGCTTTTACCGCCGCAATGCCCCCATGGCAGGAAATCTCCGCGCTGTCCTCGCCTGTGTAGCTATGTGGCGCGCGGTATACGGAAACGAGAACCTCATCCAGCTTCTTTCTTGTATTGCCGCTTGAATCGGGCGGTTCAACTATCCAGCCGTGTACTACCGTATTTGTGGGAGCTGCAAGAAGGGCCTGCGGCCTTGAAAAAATTTCAGCAAGCAGATCGATAGCGCCCTTGCCGCCGACATTTGAGCCTGATGTTCTGATAACGGCAAGGGCGCTTTCACCTAACGCAGTCGCCAGGGCGGCTATCGGATCCTTATCGCCGTAGTCAGGCTTGGTGCTCTGTAACATTTAATTCTTTACTCCATAAATATTTCTTGCAAAATATCCTCACGCAGAGCTCGCGGAGATCGCAGAGAACTATGTGTTATTACCAAATTTTGCGTTTTCCATATATATTTCCTTATTTTCATGATGAGAATAAGCAGGAAAGAGGAATCTGGCTTTCTCATTACTTATGGCTCTCTGCGCCTTTGCGTCTATGATAAAAGTCAAGACGTTTTCAAAAGATTTTTCCTTTTTTTTAGGAATCTTTCGTATTGGCGAATCTTGGCCTCATGCTTCTCCGCATCCCTCCCATAATGATATTCCCCCTTCTTAAGCATTTGATACATCTCCGCAAACACCCTCCTTCTTAGCCCAGTTCTAACCAGCCCAGGCTTTTTATGTTTGGTTAATTTTGTGTACCACTTGTTCA
>Ga0268262_10006063_pt1 | contig 11740 bp, 7 predicted proteins | sample TergutNc150P3_FD_190354 | JGI IMG/M metagenome (GOLD analysis project Ga0268262, IMG submission 190354) | Nasutitermes corniger P3 segment gut microbial community from laboratory colony in Florida, USA - Nc150 P3 (SPAdes) (version 2) | ecosystem: Host-associated > Arthropoda: Insects > Digestive... | reverse complement strand
CTACATTTTTACTGCCGGGAAATTGGTTATCAATAAAGCCGCGTTCAATAACTGCCCACTGTTCTATAATTTTCTGTATGCTGATTTCCTTATTTTGCCTTAAGCCAAGAGCCGCGCAATTAACCGCGCCGGTAATAAAAAAGGCAGCGGCCAAAAGCAGAAAACGTTTTGAAAGATTCATCAATTCAATTGTATCCTTAATACGCGTTTTTATGATAGGTTTATTTAATGGGTAAAGAACGCTTCGCTCATTTTTTAAAACTCTCCCTGCTTTGTGTTCTGGCTGTCGCGCTAAATTTTCTCCTTAACAATTTTTGCGTGTATTATGTAAAATTTCCGCTGTTTCTGGACACTGTATTTAACGCGGCGGTTACTTTTGCCGCCGGTCTGATTCCCGGCCTTGTTACAGCGCTGCTTTCATATGTAGCGCTAAATTCCTGGGCAATAGGGTTCTATCCTTTTATACTTTGCAGCATGGTTGAGGTTTTACTGATATGGCGGCTGATGCCTGTCAATCAGGAGAAGAAACACGCGGAGCAGTCCGCGCTGCCGGGAACAAAGGCGTTTTCGTATATCAGTGTTTTTGCAAGATTAATGGTGCTGTATATTGTTTGCAGTTTGACAATAAGCGTTCTGGGCGGCGTGATCGATTATTTCCACTATACGGTGTCGTCAAATCCCAAACTTAGTTTTAGCGCGGAAGATACATTCAAGATTGGACTTCTACGCAGCGGTATGCCGGTACTGGCGATTGATATTCTTTCCCGAGTCCCGGTAAATATCGTAGATCGTTTTATCGTCATTTTCGGCGGGTATTTCATTTCCCGTGCGTTGACGCACACAAAAATCATGTGCCCACACTGATTTACTTCCAGAAACTCTCATGTAAAATTTTCCCCTAAGGAGATCTCAATGAAGAAGAAACTAATATTAGGTTTGCTTGCTGTGGTATTAGCATTGGGCCTGACGTTTTTAGGGTGCAGCAACCCGGCGTCAAACAGCACGGTTGATGAGCCTCTGGTATTAAAAGATACCGTGAACGGAAAAGTGGTGGAAATCACCATCAGCCGCACAGACCCTTCCAAGGCTGTTATTAAACCACAAAAAGGCGATTATTTCGTGATAAAGCTGGACGGCGTGGTTATATCCAAGGGTACGGTAACGCAAGTCAGTACCTCCGGCACAATGACCTTCAAGCCTTCCGAGGACTCTCCTGGCCCCAAGACTGAATTCACCGGGACTTTGAGCAGCGGCGGAGAACTTAGTATTCCCAGCATCCCCTATGAGGGCGGAACGATAACCGGCGTCAACGCGGATTCAAGCGGCGGCTCAGGCGGCGGAGCGCCCACATCCCCTGCGCCTCCCAGTGGCGGCGGTAATCCCCCGCCGGTTAATCCCCCTGCTGCCAATGTCTTTGAGAACACCACATGGAAAGCTGAGGATACGGTAACTAATGGCGGTGTGACTTATACTTATGTGTTGACTCTTAGCTTTGGAACTGACATCTGGACAACTGTACAGGTAGAAAATGGGGAGCCAATTCCAGGGGGACAGGCAGGTACCTACACGGCATCGGGAAATACCGCGACTTGTACTACCGCTGATGGGGACACACTTCTCGCGACAGTCAGCGGTAATACTCTAACGCTAGCCCAGGGGGAGGATGAATTTCAATTCACAAAAGTAACCCCCGCAACCAATGTCTTTGTTGGCACTGTGTGGAGTTTTGAGTATGACTTTATCAATGGCGATGGCGATAATGTCAATCGTGAAATGACTGTTAGCTTTGGAACTGATACAGTTACATGGAATGAAATATTTACCTCTATTGATGATGGAAGTAAGATTGAGAACACCAATAGCTACCCCTACACGGTATCGGGTAAAAACGCCAACGTTGATACTGGTAATGGACTTAGTACTGCGACAATCAGCGACAACACTTTGGTGATAATTAGCGATGAATCATTGCTATTCACTAAGGCAAGCGGCGGCGCATCTTCTGCCGCCAATCCTTTTGCTGGCACCGTGTGGAAATTTGAAGATGATAAAAATGCGATTCATTTTGAAATGACCGCTAGCTTTGATGGTACCACCTGCTCTATAGAGCAGACAGTGAACGGAATCCCACGTGGGGATTTCAGCGGAACCTACACGGTATCGGGTAATACCGCAACTATTACCTTTGATTTCGAAACATATATTGCGACAATCAGCGGTAATACTTTAACGCTTCGTCCATTTATGACTTTCGCCAGAGTATACTAAGGCACTGTAGTTTTATTGACCGTTTTTAGCTGAAGAATTAACAGGGAGTAAGGAGCAGCGCGAATTACTCTCTGTTTGTTTTATTAGTGGCTATAATCCTTAATTATCTCTTCGGCAGATTTGCCGCTTTTCAGCAGATCGAGTATTTCCTGTCTTCCTTCCTGCTTTCCTTCCAGTTTTCCTGCCTTAATCCCTTTTGCTTCTCCTTCTTTTCTTCCTTGCCTTTTCGCATAAGTTATTTTGCTCTGGAGATCAAGCTCATATTTGTATTCGCTCATCAGCCGAGCTCGTTCTACCTCGTCTTTACTGATACTCATCAACACTTCGCTCGCCATGGCTATTCCCTCCTCATAATCAATTATCTCGTTAATTTTTCCACGCTTAGCTTTGTCGGTTAAATATCTAAAAAATACTCCCCAGTGTTCAGGAGCACTCATATCCTTTGTTGGCTTTTCTATCACTTTGTCCAATTTAGAAAGCTCAAGCGTTATTATCCGGCTCCTTCCATTCAACGGTACGTTATGTTCCCTATCATAGTATTCAAAAGTATGTAATATAATTTCGTCAGAAAAAAAGCGATCTTTTGCTAAAATCGCTATTTGATAAGTTTGTTTCAGATCGTCATATGATTTATCAGAGCCACGGATATCTTGTCCGGTGAACAGTTTCCCAGCATGAAATTCAAGTCTGACCGGCTCAAATGGGTCAGGGTTAAGGCTCATTTCAACATTGATCAGCTCGCTGTTTTCGGCTTTACAGTTGATGTCAAAACGAATTTGACGATCCCGGATGTTGTCTATTGGTGGTTCATTGGCACTTATAGTGATAATAGAAACTTCTCGTCCTATAAGAGCGGAAATGAGTCTTGACAGTGCTCCCTGAGAAGCATGGGTATTACGGGTGAATACCGCCTTAAACACATTGTCTAGGCAAATATCTATTGGATCATCTAAATCGTCAAAGTACATTCTTAATTGCTCCTGAAAATTTTATTTTCATTAATTATTATACCAATATTTGTGAATTCTTGCAAAGAACACACAGATGACTTCATTGTGAAGATATTATTACAAGGATCCAAAATTTTTCTTTGCTATTCGTTATTTGCTATTTCCAGATACCGCCTTGCCAGCGCGTCCTCCGGGTCAAGTTCCAGTACCGTTCTGAAAAAAGCGCCGGCTTCCTGACGTTTACCGGCTTTCAGCGCCAGTACTCCAAGGTTAGAAATTATCTTGATGTTTTCAGGCTCCTCATGTAAAGCCTGTTCCAGTTCTTTTCTGGCGCTCTTTAGATCGCCAAGTTCCATAAGGCAAATGGCCGTTTCGTTCTGAACGTCGCAGTTTGTTCCGCCAAGCTCGCTTGCTTTTTTAAGTGAATCAAGGCCGTCGCTGTAGCGGCCAAGTTTTCGCAGCGTCCAGCCCAGGAGGAACCAGCCGTTCCAAACCCTGGGGTGCTTCTCGATGAACGCGCGGATCTTCTCCAGGGCTTCCTGGTCTTTTCCGCTGTTGATGCAATCGTAAGCTTCCTGAAAACTTATATCATCAAGATCGCCCAGATTCTTAATTATTTTTTCCGCCCGCTTTTTCTTATCTTCGGGAATCTCAGATTTATCCCCTGCCGCGAGATAGAGCAAAAAACAATCCCTGGCCCTTGCGAAGCTGTTCCGGCGCAAAAAGAAAAAGCCTGAGTTAAATAAGGTGTCCGGTAAAACCGGTTCAAGTGAAAGGGCTGTTTCGTAAGCTTCCAAAGCCTCGGCGTTTTCCTTGTCAGCCTGACGGCCTTTCTTTTCCAGAGCCTCCGCCCTGTTTTCCAGTATCAGCGCTTTGTTCAAAATCACGCCCGGAGATCCCGGGAAAAGGCCTTCCAAAACGGCGTTGATTTCCAGAGCCATATCAAATTCCCCGTTCCTGGCTTTAATAATGGAAGCGCCGGTAAACTCATGGTAAATTTCAGGCTTTACGGTCAAAACAAAACGCCGGTAGTAATCGATCCATTCGGCGGGAACGCCTGGCTTCCCCTGAAGAGTTATCGTTTTAGGGGAAGAGATAACCCTTAACATCCCCGAAATGATCATCTCCCAGGACAGCGTTTCCGGGTCAAAGGTTTTTTCCCCCTGCTCAATTTCCACCGGAAGCGGTATCCCGGCTTCGGCCTTCAGGCTCCCGGAGAATTTGAGCATATCCTCATTCAGGGAAGAGGGGGCGGGGAGAAATATTACAGATGTTTTTTCCATTTGCTGTAAAGCCCCGGTTTTGTGCCGGGCTCCTTACGGAAGATTCAGATCAAAATCGTCTGACGCCGGTTTTGCTGCCGGGGCGGTTTTTGGCGCGGAAGCGGCCACTTCATCAGGGGATGGCCAATCGTCATTTTTTGAGGGCGCCTTCGCGGGGCCCTGCGCCGGTTTAGCTTCCGGCCTTGTTTGTGTCGGTGTCGGTCTTGGGGGCTCTGCCACTTTCTCCGCGCCCCGCGCATCCGGCCTGATCTGTGAAATGTAATTGTTAATCCGGATCTTGTAGCCCATGGGGATGGTGCTTTCATCTAAAAGAATAACCAGAGAAACAAGCTCCTTTCTGCCTTCTACCGCTTCGCTGCGGAGGAATTTCCCTTTTAAAAGAAAAACCTCTTTTGGGTCTTCAAATTCCAGGCGCAGCACCGCTTCCTTGTCCACCAGGAATTTGGCAACCCCCATCATTATAATTTTTGCTCCAGAAAATGAAATATCGCGTAAGATGCAATGCCTGGGTACGCCCTGTATTAAAATAGAGCTTTCCTTTGTGATGCTCAGCTTCCTCATGGAATCGGGAGTAATAGTGATCCGTTCTTCTCTTCTTTTTTTTGAGTTTACGTTGGCGTCCAGAATACGCCCCATAATTTCAATTAAGTCATCCGGCGGCCTCTGGGTGAACTGAAGGTTTAAAAGGACTACATCGGCGGAGTTTCCGTAGGGGGTAGCGCCTGAAGACTTGGTGTTAACAAAAAAAGTTACCGTGTTTCCGGTCTCCGCGTTTTTAAAACAAAACCTCAAACTGACCATGTTGTTGGCCCATTCCAGCTTCTGCAATATGCCGGTTTTTGTGTTGACGACGACTTTTGCCCCGGTAAACGAGGTTGAATAAACGACGCATGGCCAAAAATCCCCGACGACTTTTAGATATACCTGGTTTGCGACAAGCCCTGTAACCTGGATTATTTCTTTACTGAAGATTACATCTATTGTCTTAAACAGCTCATAATAAGTACTGATTTTTTGGGTGGTTAATAGTGCCATTACATAAATAATACGAATCTTTGTAAGCCAAGTCAATTGAGGCACAGTAACAGCATTTATATTTTTTGGGACAACAAAATAAGAAAAATATACCTGAGAGGGCTGGCAGGGTGGCAAAAAAGCCGGATGAATCTACCGCAGACCTTCGGTCTGACACAGCCCCCCAGTGCCTCACATTGTGTAAACCACTTTAATTGAATTGTTACTCTATTGTGGCGCTGGGCTATTTCAGCACTTTAAGTTTATATATTTATTCTATGGTCTGTTACGGCAGGGAACTCCGGAAATTTTTTGCCACCCTGCCAGCCCTCTCAGGCATCTTGTACTTTTTGCTATCTATAAATTAGGGTAAATGCTGTTACTAAATGCCGGTAGAAATCAGCCAGAGTGGGCGCTGTGGGCTGGCGAAAACATTTTGGAATTCTCCGCTGTAGCAAACGTGTGAAAAATGGTTAGCCATAAAGTGTAAAAATACCTGACCACTGATTTTAATAGACAATAATTTCTAAAGTAATGTACAAATTCAGTGGTCAGGCGGTTGCGAAAGCGGGCTCTACAAGCGTTTCCGCCAGCCCACAGCGCCCACTCTGGCTGGTTTTTACGGTCAATATTATTGCTGTTACCCTGATTTGGAGAAGGCTTATCTGCGTATGGCTGTAGGCATCTCAATAGGAAAAGACTTTAGCAAACAGGATTTCCCTTTGTCAAAAAGCCCTGTTTTGCCGATGTTTTCCAGTATCTTTTTCTCAACATCCTCCGTAACGATTATATCGCAAAGGGAACGTGAATGTGACTTCATGGCTTCTTCATGGGTATGACTGCGGTAAGTGCGCATTTCCAGCGTATTAAAAGTTGCGCCCCTCGCGCCGTTTTCCATAGCCAACAAGCGGAAAATTTCTACCTCTTCTTCGTCCCCGATGAAGAAAAGCCCCTTTTTCCCGCTTGGTTTTTCCTGGCCTCCGCCATGCTTGTGGGATCCTATGCGCCGCCAATCGCTTGAGCCGCGAACCTCATCAAGGGCGGCTATAACCTGCTCCATTGTCGCGGCATGGGAGCGCTTGCCGATCCTGATACGCAAGTTCAGAACAGGCGCGTAAACAGATAATTTATACAAAAAACCCCTGCCTGGTATGTCCAGGCGCGCCCTGGGAATGAGGGTTTTTTCCACCAAATCCGCGTCAGAATGGGGTACAATAAACCAGATAACCTCTTTTTCCTTCGGGATTGTTATTCTAAAAAGCCCCAGTTTATCCCTCAATCCCATGCCTTCGCCAAAGAAGACAACCGGAACGCATATGCCCAGTTCGAGAACCGCCTCGGCAAGGGCAGCCGCCTGGCCCCTGGGGACTATACAGCTTATCAGGGCATGCTCCTCATTGGGCGATTTCTCCGTTCTCCCGCAGAGCCTTTCAAGTTTTTCCGTATCAAAAAAGAGAGGCTCGCCTCTCTGGTAGACGACATGTTGGGCAAGTATACTGCCCCGCCCGCCCAATTTCAGATCTGTCGCCTCCGCGATACGCTGCATAATTCCTCTCTCAAATTCCGAAGGGACTTGAATGCGGTATATCAGAGCCCTGGCTTCCTCAAGCCTGGATTGGGGGCTAAGATCAAAAAGCCCATGCTTGTCGGTCAGGCACATTTGTTTGGCCCGCTGGATAAAAACCTCAGGAAGCGCCAGATCCGTCAGGCACTGGTCCAAAGCGCCGGTAATATTGTTATCCGCGACGCAAAGAATGCTGGAAAATTCATTCCCCATAGCCGCTCCTGATCGCCCGTTTGGATTTTGCCCTTTCGATAATTCCCGATACAAGAATCGCGATTATCGGGAAGACGCTGGCAATCGCCACAATGCCGAAAGCACCGTCGGCCCGCAGGGAATCGCGTTCCAGTCCAAGGCCTGCCGTGATAATTATGGGCACGGTTATTGGGCCGGTGGCAATTCCGGCTACGTCCCAGGCAATGGAAGAAAAATCTTCCGGCGCGATGATCGTCAATAGCAGGGCTAAACCGTAACATGGCGCCAGTATCCACGAGAGGTGTATGCCTCCTGTTGGCAGCATATTGCTGAATAAAACCCGCGCAAAACCGATGACCATGCCGCCCCCAACGCCGATTGCTGCCAAAAGGATAAGTTTTTTACGTTTAAATATACCAATGGTCATTTCTTCTACGGTAACCGCGGTGACTGCCAAGGCGGGCTCCGCGAAAATCGCGAAAAAGCCAAGAAAGAATACAATGGCAAGGATCGTAATATAACCACCCAAAAGGTTAAAATTGATCGGCATTGAGTTTTTCGTCGGTACATGGGTATAGTAATGGCCGGAAAGCCGCGAAGGATCGAGTATTTCAAGAACCGGTCCCTTCGCGCCGGAAACCCAGATATAGGTTTCAGGGCCGTTTTCGCCCGGAACAGTAACAAAGGAGCTTTCATCAACGCCTTTAACTATGGTAGTTTCCCCGCTTGAAAGAGTCTCTCTATAGGCTTGGTCCAAAGAATGACCTGCCTGGGAACTGATAGCCGTTATTCCCCCGCCCATTCCAAGGTTAAGGGCGAACATTCCGATCACTGTGAATAGCAGGCCCAGAATGGCGACATCAGAATTGTGAATACGTTCCCTGGCAATTGCTATCAGAGAGACCATTAGCACCAGGGCAAGGGGGACAACGGCAACAAAAGCGGATTTCAGGTTTTCCAGCAGAAATTGCAGGCTTATAACAGCGATTCCTTCCGCGCTGTCCCGAACGTTAGCCGTTTCTTCAGGAAAGCATTTGGCATAATCGTCCGATGAAAGATCCCCTGAGATAACCGCTTTAACAGCTATTTTAACAAGTTCTTCACTTGAGCCGGCGACATAAACCGCTTTGGCGCGCTGTGCCTGTTCCGCGGAAAAAAACGAAGCAGGATCGGAAGGCATCGGGACTTTTGGGCCGACCGCTGCCGCAAGAAATAGAACGCCCGCCACGGGCAGCGCGGATGCAAGGGTTACCAGCCCCAGGCCCGAACTGCCAGAGTTTTTTCCCCCGATTTTTACCACTCCCAGGCCCAAAGCAAGGATAATAGGCACTGTAACCGCTCCGGTGGCGGCGCCCCCCGCGTCCCAAGCAAGGTTTACCACCGGCCTTAAAATGGGGTTTTCATCAAATATCCAGCTAACAAAAATAAGTGTGGGAATAATAATAAATACGGGGGGCTTGAAACCCCAGCCAAACATAAAGCGATATACCCCCAGCACTACCGAAAGCCCCACGCCGGCGGCGATAGCCGCCACAAGCCATTTGGTGCCACGGTTCAGGAGCAGGTACAAAAGAGGGGCGTTCCATGCCGGTATAACGCTCCCCTGCTGCTGAAGCACCGCTACGGCCGGCTCGGCGAGAGTAGCCGTAATTCCTACAATAATTGAAAAAACCGCTATACCGGCTACTCCCGCTTTTGCGGGCAGGTGCATTCCGCACTGCTCTCCAAGGGGCATGATCCCCAGGAATAACCCTTCCAGAAAGAATGACAACCCCAGTATTGCCAGCGCGACGAAAATGGCAATTGAAACTGAATTTTTCAGGGGAACGCCCAAAATAAAATATTGGGCAAGGATAACAAAAGCGCTTACGGTAAGGACAGACTTAAACTGGGGCTGAATCTTTGCGTAGGCATAGGATTTTATCATGGGAAGATATTCCCGATAGGTAAGCTTAACCAGACCCTTCCGATTGGTAAACAAAAAAAGTTTCAGTTTTTCCAGTAAAACCACATTATCTCCTTGCCTGTCCAGTATACGATATATTTTTTACCCTTTTATTGCAATTATACACGGAATTATAGAGATACCCCCAGTTCACCGATATTAATGTATAAACTAATGTGCAGGATTACCCGGTAATGATTCATCCTATTTTCAGCGTAGAGATTGGCGATCTTGTCCTTGGTTCAGTATTAATACTTTGTGGAATTGGGCTTTTTACAGCTGTCCGCGGAATCACATCAGCCATTAAAGAAAGCGCCTCAATCCGGCTTGACGCGGCCGCTCTTGTTACAGGAGATCTTATGCCTATTGAAAAGAAAAAACGAATGGCCCGTATTAACAAGCGGGTGAGCGGACTCAGGCTAAAACTTGTTTCTTTTACTATAATTCTGGTTCTGGCTGTTGACATTATGACTTCAATTCCTCTTTGCATTATGATGACAAAAAGCCAGAGGCAGACCCTCATTAAAGGTTTATCGGATCGGGCTGCTGTGTTTTTGGATGGTCTGGCTGCCAATGCCCAGGTTTTCCTTTCTCAGGGGAAAATAGAAGACTTAAGTCTTCTACCGGCTCAAATGGCTTCCATTCCTGAGGCTATGTATGTAACCATAACGGGGTATAACCCCGATACGTTTGTTTATGAAGATCAAGTCTGGGCAACAAATGATCCGAATATACTGCGAAAAATTGACAGCAAGACGCTTCACCCCGGTTTCTCCCGACTTACCGACGCCGTTAGCCCGCGTTTAAATTCTCTTGTCCCCGAACTAAATTCCCAGGCGCGTGAACGGGTAGGGGGAACCCCGAAAAATGTTTTCAGTCTAAGACAAGAAGCGTCAATTCTGGCCGAGGGTTCAGAAACAGGCAATACCGATGATGAATTTCTCAGGCTTGAAGAAATTCACGACACCCTTCAGGTTCTTGAAAACAGAATGAATGAAATTCTTCCCAAAATTTCAATGGGTATCAGATCGGAACCGGAATACTCGTTGGAAAAAGTAATGGTCTCTTCAAACCGCAGGTACATTTTCTTTAAACCCATTATGTACTGGCATGACTTTGAGGATAAGTTCTTTTGGGGTGTTGTACGCCTTGAAGTTACCGTTAATTCAATTCTGAATGAAATGAAAGCCCAGCAGAGGACTCTTTTAAAGGTGAATCTTTTGGTTGCACTGGCGGCTCAAGCCATAGGCGCTATAGGAGCGATTATTCTCTCAACTTTTATCATCCGGCCTGTAAGGCAATTGGTAAAATATGTGGAAATTATTCGGGATACCGAAGATAAGACCAGGCTTAGCGGCGTTGATATTAAGATAAAGACCCATGATGAACTTGCCAGGCTGGGAGAGACCATTAACGAAATGACGCATGGCCTTGTTGACGCCGCGCTGGCGGCTTCGGATCTTTCCATAGGAAAAGAAATACAGAAAAAATTCCTGCCCCTTGAGCTTGACAATGAAGGGAATAAACTAAGTTCCGGCTTTGAGGAAAACATTTACCTGAACATCTTTGGCTATTATGAAGGGGCAAAAGGCGTATCCGGGGATTACTTTGATTACCATGATCTGGACGGGCGTTATTACGCTATAATCAAATGCGATGTGGCGGGCAAAGGGATACCGGCGGCTTTTATAATGATTCAGGTAGCCACAATGTTCCTTAACTACTGCAAGCAGTGGGAAGCAACGGATAAGGGTATGCACATAGAAGAAGTGGTTTACCAGATAAACGAATTCATAGAAAACCTTGCTTTTAAGGACAGATTTGCCGCTTTTACCCTCTGCTTGTATGATTCGCTTACCGGTAAAGCCAGGTTCTGCAATGCCGGCGATAATATAATCCACTTATACGACGCTTCCGAAAAAAGAATTAAAAATCTTTTCCTCCGCGAAACGCCCGCCGCCGGAGTGCTTCCCAACCCGATAGTAGAATCCAGGGGCGGCTATACGGTACAGACAATAAACCTGGATCACGGTGATATACTCCTTTTATTCACCGACGGTATTGAAGAATCTATAAGAAGGTTCCGGAACGAGAAATTTGAGGAAATATTATGCGCGGATGGGCCCGAAGGCACCCGCCATGAAAACCATGTCTCTGGCCAGGCTTTTGAAGAGCTGGGTTTTGACCGGGTTCAGGATATTGTCAATTCTGTTATGAATAAAGAGGCGTATACCCTTCATAAATGGCATAACGGGGAGGGTGAGGGCAAGGAACTGATATTTGATTTCAGGTCTTCCAATGGCAGCATTGAAGATGTGATAATGGCCTTGATATCCGTAGAAAAGATGTTCAGGTGTTATTATAATCCCAAAGCTACCGGTGAAAACAGGGTATTGGTAGACAAGATTGTTGACGCCTTTTTAAAAAAATACTTCCTCCAATACAGGGATTATTGTTCTTTTACCGCGGAAAGCCCTGGCAATCCGGCGTATATATATTATGATAGCATTATGGAGGATGAGCA
>Ga0268262_10006062_pt1 | contig 11740 bp, 10 predicted proteins | sample TergutNc150P3_FD_190354 | JGI IMG/M metagenome (GOLD analysis project Ga0268262, IMG submission 190354) | Nasutitermes corniger P3 segment gut microbial community from laboratory colony in Florida, USA - Nc150 P3 (SPAdes) (version 2) | ecosystem: Host-associated > Arthropoda: Insects >... | reverse complement strand
TTTCTATATTTACGCACACGCGGCGGTAACTCAGTAGGTAGAGTTTCAGCCTTCCAAGCTGATTGTCGCCGGTTCGAGCCCGGTCCGCCGCTCTTAAATCCTACTTCTTCACCCATTCCCTATCATTCCAAGCCAATAATAAGACAAATACAAGACACTTATCCTAAAACTTAGTCAGTAAAATAGAAAAACGGAGCCTCGCCGTCAAGCTCTAGAGATATTTCCTCTCAAACCTTCTCTGCCTAATCCGCCATATATCTCGCCTGAGCCGGTATAGCTTCGAGCACGTCACGAACCAGGCGTGCCCAAAGGGCGGGGTGGGATTACTCAATAGTAATCAATGTTATGGAATGCGCGGGGAATGTTATCGCTGAGCCTTCTTTTATCTCTTGACTGCTCGCTTTTGGCGGCTCAACTTTAATCACTTTGCCTGCTGCCTGCCCTTTTGGAGCAGCCAAAACCTCTACCTTTGCTTTTCCGGCAAAACCCGGAATTTTAATTGTGCCATTGAAAGCGGTGTAAGGGTTTTTGTTTATTGCAAGTAAGGTTTTCTTTTTGCCGTTCACAGATAAATAAGTGGTTAAGTCGGTGCTTCCGCTGTTGCTCTCAACAAGTTTGCCCCTAATGCCATCAGAAGCCAACTGGAAAGCGTAATAGCTTGGGCGCGGTTTGTTGCCGCCGATTAACTCTTCGTAAGAACGGGAAAGATAGCCATAATCGCCGCCTTCTGGGGTTATATCGTTGTGAATATCCCAATACTGCGCGGAACCTGCTCCAACTTTGGCAAGCATACCTAGGTAATCTGCAACAAACAAGCCGTTTATCAAAGATATGGACTGAGGTCCCGGATTGAAATCAACTGAATTCCATTCGGTTAGCCAAATTTCAACATCTTTTTTAGGAGATAGCTTTTTAATGCTTGCTCTAACGCGGGCAAAAATTTTCTCCAAATCTTGAGGAGAGGCGAGCAAGCCAAAATCATTTTCTTCGCCAAAATGCTGCGGATAATGATGAATTATCAAAGCATCGGCAACATCGGCGGTGTATTTGAGAACATTCTCGTTCCATTCGCCGTCTAGCACACCCAAAACTCCAACTTTTATTTTCGGGTCAACCTTTTTCATGGCAAGAATAAAGTCGCGAGCACGTTTGCCATAAGTGTGCCCCTTGTCTGCACCATATTTTGAATATTGAGGGTGCCAGTCGCCGTAAATCTCGTTTCCTATTTCCCAATAGATAACATTTGCTTTTTTGTCAATATTGGTGTGCTTAACCCATTCTGCGGCTTCTTCTGCTGTTCCTGTGCCAAAATTAGCTGTGAACATAGGTGTTGTGCCTGTTTCTTTGCACCACGCAAGGAATTCATCTGTGTCCACCATCCAGTCTTTGGCTTCCAGAATCTTTTTCCAGTGGTCATCGTCTGCGCGGAGTCCACCCGGATAACGAACCACACCGTGATTGATTCTCTTCACATAATTTTTTGTTTCGGGTTTTAGCAAATCGCCATCCCAAAGAGCTGCGTTAATTCCAAAAATCGCGCTAGATACATTTGGATTTATAACCTTGTTCAAATCTCCAGTTATCGTTAAGCTGGCACTCTCCGGAACCTTGGGGCGTGGTACTTCGCGCAAATTCGTGAGTTTCACGTTGTCTATTTGGAAAGAACCTTCGGAGCCTTCTCCGCTGGGTTTAAAGTCCAAAAACTTTACGCCGTCTAAATCAAAAACTCCGTTTTGAACTGCTTCGGGTGGCTGGTAATACGGGAATTTGGTGAATGACCGGAAGGGAACAAGTACTGTGCTTCTGCCTCTTGGCGCACCGGTGCTGCTCACAAAAATTTCCCTGCCCTTATCCCCTACTTGAACGGTTATGCCCTGCCAAGCCTTATCCGTATAAATATCAAACATAATGCCCCAGTGCTTTGTCCAGTCGGTAAGTTCTTTTTTTGCCTTCTGCTTTTCAAAATCATAAACAAGGTCAACCCAATCGCCTAACATGTAATGAGAAACATTCAACGATTTGCCATCTAAATTGCCTTTGTCTATTGAAGAAGAAATTTTGGACTTTGGACCTGTGGATGGTTCAAATATGGGATTGTTTTCAAAATCGTGCAAAACCAAATCTGGCGCAGTGCTTTTGAAGGTATCCCACTTTAAATCTGGATCCACCCAGTCTATGTTTTCGGTAAAGGTGATTTGATCCACATATATAGTTACAGGGTCATCTTGGCGGCCATCGCGTTTGTTATCTGCTTTGCCAACTGAAAAACGAACTTCCTGAATTTTGTTCCACTGCATTTTTTTGGTGACTTCCGCTTGCTTGTTGGCATCCCAAGCTTTGCCTGCATCCTGGAACTTCTTCAATGGAATTTTCACCAGCTTCCAGTCTTTGGTGAGCGTTTGCCCCTCAATCCAGTCTTGCATATTTGTTTTTGTTTGGCTCTTTATGCCATCGCCTTGATTGTCCAGCACGCCAAAAGCAACCTTTTCGCCACCCTGCTTGCCCTTTGCCCAGAAATATACACCGCCTTTATCCCTAACCTTGGAAACGTCAATGTATTTACCCTCGCCTAGCGACAGAGTAACACCGGAATATTCATTGTCGTCCATATAAGCGGCCAAAACATTTCTGCCAGGCGTTTTGGAAGGCTGTTCCTTGAATGCGGTCAATCCGCCATACACATAGCCAAATCCCTGCATATTTCCAGCATAGAACACTCCATTTGGTTGCAAAGCTCTAGCCTTGCCATCTAGCTTGGCTGGGTCTTTTGGTCCATCTATTGTTTCTGTTTTCTCGTCCCAGTAAACAATTTTCGCTTTTGGTTTTGCAACAGGAACTGTGCCTTTCACAATTTCAACATTGCTAACCCACACCAAAAAGCCTTGGGGGTTGGTTCCCTTGTCTATCGAAATGCGAAATTCGGCAACCTTGTCCCAGTTTATGCGGTCTGGAAGTTCTGTTTTTTTGGTATCGTCCCAATACATGCCTCTATCGGGAAAATCTGCCAAAGGAATTTTCACGTGCTGCCAGTCTTTGCTTATTTGCACGTATTTGTTCAGAGACAGTTTGGACTGCGTTTTTTTGCCCTTTCCATCTGAATCCAAAAATCCAAACCAAGTCTGTTCACCGCCAACTGTGCCTTTAATATCAAACTCAACCGCGCCATCTAGCAAAATCTTGCTAAAATCAAAAAATTCATTGTAAAGACATATAGAAGAGCCTGAATAATCATTTGCATCTAAGTTGATTTTCAGAGAGGCACCCGATTTATAGCCTTGGGTTTTGTCTATTTCCACCTTGGAGCCTTTTCCTCCATAAGAATAATCAAAACCACCTGTTCTATATTGCCCATCAAAGAACTTATAGACAACTATGCGATTTGGGCGCTGCGCGAATACTACTGTAGCAAGAGCTAAGAATAGAAAAAGAGCTATTCTACGAATCATAAAACCTCTCCAATTTGAATTATACTTGGAGTTAATATAGTAAATTTGCAAAAGCCTCTAACTCAAGCTCCCAAGATTAGCAAAGAGCAACGTTTTTTCTATATTTAAATAGGATGCAGATATTCAATTCCTTAAAACAAAAGATTCCTTTATACGTGTGGGTGCCTTTATTGACGTTCATCGTGTTTGCGCCTGCGACTATTTTAGGTTATAAATATTTGCTTACGGTGTTACTGATAGGCTCTTTTGCTTCTATTTTAATTCTTTTTGTTGATTCAAAAAGCAAGCAAAAAGTTACCCAGCAAAAATTAAAAGAATCAAACCAATCACTTAGCATGTTAACAAGCATACTTGGCAGCTCAGATGCGTATATATACGTTACGGTTCCAGATACCGGAGAAATTCTCTTTATGAATGAACGCATGAAAGAGCGTTATTCAATTAAGGGCAACTGCGTGGGGCAACTCTGTTATAAAGTTTTGCAAAATGAAACGAACCAGATATGTGAATTTTGCCCCTGCCGCAAACTAGACCAAAATCCCAAGGACGTTATTATATGGGAAGAACACAACAAATTAACAAAACGCATATATCGCAATATAGACAGATACATTGAATGGCATAACGGCAAAACTGTTCATATTCAAAATTCCATGGATATTACAGATTTGGTATCTTCAAAAGAAGTCGTTGAACAGAACAATCGCAACAAAAATTTATTCTTATCTCGCATGAGCTACGAAATTCGTTCTCCCATGAACGTTATTCTCGGAACAAGCGAAACACAGCAACACGATCAAACACTTGATTTTAAAATAAGAGATGCGTTTGCAATGATAAATAATTCTGCGCATTTATTGTTTAACATTATAAACTCCACGCTTGATTTGTTCAAGATGGAATCTGGCGAAATGGAACTGATGGTTGCCAAATACAAGGTTTCCGATTTACTCAGCGATAGCTTGCAACTGAACCTAAAGCAACTTGAAAATAAATCCATTGAACTTGAACTGGATATTGATGAAAATATACCCCTTAAATTGATTGGCGATGAGATTCATATTAAACAAATTTTGAATAATTTGCTTTTCAATACGTTTAAGAATATAGAAAAAGGCCTCGTGAAATTGTCAATTTTTGCTGAGAGAGTAGAAGATATAGATGTAACTCTTGTTTTTTCCATAAGCATAGCGCAAGACACTCCAGCTGCCGAACAGACAAGCAATTTTGTTGAAGATGCAGACCTTGCCATGAGCATTATAAAAAACTTGATAAATATGATGCACGGCGAAATCACAGTGAAAAACGAGCCAGGTAAAATTTCAGTTTGCACCGTGCGTTTACCGCAAAAAATAATTAGTTCCGATGTTTTAGGTCAAGAATTGGCTGATAATTTAATGGTTTTAACGGGCAAAGTATTTACAAAAGAATATATGCCCTACGGCAGTGTTCTCATTGTGGATGATGTGGAATCTAATTTATATGTTGCAAAAGAACTTATGTCGCCATACAGCTTATCAATAGATACCGTATCTAGCGGTTTTGATGCAATAGAAAGAATAAAAAGCGGTCGTGTTTATGATATTGTGTTTATGGATCACATGATGCCTAAAATGGATGGCATTGAAACGGTGAAGATAATACGCAAAGAACTGAAATATACTCATCCCATTGTTGCTTTAACGGCTAATATTATGACAGGGCAAGCAAAAATATTCTTTGATAATGGTTTTGATGATTTTATTTCCAAACCTATAAACGCCCGCCAGTTAGATTCCATTCTCAACAAATTGATTCGCAACAAGCAAACTCCAAAAGTGATTGCAGATGCTCGCAAGCAAAAAAAAGATGCTATGAAAATGTACAAAAAAAGCGATGAATATCTTGCGGTATTTGCCAAAGATGCTAAAAAAGCCTTGTCTGAGCTTGATCAATTTTTTAAAAACATATCCGATGCTTCAAACGATGAATTTCAGATGTTTGCCGTAAATGCCCACTCTCTAAAAAGTCTTCTCGCCGATATTGGCGAAAACACCCTTTCGCAAATGGCGTATATTTTAGAAGAAGCTGGCAAACAACGGGATAAAAATATCATTGCCAAAAAAACACCGCAATTTGTTCCAGAAGTTGATGCCATTGTTTCAAAAATTGAAACAAAACTTGCTATTCCTCGTCTTCCCAATTGCTAAACCCGTTGCCGTTCAGCGCAACGCGGCGAATGCCTTCCAAGGTTAAGTAAGGATCGTAGCTTTTGATTATGTTTGTGTGTTTTAGCAGCATTTGACCCCAGCCACCTGTAGCTATCACAGGAACATTTTCCATTCCAACTTCTTTCATTATGTTCTTTACCAAAAAATCCAATTGTCCCAAAAATCCGTGAAGAATGCCAGAACGCATGGCATCGCCCGTATTTTTTGCCACGAATTTATTTGTCCATTTTATGGAAACAGGCAAAAGCATTGCCGCTTTTTCTGTTAAAGCATCCATAGATGAACTGATGCCAGGCACAATTAAACCACCTGCAAAACCGCCGTTGTGCAAAACATCAAATGTTGTGGCTGTTCCCATATCAACAACAATTCCATTTTGAATTCCCTGCGAACGCAACGCAATCATATTGCTCAAACGGTCTGGCCCAACACTCCCTGGGCGAGGGTAAGCTATTGGCAAATTGAGGCAGTTTTTAGAACTTACAATTTGCACTTGTTTGTTGAAATAAGCAACAAGTGCCTTAATCCAAGGGCGTTCAAGCTGCGGAACAACATTGCTCAAACCTATATGTGTAAAATCTTTTGTTTTGCAACCGAAGTGTTTTATCAAATCGCTTATTCTAAAAAAAATCTCATCGCTGGTTGTTTTTTCGGTTGTTGTTAAACGATAACTCGCTTCAATTTTTGCATCTCGGTAAATGCCTATTGCCGTTTGGCTGTTGCCTATGTCTATTGCCAAAACAAGAGTACGTTTCATTTTATTCTCATAGATATGTCCAGCGCTTTCACACTGTGAGTCAAGGCACCAACGGAAATAAAGTCCAATCCAATATCTGAGAGTTCCATTACTCTCTCCAGTGTCATATTTCCGCTGGCTTCCAGTTCCACTGGGTCGCCGCTCTCTTTTACAACTTTAACCGCTTCGTGCATTAAATCGTTGCTCATATTGTCTAGCATAATGCGATTAACCCCAAGACCCAAAAGCAATCTCAATTGTTCTAAATTTTCCACCTCAATTTCAACTTTTAAGTTTTGAGCATTTTGCTTTTTCACAGCGTTCCACGCCTCCAAAACTCCGCCTGCAGCAGCGATGTGATTGTCTTTCACCAAAACCATATCCCACAAACCCATGCGATGATTTGAGCCTCCACCAGCAAGCACTGCGTATTTTTGCAAGGTTCTGAAACCAGGTATTGTTTTGCGAGTATCTAAAACTTTGGTTTTGCCGCCTTTGAGAACTGTTGCGAATTTATTTGTGATTGTAGCCACACCAGACAACTGCTGCAAAAAATTGAGCATAACTCGTTCGCCGCACAAAAGTGTTTTTGTTTCACCTGTTATGCTTGCAATTTGAGCGCCAACTTTAACCGAATCGCCGTCTTGAATGTATGTTTCAACTTTAACCTTGCCTCCAAGTTCGGCAAAAACAAGTTCAATTACAGGAAGCCCCGCCACAACTCCATCTTCTTTTGCAATAAGTACTGCCGTCTGAACTTGCTCCGCTGGCAAAGTCCATAAACTTGTATAATCGCCTGTGCGAACATCTTCGTTTAGCGCAAGGCGAATTAGGGTTTTAGCATCTTGTGCTGGAAAGATTAACATTATCAGCCATCTATCTCAAAAGTTTTAATCTCTCTTCTGGAGAAACAAGGGCAATAATGCGTACGCCAAAATTTTCATCCACAACAACAACTTCGCCACGCGCAACAACTTTTCCGTTGATTAAAATATCAACCGGTTCGCCAGCAAGCCTGTCCATTTCAACAATAGCTCCGGGACCAAGCTCTAAAATTCGCTTTAAGCTCATTTGAGTTCTGCCAAGTTCTATAACTATTGGCAGTTCAATATCCATTAGCAAATCAAGAGCTTTGTTGCCTGTGGAACCAAAGGGACCACCTGAATGCTGTGGCGCAAGAAGAGGAGGTGCCGTAACCGGAGCGCCACCGCCGCCACTAGGAGCAATTCCACCAGCGGCAGGCGCAGAAGGTGTTGGAGATGAAGAAAGCCCAAGGCTTGCAAGGCTTGTATCTGCACTGGCATAAGACATTTTGGAAGAAATTTTTGACTTTATTCCTGAGAACAAACCATCTTCCAAAACTATTAATATTTTTTTATCTGGAAATTCTTCTATCTTAACTAAAACAGTTGCAACTGCGCCACCTTTAAATTCATTTTTTCCACTAAATTCGCTAACTGAAGCCTGTCCAAAATCCAGTGACAAATGAAGCTGGGAATCCATCACCGTTATGCAGGAACCGGTTATTTGATTTATTATTTCGCAAATTGCATCTTTGTGTTCTTCGGTATAATCGGAGTGGCCGGAACCCATAAGCATAAGGTCGGAAAGAGTTGCCACCTCTGACTTGCTTATGGCAAAAAACATTTTCCCCACTACGTTTTTTTTAACATCAACGCCTATGTAAAGGCTTTGGCTTGTCAATTCATCTGGTATAACGGAATTTTCGCCAGCAACAAGCCATTGAAGCTGGAAATCAACAGCACGAGAAAGCACGGTTGTAACAACGCTGGATGCCTGCTCGCAAAGTACTTTGAAAAATGGTCTTGCTACTTCTGCCGTATTCTCAACAGCCGCTGGAGCAGCCACTGGAGCTGGAGCCGCAGCCGCAGCATCGCCACCACCACCACCGAGCAAGCTCTTGGTGAGCAAATCTATTTCGTCTTGGCTTAATATGCCATCACCTGCCATAATTACCTCGGTTAGTCGTCATCTCCCACCTCTCTGTCTATAATGCCTGTTATTTGAAAAGATTTTGACCTACCTATAACACCAGGCTTCCCCAGGAATTTTGGACGGTCTTCTATGTACATAGTTAAATCTGATTGCGCAAGTTTGTCTAAAACCATAACATCGCCAACGCTGAGTTGCAAAAAATCCCTGACGGAGAGTTGAGTAGCTCCAATTTCTGCGCGAAGCATGGCATTGGTGGTGGAAAGCTCGCGTTCCACCATTCTGCGAGTTTCCTGGGTGGTTGTTTTTTGCGCAGATATCCAAGATTCGCCGCTTAATTTGTCTATTATGGATTCTAAAAGAACAAAAGGAAAGCAAAGGCTCATTAAGCCTGAACCCGTACGGGTACGAACCTCAAGCGTCACCAAAACAACGGTATCGCCTGGAGGGGCAATTTGCACGAATTGCGGATTTATTTCGTAGTTTTCGATTTTTGGCGAAAAAATTCCAATGTTTTCCCAAACAACTTTCAAATCTGCAAGAGAGCGTTCTATTATCTTGTATATAACGGTTTTCTCAATATCTGTCATTTCTCGGTTGGTGGAATCTATTGAACGCCCTTGCCCGCCAAACAATCGGTCTAGCATAATAAATATAAGCGAAGGGCTAACATCAAAAATCGCGCTTGATTCCAGCGGTTCCATTTGAAACACATAAATACAGCTTGGTGTGGATATGCTTTTTATCACTTCGCCATAAGTGAGTTGTTCCACATTTTGCAGGCTAATATCCACAACGGTTCTGAGCAGGCTTGTTAGCGTGGTTGTTAGCAACCTAGCATAACCCTCGTGCAAATTTCTCAGGGTACTTATTTGGTCTTTTGAAATACGATCTGGGCGGGTAAAATCGTAGAGATTTATTTTTTTGTTCGATGTTGTTACAGGAGCAAAGGGCTTATAGGCTTGGGCAGGAGCTGCTGCAGGGGCAGGGGCTGCCGAAAGCCCCGACATCATTGCATCAATTTCTGCTTGTGATAGAATTTCGCCCACTTTATTTTACCCTTCACTGCATAACAAAAGAGTCAAAATAACTGCGGCGAACCTTTCCCAAAGGTTTGCCCCCTACGTCTTCTGGCAAAATATTATTTACCTCGGCAACAATTTGCTCTCTTATAGCTTTTTTGCCATCGTTTGACATAAGGTCAGAAAGCGGTCTGGAACTCATTATGTCTATAACTATGTCTTTCATTCGCGCTTTGCGGGCTTCTAGTTCAGTGCCCAGTTGAACATCTGAGGCATCGTATTCCAACTGTATTCCGCATTTGAGATAGCGACCTTCTTCGCCGCTTATGTTTACGGTTATTTCTATGGGAGCGGCCAGAGTAGCACCCATAGCGGTTTGCTTCTCAATGGAATCTTGCCGCGCTTTGGCAGCTGCTTCTGCTGATATTGCCGCTGCATCGGGTTGCTTTAGCTTGCCCACGAAAAATACAGCTATTCCAACTTCTATGCCCACAAATAAAAGCAAAATAACCCCAACAATAGCCCATTTAACTATGCTAGACTTACCCTCGGAACTCGGCGCCGCTGGTGCTTCTTCTGTTTTTTTATCATCTTCCATTACTGCCATTTAATCCTCACACGATAGGAGTAATATATAAAATATAAAAATGAGATTAACGTGTAGGAATATTTGCGGATTTCATCTCCGTTTTTATTTGGGATATGCTGTAAGTTCCAAAATGAACCATAGAGGCTATAAGAGCCGCATCTGCGTGGGTTTTTGCGAATAATTCAACTATATGGCTTGGCTCTCCGGCACCGCCGCTTGCTATAACGGGAATCGACACGGCTTGGGCTATTTTTTCTGTGATTGCAAGCTCATAGCCATTTTTAACGCCATCGGTGTCTATGCTGTTCAGGCAAATTTCTCCAATGCCCAAGTTTTCCGCTTTTTTTGCCCACTCAACCGCATCCAAGCCCATATATTCCCTGCCACCGCGAATAACAACCTCGTAGCCGCTCGGAATTTTCTCCGAAACCCCCACGAATTTCGCATCCATTCCAAGTACCATACATTGGTTGCCAAAAGCCTTGGCTCCCTCCGCTATTATTTCGGGGTTTAGCACGGCAAGGCTGTTAATGCTAACCTTTTCCGCTCCTGCGAGCAAAATTTGATGCATATCTTCTAAATTGCGCACGCCGCCACCAACGGAAAAGGGAATAAAAACATTTTTTGCAATATCCTTCACCATTTCAATATCGCATTGCCTGTGTTCCGCGCTTGCGGTTATATCGTAAAAAACAAGTTCATCAACGCCATCTTTGCTATATTTGGCACCCATTTCAACAGGGTCTCCAATATCTATGTTGCCTTTGAATTTAACGCCTTTGGTGACCTTGCGATCGCGAACATCAAGGCAAATAATCAGTCTTTTAGTGAGCATTTCCTATGAATGTAGAAATTTCTCTGCTAAACTCATTCCGAGCTACTATCAGAGGCTTTGTCTCTTTTTTGAAATTTTCTATTCTTGGCTACGGGTCATTTGAATCTTACAATTTCCTTGTCGTTTTCATTCCATTTGAAACTTTCTAGTCCAATATCTTCGTCTATTGCTTCCCAATGAAGCTCATCGTGAAATTGTTCCCAGTTATTCCTCTGTTGTTTATTCGCTTGCTTTAATCTTGGAAAACGCCAAAGCCCTGCACTCATAACCTCGCCCTTGTCGTTTTCTAAAAAAATATACTCTTTTGAGAACCAAATTTTAGTAACTTTCATAAGAATTAACCCTTTTTAAAGTTCTCCGCATTTTTCCAATGAGCGATAATTATATCCTTATTCTCTTCCACTAAACTTTTTGCCAAGCTTATCTCTTGGTCTTTGAAACCTTTATTCTCTAATAACTTTATACTTGGCTCTAACACAAACTTAGCCTTAGCTTTACCTTTGCGAATATGGATATGGATAGGTTTGTGTTCTTCTGTGAAAACATAAAATCTTAGCCCGAAAATAGAAAATAACGTTGGCATAATGATAAATATAGAAATATTTTCCCGATTGTAAATATACACGCACGATATTCGAATTTACTTTGTCTGAACCAGACGCCTGTTCGCTACTTACTCGCTGGCGAACAGCCAAAGGCTGGTCATTTGCAGAATTTTTAGAATGAAATTACTTTTTCACCCCAATAAATTTCAATAAAGCATTTTCTATTTGGTCAATGTATTTATCTTCAATATGCCCAATATATTCGCCTAATCCAGACACAAACCCCACTATACCTAAATTATTTTCTTCTGATGGTTCAATTTTTACCCTGAAATCTGAATTAACTTCTATCGTGGTCATAGGAATAACGGTTAACGAATCAAAATCATCAAAAGCAACAGATT
>Ga0268262_10006061_pt1 | contig 11742 bp, 11 predicted proteins | sample TergutNc150P3_FD_190354 | JGI IMG/M metagenome (GOLD analysis project Ga0268262, IMG submission 190354) | Nasutitermes corniger P3 segment gut microbial community from laboratory colony in Florida, USA - Nc150 P3 (SPAdes) (version 2) | ecosystem: Host-associated > Arthropoda: Insects >... | reverse complement strand
GGGCTCCGTCCTGGGGAAGTTTCAATCCACGCCCCCCTGCGGGGGGCGACGGCCGCAGTTACCCGATGGGCTCCGTCCTGGGGAAGTTTCAATCCACGCCCCCCTGCGGGGGGCGACCTTGACCCGGCCAAGCCCTTCAAAATGCAACTTGTTTCAATCCACGCCCCCCTGCGGGGGGCGACTTTTACCGGCCTCGAAGGGGCAGCGGTTGCAAATGTTTCAATCCACGCCCCCCTGCGGGGGGCGACCCGGCGCGTGGCCGTCTTTGTTTCCCCGGAACTGGTTTCAATCCACGCCCCCCTGCGGGGGGCGACGCCGCCCCTGCCGGCGGCCATCAGCGCCGCAAAGTTTCAATCCACGCCCCCCTGCGGGGGGCGACTGGCTTTCATGGTCGTCACTTCATCTAAAAGCTGTTTCAATCCACGCCCCCCTGCGGGGGGCGACGGCGGCCGCAACAATGACCACAACCGCAACCGTTGTTTCAATCCACGCCCCCCTGCGGGGGGCGACCGGCGCAACCCCGCGCCCCGTGGGCGGCCGCATGTTTCAATCCACGCCCCCCTGCGGGGGGCGACCCGGCCGGTATAATGCGGCCATTGGCTGAATTGGCGTTTCAATCCACGCCCCCCTGCGGGGGGCGACGAAAGCGGCCAGGGAAGCCAACCGCCGCCTCCGGGTTTCAATCCACGCCCCCCTGCGGGGGGCGACCCGGTCTGCCCGTCGCTGGCCCTATGCCACGAAACGTTTCAATCCACGCCCCCCTGCGGGGGGCGACGATCTCTATGCCGGTTAAGGGTGCCCCGATAACTGTTTCAATCCACGCCCCCCTGCGGGGGGCGACGAAGTCCAGCCGAGAGGGAGTTTCGGTCATCCTAGTTTCAATCCACGCCCCCCTGCGGGGGGCGACCAGGAAGACCAGCCCGCCCGCGACGGCGATCAACAGTTTCAATCCACGCCCCCCTGCGGGGGGCGACGTATTGCACCTTTTTCATGGGCGCGTGCGGGAGTTTCAATCCACGCCCCCCTGCGGGGGGCGACCATAGCGTCCATCAGGGCCTTGGTCATGATCAACTGTTTCAATCCACGCCCCCCTGCGGGGGGCGACTGCTGTTCAGGCCGGCCTTTTTGACCAGTTCCTTGTTTCAATCCACGCCCCCCTGCGGGGGGCGACCTGGCTACTGGACAACCCCAGGCCGGTCAGGCAGTTTCAATCCACGCCCCCCTGCGGGGGGCGACGTCGAAGCGGTCAAGCGTCGGGTTGTAATTACTCTGTTTCAATCCACGCCCCCCTGCGGGGGGCGACGGAAAGATGTGGATTTAAAGATTGGGAATATAAGTTTCAATCCACGCCCCCCTGCGGGGGGCGACATTCGGTCACGCATAACGTCGCCGGTCGGTTCGGGGTTTCAATCCACGCCCCCCTGCGGGGGGCGACATTTAATGGGTCACCCGGTTTTGTTCTCCGGCATGTTTCAATCCACGCCCCCCTGCGGGGGGCGACGCTCACACTCAGCGCGGACCCGTCTTCAAACGTGTTTCAATCCACGCCCCCCTGCGGGGGGCGACCATGGCCGGGCGCTAAGCCCGGCCTGTTTCCCAGTTTCAATCCACGCCCCCCTGCGGGGGGCGACGCGGCTCGGGTGGCCGGTGCTGTGGGCCAGTTCGTGTTTCAATCCACGCCCCCCTGCGGGGGGCGACGCACCGGGCCGCCGACGGCCAGACCGGCTATTTGTTTCAATCCACGCCCCCCTGCGGGGGGCGACATGATAATCTATTTTTGACAGTGGGAGAGAATCCCAGTTTCAATCCACGCCCCCCTGCGGGGGGCGACGCCCCGGTCTTGGCCCGGCCGCGCCTTCTCGATGTTTCAATCCACGCCCCCCTGCGGGGGGCGACAGCCGGCCAGGGCCGAGAACAAAGCCCGGCGGAAGTTTCAATCCACGCCCCCCTGCGGGGGGCGACGTGGGGCTGCCATCCACCGGAGCGGGGCCGGAGTTTCAATCCACGCCCCCCTGCGGGGGGCGACGGCCGCTACGGCCTGGGCGTTGCCGAGTTTTTCAGTTTCAATCCACGCCCCCCTGCGGGGGGCGACTTTGGAGTTCGAGGCTAGTAATGACCCCATCAAGTTTCAATCCACGCCCCCCTGCGGGGGGCGACCAGGCGCGAAAAACCACTCTAAATTATTTTCATAGTTTCAATCCACGCCCCCCTGCGGGGGGCGACCCAGGTCATAGAAAAATCACCCCCCTTCCTTTAAGTTTCAATCCACGCCCCCCTGCGGGGGGCGACCGTCAACAGCCCGATCAAGGGCCATTTTGCCGCCATGTTTCAATCCACGCCCCCCTGCGGGGGGCGACCCTTTTGGCCGGCGGGGTCTGGCTGGTGAACTGCCGTTTCAATCCACGCCCCCCTGCGGGGGGCGACATGGACGTTCTGGCCAAGCATGGCATTTCCGAGGTTTCAATCCACGCCCCCCTGCGGGGGGCGACCGCCCGAAGCCTGAAATATTTATATTCATGCCGGAGTTTCAATCCACGCCCCCCTGCGGGGGGCGACGGTGGCTGGTTCGGAACCTTCGAGGAATATCAGGTTTCAATCCACGCCCCCCTGCGGGGGGCGACATGAGCGCATACAACGCGACGGTCACGCGCAACCGGGTTTCAATCCACGCCCCCCTGCGGGGGGCGACGCCGCTCATTCGCGCCGTTTCAATGGCCCGCGTCGAGTTTCAATCCACGCCCCCCTGCGGGGGGCGACGGCCCCAGGGTAAGCACCTGCGTAAGCTGAAGCTGTTTCAATCCACGCCCCCCTGCGGGGGGCGACCCTCGGCCTTCACGTCCACCCTTTGACCGTCAAGGGTTTCAATCCACGCCCCCCTGCGGGGGGCGACCGCTGTCGCCGGTCAAGGCCGGGTCGGCCTGGATGTTTCAATCCACGCCCCCCTGCGGGGGGCGACCGCGGCACCCGCCGTTCGCATATCATACCGGCATGTTTCAATCCACGCCCCCCTGCGGGGGGCGACCCGCCGCTGCTACAATATATCGGTCTGGGAAAATGTTTCAATCCACGCCCCCCTGCGGGGGGCGACGAGGAAAAAATAAAAGAAGCCCAGGAGATGGTGTTTCAATCCACGCCCCCCTGCGGGGGGCGACAAAGGCGCCCCCCGATCTCATCAAAGACCGGGAGTTTCAATCCACGCCCCCCTGCGGGGGGCGACGCGCGGCGTCCGCTTTGGCCCCCTGGGCGGCTGTGGCGGTTTCAATCCACGCCCCCCTGCGGGGGGCGACCAGATTATCATATCCACGGCAGGACGTCAAGCTGTTTCAATCCACGCCCCCCTGCGGGGGGCGACGGCTGGAAAGCCGTGCGCCAGCCCTTGAGCCAGAGTTTCAATCCACGCCCCCCTGCGGGGGGCGACTCCATCATCTGGTTGCTATGAACTGTAAAGTAATCAGCGGTCCTCTGCGAACATCGACAGTCGCAAGCTTCAGATTATTACTTCTGATTTTGGCTAAAAATAAAAACATCATATTTACAACAAATTGTCAAGATACGCCTTTTAGGTAAATTTATGGCCGCTGGGGGTTCTCGCTTCCAATCCAAGTGGGGCCGCCAGGCAACCAGGTTAAAACATTAACACGGCGGCCTCCGGGTCAACGGCTGGTTTAGACCCCATATGCTCCACCCGCCGCTGCCAATTAGCCCCTAAGAAATAAAACCTCAGGCTATCTTTGGTCTTATCCATTTCTTTTTCCAGTTTCGCCCGCAAAGCGGTCCATTGCGCCGGGTCCACCAGGCATTCAAATACTGAAAATTGCACCCGCTGACCGAAATCCTGGCAATACTTGGCTATCCGCCGCAGACGCTTACGTCCTTCAGCATCTTGGGTATTTACGTCATAACTGATCAGAACCATCATAAGTTTCACCTGACCACAAAAGGCGGATAAGCGTCCAGATCTCCCCGCAGATGGCGGGCCAGCAATTGGGCTTGAACCTGCCAAAGCAGGCCCACCGGCATTTTCTCCTTTAAAAATGGATGTTCTATCTCTTCCCGCTTCCTCTCCTGCCAAGCCGTAATCACTTCTTTGCGTCCCCGCTCTGATAAAGTTACTGCCCCGGTCTCCGAATGAATAAAATCCCGGGCTTTCAACTGTCCACGATTAATCAAAGTCAAGGCCAGGCGATCGGCCAGGTAGGGACGGAATTCCTCCATCATGTCCAGCGCCAGGCTGGGCCGACCCGGACGGTCACGGTGCAGAAAACCCACCGCCGGGTCCAGCCCGGCTCCTTCCAAGGCCCCCCGCACCTCATGCGTCAACAGGGTATAATAAAAGGATAAAAGACAATTCACCGCATCCAGGGGCGGACGGCGGTTGCGGCCGGCAAAGGAGAATTCTGGATCTTTATTGGTGATTAGCAGGTTAAACACTTTGAAATAAATACCAGCCGCCTCTCCTTCCCGTCCCCGAACCTGGTCCAATGGCCCTTCCCGTTCCAAGTGTCTGAGGCAATGGGTCAGGCTGTCAGCAGCCGTTTCCAATTCCGGGTCCGGCCTCTCCCGGGCGGCTCGCCGCAGCATCGTGCGGCAATTATAAATCTTCCCGATCACCAAGGCGCGCGCCAAGCCCGCGGCGGCCGCTTCGTCATCGGCCAGTCTATATTGACGACGCCTTAGAAGCACATTGCCGGAAACCGGGCCATGCATTGAAGCCAAAAATCGTCCTTGCTCGGTCAGCCAGGAGACGCAGACGCCGTTTTCCGCGCAATGCCCCAGAAGAAACGGACTCATGGAGACTTGCCCGAAAACCACCAGCCCGCCTAAGGTGTGAATGGGAATCCTGGCCGCCAACTGGTCGCCCTGGTTTATTCTGAGGCATTCACCTTCTTTGGAAAGATAACTGCCCTGCGTGGTGACATAGAGCGTATTCAGCAGATGTTTCATGGGGCCAGCCTAAGACCTTCCAAATAGCCTTCCGCCGATTGTCCCAGCTTGTCGGGCAGACATTCCGCCGCCAGGGAACACGAGCGGCAGGGGCGACCGGCCGCCTGAATCGGCGGCGGAGTCCGGCCGGAGGCGAAAAGGTCATGCACCGCTCCGGCCGTGGTTTTGGTTTTGCTTTTCAAGGCCCCGTCAAAAATCACCGGCACCCGGCGGCGGCTTTGGCCATAGAACAAGGCCCCGGCCGGAACTTCCAGACCCAGCATTTCTTCCAGGCACAGAGCCTGGGCGCAAAGCTGGACTGCGTCAGCCTCTCTTTTCTGAAGCCTCCCTCGCTTGTATTCCACCGGGAACGGCCGCCAAGCGCCGCCGTCCCGGTGGAATTCCACCACATCGGCCTGCCCGCTCAGGCCCAGGGACAGGGAACGCAGCTTGAGCCCGGTGACGGTTTTGATTTCGCCCCGCGTCTCAGTCAAACCTTGATGGGCACGGTCATGGAGAACCCGGCCTTCCGCGGTCAGCCTGTTTTCCGCCCAAAGCCCTTCCAGATGAATCAAGGCGCACTGCCTGGGGCAGACCAGGTAATGCTGAAGGGCGGAGATGGGTATGAGGTCGGCTTCGAGGTACATTCAAACTGCCAATCAGCAGAAGCCGGACAGAGAGACCATTGCTCTCCTCGAAGGTGCAAAACTTAAAGTCGGCTAACAGTTATGCTCTGCAATCTCAAACATCATCAAGATATTTCCGAATGACCGCCACCCCGGTGGGCAGATTGTCTGTATCCAGTATAATGGCATAATCTGAGAATTTACGCGGCACGGGAATGCCGTCCCGGCGCGAAACTTTGACGCGGTCGAAGAGCTTGTGGGCCGGCGCGTTGCCGAGAGGGGTGTCATGTTTGAACGCAATCAAGGCGCGAAGCGCCATTTTTCCGCGTGCGGCGCTCCGGTCATCATCGAACATATGAATGACCGACTCCCAAAACACTTCAAGATCGGCCTCTGAAAAACCGGTGATGGTGCGGGCCAGGTTGGCGGATATATAGCCGTCTTGGCGGTACAGTCCATACGGGACGATGGCCTTGCGCCCCATCTCCGTGGAAGCCGTTGCGCCTTTCTCCTCAGTCGTTATGGCGATGCGGGTGATCGTTACTTCTCGCGGAACAATTGGTTCTATGCTGCGGCCAAAGGCCAACTGCACCGGACCGCGGACCTGCCCCGCCACGTTTGAGAGCGTTTTATCTGTGGCCGCAGTCACCATCACCGCCCCAAACGTCCGTATGTCGAAAAACATTTCGCACATAGCCGCACGAAAGCCCTGGCTTTTTTTGCCTTTGTCCTTGATGTCCTTAACCGCTTCCAGCCCGCGCTTGTCCTGGTTATTTAAAATCGCGTCTTGGCGGACGTAAATGTCAAACCCAGGCCGGCTGCCGTATCGCGTCTCCACGCAATTGCGGATTTTGCGCTTTATGCACACATCGGTCACAATGCCGTGCCCGGTTTCCGGGTCCAGGCGCGGCAGATTCCCTGCGTCCGGGTCGCCGTTAGGATTGCCGTTTTCCACGTCATACAGCATTACAAATTCGTAACGGTTGCCGATGGCGTTTTCATAGTTATTGTTCATCAGCCGAGTCCTCCTCTTTTTCTTTCTTGGCAAAGAATGATTGCGTCTGGTGATAATATCCCAGAATGAAACGCCCTTGGTCGTCGAGGCTGAAGGCGGCAGGGAAAGGCGATTCATCGTCAAGGCGCATCATCAGTTCGCCTTTTAGTTTTTCAAAGAAAACCGCGTTGTCCAGCTTGGCCGCATGGTGCATGGACAAATTCAACAATGTCGGGAATACGCTGCCAGGATTGGCGCACGCACTAGTGAAATAGCGGTCGCGAATGGTCGCGCTGCCGTTCGCCTTTTTTTGCAGCCGTTCCAGTACGGAAAACAGTCGCCCCAATACATAGGGCTTGTTTGCCGAGTTCTCGTTTAACGCCACCGTTGTTACCTCTCTTTCATTGAAATTTTTTAATAGCACCGCCTTGGTTACGGCGGCTTTCGCCTGATTGACCGCTTCTCCCGCGCGTATGCGCGTCAATATTGCGTGATACAAGGTGAGGGGGTAGTTTGCCCCTGTCAAGATACTGCGAAGCAACTGACCGCCAAGAAGCGGGCTGGCATCATTCGCTGTTTTTTTGACTGTCGTTTCACCAAGAATCAGCCATAACGGCAATAAGCGAAAGGCCGTCCGGCCATCCCCCACGATTTCAAGTCGCTCGTAATGGGCCTTTATGTGGCAAATCAAGTCACCGAAGGCGCCCTCGAAAAAGAAGCGAACGCTGATTCGGGAGGCATTTGGCGAAAGACAGAGTAAATAGAATTTACGCCTGAACCGGTAATCGGTAGTCGGGCTTCCTTTGGCAATTTTATCCACCAGGGCCGCAAGCTCACTGTCCTCATCCGCTTTCGGCGGGGCGAGCAAATTGCCAAATAGCGCTTCTTCTGCTTCACCGTCCTTTTCCGCCCAGTAAACGAGGGTGTCCCCGCCGATGGAGCGATGATGTTTCTCGTTTTTCAGCAAAGATTTCAAGGCAGTCACATAGGCGAATGCGGCATATCTGCCTATATCGGCGGCAGGGTCTTTAGATGTTTTGCCATAGGAGGCAAAGCTGTCGGCGTTTACGCTGATTAGGCACGACCCGCTCATCTGCCCGCCGCGCAGACCAATCTTGCCATGCGTCGCCTCCGGGGCGCCCCTTTGGCCAGTTACTAGGCAAAGGGCGGGGTCCATGGTTCCATCATCCTTGGCATACCATTCATCCCACGCGTGCCGCGCCTCTTTATCGTGGAAATCCACAAATTTGCCATTTACCTGAAACACAAACGTCTCCGCCGCGGCCACATCCTCGTCAATGAATTCTGTAATTCGTGGGGGCGTAACCGCATTAAAGAAGGCCCTAATCGCCTTCGAGGCCGGAGTGTTCATATTCGATAAAGCGTTTATGTGCAACTCTCGTGCCTTCTCAAACTTCTCGGTTCCCCGCTTGTCATCCAGACCTAGCATATAGCTGCCATTATCGCATAAAAACGCCGCTTTTAGGCCGCTGGTGCGGCCTGACGGCTCGGCAGGCAATAAGAGTGTGCGCTTTATTTGTTTCTTACCGGCCGTCGTCTTCAGCTGCGGAACGCTCAAAAGCCTCCCTTGTTCGTCTATGTCCAGCGCGTATGAAACGTCCCGCCGCTGCCAGCCAACCGGCACTTCTCGCTCATCCGCATCCTCATAGCGTTTCACTAAAGCTGAAACAATCACCGCAGTACCTCCACGTCCCGCAAATCAATGACGCCGTTCTTCATCTCGGCCATGAAATACGTCGGCTTAAACTCCTTCACGATCTCAACCGAGTCTTTCCCGGTTTCCGTGATGTACTCCAGGTCGTACAGCATCAACCCCAGCGAACGTGTCTCGCCGATCACGGCGGGCATGTCTTCGCCTTCTTTGATCAGCCTGATATTGGCCGGAAATTCCCTCGTGCCAAGATATGGCGCGTGAAAATTCTGCCCCTTTTCCAGCCGGCGGCGTATCATTTCGGCAAATTTACCCTCGGTGTCATCCACGCCGGCATGGCCCGTCATCTTGAAGTGAGCAGTCACCGCATAACGCACGTCTTTGAGAACCATAGCCGCCCGTTGGGCGCGACCTTCCGCGGCGGCTTTTGGCTCAAAGGAATTTGCTATGAACCCCACTTCATTGCGCCGGATGTTTTCAAACTTAATCGGAGAACAGACGGCAATTTCATCTATTATATACCGAATAGCCGGTTTCCACATTACCGCTTCCAAAATGCCCCGCGCCGCGCCGGGCGTGATGACATCGTAGCTAACGCGCTCCACTTTTAGCTCAGGGCGCGAAAAACACGCATAGTCGCCCCATATTTCCACTTTGAAGCCATATCCCATATCCCCCTCCTTTTATCCGAACAATGCCATTCCGCCTCCCGGTGAAAGCGTGACGCCGATTGGCCCGTCATAGTATTTCTTATACAATAACAAGACCGAGTGGTCTGACCGATCCGGCAACCATATCGCGCCGAGTGCCTTTAGATCTCTTATTTCCTGTTCAAAGAGAGAAACCCCATACCCGCCCAGCAACCGAAACAGTTCCCGGCTGCGCTCGCCCGCCAGGACCCGTTCCTCTATCTCTGGCACTTCATGCAGGACATAGACCGTTTGTTGAGCCTGATCGTCTATCAGCTTAAAAGCCGCTGCCGCATCAGCGAAACGGAAAGAGGCCGCCTTTGCGCCATCGTTAAACATTGGCAAAATACGTTTGGAATCCAAGCTATGCTCGCCGATATTGTAATACAGTTGCCGATAATATTCATCTATTGCGTCTAGTTCTGACAAGTCATCGTATTTTTTTGATATTTGTTCAAAGGCGCCTATGTTCGGCTGAATCATTCGCGGCGGCTTGTGTTCCGCCGAAGTGAACACGTAAACGAACGACGCCGTCGGCTCCCGCTGGCCTTCGCGGTTACACCGCCCGGCCGCCTGCACTATGCTGTCCAGGCCGGCCCGCTCGCGGTAAACCGCTTCAAAATCCAAATCCACCCCGGCCTCGACCAGGCTTGTGCTTACTACCCGGCACACCAACCCGCTTTTTAGCCGTTTACGGATATTATCCAGTACGCGCTTGCGATGCGCAGGGTACATAGTGGTTGATAAATGAAACGTTCCCTCGGGTGCAACCTTATATAGACGAACAAACAGCGCTTGCGCTTGGCGACGCGTATTTATTATGCCCAAAACCTGCTCTTTAACGATCAGCCTGTCAAGCAAGGCCTCGTCGGTCAGCGGTTCCTCCAGTTGCTTAATCGTTGTGCGGCGCCAAAAGGGATAATCAGCTTTGGGATTTTCGGCAATTTCTAAAGGCTGGACCGGATTGAAAAACATTTCCAGCGGCGCTTGCGTTGCGGTAGCCAAAACAACTGAACAGCCGTATTGGGTGACGAGCGTTTTTATGGCGCGAACGCAGGGCGACAAATACGAAATGGGAATCATCTGCGCTTCGTCAAATATCAATACGCTTTCGGCTATATTATGCAGTTTTCGGCATTTAGACGGGCTGTTCGCGAAGAGAGATTCAAAGAACTGCACACTACTGGTCACAATAAGCGGGTAATCCCAGTTCTCTATGGAATTGCGCTTGTTGAGCGATGCTTCATCGTCTCCATCGTAGGTTGCGTCGCTATTATGGCGCAACACGTTTTCCATGCCCAGCAATTCCTCAAAAACAGCGGCATTCTGTTCAATTATCGTATTGTACGGCACGACATAAATTAGGCGCCGCTGGCTGTTGCGCTCGGCATGATTCAGCGCGAACGCCAAACTGGCAATGGTTTTTCCGCTGCCCGTCGGCGCCGTAAGCTTGAATAAGCCCCTTGGCCGCCCAGAGGCGGCCAGGCAATCCTTCAAGAGGTTATTGCGCCTGTTATTCAAATCACCTATTGGTCCCACCGGGTTTAATAATTTTTCAGTATGGGCCGTCAATCGTTCAGTCAACCCTGGCAGCGTTGAAAAGCCTCCTCGCGGCACATTCCCGAAATTGCAAAACTTTTCCGTGTTCAACCAATCGGCGTCAACCAACGCTGAAAAGGCCATACGCACAAAAAAGGCCGCATCAAATCCATTTTCCCATTTTTCGCATTGTGGAGGAAGAGAATTCAGGCGCGGCAAAGCCAATTCATTCTGATAGAAGCCATAATCCTCAACACACCGCTTAAGACGACCATAGAGCGTATGGTCATCGCCGGTATCCTGGTTCGCAGAGCCTCCGTTCGGCAACCCGCCGTGATGCCCCATCACGCAATACGCCGCAAGAATTCCGAGAATTGAGTTGTTGTTCATTTCACACAACAGTTGGCCGCCGGCTGTAGCATGGTCAACCCGAATTTTTTTGCCGCGAATACGCTTCTGAAACGCATCTGAATACTTGCCCACGTCATGCGCCAATCCACAGACATTTGCGAAAGCCTCACCCCAGGGCACCGCGTTTTTCCGAGACTGTTCCGCTGTTTCTCTCAAATGGACGCTCAAAAGATGTTCTGCGCCGTCCTGTCGGGAATGCGCGATATATGGAAGTGATTTCACAAATCTGGATTTCTCCTGGAGACCAATTTCCACAAGATTGCCGAAGCATGGTTCGGCGAAAGCGGCCAAGCTATGGAAAGGGCTACAAGGCTCTTCTAGCGCTGCATTTCGTCCAAGCCGAAAATCAGGCCCGGGGTGTCGGCCCGGCCTTCAAAAATGGGGGGCAGGGGGGGCAGGACTGACTGGCGGATGGCCCGCTCCACTGACTGGTCGTAGTCGGAGTTGCCGCTGGAGTAGTCCAGGCGCAGGGCCGAGACCCGGCCGTTGGTCTCGATTTTTATGGTGAAAACCGCTTTCAAGCCGGTGGCCATGGCTCCCACCGGGGGACGCCAGTTGAAGCTGACTATATCCTTGACCTGGCGGTAATAAGACTCTTTTTCCGGATGCAGCCTCTGGGTGCCGCTGGCCCCGCCGCTGGATTCGGAACTTTCTCCCTGGCCCTGGCCTTGGCGTTTCTGCAAGTCAACCAGGCGGCTGTCAATGGCCGCCTCCAACTGGTCGGCCTCGGTCTTGCGCCGCAAGGCCTCCAGACGCTTGTTTATTTCCGCGTCGTTGTTGGGCGGCTTCTTGGGCTTGGGCGGCGGGTCGGCCGCCACCTTGGGCGGAGTGACCTTGGGCGGGGCGGCCGGCGTTTTCTTCAAGGCGGTTTTTTCCGGGGCCTTGGGC
>Ga0268262_10006060_pt1 | contig 11743 bp, 11 predicted proteins | sample TergutNc150P3_FD_190354 | JGI IMG/M metagenome (GOLD analysis project Ga0268262, IMG submission 190354) | Nasutitermes corniger P3 segment gut microbial community from laboratory colony in Florida, USA - Nc150 P3 (SPAdes) (version 2) | ecosystem: Host-associated > Arthropoda: Insects >... | reverse complement strand
TTGCTTCTGTCGTCTGAAACGACGAAATACTCGCCGGGGCCGAGCGTTATGCTGTCCATGTAACCTGAGAAGGGAAGCGTCTCATCCCAAAGGCCGGGAACCTGCGGAATGTTCGGGTAGTAGGGGCGGTCGGAAAGTTCGAACTCGGTAAAAACGTACATATTGCCCTCGGGCTTTACCCTGAAGACGTAATTGTCCATGCTGATCTCGTCGCCGGGAATCGCTATAACGCGCTTTATATACAGGTGCTCATCCGCGCTTAGTATTTTTTTCTGCTGGGCTGTGACGAACCTGACAAAACTGTCGGCCGTTATTACAAACCAGTTCAGGCCTTCGCCGCGTCTGGTATCGATTATCGCTATGGTCCCGCGCTTGAAAGGGGGCGTGCCGCCTGTTTTATCGATTCTGGAAATAATGAAAGGCAGGAATGATGAGTAAACAATAAAGCGATCCCCGGCGCGCATGCCCGGTTCCATCGTGTCATTGTTCAGCGTCCAGACCGAGAAGAAGAAAGCGCTTATCAGGCTGTACAGGAGAAACAGGAACAGGAAGACCATGACAACGCGCAGCAGCCTGTGGCGTTCCCTTCTTTGTTCGGCATAAGAATATTTCAGCGCCTTGTCAAACATGGACATCATTTTTATTCCTTAGCGTATCGGCCCTATACGCCTGAAGGGCCAGAAAATTGCCGAGCCTTTTCCCAGCACCTTTGAAAGCCGTACCGGGCCGAAGTAGCGCCCGTCGCGCGAATTGTCCCTGTTGTCGCCGAGGGGAAGCATCCTGCCTTCCGGCACATACCAGCCCAGCGAATGTCTCGCCAGCAGTGTCGCGTAACGGCGGTCATGGGGCATGGCGCAGCGCAGGGTTTCCAGCCTTGCCCTTTCATGGGCGAGAAAATCGGGATAACGGATATTGCCGGCGTTTGCCGACGCCTGCCGCAGGCGTTCAGGAACGGACAAGCCCAGATCCTGCCAGGCGGCGGTTTTTCCGGCCGCTTCCAGCGCCTGATATTTATCCGCTTCCATAAGGCGGCTGATGTTATGCTTCCATCCTCGCGCCGCCGAGTATTCCCTTTCGTCCGTCCAGCGGTCATCGCCTGAGAAGCGGATCTTCATCTCGCCCTTTTCCATGATAAAACGGTCGCCCGCCATACCCACGGCACGTTTGATCAAAAAATGCGCGCGGGGCTGTCCCGCCTCATCCCTGTCTATGTCCACGAGCGAGATGGTAAGCATGAAAATTATCCGCTGGGCCACGTCGAAAACAGGCCCCTTTGAAATGTATGAGGGGTTTTCAAAAATGATAATATCGTTTCTGGCGGGCTTTATAGGGCTTGGCAGTTTCGCCAGGCCGGGCAGCAATTCGGGCCCGTAGATCAGCTTGTTGACAAAAATTCTGTCGCCGATCAGCAGGGTGTTGATCATTGAGCCTGAGGGTATCACATAAGCCTGTATAAGGTACTGGTTGGCGAGGAGCACCATGCCGGCGGCCCAAACAAAAGCCTCAAGCCAGTCCACTATGGGGTTTTTAGCCCTTTGCTTTTCTTTTTTAATGCGCTGGGCGCGTTTTCTGCGCGTCAGGAACGCTTCGGTGAGGGTCTGTACTCTGTCGAAAAAATCGTCCTGTTTTTGGCTCATTGGCATAAGATTATCATATTACAAGTGAATAGGGAATAGGGAACAGGGAACAGGGCAACTTGACTCTCGTATATCCATCATCCTACAATCCTTTATGCGTGGAAAAATTCAGGCGGAAAAAATTGACGAGCCGGATGACAAAGTACGCCTGAAACCAATACTGGGTATACGCCCGGGCGTGTATCTCTCGGTTCTTTACGCTCTGGTTATCCTGTTGATACTTCATTCTATTTTACTGCGCCCCGGGCTCACAAAGCCGGGCGCCGTGGTCGTCTTTACCAGCGAGCCCTGGGGTTGCGCCCTTAGGGTGGACGGCGTGTACGCCGGAACTTCACCCTGCAAGGTTTTTGTCAAAAAAGGCCGGCGTGATATTGAGATAGTCCTGCCCGGCTTTAAACCCGAGCGGGTTGAGGCCGAGATTCCCGGCAGGGTTTTCGCGTCTCTTTTGTTTCCGAAGCGTTTCCCACTGTACGCGAAACTGACGGCCGCCGAGCCGCTGAAACCCCTTGAAATAGCGGCTTCCGAATTCGCCGCGTGGAGCTTTGGCGGCGAGCCTACCTCGTCATGGCAGACGCCCATGGCTCTTTCGGAGGGGGTCTATCGGACAGGCGCCGCTTCCGTAAATGCCGACGAAACCCTCGCCGCCGCCGCCCGTTTCGCCGTAACCCGCGCGGGCCTTCGCGATCTTGTCCGCGCGAAAAATCTTTCAGCTAACGGCGGAAACGCCGCCTCGCCACTTGGCCTCATACGCTCTGTTTCAGACATTGTCTCTTTTCTTGACAGCAACTCCGGCGCTTCCGCCTGGCTTGCGGACACGCTGCCTCAGGAACCGTCAAACGCGCTTATATCATCGCCCTGGTATCAAAACCAGATTTCAGGATACGCCGTTATTATCGATAATGAAAAACTTTCAGCCGCTCCGGGCGCGTCTTCGGCTTTTGGTAACCCGCCTTTACAGCAGGTACGAGTTGCCGGTCTTATGTTCGCCGGTTTAAACGGAGGGAGTCTCGCGCAGACAGAACCGTTTATTCATCTCGTATCAATAGAGCCTTTTATGATATGCCCCACTCAGGTTCCAGCGCCCGTTTTCGCTGACTTTCTTGACGCGAACCCCCAATGGCGTCCTGACCAGATTGATACGCTTATAAACCAGGGGCTGGTAACAGGCGAATACCTTGCCGATTTTGGAGCCGGGGCAGGCAGGGCGATTACCGGCATAAACGCGGTGTCATGGTACGCGGCGAAGGCCTTTTGCGAATGGCTCAAGACAAAACTCCCGGACGCGCTTTCAGGTTATACGGTGCGTCTGCCCACTGAAGCGGAATGGGAATACGCGGTAAAATCATTTGAAAAGAATCCGCTTGCCAGGGGAAGCGCCTGGGAGTGGTGCGGGAATCCATACTCGCATCTTCCTTTCATTTCAGCGCCTCCTGAAGCAATAGCCGCCGTAGGTTCGCCCGAGTATCCGCTGAGGGGCGGTTCCACGCTGAACTCCGTTACGCCGGGCAACCCTGAAACAAGGGCGTCACTGCCGCCTGAAAGCTGTTCGCCGTTTGTTTCCTTCCGCCCCGTGATTGCCCGCGAAGGCCGTTAAGTGGCAGAGGGCGTTAAAGTCATTGCCGTTAACCGCAAGGCCCGGCATGATTATTCGGTTGACGAAACCTACGAGTGCGGCATTGAGCTGCTCGGCACCGAGGTTAAATCCTTCCGCGACGGAAAAATTTCATTCCCCGACGCCTGGGCCGAGGTTGTCTCAGGCGAGGTCTGGCTCAGATCCTTGCGCGTCTCCGAAAACCCATTTTCATCGGTATTCAACCACGACCCCGACCGCAAGAAACGCCTTCTCCTGAACAGGGACGAAATCAAACGCATACACCGCAAGGTCGAGGAAAAAGGCTACACCCTTATCCCATTGTCGTTCTATTTCAAGAAGAGCAGGGTAAAGGTGGAGCTTGGCCTTTGCAAAGGAAAAAAAGTTTATGACAAACGCGCCGACATCCGCGAGCGTGACGTGAAGAGGGATATCGCGCGGGAGTTCAGGAATAAGTAGGGAATATGGACTGTCGTTCTTTTTCTACCCAAGGTATTCTTTACAGACTTTCGTCACGTTGTTTTTGATGGAATTGGCCGCTTCGGTTGTGGAAGCGTCAATGACCAGGGCTAAATCCTTCGCGAAACGCTTCATTTTTTGGAATTCACGCTCAGTTTGAGTGGATTTGGCGGGAATAACAGGCATAAACAGCTCAAATACTTCTATATCGAGCGCTTTCGCGAGTTTCACCAGAGTAAGCGGGCTAACCCAACCCTTGCCTGTCTCAACCGCTGACAGGTAATTTGCGGAAATACCGATTAATTCCGCAAGAAAAAGTTGATTCCAACCTCTTCTATTCCGGTATTTTTTGATATTTTCGGCTAAAACCGCCCTTAGTTCTTTTTCTTTCATAAAACATAAATTATTCAATTTTATCTTACTTCATATTGGATTATGTTTTATTAAGTAATACTTATACTTGACAATTCCATAATATGGAATTATCCTACAAGAAACAGGCTTTTACTACCAAATGGAGGAATACATGAAGAAGAGATTTATTGTAATAGTTTTAATTATGTGCGGGTTTTATGTATATGCACAGCAGAAACCTACTGTGGCAGTAGCAGCCTTCGATGTCCAAGCGGGGAGAGGTATTACCCAAGATGAAGCTAATGTGATTTACGAGTTATTTATAGCAGAGCTTGCCTCCACAGGAGCGGTAACTGTGGTAGATCGTTTCAATTTAGATAAAATTCTAGCAGAAATGAGGTTTCAAACCAGCGATTGGTCCAATAAAGAAAAAACCGCTTCATTAGGAAAAGCCTTGAATGCCGGAATAATTGTTCGAGGTCAACTAATGAAAATGGGCAGTCAGATTTACTGGATTATCACTATGCTTGATGTTAATACGGCTGCTATACATTCTGCCAGCCGAGTACAGTTAAAAGATATGGGGCAAATATGGAATGCGTTACCCGGATTTTGTAAACAGCTTGTAGAAAAAATAAAGACAACACCGCCTAATGTACAAGGTATTCCTACTGTTGCAGTAGCAACTTTCGATGTTCAGGGAGGAGTCTCGTCGTCGGATGCGGAAGTTGTAACCGAATTATTTATTACTGAACTTGTGGCAAGAAACGATGTAAAAGTTGTTGACCGGGTTAACTTCGATAAAATAGTGCAGGAAATGAAATTCCAAACAAGCGATTGGTCAAACAATAATAAAACTGCGGCATTGGGCAGGGTTTTGAATGCCGGTGTGGTAATCCGTGGGCAGCTTATGAAGATGGGTGATAACATTTTCTGGACTGCTACTATACTTGACGTGAATACTGCTCAAGTTTTATCTTCCGCACGTCAGCAATTGACGAGTTTGGATCAAATATGGGGAACGAATTTAACTAATTTTAGCCAACAAATAGTAACACATTTGCCTCCGCCAAATTTTTTTGTAGGACGGTGGCAAGCTACACAAAAAGTTGACGGAAGAGATATTATTTGCGTATTAAATATAAAAGCTGATGGTACTGTTGTCGTCGAACGTTATGATACAATAACAGAGACCCAAAATCGAACTGTTGATGGTGCGGCCATGGCTGCAGGTGTGGCTATGACTGCTCTTACTATGGGGCTTATGTCTAACACTTTGTTTGGTAATTATAATTATGAAACAACTTACAGTAGTCCAAATAGAAATGGTACAGGTACAGGATCATATAGCGCTATTATTAAAAACGGCGCAAATCAAATTAGAACTACTATTTCATTAAATTTGAATGGAATTACTTCTGGGATATCTAGCAGCCCTAGAGCTGAAATTTATCTTAACATCACCAGCCCAAACAAGTTAAATTTAAGCGGCGATTTCCACACTGTATACCATATATATCAGGAAAGCGGCACAACTAAACAACGTGACTCTAGAAATAGTTATGGTGAATTCACCAGAATCAATTAAAATTTTTACGTAAGGGAAGACAATAAATGAAAAAACAACTTTTGAAATTTATATTATTTTCATTAACGGTATCTGCTCATGCGGTCCCTGTTGCTATCGCGGTGGTTGATTTTGATTCAGGGAATTTTTGTACCGTACAAGAAGCCGCCGTTATGACAGACGCTTTTCGTAATGAAATGGTACGCATAAACAAAGCAGATATTATTGATCGTACTCATACTGATGCCCTTAAAGCAGAAATTAAATTCCAAATGTCGGATTGGGTAAATCCTGCAAAAATAAAAACAGCAGGGCATTTCCTTGGTGTTGATTATTTCATTTTCGGCAATTTTGGAATTATGGGCGGAATAGGTTATTTGCAAGTACAGATGACTGATGTTGAAACCGGAAGAATTGTCCATTCTGTACGTATGTCATTGCGAACATGGCATGAGTTTGATCAGAAAGTTCGTTCTTTCGCTAAGGAGTTTGCTGATAAGATACCAATGCCCGATATACTTGTTGGTTCTTGGAATATGTCACTTGAGCGTGATGGAAGTTTAGAAACCTACACAATAATATTTTTGACAAAAACATCCTGTACAGTTAAAGTATCTGGCACAGTAGATGGCAAGGAAGTAATACAGGAATCAAATGGTATTTATTCATTTGATGACAGTTTTTTTAAACTCTCAGTTAATTTTAGAAACCCAACAATTCCTAGTGTACGGTCTATTCAATGGACAAGTGTTTTATCTTTTAATGATAATAAAACCGCGTTTAATATCCTGGTAAATACTCCGGCAAATACGCAAATGCGGGTAACATTTATGAAAGAATAACCGCAAAAGGCCCCTGACCCCCGAATTTGCCTGGACGGGCTTTAATTTACTGTCCTTAGCCCGTTTTTTTTGTATGATTTCATATTTTCATCTACGCTAAGCAGTATAAAATCGTTTCTAATCGCTTCCCATATTAAAAACCTGTCAAATGGGTCTTTATGGTTAGCCGGTAATTTATAATTTGTTATCAAGTCTATATTTTCTATTGCTTTACAATGATAGTAGCTGTTGCTTAATTCCTTAAAAAAATCATCGGGCGTTCCGCCTTTAAGAGATAATTTTTTCAATCCGTATTTTATGGATATTTCCCATAAACTTATCGGGCTGTAATATAATAAATTATTTTCATCCAATAAAATTGATTTTATTTTTTCTGATAATTTGTCTGTTTCCAGAAATGACCATAATAGGATATGAGTGTCAACCAAATAATTCATAAATTTATTAATTCCTCATCGGTTATTTTAAAATCTTTCGCGAATTTAACCGACATCTTCCCTTCCAGGGTTCCTAAACGTCTTTTTTGGTTTTTCTTCCATTTTTCATAAGGAATTATTACTGCGACGGTTTCTCTCTTTTTGCCATATACTATGGCAACCTCATTCCCGGCTTCAATATCCTTTAAGACAGATGAGAAATGAGTTTTTGCTTCCGCTGATTGTAATGTTTTCATTGTTTAATTATATCATATTTGGTCAATTTGGTCAACTAATGTTTTCAAACACATCTTCGGCAAAAGGGATTGATTCCATGGCCCCTTTACGGGAGACCGCTATGGAGGAAGCTTTGCAGGCAATCGCCAGAGCCTGGGGAACGGTTATGTTTTTTTCTCTTGCGGCGATAAAATATCCGGTAAAGGTGTCGCCGGCGCCGGTGGTATCTTCTACCGGCAGATTGATTATGTCGCCTTTTGCCCTGATTTCACCATTACCATAGTAGGCGCCGTCTTTTCCGGCGGTAAGAATAATTTCCGCTTTGGGAAAACGTTTAACAAGGCAGTCCAGCGCCTCGGATGGAGAGGCCCCTGGCGGCAGATTGGCAAGGGCGGCGCCTTCAATCTCATTGACAAAAAACATATCAACAAGGTCCAGAGGGAGCTGCGTTATTTTCTCGTTGTAGGGCGATGGGTTAAGGCAAATACGCAGCCCCTGTTTTTTGGCGTTTTCCATAATCTCCTTAACGAGCGCGATTTCATTTTGCAATACAATAATATCACCGGCGCTGAACCGCGCAATGGTCGCGTGGATTTCCTCAACGCTTATCTCGTTGTTTCCGCCGCCGAATAAAACAATGGAATTCTGTTTGTTCCTGTCAAGCTGAATAATAGCCTGGCCTGTCGGCCCCTCATATTGAATAACGCCGTCTGTGTTTACCCCGTAGGATTCAAGCAAGCGAAGCAGAAACCGGCCGTCCTGGCCAATCTTGCCGGCCATATATACTTGCATACCCGCCTTGGCGAGAGCCGCCGCCTGATTTGCCCCTTTCCCGCCGGCGCTTTTGACGAGCGAGCTGCCGCTGATCGTTTCACCCGGCCTCGCGATATGGTCTACCGAGAAAATTAAATCAATATTCAACGAGCCATAAACAAGTATTTTCACACTGTCTCCTTTCAATGATACATTCGCTGTTTGGGCGATGTTAATTATAAGTTATCTTATGGTTTATTTTAAAGTATTTTCATTTTATTTTCACTTTAATTTCATAACAAACTACCACATTTTGTAATTTAAAATAATAAAAAAAATTTGACAACAGATACACTGGCCGGTATAAGAATTTGGTTGTTAACTTATGAAAGCATGGGAATACATTTTTAATAAAACGGCAAACGCGGTTCCCCGGATTCTGTCCGGTGACGAGCAGACATGGTCAATGATGAACGACATGGAAAATTCCGCCGACGCCCTCCTGAAAGCCATGTGGTCCAGTAATGTTCCGGGTTCCGCCGCGCCGGAAAGCGTTATCGCCGGGGCCGTTCAGTCCATGGAAAACATGGGTTACGACGTAAGCGCTGCCGAGCAAATTCTGCAAAAAGGGTTAATGGCGCACGCGGCTGGGGATATGCCCAGATTGAATATCTTTACCGCCAGCCTTTACAGAACCCTGTATGAGCTGCCGATGGATCCCCGATCCCCTTACTGGAATTACAAAGTTTACAATTCATTCGATGAATATGAAGAGTCAGTTTCCTTTCCCGATCCGGTTCACGTTGATATTGAAGGGGATGATTTTCATGACCGCACTCTGGCGGCATGGAGGGGCAGGCTCGCGGGCGGCGCTTTGGGAACCGCCCTTGAAGGATACACCACGGCTCAGCTTACCAAAAAATTCGGCGAGATTCGCGACTATGTCCGGCCGCCCAATACTTACAATGATGACATCACTTATGAGATAGCCTTTCTTGCCGCCTACGAGCAAAAAGGCCCGCGGGTCAACTCTTCTGACATCGCCGATCAATGGCTGGCCCTTGTTCCCGCGGGCTGGTCCGCGGAACAGGTGGCGCTGGACAATCTCCGCAAAGGAATCTATCCGCCGGAAAGCGGGCGTTTCAGGAATCCGTTCAGGGAATGGATTGGCGCGCAAATGCGCGGCGCCGTTTGCGGACAGATAGCGCCCGGTAACCCGCGCAAGGCGGCGAGGTTGGCGTGGCTAGACGGCGTAATTTCCCACGCGGGCAACGGCGTACTGGGGGAAGTTTTTAACGCGGTTCTTACCGCCATGGCTTTTGTCGAGAAAGACGCGCGCCGCTGTCTGGACGCGGCCATAGCCATGATTCCGAAGGACAGCGAGTACGCCTCCGTGATTCGTTTTGCCAGGACGCAAGCCGCGGCCGGGGATTTTATGACGGCCTGGTCAGCGTGCGAACATAAATTTAAAAAATACAACTGGATTCACGCTTATCCCAACGCCGCCGCGGAGGTAATCGCCCTGTGGTTCGGCAACGGTGATTTTGATGAAACCATGCGCTATATAGCCATGTGCGGGCAGGATGTTGACTGCAATGCCGCCCAAATTGGGGCCGCGTTAGGCGCCATGAAAGGAAGCGCCGCCGTAGCGGAAAGGTGGTACCGCCCGCTGGGAGATACGGTTTTGACATACCTGCGGAACATGAAGGAGATACCTTTTGAATCCCTGGTAATCAGGACGATAAACGCGGCGCGGCTAAAAGGGTAAAGTATCTCCCTGTCATAAGGGGGATATTGTATAAATTTTATTTTCATTATGGAGGAGAAAATGCGAAGAAGCGCGATGGTAACGGTTCTGTTGTTTTGTATGTCCGTTTGCGCGGTTTTTGCCGGCGGGGACAAAGACGGGGGAGGCTCAAGCGGCAAGCTGAAAGTAGCCCTGATGATCAACGGGAATTTGGGGGATAAATCTTTCCATGATTCCGCGAATAACGGCATGACCATGATTCGGAACAAGCTGGGATGCCAGACCAGGGTCGTGGAAGTCGGATATGACGATTCCAAATGGGAACCGGCATTAAGGGATATTCTTGATGAAAAGTACGACATTGTTATCTGCGGAACCTGGCAGATGCAGGAAATTGTAACCAGGTTAGCCCCGAAATATCCGGATCAAAAAATTATTGTCTATGATACTTCCATGGACTACGCTTCGGATACCAAAGGCGCATTTAAAAACGTATATTCCATCGAGTACAAACAAAATGAAGGCTCCTATCTGGCGGGCGTTCTCGCGGCCAGCATGAGCAAATCCGGCGTTATTGGTTTCGTGGGCGGTATGGACAATACTGTCATCAGGGACTTTCTGGTCGGCTATATCCAGGGGGCGAAAGATGTTAATAATTCCATTAAGGTTATTCCGTCTTTTATAGGCAACTTCAGCGATACCGCCAAAGCCAAAGAGCTTACTTTCGCCCAATACCAGATGGGCGCCGACGTGGTGTTCTCTGTCGCGGCCAACGCCGGCGAGGGAACGCTTCAGGCGTCCAAAGAGCGTAACCGCCTTGTAATCGGCGTAGACTCGGATCAGGCGATGCTCTATCAGGCGAGCGACCCGGCTCTGGCGAACCTCATCATGTCTTCAATGCTCAAGCGCGTTGATCAGTCCATTTATCTCGCTATCGAACAGGCGCTGGCGGGAAAGCTCGCCTGGGGAACAAGGGTGGAATTGGGCATTAACGAGGAATGCGTAGGGCTGGCGGATAACCCGATTTACCAGAAGGTTGTCCCCGCCAATGTCCGCTCGGTTGTCGGTAATTACAACAATAAAATTAAAACAAAACAAGTCAAGGTTGTTACCGCTTTTGGTATGGATCAGGCCGCGTTTACGCAGTATGTGAACGCTGTGCGTCCTTAATCATTGAATTTCAGGATTAGGGGTTGTCCATGAAGAATTTATTACCACGGAGTACATGGAGTTTCACGGAGGAAAAGATGATTTTCGTATCAAAACTCCGTGGTACTCCGTGACCTCCGTGGTTAATTCTTACTTCTTAAACAGCCCCGGTCCTGGTTTTGGGGAACCAATGACAGAAATTCTGCTGATGCAGGGGATTGAAAAAATATATCCCAACGGCGTGATAGCCAATAACGGCGTGGATCTTGGCGTTAACGCGGGAGAGATTCACGCGCTGGCGGGGGAAAACGGCGCGGGAAAAACGACGCTGATGAAGATCCTTTTTGGAATTGAGAGCGCGACCAGCGGCCGGATTTTTTTCAACGGACAGGAAACGTTGATTAAGTCTCCTCTTGACGCGATACACAAGGGGCTTGGTATGGTGCATCAGCATTTTATGCTGGTCGAGTCCATGACTGTCGCGGAAAATATCGCCCTGGGTATGGAGCCGGTAAAAGGAGAATTCATTGATTCAAAAAAGATGCTGTCCGACGCTGATGAAATTATCAAAAAATATAATTTCACCATTGATCCCAGGGCCCGTATCCGGGATCTTCCCATCGGAACCAGGCAAAAAGTTGAAATTCTCAAGGCCCTTTTCCGAAAAGCGCAGTTACTGATACTGGACGAGCCCACCGCCGTCCTTACGCCGCAGGAAACCACGGAACTTTTTCAGCAGCTTAAACTCCTGAAAAGTTTCGGCCATACCATTATTTTCATTTCCCACAAACTCAATGAGATAAAGGAAATCTGCGACAGGATTACCATTATGCGTAACGCAAAAACAGCCGGGGTTTATGACGTGGCGGGGATCAGCAAACAGGAAATTTCCAACCTGATGGTGGGCAAGGATATGGACTGGAGCATCGCCAAATCTCCGTCCAGGCCGAAGGATACCGCGCTTAGAGTACGGGATCTTGGGGTGACAGAC
>Ga0268262_10006059_pt1 | contig 11745 bp, 7 predicted proteins | sample TergutNc150P3_FD_190354 | JGI IMG/M metagenome (GOLD analysis project Ga0268262, IMG submission 190354) | Nasutitermes corniger P3 segment gut microbial community from laboratory colony in Florida, USA - Nc150 P3 (SPAdes) (version 2) | ecosystem: Host-associated > Arthropoda: Insects > Digestive... | reverse complement strand
CTACACCATAGAAAATGCACGCAAAAGGGCAAAAAATCAAAGGAAAGCTCAAGGCAAACTAAAGAAGATGATAAATTGTTTTAAATCAAAAAATAGGTAAAGTATTGATAATCATTCAAATTTATATTTTTTCTTTTAGGATAGTTTGTTTTGTGCCCCGTACACATCACTCATTCAAACTCAACACCTCCAAAGTCTTGTAAATTTCCTCATTATCCATCAGCCAGCGGAGAACTTGGATAATCTTCTGTTCGGGATAATGCAAAGTTTCTACCAAATCAGCAATGGTATAATCGCGCTGTTTCAACAGATGCAGAATTTGCCCGCTTAAAGAGCTAAACTCTTCATCGCTGATTTCCATCTTGTTGCGGTGCAGGCAGACATCGCACTTTCCGCAGCTGGCACTTTGTGTTTCGCCAAAATATTCCAGCAAGACACGGCTTCGGCATTTAAAAGACTGTTCCACATACTCTTTCGTACTTTCCAAACGTTGCAAAGCCGTTTCTTTCCGTTTCTCGTACACCTCGGCGGACAGAGAAAAATGTTTTGCCTCCATTCTGTTTTGCAGAAAACAAACAGTCGGATTTTCTGTTTTCGGCTGGTAAATAAGCACTTTCATATTGTGCAACTTCTGTAAAATCAGTACAATAGTTTCTTCCGATACGCCGGCTCGTTTTGCCAAATCTTTTTCCTGTATGGAGGCGAAACCAGAAAAAAGTCCCGTGTAAGAACGCAACAGCAACTTTATAAAATCATCATACTGTTCGTTGGCAATCTGGAAACGGTACAAATCCTCCCGCGTAAGGGGAATATGCACTCTGGACACGTTTTTCAGGTCTTCGCTCAAAGTGAAAAATCCCGCTCGCTCCAAAAACTTCAGACTGTTGTAAACGGTAAGGGGTGAAAATTTGTATTCATGGGAAAATTTGTGCATATCTAATTCAAACGCAAGACCTTCGCCGTTTCCCATCGGTATTTGCAGAAAAACACAAAGGGCTTGGTAAATGGTGGAAATGGTGTTCAAATCGGGGAAAGAAGTCTCGAAATTCCGTTGCAGTTCCGCAATATCAGCCGCTTCGTACAGGAGGACGGCGTAAGCCCGCTGTTCGTCCCTGCCACCCCGTCCCGCCTCCTGAAAATAGGCTTCCAGCGTATCGGGAATATCCAGATGGACAACAAAACGAACATCGGGTTTGTCGATGCCCATGCCGAAAGCATTGGTGGCGACGATTACCCTTGTTCTGTCTGATTTCCAAGCGATTTGCTTCTCTTCCCGCACGTCCATTTCCAGTCCTGCATGGTAATAATCGGCAGAAATGCGGTTTTTTTGAAGCCACTGGGCGACTTCCTGCGTTTTTCTGCGGTTGCGCACATAGACAATGCCCGTCCCTGCCGTTCGGTTGATTATCTGCAACAAACGCTTCAATTTGTTCTCTTCCTTAAAAACGTAATAAGTTAGATTATCCCGAAAGTAGCTCTTTCTGAACACATTGGCTTCCCGAAACTGCAACTGCGACTGAATATCTTCCACAACACTTTCCGTTGCCGTAGCGGTGAGTGCCAGAATGGGCGTGTTTTGGGGTATAAAATGCTTGAAATCAGCAATTTCAAGGTAGGCGGGGCGGAAATCGTATCCCCATTGCGAGATACAGTGTGCTTCGTCCACCGCCAAAAGAGAAATTTTCATTTGTTTCACGCTGTTTTGCAGAAGTTCGTTTTTCAGGCGTTCGGGTGAAATGTATAAAAATTTGAGATTTCCCTTGACCGCATTGGCTAAAATCAGTTCTATTTCGCGAATATGCAAGCCCGTATAAATGGCAGCAGCAGCGATGCCCCTTGTCTGCAAATTTTCGACTTGGTCTTTCATCAAGGCAATTAAAGGCGTGATTACGAGACAAATACCATCCTGTGCCATCGCAGGAACTTGAAAACAGATAGATTTCCCACCCCCCGTCGGCAAGAGTGCAAGGGTATCCCGCCCGTCCAGCACCGAACGGATAATCTCTTCCTGCAACGGTCGGAAAGAGGCATAACCCCAATATTTTTGTAAAATTTCGTGTATATTCATTAAAAAAATATATCAGAATGCAAAGATACAATTTTTTTTGAAAATTATCTTGAACCTTAACCAAAAAAATTAAGAATTTGCAAGATTATTTTTTATCCTAATAATCTTCTAATCAAGAAAATCAAGTTCCAAACATTTTTTTTACACCACCCAAAACATCTTCTTTTTCGCACGGGTAACCGCAGTATAAAGCCACCTAAAATACTCATTCCCAATCATATCCTCCGATAAATAACCTTGATGTATAAAAACGGTATCCCATTGTCCCCCCTGTGTTTTGTGGCAGGTTTGGGCGTAAGCGAATTTGACTTGCAGGGCGTTCAGATAGGGGTCGTTGCGGACAGCTTCCATGCGTTTTTTTCGGGTTGGGATGTGCATGTAGTCCGACAGGACGTGGTTAAACAGTTGCTTGCGCTCGTCCGCCGTCATGGAAGCACCTTCGGCATAGAGGGAATTCAGAATGAGTTTCGCCTCCACATCTTCTACCGAATAATCTACCAGTCTGATTTTCACGTCCATAAAACGAAAACCGTAACGTTCCTCTTCCCCCTTTATTTTTACAATTTCAAGAATATCGCCATTTGCAATAAATTGAATATCATCGCTTTCCTCCAACCAGTAATAGTTGTTTTTTACGCACATCAGCAAATCTCTGCGCTCAAGTTCTTCCTCCCGATACAGAATATTTGCCCGTATCGCCCGATTGAGCAGATTTGCCTGTTTATTGCTGCGGGTGATTAGCACTACATTATCGCAATCGCTTTGCTGATAGGCAGTTTCAAGTTGTTCAAGCAGTTGATTTTGTGGAATTTCTTCTATATCTGTAAATTTTCCCAAGGTAAAAACATACGGTTTATCTGTTTGATTTCCTGTTAATTGCCGTATTTTTGTAGCATTGTACAAAATACCCGACTTTTTGACCTGCCGCACAACTTCGGTCAGTTCGCAATTGAAAATCAGCCGTGAAAAGTTATCACGCAGAAAATCAGCATCTAAAGCGGGACTGTACGGCAAACCCACAGGCGGCAACTGCGCCGTATCTCCGATAAATACCAAACGGCAATTGATGCCATGTTCCACATAATCAAACAAATCCTGCAACAGATTGGTATCAGCGAAGAGGGGAGAGGCATCGGTACGGCGGACATCGTAAATCATAGATGCCTCGTCCACAAAGAAAATGGTGTCAACATGTTCGTTTTTTTTCAGTACAAGCCGTTCGCTGCCGTCCTTGGACACCTTGATTTTATACAGTTCCTTATGAATGGTAAATGCTTGTTTTTGAGCGTAATTGCCAAGCACTTTTGCTGCACGTCCCGTTGGGGCTAACAAAACCGTTTTTATTTCCAGTTCGTCCAAAGCCGCGACAAAAGTACTTACCAGCGTTGTTTTTCCCGTTCCCGCATAGCCTTTGAGCAACATCAATCCGTCCTTTTCCCTGTAACACAGATAATCGGCAAACAATTGCACGGCTTCCTTTTGCCCTTTTGTCGGAGCAAAGGATAACTTTTTGTGAATGAGCGCAACAAAAGCGTTTTTTTTCACAGAAACGAATTACGCCCGCAAGCCCTTCATATTCACAAGGCAACGCTCGAGACTGTCTTTCCAGTGCGGGATTTCAATCTCAAACATTTCCTTAATCTTGTCCTTGTTCAACACGCTGTACTGCGGACGTTTGGCAGAAGTCGGATATTGCGATGCGGAAACGGGTATGATTTTGCATTTCCGTTTGTTCAACTTCGCAATTTCCACCGCAAAATCATACCAACTTGCCACTCCTTCGTTGGAATAATGAAAGGTTTCGGTTTTCTCAATTTTAGATTTCTCGTTGATTATCTGCATGATAGTTTCTGCCAAATCGCGTGCGTAGGTGGGCGTGCCTATCTGGTCGCAAACCACTTTCAACTGCTCGTTGCTGGCACTCATATCCAGAATGGTTTTCACGAAATTTGTCCCGTATTCAGAATACAGCCACGACGTACGGATAATGGCAGAACGGCACAAACTCCGCATGATTTCCACTTCGCCTTTCCACTTCGTCCGTCCGTACACGGAAAGCGGGTGAACGCTATCTGTCTCTTTATAAGGGCGGTTGCGTTTGCCGTCATAAATATAATCGGTGGACACATGCACCAAAAAGATGTTGTTTTCTGCGGCAACTCTCGCCAAACCCCGAACGGCATTGGCATTCAATTCCGTTGCCTCTCTTAACTGATTTTGAGCCTTATCAACCGCCGTATAAGCGGCACAGTTGATAAATACCTGCGGATAATTCTTTGATACAAAATTGGCAACTTGATGTTCCTTTGTGATATCCAAAGTCTCAATGTCCGTAAACAGAAAATGATGCTTGGGGTAGTTGTACGATATATCCATGATGCTTCTCCCCAGTTGTCCTCTTGCTCCAAAAACTACGATTTCCATGATGTTATTTATTTAATTTACAATGGTTCTCTTGATTATATTAAAAATTCTGAATGATGTGCAAAGATACACTTTTTAATTGACAATTGATAATGGACAATTGACAATTATTTTTTTGTATTTTTTTATCATTTTATCGCCGCAGGCATTTAGCCTTTTATTATTTTATTCACCAAATGATTAAATTCCTTTGGTTTTAGAAAATGATTTGTTTCAAAACGGGTTAATTGCTGTTTGAAATCAATGTTCGCATAGTGTTTGTACAAATCCGTTTCCACAAAATATTGCAGTAGAACGGGCAGATTTTCATACTGTTTTACGGTTTGAGCCAGCGCCATACAAATTTCGTCCACCGTACCCACGCACTCAAAAGGTTTTTCAGCAGCAAGTCCGCAAAGTTGCTGTAAAACAGGCAATAATGATGTTTTTTCAAAAAGATTTTCCCCAAAAATTTCCTGCATTTTTTCCGCAGGGACAAAAGGCGACAGAATAATGAACGTAAAAAGGCATTTCGGGCAATTGCAACACCAAATATCCGTTTTGCTGCCCGCGTTGCAACTTTTAAAAACGGGAAAATATTGCGGTTTCTGCGAAAACAGCAGGGCAATTTGCAGTTCGCTCAAAGGACGCAGAAAACTGTAATAATTCAATTCGTCTGACAGACAACGTTTTACGAAGCTTCGGAAATCTGCCTCAAATTCAAAAGATTTGGAGTATTGGTGATTGATATTTGTTCCCAGCACCGTTGCCTCGTTTGCGCTTGCTTCGTTGGAAAGGGCAATGTTTTTCCGTCCGCTCAAAACGCCCAGCAACAGGCTGTAAAACGCTAACATTGCGGAAAAAGGCGTATGTCCGTTGAGGTAATTTTTTGCGTTCAGTTCCAGCAAAACGGGGTCTATCTGCCGTTGGATTTCCAAAAAACCGTTTTCAATTCCCGCCGCTTTCAGACTGTCGAGGCTTGCCCCTCTTGGATTGATAATCAGCGGGATAACCGATTGCATGGTTTTCAATTCTTCATAGGTTACCGCCGAATCTTTTCCGCCTCCAATGGGGACAATGGCTGCGTCCTGCAAACCGAAAAACGATTTTTCGGCAACGGCAGCGGGTTTTTGCACAAATTCGAGCATGTTTTCCATTGAAATATCAATGGCGTTGGTATAAAAAAACTCTCCCAATCCGTTGAAATACAGTTTTTTCCAAAATGAAACCGCTTCTTCGTCCCAATAGCCCGCCCTTACCTCAACAATTGGACTGCACGTTGATTTCCAGTAACTTAACAACTCTATCATGCCGATAGAGAAAACGAAAGGTTTCAGTTTTTCCCATTGTCCGCTTGCGTAGAAATCGGCGAAAAGGGGGTGGTATTTTATGTAAACTTTTGGATTATAGCGTATTTGCTCACCCACAGAAAAAGAAAATGACAACGCCAAATCACCATTTCCCGCCAATTCGTAATGACAGGCATCATATACAAAAACGGGGTGTTCTTTTCGTAAATCATTAAATTTCTGAAAGTTATTTTGCATAAATGTACTTTTTACAATCAAATATCGGTAATTTGCAAAGATACCATTTTTTTATTACAATAATCGTATCTTTTTTAACGTTTTAAAGAAATATTAAACAAAAATTTTGAAATTAATTACAGGAGTTTATGGTGCAGAAAATATTTGAAAAAATGAAGAAAATTATTGTATTGTTTTCATTTATTGGTATTTGCGGGTCTTTGTTTTCACAAAATATACAGGGTGATAATGCTAAAATTATGAACTATGTTAGGGATAATTACGCTGAAATTTTGGAACAAATACCTGAAGGAAAGGAAAATATGTTTGGTTTTGAAAACAGGGAGGCGTTCAAAAACTGTGAAATTGGTATTCCGATAAATGTGTTAAGAATAGTGAATGAGGTAGAAGTTGAAAAAACGAACAGTTGGCGTATTCCGTTGGTAATCAATGGTAAATATATCATACTGCTAACGGTTTCTGCAGTTAATCAAAACTATGAAATAGTTGATGTTGGCGGCAGATTATTAGCCGAACGCATTGATAATTACAATAATGCGGATAAGAAAATTGCATTTTTGTTAAGAGATTACAGAAATAACACTGATTATGTATCTTTTGAATGTGATTTGCTTTCCTGTAATCATTTTTATAAAATTCAGTATGAGGCGGAAAGCATTGATGCTGAAACAGAAGGCATAAGTTTGGAGGATATATTAAATACGCAACAAACGAACAAATAAACACATTAATTTATGAAAACTTTAAAATATTTTATCTTTGTATTGCTTATAAATAATGCTCATTCTCAGATACTTAATGTTCCAGAAGTTTTTCAAGAGCAGGACAATTGGTGTTGGGCTGGGGTTTCGAAATGTATTTTTGAATATTATGGTTACGCTGTTGAGCAGTGCCAAATTGCAGAATATGCAAGACAGGTAAGCACTTGGCACGATTTTGGCGATGTGGATTGTTGCCAAGACGCTACGCTTGGCTGTAATTATTGGAATTATGCGTGGGGGTGTGAGGGTAGCATACAAGATATTTTGGTTTATTTTGATAGTATCCAAAATGATGGATTTTCATCATATTTATCACAAGCAGATATTCGTTTTGAACTGTCGGCAGGACGACCATTTGTAATCAGATGGGGTTGGTATTCGGGTGGCGGACATTTTGTTGTTGGTCATGGAATAAAGAACAATTATTTGCATTATATGGACCCATGGTTTGGAGAAGGATTGCATATCAGCAGGTATAATTGGGTTGTTGATGATGGAAATCACGAATGGACGCATACCAATGTTTTAACCACCAACCCTTCCTATGAAACGGTTGTGGAATGTTTGGATAGTAAAATGCCGATATTGATATATCCCAATCCTGCAAATGATAAGATTATGATTGAGAGTAATCTTGATATTACGCTGATATTTTATGATATTTCGGGTAAAAAAGTATTAAGTCAAAATGCAAATGGTCAGACAGATATTAATATAAGCCGCTTGTCAAAGGGAGTTTATTTTATTAATATTATTTCCGAAGATAAAATTATTGGCAACAGTAAAATTGTGAAATTATAAATAATTGTTCACAGTTTATTTAAAAATGCTATCTTTGTAAAAAACATAACATCATGCAACGGATTATTATAAATACTTTATTTTTAGCACTTTCCGTAAATTCTTTCGCACAGGAAAGTTGGAAAAAAGGGAATGGAACGGAAAAAAAACCGTATATTTTGGAAACGGCTGAACAGTTGTTTGCTCTGGCACAGGCGGTCAATAATGGAAATTCTTTCGAGAATACGTATTTTGAATTGGCAAATGATATTGATTTACAGTGTTCACAATCAAAACTTTGGACACCGATTGGCAGCAAAGAACCTACGCCATTTAAAGGGTTTTTTAACGGGAAAAATTACACTTTGTCGGGTCTGCTGGTAAACGATTCCGCTTTGTATAATGCGGGACTGTTCGGTTTTGTCTTTATGGGAAAAGTGGAAAATGTTCGGATTGTAAACAGTTCGTTTTCAGCAAATTGTTATGTGGGCAGTGTGGTCGGCTATTTAATGGGTGGTGAAGTTTACAACTGTTACAACGAAGCGGCGGTTGCGGGCAAGGATAATGTTGGAGGCATTGTAGGTCAGGCATATACCGCTAAAATAAATGCCTGCGTCAATCACGGAAATGTTGTCGGGAAATTGCATGTGGGCGGTATTGTCGGGGCAGGTTACGGCAATGTGCAGATTTTAAATTCTTACAATCGTTCGTATATTTCAGGTTTTCAGTATGTTGGCGGAATAGCGGGCAAGGTGGAAGGAAGTGCGAAAAAGGCAATTGTCAAAAGTTGCTATCAGGAAGATGTTTTTTGTAAAATCGGCGTGATTGGGGCAAGTTCGCTCGCAGTTGTCGAAAATTGCTATTACGCGGATGTGGCAGGCATCGGCAATTTCACGGAGGGGACGAAAATTGCCTACAGCGAAATGAAAACCGATGATTTTCTTTCCCGCCTCAACCAAGCGGGCGGTTTGTGGAAAAAAGACCCAAAAATTTCTGTCAATAGCGGTTATCCAATATTGAAAACTGCTGTTTACAAGGGAATTATCACCAACGAAGCAACCGATGTTACTTTTGACGATGCAACTTTAAACGGCTCTGTTTTGTCAGACGTGAAAGAGAAAATTATCCGCAAAGGCTTTGAATTATGGGAAGAGGGTGGGGGAGATACAACCCGTTTTTTTGTATTAACCAATCCGCTGTATTACACGATTACGGACTTAAAATCTGCGCAAATATATCATTATCGTACGATAGTAGTTACTTCAACGCAAACTTTATACGGCGATGTGCAGGCATTTAGAACATTGCTTCAACCGCATAAACACGGCGAAGGTTGCGGACACCCGCATCACCATTGAAAAAACTCCCCCAAACTGTGAAAGCGGGGGAGAGGTACTAATTTGAATAAGAAGCATTTAGCAATAAACAGCGGACAATGAACATCGGAAAGGGATTTTTCTTTTCATTCATCACCCACTGCTCATTATGGTGTTATTGTCTTCGTCTAATTTTAACCGTTGGTTTTTCTCTTGGTTTTACCGTTACATGCAGTTTACATTCGTCCACACAGCCATGTGCATGAATGTAAATGGTATAATCAACGACTATTGCACTGCCCGATTGGTTGGTCAAATTCAACGTTTCATTGATGTTTACGTTTGAACTTGGAACTGTTTGAGTCTGTGCCGGATTGCTGATTCCGTTCACCGCCTCCCGCGACCAACTGTATGTTGCACCCGCTTCATTGCTGGCAACGGTATAGTCGAGCGGAAAGCCTGTACAGACTTCAACCGCCGTATCGGAAGTGAGCAATGCTTTATTCCATACGGTCAATGTATCGCTGGTTTCAGTTCTGCAACTTGAATTTTCTACGGTGAAATAGAAAACGGCTTTTCCACTGCCGACAGCGGTAACTTTTCCCGTCTGAGGATTGACGGTTGCAACATTTGTATTGCTGCTTTCCCATGTTCCGCCCTGCCAACGTGATAGTTGCGTTGTGTCGCCGATGCAGATTTGATGTTTGGTGAAGATGCTTACCGCCGGCAATGCAGGCACAGAACCTTCGCCATAAGCATTGTAGAATACGGTTGCCGCACAATCTTCGTCCGACATGGAAAAGAAATCAAAGGCAATGTTTAGATTTGTAAACGCAGGCGAATGGCTTTCGTCAAATACAAGTCCCGTATCGGCAACTTCCTGTGTCAAAACATTGGGTGCTAACAATTTGAAAGTAATCACGCTGGTATCCGAAGGGATAGGCTGTGCAAGAAATATCAGTGCTTCGGTTGTACCATCGGCAGTATCGATGGCAAGTTTTCCGCCGTTATTCTGTACATCTTCAATAATCATAACATCGTCATAATCATCGGTATTGATTGCATTTCCTCCTGTAATATTTCCGCTGTTGAGACTGTTTCTTACATAACGGAATTCGTCATTGTAAAATATTTCCAATGCAGCATTTTCCAGCGGGATGCTATTGGGATTGTTGATTTTCAGCCTCATCGTTACCGTATCGCCTGCCGAGTAACATTCCTTGTCAATGTTGAAATCTACAATTTCCAATTTTTTGAGGATAACGCCCTCCAATGCGGTGATGTTGGTCGGTTCGCAACCCATGGTCAGACCATCGCAACTTGTATTTATCTTTTCCGTCATAATATTTTGCACTATTAGACTGTATTTCAGCATTGCCCTGTTGGAATAAATGCCAGCGGGTGCATTTTCGTCAAAATGGGCAACGGCACGGAATACGGCAGTCGTCCCGCTCGGAATAACCAGACTGTCAATGATTAAACTGTCTATTTCACCGTAAGGGTGGATAACCGTTGTATTTCCGATGTAACTTGAATCCAAACCCAGCGACTCGTCAATCCACCTCATGTGGTTGGGCAGTCCTGCGGAAAAATTTACCGTTTTGGGCGTACAGTTCACATTTTGTATCCGCCATGTATAAGTTACCTCTTTACAGATGGAAACTTCCTGAGGCATAGCCGTTTGCACAAACGAAATGCCTGCTTCGTCAAATGGAGGCGGAGGCAGCAATGCCCGCATATTAATCGGTGAAATAAAGATGCTTTGCGTACCGTACACGCGGTTTCGCAATCGGTATTTAATAGTAATGTCTGTTATGCCGTTTTCAAATTCCACATTCAGTCTGCCGTTGAGATTGGTGGCAGCCATGATGTTGTTGAGAATGGCGGTTGCCGAATTGCCGTTAATTCGGTATGCCGTATTTCTATTAGGACCTGAGGCATAAGAAAGTATGGGACGAAATGCTTCCGATTGGCACATGCCCTCAATCACAACAGAATCAAACGATTGCCATGCTCCGTCAATGCCCGAAATGGTGAAAGAGGGAATGACAGGATAGGCAAGACTGTTGTTTGTCTGGCTGCGGAACTGCATTCTGATTGTTACGTCCTGCCAAAGCGTAGGTGCTGTCCCTGAACGGCGTACCTGCAAAGTACCCTTTACGGGCGTGTTGCCTGTACTTGGAAAACCTGTTCCTGCCTTTGTCGGATTGCCAAATTCAACCCAGGTGTTTACCCTTATGTTGTCTCCAACATTTGTCCATACCATGCCGTTGGAAACGTTGGCATGGATGGAATTGAGAGCGGGTACTCTTGCAACATGGTTTCCGCTGCGGTTGATGGTGTTTGTAAACCGTTGCCAGTCAAATGTACGCAATCCGTTGAATGCTGTTTCGTCAGTGCCTACATCACAGCCTTTTCCGTTGCTTTTCACGGCGAAAGTGATGTAAGTACAGGAATCGTTGAACACATAATTGCATTGATGCAGATTGTGAATGTGCGTCATGGGAATTACGGCTTTGGGATTGAAAGAGGCAGCCGTTAGGTCTTCGGGTCTGTCTGCTACTATCATGGTAACGTTGTACCCTTCAGTCAGTTTGTTGTAATAGGGGATAGTGGCGGGGTCGTCTCCGATTGTAAGTCCATTGTTGTTTTCGGCGGCGACAAGCATCCGTAAGGGTGCAGTTGTCGTTTTATGTATCAGCCATATCCGTCTGAAAATGGTATCGTAAGTACCGCAGGGGTCTTCGTTTATAAGTTCTAAACCTGTATTGTTGTCGTCTCCCCAAACAATAGCGGTCAAATTTTGTTCCAAATGTCCCAAACTTTCTCCGTCATTGGTAAGCACGCTGCCTGCAATGCCCATCCGGAGA
>Ga0268262_10006058_pt1 | contig 11746 bp, 3 predicted proteins | sample TergutNc150P3_FD_190354 | JGI IMG/M metagenome (GOLD analysis project Ga0268262, IMG submission 190354) | Nasutitermes corniger P3 segment gut microbial community from laboratory colony in Florida, USA - Nc150 P3 (SPAdes) (version 2) | ecosystem: Host-associated > Arthropoda: Insects > Digestive... | reverse complement strand
TCAAAGCACTTCCAAACCAGAACAAGATGAGCCTGTGGACAGACATTCAATGAAGCAGGCGGCTTGCCCAGTGGGAAGCGCGAATGCGCTGGACTGCGCCGATAATGGAGCGAGCCGCCCGGCGGGGATGCCGGAAGTCCGCCAAGGGCGCGAACCCTGGCACCGGCAAAGGCTTTAGCGCGTCCACAAAAGGCGGTGAGCGGAATGGGAGGCGCAGGCGAAGCATGCCAATCTGTACTGACGGCAAAGTGCGTTCACTATAACTGCGAACAAACATGATACCAAACCCAGCCAGAGACGGCGGATGGCCGGGAGCAGACGCACTTCAGAGTTTTGCAAGAGTCTCGGTATGACACACTTCCCGCGGCGGCCATGACACCCGCCGCCGCGCACGACACGCACCACAAGCCGCCCCCTGCAACAGCAGGGGGCGGCTTTTCCAACCGGGTTTCGGGGTGGCTGCCTTTCCGCCAGGAAACGGGGACAATGGGGGTTGCGGTTGAGCCTCTTGCAAAATTAGGATTATAGCCATTCCCAAGGGGAATGGCTATATTGCAACTGTGCAATCATCCCTTTTGAAGCACTCTCTATTTTTGTTGAACTTTTCCCTTGCGGATGCCGATACAATGATTCGAGGAGGTGCTGCATGTCTGAAGCTCTTTTGGCTCCTGTCACAGATCAATACGTTGCGCCACCGGCGGCGCACGCTGAAGTGTCGCAGTCTTTTGTGCAGAGGCTCGGAGGCAGGCTACCTGGCCCCGATGAAGCTCTTGAGGCCATTGGGTTGAGCGAGGAGGACATCAGGGCCGGTAGGGTCATGTCTGGGGCAGAGTCGGTTAAGCGGTTGAGGCGTATCGTTGCCCAAAAAACTTAAAATTACGGTTACGTCACAGTCCGATAAAATGCTTGCGGCGCATACTGAATTTGTTATGCAAACCAGCCCTAAAGCCGCAAGCAAACTGATCGCAGACTATCATAAATTAGGGAACTACTTACTTAATTCCACAGAAATTAATTATTCATTTTTTGTCGTCCATCCATTCTCCGGCTTCGCTATAGTCGCTTAACGTATTTTCGACAAAAGTTCGCATGTGCGGCGGCTGCATACCGTGAAGAAAATCCGGAGAATTCTTTGGCGGTGGATTTTCCCTCGGGCTTCCGGTAGATTTTCACTCGACACATTTCTATGGGGGAAAGCATGTACGCTTTTCGCAGGTCTGTCTGTTTCGTATCGTCCATTCTTATAATGGCTGGCATATTGCTCGGCATAGGCTGCGGAGTCCAGCAGCACTCCAATGTCAATATAAGCAAGCTCCAGGTCAACGTGTCCAACCCGTCCGTCAGGATGAGCCCCAGCAAGCCCACCCGCCTCGGGGTCAGGCAGATTGACTGTCCGGAGTTCCACCAGATAAACGACACCGAGGGGATCATATACCATTGGTCCGTCATAGGCGCATATCGCTGGTCAGGCTTTAAGAGCGAGTACGAGGCCCTGTCCGACATCGGTTTCATCGACCCCAACGAGCTGAACCCGCAGGTCGTCGTCAAGACCCCCAAAAACTGGGAGAACGGCGCCCTCGCCATCCTCCAGGTGCAGCTCGACTACCGTGGCCAGTCCAACTCCACCGGCAGGTTCGTCATTGATTTCTTCGACAAGTCCCGGAAGCCCGACAATCCCGGGAACTGGGCGAACGCACATGTCGTCATTTATCCTGACCACAATGTCATGGATCCGTTTAATCTGACCAACCTCGGTGTCCAGGGGTTTTACACCGTTGGCATGGATGTCACCCATAAGACTCCTGGCGTCACTTACGACTGGGAGCCCATTGGAGCCTATGGCTTCACTTACTATAAGGACGCTGCTTCAGCGCTTGATGGTGTCCGTCTTTTTCACAGGGGCGTCCTCGACCCTCTCCCTGTCCTTGACGCCCCCTTCGCTTGGCCGAACGGTTCGTACGTCATCTGGCAGGTCAACATCAAGTACAACAACGTGATCAATGGCTATTGCCGCTTTGTTCTCTATTTCCGCCCCTGCGGAGCCGTAGCCCCGCCGCCCAACGAGCCGCCGCGCTTCGGCGATGCCAGGATAGTCCTCTACCCGACATCCAACCGCATGGATCCATTCAACCCCGTGAACCTCGGGGCACTGGGCTTTTACACCATTGGCATGGACGTCACCCACAATACCCCTGGTGTCAGGTTCCACTGGTCGGTGGATTGGGCAAAGGGTCACAAGGGCTTTGCTTCTGGTGGTCAGGCGGACAACGACGTGACTCTTGCTGACTATACCCAGATGAACCCTATGGTTCAGGTCAAGAACCCCCAGCGGTGGCCGTCCGGCAGCCAGGTCATGTGGAGGTTCACTGTCGAACACAATGGCATCAGGAACAACACCGCCCAGTTCCTGCTGACGTTCACTCCCGGCAAGGAGGAGATGAAACAATCCTTCGCGCAAAGCAGGATCGTCCTCGTCCCCGACTTCAAGCTCATGGACCCCTACCGGCCGACCGACCTCGGCGTGCAGAGGTTCTACACCATAGGCATGGACCTCACTGACAAAACTCCCGGTGTCACCTGGGACTGGGAGATGGTCGGCGCCAGCGGCTACCGCAACTTCGCCACCCCCGAGCTGGCCATGGCCGACATCGGCCTCTCCGGCTGGCGCAGCCCCACCCTCAACCCCGTCGTCAGCGTCAGGACCCCCGCCAACTGGCCGAAGGGCTCGACTATCCTCTACCGCTTCATCGTCCACTGGGAGGGCCTCACCAACAACACCGCCAAGTTCCTTCTCCAGTTCCAGCCCCACCTTAACGATGGTCCAGGCGACGGCCCCGGCGGGGGCGGCGGCTCCGACCCCGACCCGGACGACCCCGATGACCCGGACGACCCCGACAACCCCAATAAGCGCGGCAACCAGATAGTGCTGTACCCTGACCGCGCCACCATGCACCCGTTCCACCTCCGCGACCTCGGCGTGCAGGGTTTCTACACCAAGGGCCTCGACTTCACCCATCTCGACTTGGGTCCGAATGACAGCCTCTTCTGGGAGCCCGTGCAGGTGCTCGCGCAGGGCAGCCTCATGACCCGCGCCGAGGCGCTGGCGGACGTCGGCCTCAAGGACCCCACTGTGCTCAACCCCGTCGTCACCCTCCTGCACCCCGAGAAGTGGTCCACCGGCGCGGTCGTCGAGTGGCGGTTCACCGTCCACCACGCCGGCCTTGTCGGCAACACCGCGAGCTTCTGGCTCACGTTCAACCTCGGGAACAGTCCCGTGGGCGGCGGCGGTCCCGGAGGGGGCGGGGGCGGTGACGACGATGACGACGACGGGGACGACGGCGACGAACTCAGCCCGTGCCTGAACTTCAACGGCTCCGGCGGTCTGCTCGTCACGCCCGACCACGGCGCCCTCGACCCCCGCTACGGCGGCTACTTGGGCGCAAAGGCGTTTACGGCCGTCGGTTCGCAGGTCACCTCCGAGTCCCCCGGTTTCAAATACAGATGGAGGCCGGTCTCCTCCACCGGCCACCTCCACCTCACTCAGGAGGCCGCCCTCGCGGACATCGTCGTCTGCAACCCGGGCGCCCTCGACCCCTACATCCTCGTCGGCCAGCCCTGGCTGTGGTCCCCCGTCGGCGCCGGCTCGCCCGCGCCCACCGTCCGCTTCTCGCTCGAGGTCTCCAAGGGCGCCGACGTCAGGTGCGTCGGCTATTTCGACCTCAAACTCATCGTCAGCGACCAGAGCCTCATGCCCGCGTTCAATGATGCGAGGCTCGTCCTCGGCGCGTTCCACGGCACCGCCGACCCGTACGCGCCGCGCCCGCTGGGCGTCTCCGGCTGGCACTCCATCGACTCCCTTGAGTCCAGCTGGACCCCCGGCGCCTCGTACGAGTGGACTGTTCTCCGCGCCGACGGCTACACGGGCTTCCAGTCCCCCGCCGAGGCGGTCGCGGACATCGGCTTCGTGGACAGAAACGCCCTCGACCCCGTCCCCGTCGTCGGGCACCCCGCCAACTGGCCCATGAATTCGCAGGTGTACCTCGCCCTCAGGGTGACCGTCGGCGGCGTCGTCAACGGCACCGCCAGGTTCCGCCTCCTCTTTGTGCCGGCCGTCTCGGGCGCGGGGAACGACTGCTCGCTCGACTCCGTCTGGCAGACCGTCCTCCGGCCGACGATCAGCACCATGGACCCCTACGAGCCCACCCCCCTCGGCGTGCGCGACTTCTACGTCGTCGGCTCCGGCCTGCGCTCCGGCGCCCCCGGCCTCGTGTACCGCTGGAGGCCCATCGACGCCGTCGGCTACACAGGTTTTGCTACCCTCGCCGACGCCGTTGCCGACATTTCGCTTGACGACCCCTCGGTGTTCGACCCGCAGGTCAGGGTCGCCACCCCCGGCAACTGGCCCGACAAGTCCACCGTGCTCTTCGAGGGCAGCGTCACGTACAGGGGCGTCATGAACTCCACTGGTCGCTTCCTCGTCAGGTTCGTCAGGTCCAGCGTCTCCGACTCCGACGTCTCCGTCGTCTTCCATCCGAACCAGGGCACGATGGACCCGTTCCACCTCACAAGGATCGGCGTCAAGGGCCTCAGGTGCACCGGCGAGAGCGCCTCGTCCGTCACCGAGCACACCCCCGGCATTTCGTTCCGGTGGACCCCTATCGAGGCGTACGGCTTCACCGGGTACCAAAATGCCCTCGACGCCGTGCAGTCCGTCGGGTTCGCCGACCCCACTTCGCTGAACCCCCTTCTCACACTTCAGGACCCGACGAGGTGGCCCAACGGCTCCTCCGTCCTGCTGAAGGGCGCCATCACGCTCAACGGAAGGACCAACGACACCGGCAGGTTCCTCGTCAAGTTCATCGTGGGCGCCTCCGGCGACGACGATGGCTGGGACGGCTGGACGCAGGTCATCCTGAACCCCGACAACTCCACGATGAACCCGTACCGCCCCGGCGCCCTCGGCGTCGTCGAGTTCCGCGCGCTGGGCTCCGCCGTGGACAGCAGTTTCCCCGTATCCTATTCTTGGAAGATTCTCGATTTCGGCGGCCACGACTCCCGTGCGTTCGACACGTCGAACCCCGCTTGGTCGGATGTCGCCGTCGTTGACCCGGCCGTCAAAAACCCCAGTCTTTCCGTGAAGACCCCTGGGGGGTGGAAGGACGGCTCCTGGGTCCTTCTTTCCGCCGGCATCAGGTTCAACAATGTCCTGAACGAAAATGGCAGGTTCCTCGTTGTTTTCCGCCCGTCCATGGACGACAGGGGCGGCGGCGGCGATGGCGACGGAGAGCCCCCCGGTGACGTGTTCCCCACGCTTCAGGTGACGCTCAACCCTTCCACCGCCGTGATGGACCCCCGCCTCACGACTCTCGAGAGGCAGTCCATGCCTAGCGACACCGACCCGTCCAAGCCTGGCAAGGACGTTAGGCGCTTCGGCATCCGCACCCTCACGTTCACCGGTGGCGGCTACGACCCTGACGCTGGCATTTTGACCTATCAGTGGATCCCCGTCAGCGCAATCGGCTACGACCATTCCCGCTTCAGGTCCGAGGCGGAGGCCCTCGCCGACGTCAGGTTCGTCTCCTCGCAGTTCTCCAGCGGCGACCTTGACTTCGACCCCGTCCCGTACCTCCTGCATCCGGACGCCTGGCCGTCCGGCTCGACCGTCGTCTTCAAGGTGGTGCTCACACAGGTGCTCAATGCCGGCGGCCAGCTCCGTAACGACACCTGCAGGTTCGCGCTGACCTTCGCGGTCGGCCTCGGCGGTGCCGGCGACGGGGACGACGACCCTGACGGTCCCGACGATCCCGACGGCCCCGACCCCAAGCCGGACCCCGACGACCCCGAGACCGCGTTCCTCTCCCTGCTCCCCAACATCCACGGGGTCGAGATGAACCCCGTCGCGACCAGGGACCTCGGCGTCGAGGGCTGGTACGACCCCGCCGAGCCCGCCAGGACCAGCTCGGAGGTCCTCTCCAAGGACAGGGAAGCCGACCTCTCCCACGTCTGGACAATCGACGCCGTCCACGGCTATGACACCGACGAGTGCTCCGGCTCCGATGTGGACATCTTCTTCGAGGGCACGGAGCAGGACGACCCCCTCCGCCTCAACCCCACCGTCGGGCACCAGCACGGCGGCGCAAGGTACAGGCACCTCGGGATCAGCGTCGCCCAGGCAGCGAAGTGGGGGCACGGCGAGCTCGCCGTCCTGCGCCTCGCCGCCTCGTGGAACGACCGCGACAGAAAGACCGGCAAGCTGAACAACAGGCGCGTCACCAACGACTCCATCATCGCTGTGGTGATCTTCAGGGGCGGCGGTTCTGGTGGCGACGAGAGCGGCAACGAGGAAGAGCACAGCAGCGAGTCAACCCACACGTTCGAGCCATGCTGGGGTCCCCAGACGCCAGTCTTTGTCTACAAGTGGCTCTTCGACTCCAGCGAACGCGCCAGGAAGCTGGCCCACGGCGGCGCCATCGTGACCAGGGACGGCAACGGGAACGAGGTCGCAGAGGACGGCTCTGATCTCACGGGGTACGGACTCAACGGCGCCTACGCACCTTACGGCGGTCGGGGGACGGGGTACTGGGTCAAGTCCGGCGGAGACTCGTTCCCCTGCACCAAGCGATCCATACCCCTCACCGTGGAGCACTACGAGACATCGGGCTGCTTCACCGATTCCGAAGACCTGATCGACATCAGTCTCCCCCTCGAGAAGCAGGGGCTTTTGACCAACAACCTCGTCCCCCCCGACCCCAAGAAGGGCAGGACGTTCAGGAACTTTGATTTGAAAGACCAGAAGGAGGGTGCCGTCTACAGGAACGACAGACCTTGGAGGGCCAGCGTCAAGGTCCCCCAAGTGGGCAAGTTGAACTTAACCGACCCACCTTTCAAGCCAGCGGAATATCACCTGACCAATGGCTCCGATGGCGTCGACGCAATGGTTCTTGACCCTGCAGCGACCCAAAACCCAGGCACTCAAAAGAAAATCCATGCCAAGCCCGTCCTTGAGACCGCAATGTATGTCGCCAACGATGTCATCGCTGTCTCCGACAAGGTCGGCACACCCAAAGATCATACGGAGTGGACTCTGTGGAACGTTTATAGGATCGAGCCTTCCGGCGACAATGTCAGTGTGTCTGACATGACTGGTGGCACCTACGTCAGCACATATCCGATTATGAAAGACGGTGTATTCAATGCAACGGCGCCCGAAGGCTGGACTGGGCCCGACTGGAATATCAACACCATCGTCCCTGTGCTTAGGGGCCCCACTTCTCCTCCGAGGTTCGGCGACAAGATAGACCTCGTTTTTCCCGCAACAGACACTTGGAAGGCTTACATGCCCTGTGGCGGCATAATCGAGATGAAGTTGACCATCACCGACTCATACCCGTCGAAGGCTGACTGTGAGGCTAGACGGCTCAATCCTCCACCAGATTATCCCAAACCTGGTGAGCCTGGCTACATAGACGCATATAAGAACAAGACCGGTCCCATGTACGGTGTTCCGTTCAAGAACGAGACTGGTCGCTGGTACATCAGCATCTACCCGCCCAGCATCGAAGTGCGCCCACTTCGCAATATGGTCGGCAACCAGTACCTCGACAACGGCACGACCAACCCCAATGCTCGTTACCGTTTCCATGGTTATCTTCGTCCAGGTCAAAACAGCGGCTATGCTATGTCACGAAACGATCTCAGTCATGAAGCCAATCCCAACCTCATCGATGTCGGTGAGACCGCCGGTGACGATGACTCTGGGTCATCCTATGCCCTCCGTTATTGGAAGATCAAGGCTTCCACTACATTTGGTGTCTATCTCCCGATGGAGATATGGCCCGTCGGCGAGACGGACGACGGTGACACCACCGAGTCGCAGATAATGCTGGAGGATTCCCCCGATGCCGCCACCATCAATTTGATCAAGTCCTCCCTTGGGAACACCAACACCAGCACTGCGCTGCAGACCCTCGGCTTTGAGAACGCTAGGCATGATTATGGCGGCGGCAAGGGCCGCGCTTCGCACCGCAACTTCAAATGGACTTACCCTTGGTGGAACTATGGCAATGAAACGAGGAACGGCGGCTACGACAACAGGCTCATGGTCGGGTATCCAATGATTACGACTAGGTGGGATTTCAATGGTTTCTCCCCTTACACTAAGTTCCAACACTTTCAGTACTACTACTGGAAGCAGTCAAGTTCAACCCATACCTACCACCACGGATGGGAGATCCATCCCCGCACGACCGCCCATTTCATCAGGAACGAGCTGGGCCTTCCGGTGATAACCAACGAGTACCGTAGTCTCTTTGAGGGTCGTCCTGGGATGGGTTCCACATTCAACATTTCCAGGATGAATGGAACGGGGTCAGTCGCCAACAGCAACGACATCAACGCGCAGAAAGGCGCCAATCCTATTCTTCTCCCCAACATGCCCACTAGACCCTACCGTGGCTGGTGGTCTGAGCGCTTCCTCGACCCGCTCATTTTAGGGCAGCGTTGGGGCGGCACTAGGGACGGTGGTTGGGGTGTAAACGAGGACAGACCAAGAGACGGAACGTCTGGTTTTTTCGAGTGGCTGGACATAGTCGGACCGAGCGAAGACAATCAGAGCCCCCGCAATGTGCGGCAACACACCACGGCTCGTTACGCCTATGGCGGTGCCGGCAATTATGCAGCAAGTTACGGCCCGATCATCGCCAAAGAGTTGCCCAGTCAGATCCCGTCACACGCTATGATGGCGCACACCATGAACGCGGGCGTTGCCAGTAACACCAGGAATTACAATTTCCATGCTGCCTCGATGATCTGGGAGCCGTACATCACCTTTTATCCGTCTGTCCCGACTAAGGGCACCCACATCTGGTTCGACGTCATCTTTGAGTACGGTGGCTTTCGCTACACGGCTCCCGCGCTTGCAGTGGTCTGGGCTGATGAAACACCTCCAGAGTTCAAGAATGCCCTCGTCGACGTCGTCCCGTTCAGTACGCCACTCATCGCCAAGGACGCAAAGAGTCCCCTCTGGCTCGACCCTGATCCGTCAGTCGTCGGCCTCGACTCCGACGGGTTGCAGATGCTCGACTTCGTCGTGAACGGCTTGGGCATAACCAACGGCAACAGAAAGGTCAGGACAGTTTCTTCGGCTGTCAGTCGTCCCCCAGGTTGGGTGCCGAAGCCCCCCAAAGGAGACATCATCCGGGTTCCCACTCCTTTTGACCCTGACAACCCCGACCCAATACCAGACGACTGGTTGGACGAATGGCTCGATGATAATGACGTTGATGAATGGGTAGACTACGAGTACTGCTACGAAGTCAAGCCATCCTGGAAGAAGATGCTCACTTGGACGGAGAAGGATGTTCTGAATAATACGGTCACCAAGTGGGGCGTTGCAGGCTGGCGCACACAGAGCGAGATAGACGCACTGAACGCCAAGCATGCCAATGATCCACCGAACAATTGGCGCAAAGTGGGCGACTCATTCGACAGGCACGACCCTCTGCACCCGGATCTCGACACTCCCGAGAAGAGGGCGCTCGCCGACATTGAGCTTACCTACGAGACCGACACAATGGCGCCCACCGTGCGCGTAAAGAGCCCCAAGAAATGGAAGGAGCCCATCCAGAACTTTGTCACCCATCCTCTGCATCTCGCGGCGGACGGCATCACCCCCGCCCCGCCGGGAAAGGAGAGCGACGGTTACGACCTGTCTCAGCGCGAGGCCGGCAAAGTCATCAAGTACTACTATTTCCCGCACAAAGATCTTCCTGTCTTCAACCCCACTGTGCCCCCCAATGCAACCGAAGAGGAAAAGCGCGATTTGATCAGGCGCACCTGGCCGGCTGGCGGCAGACCCCCTTCGAAAGCAATCATGGAGAAACATTCCGACTGGTGGGATCTTGACGGCGACCCCGACGACCAGAGTCTCCCTCGCACTGGCGTCAGGCTGCTGCCCGACACCCTGTACCCCAAAAGCGACCGCCTCTACGATGTGCGCAACGACCTCCTCATCGACGGCGGCTCCGTCACCCTCGCCCTTGTGCTTGACAGCAGGACCGTCGTCAAGACCGTCCCGGAGGACCCACACAAGACCAAGACCGTCGACGAGCAGAACGACAAGGGCAGGTTGCGCCTCATCATTGTGCAGTCGGATGTCGATCTCGACACGGACATCCTCAAGGACGACAAAAAGTAGTCCGTCCCCCAGCCCCGACGTGGCAGGCGCCCTTCGCGGCGCCTGCCATGGTCATAGGTTCAGGGTCTCCGCACTCGACTTCGGCGGTTGCGTGTCCGACCACACGATCTTGGTCGCAGCGCGCCAATTACATTGTGTCGCTGTGCCTGTGCCGCATCCCGGATGCCGCACCGTCCAGCAGTGTCTGTGACACCGTTGTTTTGGACAGAACAGGATGCGCTTCATTCAATCCCAGGTTCTGCCTTCACTTTATAAATATCGAAAAGGCATCGGCTCCCATGCTATAGGAGGCTGTCCAGTTTCTTGTGAGACGAAACATCTTCCCATTCTTCCAGTACGCAGCGTTTTGATAATTTGGCGCACTTTCGCTTCCCGCGACATACACGTCGTCTCCTGACACATAGACAGAATTGGCGGCTGAGCCATCGCTGGCGTATTCGAGGTCTTGGCTGATGCCGTCAATCCAAAGTCTGGCTCTGGTTTTTGATGTATTTTGTTCGCGCCATGTCTCCGTGCCTGCCACATGCACCTTGCCGGCGGAGACATAGACGGAGTTGGCTGCGGAGCCACCGTTGCTAGGCTCGTTGTTCAAGTACTGCTGGACACCGTCAGTCCACAGCGTCGCCCTTGACCTGCCGCCAGTGTTATGCATCCCCGCCACATACACTTTGCTGTCCGAAACAAAGACCGAGCTTCCCGTTGTCCCGTAATCTCCGACTTGGCTGTAGATGCCGTTAATCCACAGCACGGCGCGGGTGTTACCGCCTCCAACGTATCCCGCCACGTACACATCGTTCCCAGAGACGTGGACGGAATCCGCGTATGAATCGATGTTTGGCTCTTCCGTGGTCAGCTCCGTCCGTATGCCGTCTTTCCACATTGCGGCGCGAGTGCGGCCACTTGTGGTGTATGTTCCCACTAGATAGACACTGTTCCCAGAGGCGCAGACGGATGTGTACTCGCCGGGGTTGCTTATGGTCTGTTTGACACCGTTCTTCCACAGTCCGGTGTTCCCGGCTACGTACACATCGTTTCCTGACACAAAGATCGAACGTGCGAATGCGTGGTCGGCTGGCTCTCCGCCGGATTCATCTGGTCTGGTGTCCAATATTATCCGCGATCCGTTTATCCACTGCGTTGCGCCATGTACCCAACCTGCATTATCGTTGTTGTATTCTATATAATTGCATCTTCCCGCCACGTAGACGGTTGGGCTGCTTTTGCTACCGCCTCCGCCCCCGCCGCAGGCCATGAGGACTGCCAGCGTAGCCCCAGCGGTGATCGTTGCAAAGGTTTTTAGTGACATCATTGTAGCTCCTTCTTAGGGTTGATCCGGGACACAGAGAGCCCCAGCGCGTTGGCTGTTTGATCGGTGAACACGGGCAGTGCGACCTTCTGCACAAACAATTGACGAACACAGGTTGTTCTGCGTCGTGGGGACGCAGGGGCAGACCATGCTGCCGTGCATCTGCGGTTTGGCGTCCAATGGAGACGGACGGCATCCTGTACGCGGAGCATTCCCGCCAATGTAGTGTTTACGCGGGTTTTAAT
>Ga0268262_10006057_pt1 | contig 11747 bp, 6 predicted proteins | sample TergutNc150P3_FD_190354 | JGI IMG/M metagenome (GOLD analysis project Ga0268262, IMG submission 190354) | Nasutitermes corniger P3 segment gut microbial community from laboratory colony in Florida, USA - Nc150 P3 (SPAdes) (version 2) | ecosystem: Host-associated > Arthropoda: Insects > Digestive... | reverse complement strand
CTTCCGTCATTCCCCCTGGAAAGCAGGGCTTTTCTGAGCGACCAGATGCAGTCATCCACAAATGAAAGGGTGTCGAATGTGTTGGTTTGGGCAATGGCAAGCTGGTATGCGGAAAAGCCGTGTATAGTCAACAGAAAAAAATCCAGGGGCTTTTTTATTAACATCTGGCTGCTTTGCGCATAGGCGGCTTCAAACGCTCCTGATTCAAAAGAATCCCTTAGTTCCCTGCTTTCGTTACGGCTTGCGCCTCTAATTTTCAGAAAAAAAACCGGCAAAAGCGATAGAAAACCAAGGATCAATACCCCAAAAAAGACGTTCTTCAAGATCCTTTTTCTCTTAAAACTGGCTCCAAAAGCGGAAGAACGCTTAAAAGGCATAATATTGTATATAATTATTTAGATAAAAAGTCAACGCAGGGAAAACAAAGAACAGAGAGCAAAGATAAATAGTGAGCTCTTGGCAACTCATCCACACTATACGTATAATATTAATATGAAGTTTCAGGAAATTGAGAGGATATTATTAAACGATGGGTGGTTGCTTAAAACCGTTAAAGGATCACACCATCAATATATCCGAGCCGAAGCCAGGCATATCAACTTTTCTCAGGTATTGCAGGATTCACTAACAGCATTATACTCACAGGAAACCACCATCTCTTAATTATCTAACTCAGGATAAAATAGCTGAAGATACGTACTATGACCACCCAAACACTACCCCCTAGCAATAAAAAAGACTGCCCGAAAATGTTACTTCTCGGACAGCCCTCTTGTTATGCACCGCTACTGAAAAATTGTGACTGCTTCGTTCTTAAGTCAACGTTGTGTTGCCTCATTTACGGCTTTTTGTAATTTCGCCGACTACCAAACTGCCTTTGCCTCTTGTTGCCTGTTCAAAATTCCAAACAGGTAAATTTTCAGTATCATTGTGAAGACCCGCAAGCCATTTTACATCCTTCACAATTTTATCATGCCTTGTGCTTGCGGTTGTATCCTGGCTTTTGCTTAAAATAACAGTCAAAACCTTGAAAGTTTTTTGCGAATCGCTGACATCGGGAACCCTTGGTTCATTGCCATTAAGGTTTATGAGATCATCAATTGTATATGAAGTTATGTCGGTTGCTTTGAAATATCCCGGCCCAAGTGTATCGGGGACACTTAAGCCGGAGTAAATATCCAGATGGAACCCTTTTTTCCGAAGCTCGTCCGCTCCTATCATGCCCATCAGGTACAGTTCAATGTCCGAATATGGAATGCCGTTGCCGCCATTGGCATTATCGCCAAATCCCTTTTTGTAAGATCCATCCGGGTTTTTTTCATCTGGGCTAATGCTGCCTTGATATTCGGTGGTACCACCAGATTTTGAGACTACCCGGGCTTCCTTGAACCCGCCTAGCTGACCGCCGGCGTTGCTTATGCCCCAGTGTGGGTTAAACCTGACATCACCACTAGCTTCCAGAGTATAGGTAGGGCAAATATGCGCACCCCAAGTATGGGCTATCTCATGAAGGGCTGGGCCCCGTAGAATTCCATCATGGTAGGTGAAATATATCAAAGACTTTAATTGTCCAGCAGAGCCATAAGAAGAAGCCTCACTATAAATTTCTTTGCCTAACCCTTGAACATTGTTGCTTACCCCCACGTTTACCCCAGAGAGTCCTCCCAACGCACTGATGATAGTATTGTCTTTTTCTGTGTTTAAGACAAAAAAGATAAAGTCAAAATCATCGTTGTATTTTTCGTAAACTTTATTTGAAATTTTTCGCAATACCTCAGCATACCCCAACTTGGATGTAACGTTGGACCATTGTGTAGCGTCTAATCTTGCTTCAATGGCAAAATCCTTATTGTTAGCGTCCAGATCAGCCAACTCAATGCCAGTATTAAATACCGCCCTTACCTTACAATGACCATTCAGCGTTAAAGTCAGCGGGTTAGAGGCATATTGCTGGCTATTATTCACCATCCAGTATTGAAAGCCATAGCCTGTCGTTCCTTTCGGAGTCGCTGTGAGCTCAACCGAAGCACCAGCAGCGTAAAGCCCGTCAGGATTGAGTGCTGGGGCCGACGTTATGGCGGCGCTGCCCAGAGTGCTGTCATTAACCGACAGCTCAACGAGGTACCCGCTTGCCGTTGCTTGTTGTACCGCTCCTGCCGCCGCATTGGCCAGTATGGGATTGCCGTAGAAATCCACTGTGGGATACCCACTGGGCAGGCTGGCAATGACATTCTGCACTCCCCTTCCGGAAATGAGCTTAAAGGAAGCGGGCGCTATCGGCTGACTATCAATGACCTTATCGTTATTATGCGCAACCCAGCCGCTCTGGTTAGTGCCGGTTCCCAAGTGTACGTCAACAACATTGTATCCGGTGGAAGTTATGGTTCCGAAATAATATATCACTGGATAATTTTTGGCGGTATTCCCGTAGAACAGATTCCCCGTAAGAGTTGTTATACTGGAAACGGGAAAATTAAAAACCACCCCACCGTTGAGACAAACATTCCCATAGAAGGTACAACCTTTGACGCTTAGCGTACCTTCATAATTGAAAATTGTTCCATTACCGGTACTCTGATTCTCACTGAATATGCAGGATTCCAGATTTACGGAACTATTATAAATTTCAATTGCCGATCCGTTTATCGCCCTGCCGTCCTTGAAATGGGTACGGCTGATTGTAACTGGATTGCTGTTGTTGATAGACAACAATTGAGAACCATTGTTTATTGTTGTCCACGAGGGGTCCCGCGTTATGGTAACGCCATTCCCAGCTATTGTCAGGTTCTTTCTTTCAATACTAAGGCTTTTTGTCAACTTAATAGTCCCTACGCTGCTCTCGACTAAAATCGTGCTGTTGGTTGCCGCGTACTGTATCGCGTGCCTGAGGCTTCCCGGCCCTGAGTCATTGCCGTTTGTTACCGAATATATTGTAAAATGACCCTGGGTGAACGTGTACTCAAACCGGCTGACCATGTTTTCATAAATGTGCAGGTATTCTTCCATGCCGATATTACGCTCGCCGTTACTAAGGCTGAACATAACTTGGTAGTAACCTGTATTAAGGTATAAAGGGTTAGTTGGATTATTATCACCTACAGAGGGAGTCCCGCCTTTAAAGTAAAGCTCTTGCTCAGGCGTTCCCGAGGGGTCCAGCGGGGTAATTTTCATACTGGCGGTCTTTACGTCTCTAGGATAGACAATATTCCAAATGAACGTTCCTTTCGCCCCGCTTTTAACAATGGGTTTTAGCTCCAGGCTACGGCTGACATTGGCACCGGCATCTATCACTATTCCGTCAATACTGCCCTGCGCAACAGGTTTGGTTCTCCCATTATCCGTATACGCGGTTACCGTCAGATTCCATGTCGCTACGGACAGAGTTATAGAGTCAGTAAGATTGGTATTGTTCCGTTCGACCGAAATGTTTTCCCTACCGGTTGATGAAAACACCAGGGTATAAAGGGCGAAGTTATCTAGCACGGTTGCAGGTAGGATAGTTCTTCCCGCATTTCCAATTATCAGGCTGAAAGTTCCTTCTCCTTTATCCGGCGAATCAAAGGGGTTTTGACAAGCAAGCACTAAACACACACAGAAAGCGGTAAAAAGCGAAATATAGAATGCCCTTATATGTTTTTTCATTTTTCATCTCTCCTTTGATTAATACTCAACTTTGAACGAAACGGTCTTGTTATAAGGCACTCCGCCTTTCTTAATAGCTACCGTTAAAAAATGTTCGCCGATAAGGTTGTAGGCTGTATTGGCGGCATCCAATGTAAAGGACGAATCGTTTCCGGTTTCGGCGGTGTTATCCACCCGCCAGCTTATGCTGTCATACTGGCCGGGACTATCAACAGACAAAATTGCTTTGGTGGGGCTTCCTTTGCTTACACGATAAAGAGTGGGGCCGGTAATTGAAGGCGCGGCATCGGTGATTTGGGCAAATGTGATAGTCAGAGTTGCGGTTCCGGTTCCAGTTCCCACACTATAATAATAGATGGTTAATGTCTTTGGAGATCCGCTTACGCTATAGCCAGATTTCGCAACAGCCACGGTCAATGTCCCTCCGCTTGTAAAGCCGCTGATCGGCAGGGTGTAAGTCGGCCCCGAGCCGCTGAGGGTTCCTTTGGTTACCCCTGTAACGCCGCTTAAGGTTATGTCGCTGGAGGTAAGACCGGTAATTGCCTGGCTAAATATCAGGGTCAACTGTGTGGTGGTTTGGGTAGAAGAGCCGTTGGCGGTAACGCTGCTAAACGTAACAGCGGTGGGCGGTGTGTAATGATAAATGCTTACTGTCTTTGATCCGCCAGTAACGCTGTACCCTGTTGGGCTTGAAACCTCTACAGTCAATGTCCCGCCGCTTGCAAAGCCACTGATCGGCAGGGTGTAAGTTGGTCCTGAGCTGGTTAAAGTGCCTTTGATTACCCCTGTAACGCCGCTTAAGGTTATATCGCTGGAGGTAAGGCCGGTAATTGCCTGGCTTAAAATCAGTTCTATCTGTGTGGTGGTCTGTGTTGATGAGCCGTTGGCGGTTACGCTGTTAAAGGTAACAGCAGACGGATTCACGGTAACCGCGCAAGTTGCTGTCTTACCGCCTTCCACGGTGGTCACAGTGATGGTAGCAGTACCTGCGGCAACTGCCGTTACCACGCCGTTATTTACTGTTGCCACATTTGGATTACTGCTTGCCCATGATACGCTTTTATTAGCAGCGCCTGACGGTTGTACTGTCGCGATGAGGGTTGCTGTTTGTGTACCACCCATTGTCAGGCTGAGAGAAGTCTGACTCAGGCTAACACCGGAAACCGGAGCTGTAACAGAAACCGCACAGGTCGCTGTTTTCCCGCCGTCCTGGGTGGAAACAGTTATGGTTACGGTTCCGCTGCCGACAGCGGTTACCACGCCATTATATACTGTCGCAACAGAGGCATCGCTGGTACTCCATGATACGGTCTTATTTGTAGCGTTACTGGGCGCTACTGTGGCAGTGAGGGATCCGGTTGAACCGCCTACAGTCAAGCTGAGGCTGGTTGGGGCAAGGGTCACGCCAGTAACCGCGACATTATTGGATTGGCTGGCAGCGGCCACGGTAACAGCGCAAGTTGCTGTCTTACCGCCTTCCACGGTGGTCACGGTGATAGTAGCGTTTCCTGCGGCAACTGCCGTTACCACGCCGTTATTTACGGTTGCCACGCTTGTATTGTCGCTTGTCCATGTCACGCTTTTATTAGCAGCGGCGGACGGCTCTACAGTTGCGGCAAGGGTTGCTGTTTGCGTGCCGCCCATTGTAAGGCTTAGAGAAGTCAGGTTCAGGCTAACACCGGAAACAGGGACAGTAACAGAAACTGCACAGGTCGCTGTTTTGCCGCCATCCTGGGTGGAAACGGTTATGGTTGCGGTTCCGCTGCCAACAGCAGTTACCACACCGTTATTTACTGTCGCAACAGAGGCGTCGCTGGTACTCCATGATACGGTCTTATTTGTAGCGTTACTGGGCGCTACTGTGGCAGTGAGGGCTCCGGTTGAACCGCCTACAGTCAAGCTGAGGCTGGTTGGGGCAAGGGTCACGCCGGTTACGGCGACGTTGCCAGGTTTACCGCCAGACGAGAAGGAGCCAGGGCCTTGCTCAGTGGAACCATTATTAAATGCGATACTGTCGGTTGAGATGTCGGTTATACTCGACCCACTGACGGTTATGGTAAATACCGCTGCATCTTTGTAAGCGGGCTGGGCGCTGAGGGTATTGCCGTTAACGCCGACCAGCTTGCCGGAACTGGTTTTTTCAGAACCGCTTCTATTGACTGTAAGGGTAAAATTATCGCCTGGGGCATGGGCTGCCTTTGCATTGGCGGGGTACACAGTTAAAATGTAGGTTGTGCCGTTAATCGTTCCGGCATATGTTCCTGAAGGTCCGCTGGGAGTGTCTGCTGGAGCGCTGCCAGGTTCATTGATGGGTTTCATGATGTCGCAAGAAGCCAAAGCGAGTGTAATTATCGCTGCTATGGCGATATACCCTAAAAACCTGAGTTTATTCTTCATAAGATACTCCTAAAAAAATCCATGTATTACAGTTATTATACCAGCAATACAGTTAGAAATCAACTGTAATTGTATGTAGGTAAAATCTCATAATTTTTCCTAACATTAGTGAAATGACTCATATTCAGAAGGTTTTTATCCAAAATCTGCGTTTTTTTCGCAATAGAAAAAAATTGAGTCAGATAAAATTGTCAGAATTGGTAAATATCACGCCTAACTATATTAATGCGATTGAGAACGGGAAAAACTTCCCCTCGCTTGACGTTTTACAGCGAATTATTGATGTATTAGAAATACTGCCTTACCAACTTTTTAATGAATTTCCCGGAGAAGCAAAAATGGCAAAACAGGATGAGATAAATATACTTTATAAAGAACTAACCCTCTTAAAGCAACATTTCAATCATGAATTTGATATAGCTTTACAGAAATATACCCAGCGGGGAAATAAGTAGAAAAATTTTAATTACTACAAACTTTGTCAAAAACGTCTCATACGCCTTGCTCAGTTAACTTCATTAAATAGTAAACAGCCACGTTTCCACCGATAAGGCCGAGTACCCCAAAAACTATGTTCTGTTTAAAATAGACATATATATAAGCGATATATTCACGCAAAATAGCGTTAGGCAAAAAATAAAACGCCGTTTTGGCGCCGATGCCGTTAATTTTTAAACCCGCTTTCCGGGCGTAAATACCGGCGCGCAGCAAATGGTAATTGCTTGTCGCGTATATGCATTTGTATGGCTTACCGCAGGATTCGCTATCCATAATTTCTTTGGAAAATTTCATACTCCCGATAATATCACTATAATTAACGATGTTTTGTTGTATTTATACGCGATAAAAAACAGCAGAAGCAAAAGCGACGGTATTGAAAACCAAACAAGATTTACAGTAGCCATAAATTATTTCCTCTGCCTGAACTATTATTTTAAAAATAAAAAAAGCGATGAACCATAAGCCGGGTTCTGTAACATTAAGCTGCCATCTGTCTTGGACCGGCCTTACGGCCGTTCTCTTTGCAGCCTACCCGCAGCATTGGACGGGCCGCCCTGCTGCTGCTTGACTTTGCTCCTGATGAGGTTTACAGGTTAATACTGTTGCCAGTATTAAGGTGGGCTCTTACCCCACCATTTCACCATTACCCAGCCATATTATTATATGGTCAGGCTGTATGCTTTCTGTTGCACTTTCTGTCCCGGCCGGTTTAACGGCCAGGCCCGGGTGTTACCCGGCATCATGCCCTGCGGAGCCCGGACTTTCCTCCCAACTATAAAAGATATACTTTTACAGCAGGCGGCAGCCTGGTTCATCGCTAAATTATTCGTCGTAATCCGCGCTTACTTTTTCGTCCTCTTCCTCGTCTTCATCGTAATCTTCTTCTTCCATATCATCCAGATCCGAAAGGCTGCCGGAATCTTCATCGTTAAAGAAGTCTTCTTCGCTCTGTTCGGATTCTTCATAATACAGGATCCTGGAACAATACGGGCAGAAAACTATCTCTTCGCCCTGGCGGACTGTATTGGCGAATTGGGCGGGAAGGATCATATGGCAGCCCATGCAGACGCCGCCCTTAATGGCTACAATACCCTTGCCCATTTTATTTCTTATTATCCTCTCAAATTTAAAAAGCACATCGGGATCGTTCAGTTCCAGGGCAAGATCGTTCTCCTTCTGCGAGAGAGCCTTTAGCTGATCCTCTTTGGAAGCGACTTCTTTTTCAATATCCCTGCGCCTTTCGTCAAGCTCCATTTCCTGCTGCTCAATAAGGGCCTGGCTCTGCTTTATTTCTTCATCAAGATCGGAGATAATCCTGACCTCCCGCTGAAGCTTATTTCGGAATTCCTGTTCCTTTCCCGCCGCGTCTTCTATTTCCTTGTCCAGGGCTTCATACTCCCGCTGGGTGCTTATGGATTCCATATTTTTTTCCGCTTTTTCCCGTTTGGATTCGGCGTCCGAAAGGGAATTGCGGTATTCGGACTCTGCGGTTTTTGCCTTCTCGTATTCCAGGTTTTTATCCACAAAGGATTTTTTCATCCTTGCCAGAAGTTCTTCCTGCTTGGTGAGCATTTTCGGAATTTCCTGGATTTTATGCTCCAGGCTGATTTTCTCCGACAGTATATCCTGCAGCGTTTTTAGCGTTTCCAGCACCTTTTCCATGGTTTCCCCTCAAGAACAGAATTTCGATAACTTAACCTAACGAATAATATATAAAAAACCCAAAAGTTACAAGGGAATTAAGGAAACCGCCATTAAAATCAGTCCCAAGAATTTTACCACGGAGTTACACGGAGTTTCACAGAGGAAAAACTAAAATTTTATAAAGACTCCGTGGCACTCCGTGACCTCCGTGGTTTTTATTTTTTAATCCAGCATATCCTTTAATGATCCAGATAATCTTTTAAGCGGCGGCTGCGTTTGGGATGCCTGAGGCGGCGGAGGGCTTTTGCCTCGATCTGGCGGATCCTTTCACGGGTAACGTTGAAGTAAAGCCCGACCTCTTCAAGGGTTAAGGAGTAGCCGTCATCCAGGCCGAAACGCATTTTAAGCACGTCCTGCTCCCTGGCAGGCAGGGTCTTGAGTATGGTGATTATCTCTTCCTGAAGCATCTTGAACTGGGTCTGGTTGGACGGATTCTCCACATCTTTGTCCTCGATGAAGTCCCCAAGAAGGGAATCGTCTTCTTCCCCGATTGGGGTTTCAAGGCTAATCGGTTCCCTGGCAACATTTTTAACCGATTTAACCCTCTGGGCTGTCCAGCCGAGGCGGTCGGCTATTTCTTCGTCGGTTGGCTCCCGGCCCAGCACCTGCATAAGCTGCCGCGATTCCCTTACCACCTTGTTGATCTGCTCAATCATGTGAACGGGGACGCGGATAGTCCTTGCCTGGTCGGATATAGACCTGGTAATGGCCTGCCTTATCCACCAGGTAGCGTACGTGGAAAATTTAAAGCCCTTCTTGTACTCGAATTTTTCAACCGCCTTAATCAGACCTATGTTTCCTTCCTGGACAAGATCGAAAAAATGAAGGCCCCTGTTTGTATACTTTTTGGCGATTGAAACCACCAGCCGCAAATTTGCCTTGATCAGCCTGTCCTTGGCGTTTTTCATCATTACCCGGCCGCGGTTAATTTCTTTCGCCATAAGGTTTATTCGCTCAATGGATTCCTCAAATTCCGCTTCCATTTGGCGGAGTTTTTTTTCGTTTACCTGAATCTGCCTTATCTTGTCTTTTATTTCGTCAGAGCTAAGGCCCAAAGCGTCTTCCAGCTTTTCGCGCTCTTCTTTAACCGTAAGCCCCCTGCCCAGTGCCCGCAGCTCTTTAAGCGAATTAACATGAAGGTGCTTTTCTATCCGCTCCTGGTCTTTTTTGTAGCGTTTTATCCGCTTGGATGCCTGGATGAACTTTTCGGAAAACCCCGTGATTTCCTCGGGGTGGATCTCGGCGACCCCGATAATTTTCATCAACCTGCCCCTTATCTCGTTTAATTCGAGATCCTCGAAAATATTTATTCCCCGGCCGATAAGTTTGCGCTTTACATCTATGTAGTTTTTCAGGTCCGGAAGGGCAAGCCTCAATGTCTCCTTATAGAATTGATTAAGCCTGCGCCTTTCGGTCATGTGTTCGGTAATTTCTTTTTTGGAAAGGTTTAATTCGCGGAGGTCTTTCTTGGAAAAAGCTTTTTGGGCTATGTGAAAAAACTCGGGTATTATCATCCCGGATTTTTTCAACACCCTTTTAATTATATTTTCCCCGTCCTCCATTTGTTTGGAAAGGTGGATTTCCTGCTCCGCCGTAAGCAGGTTTTCCCTGCCGATTTCCCTCAGGTAGAGCCTGATAGGATCATCCACCGAAGTTTCTTTTTCGTTGTATACAAGGCGCTTCTTTTCAGTGTCCGTTTTGCGGTTTTCCGTTTCGGTTTCTTCTTCCGAAATTTCTTCTTCGATTACCTGAATATTGTTCTCGGCAAGAAGCGCCAGTACCTGTTCGATCTTGTCGGTATTGGCTATGTACTCGGGAAGGTAATCCGCAAGCTCTTCAAAAAATATTTCTTTCTTTTCTTTCGCGTAATCGATGAGCTTTACTACCGCCGGATCGAGGCCTCCGTTCTGCGTCGCCTCATTTGCCTCTATCGGCATTACGGCAGGGGTTTTTCCGCTCTTTTTCCTTAGTCTTTTCAATTCAGGCATGATAACTTCCTTGCTTCATTTGGTTTAATTCTTCGTCAAGGCGCATTTTGTCGGCAAGCAATTCGCGGACTTCGTCCTGCTCATCAAACGCTTCCGATTCGTTTCCTTCACCGGAGGAATTTTTTTTCCCAGTGGAATCTTTTTTAAAAGAGCGGAGTTTTATAATTATTTCTTTTTGTTTTTGTTCCAAGCCTTTTCTCTTGATTTTCTTTATACCGTCATTAACAAATTGTTCAGTGTTATTTGAAAATTCTCCTGAAACACTGCGTTCTACAATTATTTTCTTTAGTTCCGGCGAAGAAATACGGGCAAGTAATTCATCCATACTGTCCTCTCCGTACCTGAAACATTCTTCCAGGGCAACGAAAATTTCCTTCGCATACGGATCCCCAAAATCGTTTATATCCAGGGAAAACCTGAACTTATGGAATAGTTTTTCCTTGCTACAAGAAATATAATCCAAAGCAACAACAATTAAAAGTAAAATTTCATCATTTATGCGGATAGAAGCATCTATCCTGTCTTTTGGCGCTTCCTTGGCGCCTCCGGCCGGTTTCTGGCCTGAAGCAAAGCGGCGGAAATCTTCGGCCACTGCCGATGGGAGCAACCCAAAGGCGTCGGCTGCCGTTTCAATGCATGAAGCCCTGGCCGCTTCCGAATCCAAAAGCACAACGTAAGGGAAGATGAACGCGGCGCCTTTGGCTTTCCCTTCCAAACCGGAACTGCCGTAAAGCGCCCCGGCCCTGGCCAGTAAAAAATCCAGGTCGCTGATTGTTGATTTTGCGGCGTTTCGCAGGGCTTCCGTGCCGAAATTTAACAGGATGTCTGCCGGATCCTTCGCGATCGCGGCTTCAGACGACACAACAGCGCAGGAAAGGCCGTTTTTTCGGCAAGTAAAGATCCCTTTGTTGGCCGCAACAAGGCCGGCCTCGTCGCTGTCAAAAAAGAAAATTACCTTTTCCGCCCAACGCTTGAGCAATTTGGCCTGTTCATCGGTAAACGCCGTACCCAGGGGAGCCAAGGCATTGGCAATGCCTGCCTGGTGCAGGGCTATGACATCCATGTACCCTTCCGCGATATACGCGGTTTTTGCCTTGCGAATTTCCGGCAGGGCCAGGTCCAAGGCGTACAGGGTTTCGCCCTTCTTGTAGATTGCGGATTCCGGAGAATTTATATACTTGGGCGGCTGCCAGCCCTCCCTTTCTGAAACCTGACCGGGCAAAAAACGCCCTCCAAAGGCGACATTTCTCCCTTGCTGGTCTTTAATTGGAAAAATTATTCTCCCTGAAAAAATTGAAGAACGCGTTTCTAAAGAACTAAAGTTCTTTGAAAATAGCCCGGATGTGGAAAGGAATTCTTTTGAATACCCTTTTTCAGTCAGAAACGCATGAAGCCAGTACCGGTCGGCCGGGGAATAGCCCAGGCCGAAATACCCTATCATTTCGTTACTAATACCTCTTGATATAATATAATCCCAAGCTGGGCGTGCTTCAGGGTTTTTTTGCAAAAAATGAT
>Ga0268262_10006056_pt1 | contig 11747 bp, 9 predicted proteins | sample TergutNc150P3_FD_190354 | JGI IMG/M metagenome (GOLD analysis project Ga0268262, IMG submission 190354) | Nasutitermes corniger P3 segment gut microbial community from laboratory colony in Florida, USA - Nc150 P3 (SPAdes) (version 2) | ecosystem: Host-associated > Arthropoda: Insects > Digestive... | reverse complement strand
GAATATTTATTATATGAAAAACACCTTTATACGAGCCTTTTTTAGTACCAAATGCTTCCAGATATGTCTTAAGTAATTCCAATCCCATTCTTTATTATCGGTATTTGGCCTAAATGTAAAATTGCTGATAAATAGCAAAGAACAAATAGCAAATAATAAATAACAAAGAAAAAATAGCAAATTAAAGAAGAGAGAGCCAGGAAAAAACAAAAAATGTATCTTGAAAACGCAGAACAAACTGATTAAGCGCTGTTCTTTGTGTTCCTCTGCGTTCTTTGCGCCTCTACCTTCGGTTCAAAAGGCGTGAGGATCTTCTTTCAGTGTAAGCTAGCGTATATAGTGGCTAACGGATGTTAGTGAGGTTCGTAAAAAATTTAATTTTTTTTCGCGAAAACCAAAGCAAACTGCATCCCAGCGCAGTAATAGTAGATAGCGGTTTCAAAAAGCCGTGAAAAATAGTATGTTATATGAGGAGAAAAACATGAAAGCAACACCGAAAGCCAATCCCCCCAGCTTTGAGACCGTCTGGGCGACCCTGGACAGGGTTAGCAAAAAGCATGAAGAAATTGCTGAAATGCAAAGGGAAACTGCCCGTCAAATGCAAGAGACTGACAGAAAAATGCAGGAAACTGACAGAAAGATGCAGGAAACTGACAGAAAATTAGGGAAACTCGGCAAACGAATGGGCGAAGTTGTTGAATATATGGTTGCACCCAATCTGCGGGAGAAATTCAGGGAATTAGGATATGATTTTCCCCAGGCCAATCAAAATTCTGATGTTTCAGATCGTAATAATAATATATTCCTTGAAATTGACGTTAAACTGGAAAACGGCGATAAAGCCATGCTTGTCGAAGTAAAAACCAAACCCACTACCAAAGATGTGAAGGATCATGTTAAACGCCTTGAAAAAATGCGTGTATATGCCGACTTGCATGGCGATAAGCGTACATTTTTGGGCGCTGTTGCAGGTGCGGTAATGACGGGCAATGTAAAAGAGTATGTATTAAAGCAAGGCTTTTTTGCTATAGAACCTTCCGGAGAAACTTTTAATATTATCCCGCCAAACGGACAGCCGAAAGAATGGTAATTTTCATATCACTGTGAATCAAGAATTATCGTCACCGGGCCGTCGTTTGTGTAACTCACATCCATATGAGCCTGAAAGACCCCGGCTTCGCAAATAAGGCCGCGCTCCCTTATCTTTTCCATAAAACATTCGTAAAGCAGGTTTGCTTTTTCCGTATCTGCCGCTTCCCCGTAGTAAGGCCTGCGCCCCTTGCTGGCGTCGGCAAGGAGGGTAAACTGCGAGACCGCGAGAACGCCAATACCAGTGGTTTTTTCCCGGGCAATGATGTCCAATAGCGAAAGGTTCATTTTTCCCTGGGCGTCCTCAAAAATCCGCAAGTTCGCTATTTTTTCCGCCATCCATTCGGCGTCTTTTTCACTGTCATCCCTGGCGACACCAAGGTATACCAAAAGGCCGCCGGCTATGCTGCCGGTTACTGCGTTATCGACCTTTACGGAAGCGTTTTTTGCCCTTTGGACAACAGCCTTCACTTCTGCTCCAGAAGGCCGGCCTGGTTCAGGGCTACGCCCTGTATATAGATTTTTAGCTCACGCTCGGAAGAGACGGGAATAATCCGGCCCAGAATTTCCAGGGGGCGCTCAGGGTTAACCGGAATGGCAAAATCATAATCCACCTGAACAATACCCTCCATCGTACGGCGGGTATCATAGCCAACAAGGAAATCAAAGGAAGTGCTGTTCTGCTCAACAACTAAATTGGTAGCCATGCCACGCCAGATAATATGGCAGTCCCGGTAAATAAAAGGATCGCGTATAACTTCGCTGTAAGAAAACCTGTCTTTTAAAGTGTCAAAACCGGGCGTTACCATAAACGAAATTAAAAGCCTGGCCCGGTTTTTAACAGGATCGGCGGCGTTAGATTCAATAATCCTGTTAAGGCGGACTCTGGCGGCGTCATCGCGGTAATCGGCAAACAGTTTTAAAGCCTCGCTGTACTCATCCAGCACCTGGCTTCTTGTCAGCACATAGCGGTAGCTGCCGCCGGTCTGCACAGGTGAATCCCGCTCCTCCTTTGCCAGGGTGATTTCAACAGGCAGCGTACGGCGGCCCGGCTGCTTTCCTGAAAGCGAAAAGAATCCCGCCATTAGGGCAATTCCCGAGGCGGCAAGCAGAACCGCCAACGCGGAAACAATAAACAAAACAAGGCTTTTTCTTGAAATACCAACCTTTGGAAAGGGGGGAAAAATGGAATTAATGGAACCCGTATCGATCCAGGAAGAGATATTTTCCGGGCCGGGATGCTTTCGTATTATCTTCAGCGCTTTTTTCGCTATCCTGTTAGATTCCTCAATGCTCTGAACTTCCAGATACAGGTCTACAGCCTTGTCGGTGTCGCCGTGGTTCAGGTAAAGAGCCGCGAGGCCGAGCAAGGTTGATGGATCCCTCATTTTCTGATCGTATGCCAGACGCAAGTATGTCAGGGCCATGCCGAATATACGCGAATACAGGTAGGAAAGCCCAAGAAGGTAATAATAGGCAAAAGAACCGTAATAGCGGTTTGCTTCGGGTTCCAGGGTTTTTATCGCCTGGTCGTAATTCTTTTTCCTGGCGAACCTTACCGCTTTCGCGAGAATGGGATCCAGCTTCATCGGATACCCTTCAGGAGCGCGGCTATTTCCTGAATAATCATGATCTTAATGATAATATTCGTAAAACGTCTTGTAAAGCACTATGCAAATAAAGGCAAAACTTGTATAATTATATAGGGTTATTATACCCTATTGGGTAGAATATTCAAAGCATGAATGGTAAAGTCGAAGGATTTATTCAATATGCTTATGAAAGCCTTAAGGATGGGGACGAAATATCCGCCCTTGGCTTTCTCAAGGAGGCGTTACGAGTCGATTTTGAGCATCAAGAGGTTCTTTATGCCCTCAAGTGCCTGAACTGGTGGCTGGAAAAATTCCAACGGCTGGATGATTTCTGCGGCCCCTACGAGCAAGGGGGATATATTTTGGCTCAGTGGGAATTGTACAATGCGTTTCTGGAACTTATCGGAAATGCCTATGATTCCTGCCAGTACGCTCTTAAGCGTTTTGTTTTTACAAAAGCGTTGGATTATTACCTTGAGCTTTTGTCTGACGGAGCCAATCAGCAGGATCCCGCCCTGCTGCTGCAGGCGGGCCGTTGTTACAAAGGCTCAGGCGAGTGGGAAGAGGCTTTGCGGTACATAGAGCAGGCAAGCCGCTTAAAGCGGGAAGACAGCGCCATTCTTTCCGAACTTGCAGATGTTAACGCCCTTTTGGGCGAGACAAGGGCCGCAAAGGTGCTTTTCAGGGAAGCGTTTTACCTCGATCCGCAGGGGGTGGATCTTGCGGGCCTGGAATGTGAGATGATCCGGAACCTTAGGGATAAAGTCCGGGATTTGGGATACTCGGGAAATGAATTATCGGAATGGATTCCTGTCTGGGGGTGTATCTGGGGAATTTTTTCGGTAAAAAGGGAATTGAAACCGGTAGAACTGGGCAGGCTAAAGCAGTCGATCCTTTCACTTGAAAATGAGTACCGGAGTAAAGGCGGCGAGGCTTCGGCCGATTTATCGGGCGAGAAATCGCGCGTAAAACCAAGGCTGTTAAACCGGTATTTTTGGCTCATCGATTATTGTGAGCATAACAGGGATACTACGGGTCTAATCGATGAAACCATGCTAAAGATAAAATTCATCGATCCGTTAGTGCATGAACACTATAAAACATAGTTTTAGAAAACATAGTTTTAGAACACAGGAGTTATATGATGTCTGAAGCATTGCTAAAAAATGTCCAGGAAATGCTCAATGAGGAAAAATGGACCCGGGCAACACTTAGCAATTACTCTACCAGCCAGTTTAAAGAGCTGGACGCGATTCTGAAGGAAGCCAGAGAAGCCCGTATTGACGGCGAGCTTAAGAAACTCTGCGACGAGCATTTGGTTCATACAAAGAACAGCATAATCGCCCTCTACATGGGAGGCATGTCCGCCCTTTCACAACAGATCATCGATGATTCCGCTATGGTAACCCTGGTTACAATATTCTTTGACAACCATAAATGGGTTATCGTACGGTACCTTTGCGAACGGATACTTGATTACGGGGAATCAAAGTTTGCCCTTCGTACCCTGGCGGAATGTTATAAGAACGAAAATGAAGAAGAAGCCTTATACGGCATTTGGGAAAGGCTGGTAAAGATAGATCACGAAGAGGCCGATCTGGCCAAAACGCTTGCCGAACACTATGAAAAGCTCGGAGACATTGAAAACGCGGTTGATTTTTATAAAAAAACGCTTTACCGCTATATAAACAAACGGCTTTTCAGCAATGTCAAGGAAATATGGGACAAGCTGCTGGTCTACTGCCCCGAGGAGATAGACTTTTTTCTTCATGTCCAGAAAAAGGTCGCCAAGAATTTTGACGAACTTAAAGCGGGGACGCTGCTAAAAGACGTTTATAGCGTATGCATTAAAAGGGACGATGTAAAAACCGCCATCGCGGTTTTAAAGCTTATTCTGGAATACGACAATGACGATCGCCAGGCAAGAAGGGATATAACCGAGTGTTACAGAAAAAAGTATGCCGGGCACAGCCATCTTGAGGATTACATACGCATCTCCAGCCTTGCCCAGGGCCCCAGGAATGTTAAGGAAGCGGTTCAGGACTTTGAGAAGCACATCGCGTTTGACAAGGGGAATTTTGTCTTTCACAGAACCTGGGGAGTCGGGCGTATCGCGAATGTCCAGGGAGACGATATTATTATCGATTTCGCGAAACAGCGCGGCCACTCGATGTCCCTTAAGATGGCGGTAAACGCCCTTCAAACCCTGTCAAAAAACCATATTTGGGTATTAAAAGCCACATGGAAAAAAGAAAAACTCCACGAGAAAGTAAAAAACGATCATGAGTGGGCATTAAATATCGTAATTAACAGCTATGACAATTCCTGCGACTTTAAGCGCATAAAAGCGGAGCTGGTACCGTCCGTACTTTCCGTAGCTGAATGGAGCGGATGGAGTACCAGGGCAAGGGAAATTCTGAAAACCAATCCTTCTTTCGGATCAAGCCCCGAAAACGCCGATCTCTATACTGTCAGGGAACGCCCCATCAGCGTTGAGGAAAAACTCTACAATGAATTTAAATCCGCCCATAATTTCTTTGAAAGGGCACAGTCCATCAGAAATTATGCCGCGCAAAAAGACGCCGATCTTGATACGGAATATTTCTCCGAGATGCTCGCTTACTTCGCGGGGTATTTGAAATCCTACAGTCAGGTTAACGAACAGGTTGTGTCTTCGTATCTTCTTATAAAGGATTTGGTCAGCCAATACCCTTATCTTGGGATAAGCATAAAAATAAATTTCATGGACCTTTTTAACAGTATCGACAACACCGTAGAACTTTTCCTTAATTTAAAGGATCAGAAGCTCAAGGAAGAATTCTTAAAAAACATCAGGTTATTTGTACCAAATTGGGAAGATATTTATATAGGGCTTTTTCCGCGTTATCCCCACAACTCAATTATTCATTATTTGCAGAGAGACGGTCATACGGAAAAACTGAAATCCCTTACGCTCAACTGTTTTGAAAATTTCAGGGATAACAGGGAAGCTGTTGTTTTCCTTTTCAAAAATTTCAACGCTGAACAGTGGTTTAAAGACGCGAACATTCCATATGAAAAACAGCTCATCACACTGATTCATATTATGGACATCAGTTACCGTGAAATTGAAAACCGCAGGGATACTACCGAGAACCGCAAGATCAGCAAACAGGTATATACTATCCTGTTTAAGGAAGGGGTAATTAACAATTACATTGATTCGGCTGATCCTGAAACAATTACCCGCATATATACTTTTATCAACGATGTCAAAGATCTTGATCCTGCCGACAAGATGGATCTAAGAAACAGGATCACCAGAAAATTTCCTGATTTCAAGTTCTTTGGAATCGAGGAAAAGAAGATCACCAATCTGGGCCTTTTGGTTACCCTTGCAAAATACCAGGAAAAGCAGAAACAGTTCGCCGCTATTATCGAAGTGGATATTCCTGCCAATTCAAAAGAAATAGAATCGGCCAAGCAGCACGGCGATCTGAAAGAGAACGCGGAATACATCGCTGCGAGGGAAAAGCAGACTCAGCTTAACTCTCTCGCTTCCAGGCTAAGCGAAGAAATTGACAGGGCGCAGATTTTTGATCCCTCTCTGGTCAATACTTCCAGGGTTTCCTTTGGGACACATGTAGTGATATTGAATAAAAACAGCGGCAAAAAGGAAGAATTTACCATATTGGGCCCGTGGGAGTCCGATCCGGATAATTATATCATTTCTTATCTTTCGCCTTTTGGAGGGATTATCTTGAACAAGGTTGTAGGCGATATTGTCGAATTTACAAACAACGATGAAAAGACATCGTATTTGATTGAAGGCATTTCTTCGGCATTTTGATACGGTTGTATAGTATTTCGGGGGAGATACATGAAAAAACCAATATTTGTCCTGATTTTTGCTGTTTTCTATATCTTTGGCATATTTAGCCAATCCGTCAATTCATCAGGCCCCATCGACCTGGTAGTTATCCTTGACACTTCCTCCAGCATGAGCGGCAGTTACAGGGAAACCAGCAATTATTTAATTGGCCCCTTTTTACAGGAGCACCTTCGTATAGGCGATACCTTTCACCTCATATCTTTTTCCGGTACCCCAAGACTGGAAATTTCCCGCCGGATAGAAGGCTCTGGCGACGTAGAAACGATTATTGCCAGACTGCTTTTAATGTATCCCCTTTATCCTGAATCCAATATTTCCACGGCATTAAACTATGCCGAGAATTTTGCTTCTTCATTGCCCAACCGCTCAAAAAAGGTTGTCCTGATTTCCGACGGTGACGCGGAGAACACGCAAAATATTGTTAATGAAAGTTCCACACGCTTTAGGAGGCTCGGAGCGGAGCTTCAGTATATAAAGGTACCGGTAACAGGCAACAGCTCAGTCACTACCCCAGCTCCGCAGGCTCCGGCTGGATCCCAAACCGCGCAGTCTACACAGCCGACTCAGGCTGAGCCGACTCAGGCTGCACAAACACAGCAAACTACCCAAACCACACAAAGCGGGCAGTCAACACAACCAACTCAAGCCGCGCAAACAGTACAAAGCGGACAGACAACACAGCCCGCCCAAAACACGCAAAGCGGACAGACAACGCAACCAACTCAAGCCACGCAAACAGCACAAAGCGGACAGACAACACAGCCCGCCCAAAACACGCAAAGCGGACAGGAGCAAAACACGCAGTCAACTCAGGCCGCGCAAACAGAACAGGCAACTGAAACAACACGGCCTTCTGAATCCACTCAGCAAACGCAAAGCCCATCCCCCGGAGAAAGCCCGCAGGCATCCGGCCAGGCAACGACGCAGGAAAGCGGTACATCAGGTTCCACTCAAGCCCAAGCCCCTGTGCAAAGCCAGGCCCAATCCGCCCAAGGCTCTTCAGGCGGAAGAATACCCCTGCCAGTGATAATAGGCCTTGGATTGCTGTTACTCCTTCTTTTAATTGGGATTATTATTTTCGCGTCAAGAAGGCTGCATAAATCTCCAAATCGTGTTTTAGCCAAAGCCACGGCTCCCGGCCCATCTGCGCCCGGTACATCAGCGGTAAAAAAGGAACCTTTTACCGCCGCAAGCCCTAAAAAAGTTACCGAGAGCCGCAAAACGGATAATAGCCTTACATATCCTCCCCCCAAAATTAAGCCTCTTCCCAAAGACAAGGTCTACGATGAAAACACATTCGGCAACGGAGGCTCCGTGTTGCTCAACCTCTTTGTGGAGGATCAGAATACCGCGATAGGAAAAAGAAACATTCATATGCTCAAGCCAGGCTATTCCTTTACCATAGGCGGCGGAAAATCTGACTTCCTTATCTTTCTTGTTCCGGTTCCTCCGCGCATTGCGGATGTCAGTTACGACGGCAGAAACTGCGTATTTATACCCAGAAAGCCTCAGTACTTTCCAGATATAGGCTCTCAGACAATTCCAAACTGCATCGGCAAAACTTTCAGGGTAATCTCGGATAGAAAATACGAGCTTCACATCAGACTTGAAAGATACGAAGATCCATTACAAGCCCTGAATAAATTGTTTCGCTCGATAAAGGCGCCCGGGCCGGTAGTATAGCTCTCCGCATGATTGTTCAATTTAACGGAGCTTATATATATCAGGGCAATTCGCTGGTTGTGCCCTATGATACGCCTGATTCCCATATTCATGAAGAAATTTCCATTGAAGTGATAGAAAAAGCTTTTGAAAAAAAAGTTTTTATTGATAATTTCGTTGTTCCTTCCCTGGACGGACAGGCTGACATTTACTCATTCATCATTCAGGAAGGGGAACTTCCGGCAGGTTGGAAATCAATTCCCTTAAGGCAGGCGCTGGGTATCATGACAGGCGGAAACATGGCAGGCGGCCAGGGCCCTGTCGGAAGAATAATGCGCTCATACCACATAAGCCAATGGCGCAAAAATTCGCTTTTTTGCGGAAGCTGCGGAAACGCCAACAAGGACGCCGATTCGGGCATTGTAGCGCGGCAATGCAGCGTCTGCGGGAGGCTTGAGTTCCCCCGTATCGCTCCCGCTGTAATTACCATTATTACCAATGATAAAGATGAAGCTGTGCTGGCGCATAACAAAGATTTCGCTGGCGGCTTTTACAGCCTAATCGCCGGCTTTAACGAAGCGGGGGAAAGCCTTGAAGATACTGTCGCGAGGGAAATAAAAGAAGAAATTAATATTGGCGTTAAAGACATACGCTACATTCTTTCCCAGCCCTGGCCTTTTCCGGGTTCCCTTATGCTGGGCTTTTCCGCCAGTTATGACTGGGGTGAGCTAAAGCCTGACGGTATCGAAATAGACGATGCCAGGTGGTTTTCAAGGGAAAATTTGCCCAGCCTTCCGCCCAGCGCCTCGGTTTCCAGGTTTTTAATCAATTTATGGGCTGCCGGAAAGCTGCTTAATGCGCCTTATGTTTGAGATACGCCAGGCGCCTTTATATAAAATAAAATCGAGTTCATCAACGCGGGCATCGCTTTCAGGAATAGTCGTATTTCCTTCCTCGTTGTTATCTGGCATCCATAATACATACTCTGCCCTAAGACTTGCTTTTTCCTCATTCATTAAAAAGCCGCTTGTTTTTAGATCGGTAATTCCAAAAACAATTCTATCTGTAGCAGGACTGCCTTCATCAATCCATTTTTGGGCGGAAACAAACGAATTGGAATAAACTTCATAAGCCTGGCGCACACGGCTTATCACATAAAAATTCATTACCATGTCAATATCTTCCCGCCCTGCCTTACCCCTTACACAATTCTCCATTAAGGTGTGATCCAGTTCTCCAAAAGCATTGTAGTAAGTTATGGCTACTTCTACAGGGCTCATACCCCTGGTAATATTCCCCGATCGGCTTTTAATTAAGTCATGAACAAAAAAAACAACAAACGCAAGAACCGCTATTGAAACTGTAATAATAATTCTGTTTCTTGTTACAAAACGTCTGGTTTTTACAGTAAGTGCGTTTTTCTTGATATAACGCGCTTTTTCTGTATTTATTTTTGTTATTTCGCTGGTATCAAGGGTTCTTAACCATGAAGAAACCTGTCTGGATACGGAAGCGCCAATAAATTCCATTATCGCATTGGGTGTAGGCCTTTTTGCCAATTTGCCTTTTATTTTTTTCCCCAAAGACATGCTGATTAATTCAGACATTTCTGGATCAAGAGCGGGTACCGCCAAATTTGGCGGTAAAAAAACAGCTTCGCGTATATTCTGATGAATTTCTTCTGTGTGGGTACCTGAAAAAGCGTCGGTGCCGCAAAAAATGCGGTAAAGCATGGCGCCGGCACAAAATGATATTTCTTCAGCTCCTTCCAGATCCGGATGCACCCATTCAGCTTCAATTTCAGCTGTAATGGAACACATGAAAAGATCGGCCGGTGGAAAGAAAACCGTGCCGAAAGGAAACAGATCATTTTCTTTATGAATAATTAACGCGCCTGATGAACCTTTAAAAGCTGCTTTCTCCTCTTTAGCGAATTTTTCTTCCAGGACAATTCTTGCTTTTAGCCAAAAACGAAACGCATCCAACGCTTCATTTTTATTGCCGGATTTTATAAGCTCCGCTAATCTTTCTCCGGGAAAAATCGGGCCCCAGAAAACAATGGTCTCGTCCGTTCCGGAACCGAGAGATACCACTCCCCCGCTTTGCCAAATATCAGTCTTGCCATCAGGATAAATTATATTGCCAGGCTGTGGAATGGACTGTGCCATTTTTGTCCTGGCAAAATCCCGTGGATTAAGGCCTGTATCAAAGCCAAGTACTTCCTTCCCGTTAAGTTCAAAACTAAAAATGCTTTTTTTCAATCGGGCTTCCTTGACTCTTATCGCCCTCGTATTGAATAAAGGTATCTGAAATAATCCATATCTGTGGATAAGGTTTTGTCAATAGACGGAATTGTCGTCCGGTAAGATTCTATTGCCCTCCAGAAATCAAAGAAATCCCTGTCACGGTTATAAGCTTCCGCGTAAATTCTGGTCGCCTCGGCATCCGCCGTTCCTTTAATGGACTCAGACTCGCGGTAGGCTGTGGAAAGGACAGTCATGCGTTCGCGTTCCATCTGCCCAAGGATGTCGGCTTTTCTGCCCTCGCCTTCGGACCTTATAGCCTGCGCGATCTGGTTTCTTTCCTTTATCATCCTTGAGTAAACGCTTTGGGTTAATTCTTCGTTATACCGGATTTGCCGGATTACAACATCAATAAGCTCAATGCCGTATTCGGGAACCATGCGCCTTGAACGGGCAAGCATTTCGGCGGAAAGCTGCCTTCTGCCCCTCGAAATCGGCTCGTAATGGACATCAGTCTGTATTGAGGAAGTAATAAACCCGGGATCCACATCGCCTGAAACGCCAAGATCATCAATGCTTATTTTACGTTCCATTATAATATTGGAATTACGGACAGATTCGTTAAAGTAATTTTCCACTACCACGGTTTTTACTTCGGAATCAATTACCTCGCCGAGCTTTTCATAGGCCATATTTACCGTTTTTATTGACACGTAAAAAGTTAACGGATCCGAAATCTTCCAACGGGCGGTTACGTCTACCCATATATATTGTTTTTCCCTGGTTGGTATGCTTTTTTGTTCCCCGTTCCACGCCATAATTTTTTTTGGATACTTTACCACATCATCAATAAACGGAATTTTCATATAAAGCCCGGCCTGGTTTACCGAGTTGATGACCCTTCCCATCCTTACTATTACGGCCTGTTCTCCCTCGTCTATTACATAAAATGGCCCGATCATAACAAGAACAAGTATTATTATCGCAATAATCATAATGAACTTTAATCTTATCTTCATGCTGTTACCTGCCTGTTTCCTGTGATGAACTTCCCAAGGATCCTATGGACCCTAAATCCCTAATGGGAAGAAAGTTGTTAAATCTGCGATCTATCACTACTGTTTTCTCACCATTTTTAAAAACGTCTTCCATCATTTCATAATAAAGGCGCTGGCGGGTAACATCCGGCGATCTTCTGTATTCCTCGTAAACCGAGTTAAAACGGGCAACGTCTCCTTCGGCGCGGTTTTTTCGTTCAGCGGCATAACCTTCGGCTACCTGGACAAGTTT
>Ga0268262_10006055_pt1 | contig 11747 bp, 9 predicted proteins | sample TergutNc150P3_FD_190354 | JGI IMG/M metagenome (GOLD analysis project Ga0268262, IMG submission 190354) | Nasutitermes corniger P3 segment gut microbial community from laboratory colony in Florida, USA - Nc150 P3 (SPAdes) (version 2) | ecosystem: Host-associated > Arthropoda: Insects > Digestive... | reverse complement strand
CCGGCGGCCTTGTTGACACGGTTGAAAATTACAATCAGGAAAAAGGAACAGGCACGGGCTTTATGTTTGACGAGCTTAATCCTTCCGCGATTTACAACACGGTAGGCTGGGCGGTCTGGGCATGGTTCAACCAGCCCGATCATATAAAGGCCATGCGCCAGCGGGCCATGAAACAGGACTTTTCATGGGAAAACTCCGCGTTAAAATACGTGGAGCTCTACGAGCAGACGCTTAAGAAGCTTGAGCCTGTAAAGAAATAGGAAAAACGTGCAAATCATACACCAAATTCCGCGGAATTTGGTGTAATTTTCACACCAAATTCTTGACAAGAGACATTATTACGCTATAATTTAGGTAATAATGGACCGCTTTGCTATCGAAAAGCTGGAAAAATGGAAAAACTCAAAAAACCGTCAACCTCTGGTTTTATTTGGGGCAAGGCAGGTTGGCAAGACATGGCTTATGAAGGAATTTGGGGCGAAAAATTACGATTCCGCCGCCTATATCACTTTTGATTTAGACAACGTGTATAAAAGCATTTTTGAAAAAGATTTCAGCGTTCCGCGGATTATTCATGAGCTTTCCGTAGCCAGCGGTGTAAAAATAACGCCTGATACCCTTATTATTCTTGATGAAATTCAAGAATGTCCGCGCGCGGTTACATCGTTAAAATATTTTAACGAGAACGCGCCTGAATACCAGATTATCGCCGCTGGCAGCCTGCTTGGAGTGATGACGCTTGAGGGGACAGGTTTTCCCGCCGGCAAAGTTGATATGATAACCATGTACCCCATGTCGTTTTACGAGTTTTTGGAAGCGGCGGAGCCGCGTTATGCGCAAATTCTGGAAACACCTGATTTATCCGCGATTTCCACATTCCATGAAGCGATCACGGGGCTGTTAAAACAGTATTTCTTTACGGGCGGAATGCCGGCGGCTGTGAAAAGATTCTGTGAAACCCGCGATTTCGGCGAGGTGCGCGACGTGCAAAGATTAATTCTCGATTCTTACTATGCCGATTTTGCAAAACATATTCCGTCCGCCAATATCGCGCGGACAAGGGATATCTGGGATTCGGTTCCAACCCAGCTTGGCAGGGAAAATAAACGCTTTATGTATTCCGGCATGAAAGAAGGTTCACGCGGGCGCGATTACGAGGCTGCCCTTAACTGGCTTGTAAACACCAATCTGATTCACAAGCTATACCGAGTAAGTTTGCCGAATATGCCGCTGATTGGGTATAAAGAGCCGGCTATTTTCAAGCTTTATATGAACGATGTAGGGCTTCTTTCCGCGCGGGCCGGATTGGACATCAAACTCTATATTGATGACAACGACAAAACTTTCTCGCACTACAAGGGAGCTCTTGCGGAACAGTTTGTTTTACAGGAACTTATAGCAACTAACGATAAATTGCCGGTTTATTACTGGGCGGCTGAAAAGAATACCGCCGAGCTTGAGTTTGTTATACAATATAATGATAAAATAATTCCTATAGAGGTAAAGTCCGGCAAGAATGTAAAATCTGAAAGTTTAAAAGCGTACAGAAATATGTTTGCGCCAGTTTGCGCTGTCCGCGCTTCGCTGAAGAAATACGGCGTTACGGATGGTTTATATTCCGTGCCTCTGTATTTGATTGGCAGTTTGTATGGTATTTTAGCAATGAGCAATTAGCAATGAACAGTGAGCAATAGAAGAAGAAGACCTCACGCAAAGGACGTAAAGGCGCGAAGGGCGCAAAGGGAGAAGAAGGGAAGAGGGAGAAAAAGTTACTTTTATATGGAAAACGGTTGACAAGGAGTTTAAGATAATTATATTTTAAAATTGGAATATTAATTATCCTGGAAGTTTATAGGAGGTTATTGTGAAAATTTACAAAAAGAAATTTTTAAATGATATGATGACAAATTTGGGTATATCGGAAAAACAGTTTAGAGATGTTATTCCTAACGATGAAGATTTGCTTTTTGGTGCGGCTGAAATACTGCTTCAAAAACGTAAAATAAAAGTCAAGAAAAATATAACTTTATATGATTTTATAAATAGCTATGATAATTATAGGAATAATAATGCTGAATTGCTTACAATATTACAAGCAATAGAATTATCAGCCGATATAAAAAAATTAAATGAAACAGTAGCAAAACAAAGAGTAAATGCATTTAAAAAAATAATTGAAGGGGCTATAATAAATGGTGAAATATCAAAAAACGCGATTGAGCTATTAAAAGTAGAAAACATCATTAATCTCTTTTTTGAGATAATAGATGATCGTGTGGTTAGAGCAGAAATAAAAACTTCAAATGACAATGGAGTATTATATAAAGAGACAAAAAAATTATTAGATATTTATTATAAGTTTTTATCAAAATGGGACGAAAAAGAAGATAAATTACTTAAATTTGCGAAATTTGTTTTAGATTATGATTTTAAAATTAAAGAATGTATAATGGATCAAACATTGATGGATATAATTTCAACCAATGCAATAAATTATGATATATAAATACAAAATAATAGATTTATTCCTCCAAAATATTAATATCGTTATTTATTCACTTGTTTAATTGTTTGTAAATTTAAGAAATTAACTCAAAAAGCCCCAAAAAAGGAACGATTTTTTTGCATATAGATATATAAAGGAGTTTTTATGAACCAAATAACAAATCAAACTGGTATTATTGGCACAGACAGGGCGGTTGAAGCAGGAGTTATTGAACATGTTGATATTCATGTATCTGAACAGTGGGGCGTATTCTGGGATGAGATGGAAACGGCAAGGGATTTCCTGCAAAATTTTTATGATGCCAATCTTTACTCCTTTTGTTTAGTCAAAATAAACAATTTTGGCAGAAAATGACCATTTTTATTGAACTGAATATTTTTAGGGATAAATGTATGATAAATTATACAGTTTAGAAAGTAATAAATATTTTCGATTTTTCAAAAATATCAGGAAAGTCGCCTTAATTTATCTGCATTATTATAGAAGGAGAGGAATAGATACAGATATGGCGGCAATTATGCAGGAATATGGAAAGCTGGAATTGAGGGAGGCAGCATGAATTATGAACAAGAATATACATATTGACAAACCACTAGTCAAACTGATACAATCAAATATACGTAACTTGAGCATAGGGGATTATATGACTTGGGACAAATTAACTTCGGATGAACAAGCGGCAATTAATAAAGAATATGACCAATTTATACTGGATATAAAAGGAAGATCCGCTGTAAATTATGTTTTAATTAAAACTCCCAGCCTTGTTAACGATTTGAAAGAAGTAAAAACTGAGTTTGATAAGTTTCCCAATGATACTCCGGATACAAATAATCCTGAAGAAGTAGCAAGGGCATTAGAAGATAAGATTGAAGTATTCAATTGGCATGCCCAAAGACAGATAAATATTTATTTTCGATACGGATGTGAGCTCGTTTATTTCCTTATTAATGACAATAAACAAGTCCAACCTATGGTTAAGAAAGAAGGTGACGACAATTTGATAGTTTCTCCCGATGAGGGAGAAATCACACTTTCTGAGTATTTTAAAAGCTTCAAAAAAGGTGAAGCGCAGGTTGATGAAACTAAAGATGGACAAAAAGAAATTTTCGCTAACACAATGGCGTATAATTTTTTAAATGGAAAAGAGGAATTTTTGGAGCGATTTTCACTTAAAGAAAATAAGTACGCAGTTTCATCAGAAGAGCTTTATTTTAGTTTTTATATTGCGTGGATAAACAACAATAAGGAAATGCTATTGAAAGAAACATTAAGTTTAAATAATTCATCAAAAAACCTAATTGAGATTGGAAAAGCATTTTTGAAAGCTATTATATTTATGCGACCAATGCCTATGCCCAATCCAGTGAATATGCCAAATTATGATTTTATAGTATACATTCTATTCAAACTATTCAAAAAAGCACTCCCAGGTGAAGAGAGCATTGATATTACATATTTTGATATACTGCGAAAAGTGTATCAAAGAAATCCCCACACTTTTCCTAGTTTTGATATATCCAATGACGGGCATCAAAACAAGGGAGTACTGAGAAAAATTAAAGAGGAATTTGATCAGTTTTACAAGGAAAATAAATTTTATAAGTACTTTAGCTACTATGAACTCGATAAAATGAAGTCTATTTACGAGAAAATTAAAGGAATACTAAAAACAGCTGACAAAAGTACAAATACCTTTGAAGGTGATGAATACGATATTGTAGTTCATTTTAACAATAAGTCTATTGAAAATGTAACCGCTCCTCGATTGCCCAAATTTCTTAGGGATGCTTGTGAGTTAGATATCGTTAGAAACCAATTGAAAGCTGAAAAAGATAATAAACAAAAGACATCCTATGAAAAATATAAAAAATTTTTATGCAGGATGTGGGTGAAAGTAAACGAAACTTCAACTGAAAATGATGAAAAGGATGACATTCTTAAAGTCAAGGAACTGGAAGGGTCGTATACTCCAAAATATAAAATAATATTGGATGATGTAAAAGAAGAAAACGATACTTTATATCTGTTTTTTGAAACAGTTTTTCATGGTGACACTAAGTATTTAACAAAAATTGAAAAATATCTATACATAAATCCAGAAGGGTTTCGTGATGATTTATATGGTTATTCAAAGTTAGGTATAGAAAACAGCAGAATACAAAATGATTACATGGATACTCACCCATCTGGTTCTGATTCAGGTAAAATAAGAACAGACTTTAATGAAAAGATCAGAAAAAAAATATTGGAACCTCTTTTTGCCGAAAAAATTTTTCTTTATGGACCAGAAAAATTAAAAAAAATATTTGCGGATATATTTGATAAACCCAATGAAGAAGGCTTTCTGATTTATATCACAAAAATTATCAATACGTCATATGAGGCATTTAGGAACACAATGCGGAACTTATCAGTAAAAAGTGGTAAATCTAAAATTAATAGCAAACTTCGGCTAAAATATCAAAACAGTCTTTTTATGGATGAGCAAGGATTACCGCCTTTTATAAATGAACTTGAATTACGTGAAGAAATCAACGCTTTTTTTGATAAAAAAGCAAGCGAATCAGGCGATTGGCTGAAATTGTCGAAAACATGTCTATTATCTCTTGAGTATAAGAAAGGTTGCAAATGGGTAGACCAAATTTTTGAAAAATATAAATCTTTTACTCAAGAAAATACCAAAAAAGTTTATAATGAAAGAATTCTTTGTTTTATAACTGAGTATATAAATAATGAGGTATTAACATGGAAAAAATAATTATCAATCGTCCCCTTACAAGAACTTCTTATCTTGAAAAACTATTTCGGGAATTCGGTGTCTCATTGTTAATGGCGGATGAACACTTCAATAAAAATCAATGTACATTGAAGAAACTTAAATTTATTCTAGATTCAGATGACGAAGAAGATACCTGTAAATGTCTTGCGTTATTGCATATCCTCACTTATGGAAATAGTTATGGAATAGTAAGAAAATACTGCAAATATAAAAACAAACAGAAACTTCTGGATGATCCTGATCAGGATCTTTTAACACAAATAACCAGATATACGAAAAAGTACAAGTTGGATTTATTGTCATCGCTTCTTTACGATGACGCGTTTTTTGATGAAGTAAAAAAATGGTATCAGAATATTTATAACTGGAGGATTTTTGATATAGTAGAGATAATAAAACCGTCCAATGTTGAAACACTGGCCGCGACTCCCGCTCCCGATGAAAATTCCAATAAGAGGCTCGTTCACACTAATTTCATTAACATTGAAGAGTATTATGGAAAATTGCTGTTTCTGGAATATAAACAAAACGCTTCTTTTGAAGCAAGGTTTGAGTTTCTGGATAAGGATACAGAAAAATCAACAGGCGCTGTTCCACCTGGTCTTATTGCAATCGAATTTGATCTAGTTTCTGATGTTGACAAAAGTTCCCATCATATTATTTTAGACCGACCTAAAACATCGGAATTACGCTCAAAAAAATATTATGATATTGACTATTACACAAGTTACACGGCAGAAAATAGAAAGGCAATTAAACATTAAGGATAAACATTATGTTTGATATTCTTGTTCCCTGTATTTTTCGTGGAAAGACGCCAATTTTACTCAAGACTGTAATTAATGACGGAACAATAAAAAAAGAATCTTGGGAACTGCCGGATATTGATGATCATGTTGATATAATTACACCTGAGTTTGAAAATATATTCAGAAAAATCGAGAAATACTTTACGGAAACTTTTGAAAATGCTGAGAATAAAGAAATAGAGATACTTTTAGATGAAAAATATGAAAATTTATTTAAAGATGTGAAGATTAATCTTGACCAGAATAAAACATCTATGTTGTTAGGGATATTTCTGGTGGCCGCAAAAGAAATAATGAAGCTGGGTTTTAAAGAAGATTGGTATTCCATAACGGCTACCGGCACATTCAAAAAGAAGGAATCTGGTCTTGTTTTGGAAGGGATTGAAGACTATAAACCCACACCTGAAAAACCCAAAAATAATAAATATACCGGGTTTAAGACCTATGTTGATGAAGATGCAAATAAAGGAAAATATCTTTATCTGTATATCAATGATGATAAAGACTTTGCGAAAAAAATTAATAAAGAAAATAAAAGTAAAAATATAAATAATATACAAGTTGAAGGATTTTCGCCAACTAACGATACTTTGTTCGATATTCTTGATTTTGTTTTTAAGCTTCCCACATTGCCAGAGCATCTTTTGGACAGTAAAGCAAAGTTTTATTTTGATGAATTTAAAAATGAGACACTGCATATTATTGATGGAGAGTATATTGAGTCTCCAATCTATAGAGACAAAACGTTTATTGGAAAATTGGATAAGAATTCCATTTATATTTATGGTCCACATGGCAGTTGTAAAAGCTATCTCGCCGTTCAGTTTGCCAGATTCCTGGTTTTGAATAAAAAAATATATGCTCCTATTTGGATAAAAATAGAAAACCATATTCATCAATCAGCAAAAGTTGAAATTGTTTATTATTATGAAAAAATAATAAATAAATTAATAGAATTATTTAATAGGGATAAATTTGAATTAGGACGAAGAATAGATTCAGAATTTGAGTGTTTAACAATATTAAAACACAAATATTTCCTTATAATTATTGATATTATGGATCTTTCGGGAGAAATACTTGATGATTTTATTTATAGTATGGAAAAAATTATTCAATTAAAAAACGGGAAGAGCCGTTTTATTTTTATTAGTATGACTGACCATAGTAGAAATATAAGAAATTTGGAATCTATCTCGATGCGGCTTTTTAATACAGAAGAAGAAAAGGAAGAAAGAAAAGCAGTAATGAATTATTTTTATAAAATTTCAAAAGAAAAAATATATTATAAAGACAATATAAAAATTATGAAAGAAAATGGTACTTTAGAAAAGATTAGAAACAGAGTTTATAACAATTACAAAAATTCCTCATTTTCTGTGAATCCTTTAATAGAACTCAGTAAAAAATTATTTTCATATCCTTATTCTGATCATAATCTTGCAAAAGTTGATAAAAGCCATTTGAAAAACAGTGTAACGGATAAAAGGAAAGAGGCGCGTATAAGTGATGAAGTTACGGTCAGGGGTAGTAAGTTGGTTTCTGTTTCTTCAGATGTAGAGGAGTATATTATCCCAGTATCTGTAAGCACTATTGGGAAGTTGGCATTCATTCTTTGCAAAAATATTAAAAATATTTTTATCCCAGAATCAGTAACAACTATCGAAGAAGGTGCATTTTCATGTTGTGACCGCATTGAGAGTATTACTATTTCAAACTCAGTAAAAGAAATACATGCTAATGCGTTTCTTAATACTAAAAATTTGATGAATATAAACGTTGATAGAGGGAATAAGGAATATGCAAGTATTAATGGTATTTTATTTGATAAAAACATTAATACTCTATTACGGTATCCACCTGGAAGGAAGATTAATATTTATTCTATTCCAGACTCAGTAACCAGTATCGATTATTCTGCGTTTGAGGGTTGCAGCAATCTAGAGACTGTAATTATCCCAGGATCGTTAGAAAAAATAGGATATCGAATATTATCAGATAATAGTAATTTGATGTATATAGAAGTTAATGAAAAAAATAAAGAATTTTCGAGTATCAATGGTGTTTTATTTGATAAAAACATTAAAACTCTAATATTTTATCCGCCTGGAAGGAAGATAAAGACATATTCTATTCCAAACTCAGTAACCACTATAAAAAGTTATGCGTTTTATAATTGCAGTAACCTTGAGACTGTCATTATTCCAAGATCAGTAAATGAAATAGAATTTTCTGCATTCGAAGGTATTAACAATTTGATGAATATTGAAGTTGATAAAATGAATGAAAAATATACAACTATCAATGGTATTTTATTTGATAAAAACATTAATACTCTAATACGTTATCCCCCGGGGAAAACAGGGAAATATTCTCTCCCAGCATCATTAAAAATTATTGGGAATTCTGCATTTTCTGGTTGTAGTAAACTTAAGAGAGTCAATATACCAGATAAGGTAGAAATTATTAAAGATTCTGCTTTTCTTCATTGCAGTAACCTTGAGAGCATCCATATACCAGATTCGGTAAAAATTATTGAAGATTTTACTTTTATTGACTGTATTAACCTTATGAGTATCACTATTCCTAAATTAATAAAAGAAATTAATAATAATATATTTATAGGTTGTAACAAACTTACAAATATTAATTTTCCACGCGGTATAAAGATATCAAGACAAGGAATAGATATAATACTTGGGAATAAAATTAATGTTCATTATTATTAGCAACTAATACACCTGTTATCGAATTATTAAAGGAAATACGAATACTATATATGAATAATCAATTTTCAATTTCCAATAAAAACTCAAAACATTTTATAAATACTTCCCAATGGCTGGATCGATTGGTTTTTTTCTCATCTATGTCTCCATTATTGCAAAACTCCAAATCCACTTCCGCAATATTATTTATCCCGCACCAATATGCCATCTCTCCTGTTACCGTATAATTTTGAAAAATTGCGTTCTTTAAGAAGCTTCCATCATGCGAAAATATATCAGCCAGTTTATCTGAACTTTCCAAAACTTCAATTTCATTTTTTGAATTCTTTATATATGAAGGGAATACAGATCCCTTTTCTGTCTTATTCACTACATAAGAATGAAGTGTAATAACATAAATTTCTTCATATACAGATTTACAGCCAAGTATAAAATCTGACAGACTTATAATCTCAGGTTCAGACATCGGCGTCTTTCCGCCGGCCCTAATCCTTACATCATTAAATGAATATACACAATCAGCTCTCCAGTCAGGTGTATACCAATTACGGTTTAGATCAACTGAATTACCATTGAAGCGTATAAGGCTGCCGTTAGTTTTCAAAATGGGATCGTTTAATTCATAACGGAAAGCGTCAGGATTCAGATTTGGTATTATCTTTACAGTAACAGAAAGATTCTGTTCATTCCTGCCGCAATAATCAATTAATCTATTGGCTATATATATGGTATTTTCCTCATACCGTCCATGTATACCGCCGATTACAATAACGCATTTTTTACTGTTCCCAAATGAATAACCGCCTATATTATGTTTATTAGGACTTGTTCCAATCTGGAAATACTCTCCAGCGTTGATTAATTGTATATTGAAAACAAGTAAAACGCAAAAGATGCCCATAACTATACATATCTTCTCTTTGTACAAATTCTCTTTGTACTCTCTGGCAATTAGTACCATTATTTCACTCCTTCTGAATACTTTTCCTTCGTCTATATTTATTTAATTGCATCAAAGTAATAGCTCTTTTCCAGAATTTTACCGTTATTTCTTAAAATTCATTTTTCCCGGTTTATGGCTGTTTTCACTAAAAATATGTTTTTAGGAGAAAGAAATAGGCGGTAAATAAAGATAAGTTTTTCAAAATATTTACAAAAAAATCGGAAAACATGTACCTAAAAGATTCCATATATTAAGTGGAAGGAGAGGAGGAAAGCCATGAAAAAGACAATTATCGCCATTGCCCCGATTGCAGACATTATTTTGGGTGTTTTTGCCCAAAAGAATAACACCTCAAGAAACAATCAAAAAAGGGAGTATTGTATGAGAACATGTAAATTGCGGACATTTTTGGCTATATTAGTTATTTTCAGCATTGCATTTATAGGCTGTCCAACACCTGAAGTATCTATTGTTGACATACCTACCGCGACACCCGCAGGCGGGGCAGTAGCGGACAATACTCAAATCACACTCGTCACTGCCACCGCAGGAGCAGTCATTTACTACACGCAGGACGGAACAGATCCGAGCACAGCCAGCACCCAATACAATGACAGTAACAAACCAGTCATAACAACAGATAAACTGACGTTAAAAGCAATCGCCGTTAAAACTGGCATGAGTAACAGCCAGATATTGGAAGCGGTATATACTGTTGACTTTGTATCTGACTTTAAAGTCTGGGTTGATATTGAAGACGGTAACCAAAATATAGGGTTTCAAAGCCTTGATGCGGTATTCGACTGGATTAATGACAATGCCATTGATAACGGAAAGTATATTGTTCGATTAGAAGAAAACAGTAAAATTGTAAATCGTAATCTCTATTACGATAATAAATCAGTTAGTATTACGCTAAAATCCAACGATGAAACCGCAAAACAGATAAGCGGTATAAGGTTACATGAACTATTTAAAGTTTCAAAAGGTGTTACTCTTATTCTTGATAGAGGTATTGTTTTAAAAAATTCCGACATCCATATAAATGATTGGGGTGATGCAATAGTTTCTGTAAAGGGAAGATTGATCATGAAGACGGGGAGTGTTATTACAAAAGAAAAAGCTGATGGTTGGGGGTGGATGGGTGTAGAAGTAGAATCCATAGGAGAATTTATCATGGAGGGTGGAATTATTTCAGGAAATAATATTCTAGGCAGTTTGGGAGTATCTGTTTTTGGGAATTTTATCATGAATAATGGAGTTATCTCTAACGGTATAGAAGCCACAATGGTTTCTGGTGGCGGGGTTCGTGTATATCCCGGAGCTAACTTCACCATGAATGGTGGAACTATTTCTAATAACAATGTTGTAGAAGGCGGCGGTGTATATGTAGGCGGAAATTTCACTATGAACGGTGGCACAATTTCCAACAACAAAGCAGGAAATGGCGGAGGTGTTTTCGTAGCTGTAGGATTTGCACCAATCTGGAATGGCGTCTTTACCATGAATGGCGGAACTATTTCCGGTAATACCGCAGATCGTGGCGCCGGAGTATTTGTATTTTATTCAACCTTTATCAAAACGGGTGGAACGATACACGGTAATGACGACACGGCAAATGCGAATATAAGTTCTGTAGTTAACAAAGGTAATGCTGTATTTGCTTGTTCTGTTTCTAATTATGCAGTCGGTAAACGCATGGAAAACACTGTCGGCCCAGAGGTTAATCTGATGTATGACTACAAGTATGGTTCAACCAATTCAGAGGGTGAATGGGAATATTGACGGCCCAACAATGTTAAAGGGCGGCACTGTATTGACAAACTATCAGTCATTTTGATACAGTACAGATAACCTAAAGGTAATTAAGCATTCAGGATAAACATTATGATTGATATTTTCGTTCCCTGTATTTTTCGTGGAAAGACGCCAATTTTACTCAAGACTGCAATTAATAACGGAACTATAAAAAAAGAAT
>Ga0268262_10006054_pt1 | contig 11748 bp, 11 predicted proteins | sample TergutNc150P3_FD_190354 | JGI IMG/M metagenome (GOLD analysis project Ga0268262, IMG submission 190354) | Nasutitermes corniger P3 segment gut microbial community from laboratory colony in Florida, USA - Nc150 P3 (SPAdes) (version 2) | ecosystem: Host-associated > Arthropoda: Insects >... | reverse complement strand
GACTTCGCCCGCGATCTCGCCCCGGGCGCCAAAGGATTCACCCGCCATCACCACGCCGTTTTCCAGGATCAAGTATGCGGCCATAGCCCTTCGCCTCACTCAAAGACATCTTTTTTCGTCCGCCTGGGCGCGGTGTTCCCCGTGAAGCAGGCCGTGCAGAAGTCCAGGGCGCATTTCCCGCAGGCTTGTTTCAGGCCCTTTATGCTGATATAGCCCAAGCTGTCGGCGCCGATCTTTTCGCGGATTTCCTCCAGGTTCATCCGGTTCGCAATCAGGTTTTCCTCGCTGTCTATGTCGGTTCCGTAATGACAGGCATAACGGAACGGCGGGGAGGAAATCCTCATGTGCACTTCCTTCGCTCCGGCCCCCTTCAAGGTCTTCACAATTTTTTCGCTCGTTGTGCCGCGCACAATGGAATCGTCCACCAAGACGATCCTCCGGCCCCGTATATTGGCCGCGAGCGGGTTCAGCTTTTGTTTGACGGCGCTGTCCCGCTGGGTCTGGGTCGGGTAGATGAAACTCCGCCCTATATACCGGTTCTTCACGAATCCAGCCGCCAGGGGGATTCCGCTCCGCGCGCTGTAGCCGCTGGCGGCATCCAGCCCGCTGTCCGGCACGCCGCAGACTATGTCGGCCGGAACGGGATATTCCCCGGCCAACATATGCCCCATGTTATACCGCGCTTCAATTACGGAGACCCCGTCTATCACGGAATCAGGCCTCGCGAAATACACATACTCGAAAATGCACAGACCGTGGCCAGGCTCTTTTTTGCCGAGCGCGACGTCCTGGCTGGTTATGGCCCCGTTTTCCAGCATGATGATTTCGCCGGGCCGGACGTCCCGCACAAATTCAAACCCGCAGACGTCCAAGGCGCAGCTTTCCGAGGCCACGGCATACCCGATTCCGCTTCGCCCGAGGCAAAGCGGGCGGAAGCCGTTAGGGTCGCGGACGGCGATGAGCTTGTCATCTCCGCCGGCAATGACGAGCGAATACGCCCCGCGCAGGGCATCGGCCGCTTTCACGATTCCCGACAGGGTGTTTTGTTCCTTGGTGATATAGTAGGCGATCAACGAGGAAACCACCTCGCTGTCGCTGGTCGCGCTGAATTGCAGCCCGTTCTTTTTCAGTTCCTCCCGAATCTCCGGCGCGTTTGAGATATTGCCGTTGTGGGCCGTCGTTATCCGGCCGGTCAGGTATTCCGTAATGAAGGGCCCCACGTTTTCCTTTATATTGCCGCCGGTCGTGGAATATCGGGTGTGGCCGACAGCGGTTTTCCCCTTGGGCAGTTTTTCAAGCTTTTTACTGGAGAACACCTCGCTGACCAGGCCCACATCCTTGTAGCACGACATTTTTTTATCATGGACGACCGCAATGCCCGCCCCCTCCTGGCCGCGATGCTGCAAAGCCAACAGACCGTTGTAGGTCACGCCCGCGGCCTCATCCGTGGTCAGGCTGACGCCGAAAACCGCGCATTCCTCCTTCAGTTTGTCATGAATTTCCATGCGTTTCGAGCTTCCCTTTCGCGGCGGACCGTATCGGGCGCCTGGGGTCAATTTACGGTATATAACTGGTGATACGGGTTTTTCTCGTTGGGCTTAAGCACATGGAACCTGTCTTTCATCAGACGCGCCGCGTCAAGACCGAAATATCCGGCGAATTCGGAAATGCGCGGCGCGATTTCTTTAAGATCGTCATCCCCGGCCGTTTCCGCGACGACCTGGGCGGGGAGTGCGGCCAGCTCCCGGTCCGTCCTGATGAAGATTTTCCCCCCGTGCATGCCTGTGCCCGTGAAATTGCCCACCGGGACTGAATCCGAACCAAGGCCCAGCACCACGATCAACCCTCCGGCCAGGTATTCACCCAGAAAACTGCCCACTTCTCCGCCGATTACTATCACCGGTTCCTTTTCCTTGTAGCCTTTCATGTGTATGCCGGTTCTGTACCCGGCGTTATCCCGGACAAAAATGCCGCCGCCCCGCATGGCGTAGCCCAGGGCATCGCCCGCGCCGCCGTGGACGATGATTCTGCCGTCGTTCATGGTGTCGCCGGCGGCATCCTGGGCGTTGCCGTTCACCTCAATGATTCCGCCGTCCAAGTAAGCGCCCAGGGCGTTGCCCGGCGTCCCGTTTATGGTTATTCTTCTGCCGCGCAGGCCGCTGCCGATGAACCTTTGTCCGAAACAATCGTCGACCTGGACATCCTCCGCGGCTTTTCTTATGCGGCCGTTTAGTTCCTTGAAATCAAGATTCCGGGCTGATATGTTCATTAGGCCGCGCCTCCCAACCTCACGGTCCGGACCTCTTTCCTGAAAGCCATGAGCCCGGGTTTTTCACAAACGAGCGGAAAATCCATAGTATCCAACGGGGTGCGCTCGCGGACAAGATTTGTATAGATGCCGGCTTTCTCCACGCCGCCGATCAGGATATATCCGTTCAACCGGTTATCGCTGTGGAACAGCCGCTTGTAATTTTCCTTGCCGGTTTCCGCATATACTTGGCCCGTATAGCTCCCCGCCGTTATGATATGCAGCCCGAAGAAGCCAAGAGCGTTCATGGGGATGACCTTGTCAAAACGGCTGTCCCCGCCCGCCATGTTGATTCCCGCGCACTCGCCCTGCAGGTAGGCGTTGGGCAAGAGGGCCATGACTTTAGACCGCCCGCTTGAAACGTCCAGCGTCTCCGCGCAATCGCCCGCGGCGTAAATATCCGCCGCCGTGGTCTCGGATTTCCCGTTTATGACGATGCCGGAGCCTATTTCCGCAATCCCATTCAGAAGCGCGGTATTCGGGCGGACGCCCGCCGCGAGGACCAGGATATCGAAATCAATGGCCGGCCCTCCGTCCAGAACGGCGGTCCGGCCTTCGAAACGCTTTATGTTCGCGGCCAGCCTGAACTCGAGGCCCTCGCTTTCCAGACGGTCTTGAACCAGCCTGGCCCCCTCGTCGTCCAGAATGCTGGATAATATCCTTGGGGCCAGGTCAAGCACCGTGACGCTTCTGACGCGTTTAAGAACTCCTTCGGCGCATTTCAAGCCGATCAGCCCCGCGCCGACGATGAGAAGACGCTTGTTGCGTTCCAGCGAGGCTGAAAGTTCACGCGCATCATCCAAGCTCATGAAAGTGAATTTCTTATCCACCGTGCCGAGCCCCTCGAAGGCCGGCAAGAGGGGACGGGAACCAGTGGCGACCAGGAGCCTGTCATAGGGCACCCGGCCGCCGTCGGCCAACACCGCCGTTTTAGCCGAGGCGTCAATTTCGGCCACGGTGCTGTTTCGCAGCAAAACGCAGTTGTTATCGGCATAAAAGCCGTCGCCGCGGTATTTCATCCCTTCTTCCGTAACCTTGCCGCTTAAGAGATAGGAAATAAGCGGACGCGAATATGAGTGGTGCGGCTCACTGGTGATGACGGTGATTTCGGCCCGCCGGTCCACTTGGCGTATGCCTTCCACCGCGCCTATGCCGGCCGCGGAATTGCCGATGATGACGTGCCTCAAAAGGTTCACCCCCTTTCCTCAAAAACAATCGCGTTGTTCGGGCAGCCCTTGACGCAGGCCGGGGTGCCCGCGGCGGTTCTGGCGCACAGTTCGCATTTTTGCACCGCTCCGTCGCCGGAAGGGGAAACCGCGCCGAAAGGGCAGAGCAGAATGCAGGTGTAACAGCCGACGCATTTATCGGCGTCAATCGTCACGAGTCCGCCCGAGACGGTCAACGCCCCGGTGAGGCAGCCCTTGACGCATAACGGTTCGCGGCAATGACGGCAGGAGACGGCGAAGCTTATTCCGTCGCGCTCCTCAATCTTGATCTTCGGGTTGATTTTCAGGGATTTCAAGGCCCTGGCCATGTCTTTTTCATTGGTGCCGGCAAAGGCGCAGTAATACTCGCACAAATGGCATCCCAAGCACCATTTCTCGTTCACGTAAACCCTTTTCACCGGTTCACCTCACCAGGATACCCATTAGGCCGGGGGTTATTCCCCCGCATGCCTGATTCCCAGGATTTCAAGTTCCTTTTCGTTCAACCCCGCCCCCCGCAGCATGAGCCGGTTGCCGATCAGGCTTTCTATGGAATTGATGCCCATGCCGCCCATCATCTCCTTTATCTCATGCTGCCAGGCGGTCAAGAGGTTGACCAGGCGCTTATACCCGAGGTCGGGGTTCAAGCGCTTCACCAGTTCAGGCGCCTGGGTGGCGATGCCCCAATTGCAGCGGCCCGCATGGCAGCTTCGGCAAAGATGGCAGCCGAGCGCCAGGAGCGCCGCCGTGGCGATATACACGCAATCCGCGCCCAGGGCGACCGCTTTCACAATATCGGCGCTGGAACGGATGCTGCCGCCGACGATGATGGATACGTTGTCGCGGATGCCTTCATCCCGCAAACGCTGGTCAACGCCCGCCAGCGCGAGTTCAATGGGTATGCCCACATGGTCGCGTATGCGGGTCGGGGCGGCGCCCGTGCCGCCCCGAAAACCGTCGATGGCGATGATGTCGGCCCCGCTCCGGGCTATGCCGCTGGCGATGGCGGTGACGTTATGGACGGCCGCTATCTTGACAATCACGGGTTTTTCATAATTCGTGGCTTCCTTCAGGGAATAGACAAGCTGCCGCAAGTCCTCAATCGAATATATGTCGTGGTGCGGCGCGGGGGAGATGGCGTCGCTGCCCTCCGGGATCATTCTCGTGCGGGATATGTCGCCGACAATTTTCGTGCCCGGCAGATGCCCGCCTATGCCCGGTTTCGCGCCCTGGCCCATTTTGATTTCAATGGCCGCGCCGCTGTTTAAGTATTCGGGATGGACGCCGAAACGCCCCGAGGCGACCTGCACTATGGTGTTTTTCCCGTACCTGTAAAAATCCTCGTGCAAACCGCCCTCGCCGGTGTTGTAAAGTATGCCGAGTTCCTCCGCGGCGCGCGCCAGGCTTTCGTGCGCGTTGTAGCTTATGGAGCCGTAGCTCATGGCCGAGAACAAGACCGGCATCGACAGGGACAACTGCGGCGGCAGATTGTTTTTAAGCCGGCCCCGCCCGTCGCGTTCCACCTTGTTTTTCGGTTTGGCGCCGAGGGAGATCTCGGTCTCCATGGGTTCGCGCAAGGGGTCTATGGAGGGGTTGGTGACCTGGGAGGCGTTAAGAAGAATCCTGTCAAAATAGACGGGATACCCCTCGGGGTTGCCCATGCTCGACAACAATACCCCGCCGCTTTCCGCCTGCTTGTAGATCTCGTCGATGATCTTGGCGTTCCAGTTCACATTCTGCTTGTAGGTGTTGCCGCTTCTTACAATCTTCAAGGCCCGGGTGGGGCAGAGCGAAACGCAGCGGTGGCAGTTGACGCATTTCGCGTCGTCGCAGACCATTTTGTCGATATCGGTGAGAAACTCGTGAACCCCGTTCGAACACTGGCGTTCACAGGCCCGGCAGATGATACACCGGTCGTGGTTCCTCGCCACCTCGTATTCGGGATATATATTGTTTATCGCCATAAGGCAACCCCCAAAGTCAACCGATATGTCAGCCTATCAAAATCCTGGATATAAGAAGTTCATCGCCATCAGGCTTCACCCCTTTTCAGCCGGACGATTACGGGCTGGCCGCCCTTGGGCGCCCAAACCTTGTCCAGGCTCGGTTCAATGATGCGTATGGCCGCCTCCTCGCTGGCGATATAGACCAAGTCGTCTTTCTCCCCGACCACCAGGCTCCGCAGCTTCAGCCTGTCATTCAGGGCCATGAGTCCGCCCTCGAAGCCCACCAGGATGGAAAAAGGGCCGGTTATAAGCTGCGAACCGAACATGACGCGCAGGTACTCGTGCGTCTCCCTTTCCTCCGGGGCCATGCGCTCAATGGTCTGCCAAAAAGGGGCGGCCATGACCGAGGCTATCTCGTCCAGCGTAAGTTCCTTCTTTCTATGCAGATAATCAATGATATAGGTGATGACCTCGGTGTCGGTCTGGAGGGTGCACTTGTAACCGTACATTTCGATGGCGCGCCGGTTGGTGTCGTATGAGGATATCTCGCCGTTATGCACCACGGAATAATCCAAGAGCGCGAAGGGATGAGCGCCCCCCCACCAGCCCGGCGTATTGGTCGGGTAACGGCCATGGGCCGTGAAGCACCAGCCCTCGTATTCATCGAGCCGGTAAAACCGGCCGATATCCTCGGGAAATCCGACCGCCTTGAACACCCCCATGTTTTTCCCGCTGGAAAAAACATAAGCCCCGTCAATCCTGGTGTTGACGCGGAACACGCACTTGGCGGTGAACTCTTTCTCATCAAGTTGGCTGTCGGCGAGCTTTGTCTGGAGCGGCGTGACAAAATAGCGCCAGATCAACGGTTCGTCGGTGATTTCCTTTGTCTTTCTCGTGGGAATCTTGGAAAGGTTGATGATGTCGAAATGCCTTTCCAGGAAATCCTCGCACTCTCTCTTCACCGCCATTGAATCGTAAAACAAATGCAAGGCGTAGTAATCCTTATATTCCGGGTATATGCCATAGCCGGCGAAGCCGCCGCCCAGGCCGTTCGAGCGGTCGTGCATGACGGCTATGGACCTTATGATGGCCTCGCCGCTCAAGCACCGGCCGGAACGGTCGATAATGCCCGATATGGCGCAGCCGGATGGTATTCGGTCTTGCCCTTCACGCCGCATATAACAGCCCTCCCAGTCAAAAACAAAGGCGCTCATCAAATGATGTGCGCGGAGGCCAGCCTATTGGCTTCCGCATCATCTGATGAACGCCCGCCATCTGATGAGCGCCAACGCTTATCTCTAATATGTTGTTTTTATACAGCATATTCGTATTATTGTCAAGCCCCGTTCAGAACTATTTTAAACCGGCCTCCGGCTTGGTCCTGGTGGTCGGGGCCAGCCCTTCCTCAATCATGCGTTCCAGGCGTTTTTGCTGGCCGGGGGTGAAATTAAGCCCCAGTTTGTCGTATTCCACGCGGGCCCGCTCGTGGCCCTTTTCCGCGGCTTGGTAAAGCCAGAAAGCCCCGGTTATGGGATCCTTGGGCGTGGCCTGGCCGGCCAGGAACATACGGCCCAACTGGTAGGCGCCTTCCGGCAAATCGGCGGCCGTTTTAAAGTGCCTCAAGGCGGCCCGGGGGTCGGGGCGGCGGCCGAAATCGTTTTCCAGGTTCAGAAGGCCCAAAGCCAGGTGGGCCTCGAGCCGGCCGGCTTCGGCGGCCCGGGTGAAAGCCGCCACGGCCTCGGAGAAATGCCGGTTCCGCAAATGGATTTCCCCCAGCCAATACCAGGCCTCGGGAGTGCCGGATTTTTCCAGCCAGACCGCTGCCGCCTCCGGATTTTTTTGATAATAATAACGCCCCAGTTCCAGGGCCGCCTCCCGGTCATCCCTGGCCGCGGCCACGGTCAGCCAGAGGAGGGCCTGGCCCGGGTCGCGGGAGAGACCTCCGGCCCCTTCGTCGTAGAGCGCGGCCAGGCGGTGGGCGGCCGCCGACTGGCCGGCGGCCGCGGCCTGGAGATAAAAGGGGATCGGATCAAGACCCGTTACGGTCTTTTTCTCCAAGGCTTCGGCCAAGGTTAAGGCGGCCTCGGCCCAACCGGCCCGGGCCGCGGCCAGAAGGTGGTCGCGCCAGAGGTCCGGCCCCTGCCAGAGCGGGCTTCCGGGGCCATGGAGCCTGACCAGGCCCAGAAGGGCCTCGCGGGAACCGGCCCGGGCCGCGGCCAGGTATTGTTCCCTGGCCCCGGCCGCTTCGGGCGGAAGGCGGTATTCCAGGGCCAGGCCGGCCAAGAAGCCGTTCCATGCCGAGCCGGGTTCCGACTGGGCCCGGGCGGGAAGGGCCCAGAAAAGTACCGGCAGGGCCAGACCGGCCAGGTTCAGGAACAAGCGCGCTTTCCGCTTGGTCAAGGCAATTCCTCCTCTATGAAGTCATCCCCGGGGCCGCCCCCGGCCGTCTGGTCCTCGGGTTCTCTTCCCCCGGGAATCCCGAGCCGGCCGGTGGGGTTGACCCCGGAACGCCGGGCGGTCAGGGGCCGAAGGTTGGTCAGGGCCAGGGGCCAGACTTCGGGCCAGAACGGGTGGGGGGTCAGGGCTTCTTCCTGGGCCCGGAGCGGCTGGGCCAGGCGTTCATCCACCACCAGGAGCCGTTCCAACTGATACAGGAAGACATAGGGAGCTTCCGAGGCGGCCAAGCGGGTCAAATCGGCCAGGATTTGGGCCCGCCGGTCAGCCAGCCGTCTCTGGGCCAGATTCCGGCTGTCTTCGGGGCTGGCCGCCACGGCCTGGCCCAGTTCTTCCAGGAGTCTATCGGCCTCCTGGTGTTCAAAAAAAGCGGGGTTGCCTTCCGGGCTGGAGATTGAGGAGAGAAAACGGCCCAGCCAGAGGTCCGCGGCGGGGATTTCCGGCGTCCTGGTATCCAGGAAAAGGTCATATTGTCCGTTGTCCCTGGCCCGTCGCCACTGGGCCTCCGCCAGGGGCTGAAGGTCCACGGCCACGCCGTGGGCGGAGAGGGCGGCCTGGATGGTTTTCGCGTCCTCGGCCAAGTCCGGCTCCTGGTCCTGAAATATCAGGACCAGGGGCACAACCGGGGGGCCGACATCCCGGAGCACCAGGGCCCCTTGCCGCCTGGGGTCGGCCCAGGCCGGGTCCGCCTCGGGCGCTTCGGTCCGGCCCGGGCGGTTGAAAAAAAGGCCGTCGGGAAAGGGGCCGCCGAGTCGTCCCGGCCGGTCGGCGAAGGCGTCTTCGATTAAGACGCGGAGGGCCCGGCGGACCTGGGAGAGCTTGGTATAGGGCCGGCGGGTGTTCAAGGCCAGGAAACGCACACTAAAAGTGGGTATTGAACGGGCTCGGAGATGGGCGGGCCAGGGGGCGCCGCCGCTGTCCGGCTCAACGGTCAGATGAGCGCCGTGGGCAGCCATTTTCCTGTAGCGTTCCCGGGGGTCTGGTTCATAGTGGAACAGGGCCACGCCCACCAAAGGCTTGGAGGCCAGATCCGGCCGGGCCTGGAGCCCCAGGGTGGCGTCTTTCCAGCCGTAAACCTGGTAGCGGCCGCTGCCCAAGGTGCGGGCGAAAAGGAAATCCGGGGGCAGGTTGCGAATCCCGGGGCTGACCAGGGAAGCCTGGGGCAGGGCCAAAGAAGCCAGGAAGGGGGGCCAGGGGCGGCTCAGAATGAGCCGGAAGGTCATTTCCCCCATCCGTTCGAAACCTGTCAGAAAGGGGAAGAAGTGGCGCCCGGTATCGGTGGCCATGAGCCGGTCGAAGGAATAGAGGGTCGCATCGGTGTTGATCTGGATGCCGTCGGCAAAGGTGCGGCCTTCTTGCAGGACAAAGGTATAGATGAGGCCGTTATCCGAAACCGTCCAGGCTTTGACCAGGGCCGGCCGGGGTTCGGCCGTGCCGGGGGCCAGGGTCATAAGCCGGTCGTAGGCGGCCATGATGACCGGCCAGGCGGCCGGGTCCGGCTCGGCGTGAGGGTCCAGGCTAAGGGGGGCCTGGGGATAAATGGCCCGAAAAACCTGGGGCCGGGGGGCCGCCTCGGCCCGGCCGCCCCGCTTGACCGGGGCGGCCGTAAGGTTGGGCGCGGCCGCCCCCCAGACGGCCAGCAGCATGATGAGAATACGGCCCGCCCGCATGAATTTTTCCTACATATAAAAGAGGGAGGGCAGGAGCGCCCCCAGCCCCCACAGGAGCAGGCTGTAAAGGTAGAAGCCGAAGAAAAAGACCAGGACGGCCATGAGGCAGAACACTTTTTCGCCTTCCAGGCGCTCAAAGGTGCCGGCCAGGGCTTGCCCCCAACTTGAGCGCCAGGGTGAAGCCAAGACGAAAATCAGGGTGGCCGCCGGCGACCAATAGGTGAAAATGGTGCTTTCGTGCAGCCAGTCCGAGGACTTGAAATACCTGAAATAATAAATTATACTGAAAAAAATGAGAATCAGGGACAAATAGCCCAGGTGCCAGAAAATCAGGCGGCGCATGGCGCGCCGTTCCTTGAGGCTTAGGTCAAAAAGTTTCATGGGCTGTATTATAAGCCCGCTTACGCCATAACACAAGGGAAGCGCTGATTAATGGTCTTTTGCCCCCTGGCGGCTGGGGCCGTAGGCCCCAGACCCCCTAGTCGGCGGGCGACGAATCAACGCGGGGCGAACTGGCCGTGGCCGGAAGTTTGATCGCGATATTTCTCCGCTTAAAAAGCGCGTCCGGCCTGGCCAGTGAACAAAAATCCTCATTAATCAGCGCTTCCTAAAGCCGCACAGTCAGGAGAAACATGAAAAGCCACCGCCAGGAATTGTGGTTTCAAACCGAAACCCGCCGCGCCTTTATAAATATCACGCCCCAGGTGACCGCCGCGCTGGCGGCTTCCGGAATCCGCGAAGGCCTGGTCTTGGTCAACGCCATGCACATCACCGCCTCGGTCTTCATCAACGACGACGAGAGCGGCCTCCACCGCGACTTTGAAAAATGGCTGGAAGGCCTGGCCCCGGAAAAGCCTTACGACCAATACGCCCATAACGGTTATGAAGACAATGCCGATGCCCACCTGAAACGCCAGGTCATGGGCCGCGAGGCGGTGGTGGCCGTGACCGAGGGCCGCCTGGACCTGGGCCCCTGGGAGCAGATTTTTTATGGGGAATTCGATGGCCGGCGGCGCAAGCGGGTGCTCATCAAGATAATAGGCGAATGATTGTTTTGAAAAGCCGGGGCTTCAATTATTGACGCCTGCTTCCAAGCCGGCCGAGGCCCGTGCCGCTGTTGTTGGTTGTTCGGTATTGTATTGAAACGGCCGCCCGCTTCGAGCCGTTACCCCCCCTACCCTATTTGACTGAATAACCTGACCGGAAGCCCCCTTCTTTTTGCCCCTAACACTCTGAAATCATAGCGCTTGACTTTTTCTCCGCCTTGTGATGTAATTTTTATAGGTACCGATAATACCTAATAGCGGTCGCACGCCCGTAGCCGTGTCTTTTTTTGCTTTTCTTGGTGACACGGCCGGGCGTGGGCTGAATATAACACCCAAAAATTTTCCACCAATCCTCCAAACATCTTGACAATCAACGACTTTAGAAGTTTTGGCGTTATTTTTTTTGGCACTCCTATTTGTAATTTTGTACAGCGATAGTACAGAATTTGCCGATGATAACCAAGGACCATTGGTGATAACTGGTGAACTGCGGAATGTGGATCCGCCGCGTTCACGGCTTGACGAACTGAAAGTTCGATGGGGCCTGACGCGCCCTCAAAAGTCAATACATCTTTCTGCCACAGGTTGCCTTAGCTGACCAACAACCCGCTTTAAGTGAAGTTCTACTTTACAAAAATGAAGAAAATGGACAGTTGGAAGCGCCTGGGGGGCGGAGGCAAATGGCTCCATCATTCCCGGCGCAAGCCGGAATCAGCAAGCGCGGCGAGTGGCTTTCAGCGCCGCTTATCTTCGTCCAGCCGGGCTTGAAGCGCGGCGAGCTGCTCCCGCAGCCGGGCGTTTTCCGAGTCTTTTTCTGCAACCTTGCGTTGCCAGTTCTCGTCCTTTTCCGCAACCGTGCGCTGCCAGTTCTCATCCTTTTCCGCAACCGTGCGTTGCCAGTTCTCATCCTTTTCCGCAAGCGCCGCATCCTTTTCCGCGACCGTGCGCTGCCACTTCTCGTCAGATTCACGCGCACCTTCAAGCCTGGCTTTATGCAAAGCCTGGGCCTCGTCGTGGCGGGCTTTGGAACGCAGGCGTTCCATTTCGCGGAACTCAGGGGTGGCCGTTATGCTCCTATAGGCTCCTATGGCCTGTTCCATTATCGGTACCTCCAAGGCT
>Ga0268262_10006053_pt1 | contig 11748 bp, 7 predicted proteins | sample TergutNc150P3_FD_190354 | JGI IMG/M metagenome (GOLD analysis project Ga0268262, IMG submission 190354) | Nasutitermes corniger P3 segment gut microbial community from laboratory colony in Florida, USA - Nc150 P3 (SPAdes) (version 2) | ecosystem: Host-associated > Arthropoda: Insects > Digestive... | reverse complement strand
TCCTTCGCCGGGGGTTTCCCCTGATACTGGCCGGTTCCATTAATAGCCTGAATAACCGCGTCACTCATAGCTATCGCCAGTTCGCCCTGACCGGTGAGGATATAGTTGATATTCTCAACCGAAGCGCCGGTGGCGGTAGCGGAAGACTTGTAGCCGAGCTTTGCAAGGTAACTGTTAAACGCTCCGCCAATAGGGTAGTAAATACCGCTGGTGGGGCCTGTAAGAACGGTAATAAAGTAGGCAGAGCGGTTTACTTCCCCGCCGCCTGAGCTTTTCTGTTCTCCGCCCCCTGCCGCGCTTACCATGCTTACGGGAATGACAAGCAAAGCCACCGCCATAAGAATCACAAAATACTTTTTCATCAGATTCCTCCTAAAATTCCGGTAATACCGGGATATAAAGGCGCAACGCGCCTATAAAAACATGTTAGAAACCACATCCCAAATCCCTTGCAAAAAAAACGCCATAAACCAAAATAAATGGACTTAATCCAATATATTGATTTACAGCGCCTTTGCTGTCAGAAATTGATATGGAATTTTCTTAAATCCATTGTTTTTTTAAATATAACTGCGTTGATGTATTATTGTCAAATTTTCTTTTATTATATTCAGTCATTGTTTCATTATTCACTCAGGTAAGGCGATTAGGTCTTACTGTCTCCTACGCCGCTTTTTGTGTTCTTTTTTATCGAGGTAAAGTATATAAATTAGTCCAACTATGCCTACTAACGTTAATGGTCCCATAAAACCATATATGACGTATAAAGTTTGCATTTTACTCCTCATTGCAGAATGTTAAAAGAATAATCCCGAGAAATGCTTCAACTCCTGAAGCGATTATTCCCCAGATCAACAAAGTTGACTGTGATAAGTCACCTTTGATGATGGTTCCTAGCACAAGGCTTCCAAAACTTAGTTTCGCGGCCTCAAGAACAATCTTACCAAGATTGAAAAAAAAGAAACGAAGCCTGCTCTTTTTTACCGGGTTCTTGCGCCTTACCTTCATCCTATATTATACCTGCCTCAATGTAAAGATTCCGGATTTCGGAAATTAAATGCTTGATAGCTTATCTTCATGGCAATTTCCCCTCAAACCTCCAGTTTAAGGTAAAGTTCCACTTGTCCGGAAAGTCCGTGGAAGCGATTTTTAGACCGATTCTGCCCCATTTGCCCGGCTTTATTGAGCCGTTAAGCGAAAGATCCCAGAGGGGGTCTTTTCCCGCCCTTATGGTACAGCCCAGCCTGGTTTTGAGATCGATAGCGCCGATACGGAGTTTTGGCGGTTTCCAGCCAAGTTCCTCGGAGACTTTGAAGGAATCGAAATTTTCAAAGGCAGGGAATTGGAACAAATTTTCCTCTCCAAGAAATGAAAGGGTGTGAAGTGAAAAGGAGAAAGCGCTGGTTAATGGGCCCAGGTTAAAGCCGGCAAGGGCGCTTATCGAGTCGGCTGTTTTTCCGGGTTTCCTTGCGTCTCTGGCAATGCTTACCGAGGCCCGCGTGAAACGGAAGGGAGAAGGGGCCTTTCTTTTTTCTGCGGCGGTCAGGGCGGACGGTCTGAAGTATGCAGAGATAGTACCGCGGCTAAAACTTTCTCCGATGCCTGCCGAGCGAATGTCGCTGCCAAAACGCAGAAGGCCCGAGCGGGGCCAAAAGCGTTCGCCTTTTGCGGCAAGCCTGAGACCTCTCCCGGCTGTCGCTCCGCTTCGGTCGGCAAAACGGCCTTCCGCCCCGTCGCCCGCAAGGGAAAAGCGCCATGGCTTATTCCCAACGCGGAGGGCAAAGTTTCCATAAAGCCCTTCCCCCCAGGCGTACGTTTGCGACCAGGCCCAGTCTGTGCCAAAGGCCACATCAGGCGTATTAAAAATGAAGCCCAGCGCGTAAATGCTGAAATTCCGCTCTGGCAGGGGAGGTGCGGTTGAAAACCAGGCTGAAGCTTTTCTTTGAGGGAGCCTCTTGCCGGTGTAAAAACCCTCAAACCGGATTTCCCTTTCGTTTTTTTCCAGGCCCAGCCCGCCTGAAAAAGCAAGGTTTAATTCGTTGTCCATGGAGACGGCGGCAAAGGCGTCATAGCCCGGCAGAACGTTGGGGGGCAGGCCCAGATACAAGTATGCTTCGCTTTCGTCCTTGGCGGCAGGCTCAACTTTAAGATCCCTCGTTGTCAGGCTGCGGGATTCCATAAACGGGATGCCCCGGAGCCAGACATTGTTTATTCGCGCGGAAAGCCCGTATTCGCTTTGAACGCCGTAAAGGAACCTGGAACCGCTTCCAGGATGATAAATCCCAAAGCCGGGGTTAAACCCCGCTTTTTTATCATCATCGACCAGGGGTATAAGCCGCTTATCCGTAGCCAAGAGGCGGAGAGACAGATCAAGGCGTGGAATACCTATGCCCAGATCCCCCCTGTTATAAAGGGTTCCCCCGGAAAAAAGATCCTCTGCCGAGGAAAAATCCTCGTCTGCGGTTTTTGTCCCGCTGTAATAATTTCCCGTCCAAAGCAAATCCCAGGTGAATAGGGGTTTTTCCTGGGTGTCTTTTCCAAAACCGGAGAAAGCGACCAGTACAAAGAGAAGAAGAGAGAGAAGAGTTTTCACACCCCTCTACTGCACGGAGATGCAGGGCGCTTCGATTTTATGGGAATTTCTAAAAACATTAATTTAGCGTACTGAACGCAGAAGAAACTTCGCAATAAACAGCCGGTGTGGGGATTTCCGGCTCAGACCGCGAGTGTCTTGGGTCTACTCCCTTTCCGCGCTCGCAATTCATAAAGCTCCCCAGCGTCATCACAAATGCATGGTTTTTATACTTGGCATTACGTTTTTTGTCGCGCGCCAATGCGGTCTGAGCCGGAAATCCCCACACCGGCGGGAAATAGTAAATGTCTATGCGTTCAGTAAGACAAGTTAAGGTTTCTTATCAGAAGGGAGGTCTCCATCTCACCTAACAAAATGGTTCTGCCTGCTTTAGCAGGGTGAAATGCAAAACATTACCGAATGTAAAAACCTTTTTTATTCGAATAAATCTTGGCTTGTCTGAAGCCGTCGCGCAAAGCCTTGCCGTGAGCCTACGGCGTGCAAGAATAAGGGCCACGTCAAAACGTGCGTAAATAAGGCCACGACCGTCAAGCTCGCGGCAAGGCTTTGCGCGACGGCTTCGAGCTTAGTCCGGTTTATTCGTGTAAATTATGGCTTTCAGGGGTTCCCTCATACCAAAGTTCTTGCTATGCGCACAATGTCCGCGAAAACTCCTCCAGCGGTAACCTGAGCGCCTGCGCCCGGGCCCTTTATCACCATTGGAAGGGTGGAATAGCGATCGGTGGTTATAACGACTATATTGTCCGCGTCGATCAGGGTGAGGAAAGGACTGCCGGCTTGTTCTTGGCGAAGGGATAATTTCGCGCAGCCGTTTTCGATTACCGCCACATAACGCAGGGCTTTTCCCTTGTCGGCGGCTTCGCGGCGGCGTTTTTCAAAATCGGCGTCGGATTTTTCCAGTTCTTTGAAGAAAGCTTCCACACCGTCCGCTTCAAAGCAGGCGCGGGGCAGAATGGGCTCAATTTCAACCGCTGAAAATTCCATGTTTAAGCCGCATTCCCTGGCCAAAATGACAGCCTTTCGCGCGGCGTCCATTGCGTTTAGGTCATCCCTGGGGTCAGGCTCGGTAAAACCTCTGTTCTTTGCTTCCCGCAGCAGGGCTGAAAAAGGTTTTGTGCCGTCAAAATTGTTGAAAATATAGCTTAAGGTTCCGGAAAGCACCGCCTCAATGCGCCTTACCTTGTCTCCGGAAAGGAAGAGATCCCTCAATGTAGAGATTACCGGAAGGCCGGCGCAGACTGTGGTCTCGTACAGGTAGGGAATGCCCCTGGCTCTGGAAAATCCCGTGAGGGTTTTATAGTAAGCAAGGGAACCCGAGTTGGCCCGTTTATTGGGAGTTACTACAGGAATGGAAGATTGCAGTATTTCCGCATACAAGCCCGCAACCTCGTCGCTTGCCGTACAATCGCAGAAGCAGGTATTGGGAAGATTCATCGCTTTCATTGTCGAAACAAAAGCGGCAAGATCCAGGACGGAAGTTCCGTTGTTTTTATCGGTTTCGTTCCTTAAAAGAGCCTTGGCGGTTTTAGGGTCAAGCCCTTCAGGCAGCAGAATCATCCGGCCGAAATCCCCAACGCCCCTAAGGTTGATTTTTATCTTATACTCTCTCGCAAGAATTTCCTTGTGCGCCGCTATTTGATCCAGCAGGGTTCCGCCGATTAAGCCTGTCCCCAAAAGGAAAAGATTTACAGAGCGGACGCCGGAAAGGAAAAAAGCTTCGTGGATGGCGTTAAGGGCTTTTTTCTCGTCCTGCCGCGCTATCACCGCTGAAATATTCATTTCTGAAGAACCTTGGGCAATAGCTACCACATTAACGCCGTTTCTTCCCAGAGCGTGAAAAAATTTTCCCGAAATGCCGGATAATTTTTTCATTTTTGCTCCCACCACTGCCACAATGGAAAGGTCTTTTTCGATGGTTGGTTCTTCAATGGTTCCCGAGGCTATTTCCTGGGCATACTCTTCTTTAATGGCGTCGTTTGCGGCTTCGGCGTCGGAAGGCAGTACGGCAAAGCAGATTGAGTATTCACTGGAACTTTGGGAAATCAAAATGATGTTGATCCCCCGTCTGGCCAGCGCGCCGAACAACCTGGCGGAAAAACCGGTAACCCCCATCATGCCGGAACCTTCGACGCAAACCAGGGCGATGCCGCTTATAGAGCTAATGCCGCGGATTGGGAAATCCCCTTCCTCAGCGTCATTTATGACAGCTGTTCCGGGGCAGGAGGGATTAAAAGTGTTTTTAATCCTGATCGGTATTCCCTTTTCCAGCGCCGGCCTGATGGTTGGAGGATATATGACCTTGGCCCCGAAATGCGACAATTCAATGGCTTCGACGTAAGAGATACTGTCAATTCTGAACGCGTTTTGGACCTGCCGCGGATCCGCCGTTAAAATCCCGTCAACATCCGTCCAGATCTCCAGCTCTTCCGCCTCCAAAGCCGCGGCAAAAATAGCGGCGCTAAGATCAGATCCGCCCCTGCCCAGGGTGGTAACCGAATTGTCCCTTGCGCTGCCTATAAATCCAGTGGCAACCTGTACGGGCTTTGCATTACTATCGGGGCCAAGCGAGTTAAAAAACGCCCGGATAGCCGGGTAAGTTTCGTCAGGAATGAAGCGGGCGTTTCCAAAACTGTTATCCGTCCTGATAAGAGGCCGGGCGTCAAGAAAAGCGGCGGGAATTCCGCGCTCTGTAAGTATTTTCGCGAATAAAAAGGCCGAAAGCCTTTCGCCAAAACTCATCACCAAGTCCAGTGTCCGCCGGGATGATTCACGGAGAACCGCAACACCGTCAAGGATCCTTAAAAGCTCCGAAATCATCGCAGAAATGGTTTCTTTGGCTTTTTCAAGCTCTTTTCCGGTCAGGAAAGCCGCCGCTATTTCTTCGTGCCGCTTTTTTATGCCTGCGGCGGTAGCTTTATACCCTTCATCTCCGGAAGCTGCCAGACGGCTCATCTCGATCAGTGTGTCGGTTATTTTTGACAGGGCGGAAACAACCGCTACGCCGGTTTTTCCCCTGTGCTCCTTGTCTTTAAGAATACCGATTGCCTGCTCAATCCCCTCCGGGGATCCGACTGAGGTGCCGCCAAATTTAACGATTAACATTCCATGCTCCGTTTTGTTTATATAAACCATAAAAGAGATATTTACAAGATAATAATAAAACACGCTTAATATGAAACTTTAAATAATATACATTGCGACTTGCATGTAAATTGTGCTATATTAATTAATTGCGGATGCAAAAAAACATTATATTAAAGAAATTGGAGAAACTGTAAATTGCCTAACGATGATAACCGGTTGTATGAGGGACTTGATACAAATGAGCGCCGTGAGCTTTATGCCAACGCCCTGAATAAGTCGCTTGAAGTATTTGTTTCCTATTCCGAGAAAGAGGTTACCGATATACTGTCCAACGGCTTAAAGCCAATTGCGGCTGCGACTGGTTTGGATCGGATTATCTTATTCCGTATTTCAAATAAAGATGCCATGCTCTGTGGAGAAAAATACCGCTGGGACAGGGTTATAGGCGGAACGGCTCCAATTGACGACACTCTTAGGGAATTGCCCGTAACCTCGGCAATCAGGCGCTGGGTTTCAATCATGTCGGATGACTCCTGCATATGCCTCAAGCGTAGAGATTTCAAAGAGGACGAATCCGCCTTTTTGGCTCCGCGCGGCGTTATGTCGATTTTGATTGTGCCGGTTTTTACCGAAGGTGAGTTTTGGGGCGTTATCACTTACCATGACAATACTGAGGAACGGGATTTCGACAAGGATTGTATCGCCATGCTGCGCTCGGCCGCGCGTATGTGCGTCAGTACGATTATCAGAGCCGAAAAAACCAGAAGCGTTGAACAGGCTGTGGAAGCGCTCAGACGCCGCGAAAAAATATCAGGCACGCTAAACAAGGTTTCCGTTATCTTTTTGTCTGAAAATGAGAAGAAAGTCGAAGATACGATGGCTGCAGGCGTGAATCTGATTGCCAATATGGCTGAAATTGGCAGGCTGATCCTTTGCCGCAATCACATAGTGGACGACAGTTTGCACGCGTCTGAAGTCTACCGCTGGGACAGGGATTCCGGAGGCACCACAGAAGTGACCGACACTTTCGTTAACGTACCTTACGCGCGCTTGATACCGGATTGGGAAGAACATTTGTCTGAAGGAAATCACATAAACGGCCCTTCAAAACTGATGTCTGAAAGCGCAGCCGCCGCGCTTATATCCTGGGGAGTAATGACAGCCGCCATTATACCGATACATATCAACAATGCTTTTTGGGGATTCGCGCTTTTCGGCGATACCAAAAATGAACGTTATTTTGAGGATGATATCATTGAAATGTTACGTTCGGCGGCATTTTTGTTCGCGAACGCTTACATTCGCGCCGAAGTGGATTATGACGCGCTTACGGGCATACATAACAGGCGGTTCTTCGATGAAAATATGAAGCGTGTCATAAGCTCCTTATCCCGTTCATGCAGTTTATTAAGCCTTTTGATGATCGACATTGATTTCTTTAAGCGATACAACGATACATACGGCCATGTCGAAGGCGACAAATGCCTTAAAATTGTCGCCCAGACGCTTTCCCAGAGCATAACGAGAGCGGATGATTTTGTTGTCAGGTATGGCGGAGAAGAATTTGTCCTTGTCCTGCCAAATACCGACGAGCAGGGCGCGCGATTGATCGCGGAGAAACTGCTTAAAAACATACAGAACTGCAATATACCGCATGAACAAAACGACGCCGCTAATTGCCTTACCATTTCCATCGGGGCCACAACCGGTAAAGCGCTGCATACACATAGCGCGGATGATTTTGTAAAAAAAGCTGACGAAATGCTGTATAAATCAAAGCAGAATGGACGTAACAGGTATTTCTTTGAACGGCTTTGAGAAGTTGGAAGGGCGGGGTTGTTGTTTATACCAGCCTGTACTGTTTACGGATATGTTCGATAGATTGATTTACAGAAAGGGACAGAACTTTATTTATAGTTAAAGAAACATCTTTTACAAAGCGGTTCATCAATTTTTTTGTCTTCGGATTAGGTTCGTTATTTTCTTCCACAAATAACTCAAACACCATTATTTCCAGGGCATCTGCCAGCTTTGTCAATGTTTCAGGGTGCGGCCATTTATTGCCCCGTTCTATATCGCCCAGGAAATTAATCGAGATATTGGCATATTCAGCTAAATCCGCCTGAGACCAGTTCCGGCGGTTTCGATAAATTCTGACATTTTTGCCAAATATTGCCCTCAGTTCTTTTCCACCCATTAATCCACCCTTTTAGCTACTATTTAGATACAATGCTGTTGGATTGACATTTTTTCAAACACCAAATAGAGTGTAATTTATAAAACCACATATAGAGTGTAACCTGTCAGTAATTTCGTTACTGCAAGAATACTTCAATTTGTGGTGTTTTTTTTTTATTTGATGTTATATTACATACGAAGAAAGGGGGATACAATCAGTTGCCTGGCGCTAATAGGCTGTACGAGGGGCTTGATTCTAATGGGCGCCGCGAGCTTTATGCCAACGCCTTAAATAAGTCGCTTGAAATATTTGTTTCCTATACCGAGAAAGAGGTTGACGATATACTGTCAAACGGCTTATGGCCGATTGCGACTGCGGCGGGTTTGGATCGGATTATAGTATTCCGTATTTCGAATATAGACGCCATGCTCTGTGGAGAAAAATACCGCTGGGACAGGATTATTGGCGGGACGGCTCCGATTGACGATGTTCTGAGAGAATTGCCTGTAACCACAGCCATTGCGCGTTGGCTTTCAACGATGTCGGATAACTCTAGCATAAGCCTCAAGCGCAGCGAGTTCAAAGAAGATGAAGCCGCATTTTTAGGCCCGTACGGCGTTATGTCGATTTTGATTGTGCCGGTTTTCACTGAAGGTGAGTTTTGGGGCGTTATCACCTGCCAGGACAATACCAGGGAAAGGGATTTCGACAGGGATTGCATCGCCATGCTGCGCTCAACCGCGCGTATGTGCGTCAGTACGATTATCAGAGCGGAGAAAACCATAAGCGCCAATCAGGCATTGGAAGCGCTCAGACGCCGGGAAAAGATGTCGGAAACGTTAAACAAGGTTTCCTTGCTCTTTTTATCTGAGAACGGGGAGAAAGAAGATACGATGGCGGCGGGCGGGCGTCTGATTGCCGACATGACTGAAATTGACAGGCTGGTTCTTTACCGTAATTACATAGAAAACGACGGTTTCCATATGTCTCAAGTTTACCGTTGGGGTATGGATTCCGGGGGCAGCGCAGAATTGCTTGAATTGCTGTTCGCTGATGTGCCTTATTTAAAGCTCATGCCGAATTGGGAAAGCCATATGGCGGACGGGAACTCCCTAAACGGCCCGTCAAGGTTGATGTCCCTACCCGAAGCCGCCGTACTACAATCGTTTGGAATTCTTTCGGTCGCCGCAATTCCGATACATATCAACAATGTTTTTTGGGGGTTCGTACTTTTCGCCGATACCAAAAAAGAACGTTCTTTTGAGGAAGATATAATTGAGATGTTGCGCTCGGCGGCATTTTTGTTCGCAAACGCTTTCATCCGGGCCGAAGTTGAGTATGACGCGCTTACAGGCATTCATAACAGGCGTTTCTTTGATAAGAACATGAAGCGCACCATAAGCTCTTTATCCCGCTCAGGCAGTTTATTGAGCCTTTTGATGATCGACATTGACTTCTTTAAGCGGTACAACGATACATACGGCCATGTCGAAGGCGATAAATGCCTTAAAATTGTCGCCCAGACGCTTTCCCGGAGCATAACAAGAGCGGACGATTTTGTTGCCAGATATGGTGGAGAAGAATTTGTCGTCGTTCTGCCCAATACCGACGAGCAGGGCGCGCAATTGATCGCGGAAAAACTGCTTGAAAATATACGGAACTGCAATATACCGCATGAACAAAACGACGCGGCAAACTGCCTCACCATTTCCATCGGGGCCACAACCGGTAAAGCGGCGTATACACATAGCACGGATGATTTTGTAAAAAAAGCTGACGAGATGCTCTATAAATCAAAGCAGAATGGGCGTAATAGGTATTTCTTTGAGCAGCTTTAAAAAGCAGTCCCCTATCCGCCCACAAATAAATACCTATGATTATTTTTAGGTGTCGGTTTTAGGTGCTGCTTTTCCCTGGCTTTGCCATGCCGCTTCCGGGGCTCTGGCGTCTATTAAGAAGCGATGCCTAAGGTTTCTTTCAATGCTGCTTCCAGCACCCGCGAGTAATTAAGCCCTTCCGCTTCCGCAGCGGCTTTGAGCCAATGGGGGATGGTTACAGTCGTTTTCTCGCGCCGGTTGTTTATCTCGTCTTTAACAATATCAGGGTAAACCGTTACCGGCACTACCATATCGCCTGTTTTGGGAACCTTGTCGGTACGCTTGGGCAATGCCTCGCCGTCTTTTTCCATGCCGTATATATGCAGGGCCAGTGACTCTTTAGCCATTTGCATGGCATGGTCAAAATTATCGCCGCAGGAAACGCAGCCAGGAACGTCTGGAAAATACACGCTGATTCCCGGGCTTTCGTCAGTTTCAAATACCGCAAGGTACGTCAGTTTTCGCATAAGAACCTCCTACTTCAAACCAGCTTGTTTGTAGATGCTGTAAAGCGTACTTTTCTTCAAATCGCCTTTATGGTTGGGGATAGTTACTCGGCCTTTCTTAGCCGGGTGTTTAAGCTGGATATGGGATCCGTTCTGTTCGTATTCAAACCAGCCGTCTTCATACAAAAGCTTCAAAACATCCCGAACTGTCATAGTATTATTATACGTGTGATTCACACGTATATCAAGAGGGTCTTTAGCAAAGAGTTCACATTTTTACAATCGCAGGACGGCGTTTAGTCGGAATAATTGAAACACCCTTGTAAGGGGAAGTTCCCCCGTAAACCTTTATGACATAAAGAATTACAGTAATGAGGCTGACACGATTCGAACGTGCGACCTGCAGATCCGCAATCTGCTGCTCTATCCAGCTGAGCTACAACCTCAATGCGCTAAAGGTAACACAAGAGCTTAGCTTTAGCAAGTTTCCCAAGCTAAAAAACCCTCTGGGTTTTTTAGCAACGGAGCAGGGGGGATTCGGGGTTCCAGTCGCAAACGTCCTGTTTGCTCCTTACACCCCCGCCTGCGCGTTTCCCGACGCGTCCTGCGTCGGCCTTACAAATCACAAGGCTATCGCCTTGATATTTTTCCCAGAAACAGCCCCCAAAGCAATTTCTGTAATTGAAACCTTCGATGGGGGCACGCCATGCTATATTCATTCCAAAACACGCTCGATATCTCGCGTGCATCCCTTGGCGTGTTTTGAATCCCCCATTTAACTTTAATGTGTGGAGTTTCGCTAAGCTATCCCGTAGGGATAGCACGAAACTCCCAAGCTAAAAAACCCTCTGGGTTTTTTAGCAACGGAGCAGGGGGGATTCGAACCCCCGGTACCTTGCGGCACAACGGTTTTCAAGACCGCCTCCTTCAACCACTCGGACACCGCTCCATATAAGCGACCGCAAGGTCGTTTAATAAATAAAAGTAACACGAGCCGGCGCAGGAAAACCTATCGCCGTCCATAAATCAAGGCTACCTTTAGGTAGCCGTATGCGCCGCTCCTTTAATTACAAAGGTAGAAATATGTTTTCCATGGGTGGAACAGGGGGAATTCGCCTTCGAATTCCCCAATTAACTTTAATGTGTGGAGTTTCGCTAAGCTATCCCGTAATGGATAGCACGAAACTCCTTAACTAAAAACGCTACGCGTTTTTAGTACGGAGCAGGGGGGATTCGGGGTTCCGGTCGCAAACGTCCTGTTTGCTCCTTCCACCCCCGCCTGCGCGTTTCCCGACGCATCCTGCGTCGGCCTTACAGATCACAAGGCTGTCGCCTTGATATTTTCCCAGAAACGCTCCGTTTCGAATCCCCCATTTAACATTAATGTGTGGAGTTTCGCTTCGCGAAACTCCTTAACTAAAAACGCTACGCGTTTTTAGTACGGAGCAGGGGGGATTCGAACCCCCGGTACCCTTTCGGGGCACAACTCCTTAGCAGGGAGCCCGATTCGGCCGCTCTCGCACCGCTCCAAGGAGGCAGCCCGTTAAGGGCTGTTTCTCTAAAAATGTA
>Ga0268262_10006052_pt1 | contig 11748 bp, 10 predicted proteins | sample TergutNc150P3_FD_190354 | JGI IMG/M metagenome (GOLD analysis project Ga0268262, IMG submission 190354) | Nasutitermes corniger P3 segment gut microbial community from laboratory colony in Florida, USA - Nc150 P3 (SPAdes) (version 2) | ecosystem: Host-associated > Arthropoda: Insects >... | reverse complement strand
GGTCTTGAGGATATCACCGAAGGCGAGCTCCTCATTGACGGCGAAAAAATGAACGATGTTCCGCCCAAAGACAGGAATATCGCGATGGTATTCCAGAATTACGCCCTTTACCCCCACATGTCAGTCTATGAAAACATGGCGTTCGGTTTAAGGATTAAGAAAGTCCCCAAAGCCGAGATTGACAAGCGCGTGCATGAAGCCGCTCGTATCCTTGACATCGAAAAGTTCCTTGACCGCAAACCGAAGGCTCTCTCCGGCGGTCAGAGACAGCGTGTCGCGGTAGGACGCGCCATTGTCCGTAACCCCAAGGTATTCCTCTTTGACGAGCCTCTTTCCAACCTTGACGCGAAATTGCGCGTACAGATGAGGGCGGAACTTTCCGACCTGCACTTGCGCCTGAACGCGACAATGATCTATGTAACCCACGACCAGGTAGAAGCTATGACAATGGCGAACAAAATCGTTGTTATGAAGGACGGAAAAGTCCAGCAGATTGGATCTCCTCTGTTCCTCTATAACTACCCGATTAACAAGTTCGTCGCCGGATTCATCGGCTCCCCGCCCATGAACTTCCTCAGCGTAAAAGTGCGCGAAGATGGCAATTCAATCATTTTAGACGAAGGCTCTTTTAAAATTAAAGCCGACTCGTCGCACGTTGAACACCTTAAGAAATACGTCGGAAAAGAAGTATTCTTCGGCATCCGCCCGGAAGACATGGCCTATGTGGAAAAAGAAGGCAACAACACCATGACCGTTAAGGTAACCGTAGTTGAACCGTTAGGCGCGGATATCCACCTGTGGCTTACAACCGAAACCCAACCCTTAGTCGCCCGTACGGAGCCCAACCACACCTTTAAGGTTGGCGACACCGTAGTCTTCACCCCAAGAATGGAAAAAGCCCGCTACTTTGATAAAGAAACAGAATTGGCTATTATTCCTTCTCCGGAGTGAGATTCACTTTAAATTAATTAAAACTGTAGATGTTAAAGTCTACAGTTTTTTTTTGATTGTATGGGAAAGAATTTACCACGAACCACACGAAGGTTCGTGGTTAAAAAACTACTTAACAGCTCTGCGGAAACCCTCAGACAAATTGTTTTCACCGATGTTTCTGATGATTCCGCCGCCCTGATTGCGGTATTTTCCCGGGCTTATGCCGGTGTATGCCTTAAATTTCTTTGAAAACCAGCTCTGGTCCTCAAAACAACAGCAGGCGGCTATTTCGCTTAAGGACATATCTGTTTCGAGTAATAGACGGCTTGCCTTCTCAACCCTCAGCCTGTTCAGGTATTTTGACAGGTTTTCTCCCATTTCTTCCTTAAAAATTGTACTGAAATAAGGGGGAGAAAGACCGGCTACCGCGGATATTTCTTTAAGGCTTATCTTTCTTGTAAAGTTTTCCAGAATAAAGTTTTCAGCCTTTCGCAGAGACGCGGCATGCGGTATTCCCCGGTAAGAAGAAATGGTGCTTGATATGCGATCAACCAGATTATGTAAGATGTCTGTCAGTTCTTCAATGGATTTCGCTTCCTGAACCATTTTAAGGTTTTGGTTGTTAATCTCCATAGAAAGAAGAGCGTTCTTTTCGGGACTTATTTCCACCCTGGAAATAAGCACGACCAATTCAATTACCCTTAATTGAATGTATTTAAACTGTCCGGGATTTGTAAAAAACAACATCGCAAGCAAATCATTAAGTGTTTTTTTCGCTTCGCCTGAATCGCCCTTGCGTAAAGCTGATAAAAGCGTTTTTTCTTTTTCCAGCGGATAACCCGGTTTCTCGCTGTTTGCCGGGTATTGTTGTTTTAACATTTCAATAATTTTGGAAATAATTTCCTGCTGTTGGGCTCTTCTTTTTATTGTTTCGTGATAATCTTCGCTTCCCGATGACAGAGACTCGGTGCATAACTGCATCATTTCGGCAAGAGATTGTACTTTGTCCCCGTCAGCTTCAGGTAAAGAATTAATTCTTTCTTTTACCTCATTAATTGTTACTTCTTCATTGCACATAACAAAAGTATCATTGGTATTTGAAAAAAAGTCAACAGTTTTTTTGTTTTCTCCCAAAAAACCTGATCCTCTCACAGCCCCTGAAAAAACACCGTCAGTATATATAGGACTAATCCAAAAAAGCAAACCCAAATCGCATTGGTAAACGTGGCATTTACCTTTATTACTTGCCTCTATTATCGCGTTAACATGCATTTCATGACACGGAAAAGAGTCTTTTTTGTCTTTAATATGGCAGAATTTGCTGCAATATGGGCAAATTTCTCTCTCCGGGACGCGTTCCGCCCCAAAGTGTTTGGGAAATTGCTGTTTATACTCGTTAGTATAAATACATATACTGCTTCCGGTCGCCTGATTGTAATCATACATGATTTTTTCGGCTTTCTCTGTTAAATTGTTATCTTCACTATGTAGTAATTTAGTATCTTTCATGTTAATCCTCTCAATCCATAATATTTCCATCAGCGATAATCCCGCGTTCACGGTATTTTCCCGGGGTTAATCCTGTGAAATTCTTAAATATCTTTGAGAACCAGCTTTGATCCTCAAAACCGCAAGCGAAAGTAATCTCGCTGATTGGCAGGGTAGTTGTTACCAGCATAGCGGCGGCTTTTTCCACTCTAAGCCGGTTAAGGTAGTTTGAAAGATTTTCTCCCATTTCTTCTTTAAAAACCATGCTCAAATACGGCGCGGAAAGCCCGGAAGCGTTTGCGATTTCCTTTAAGCTGAGTTTTCTTGTGTAATTTTTCCAAATATACCGTTCCGCTTTTTTTAAGGCTGAAAAATGCCGTACTCCCTGAAAGGAAAAAATCATACCCGACATTCTGTCCGTGATAGCCGCCAGAATGGCTTTTATTTCCTCAAAACTTGTACATTCTTCTATTTTTTTCATACAACGATTTGTATTTTCAAGTGAGACATTGTCCATTATATCCTTTGGATCCGACACGGCTCTTGAAAGCAATACCGCCAATTCCAGAGCTTTCAGGCGGAAAGCAGGGAAATTGCCCCTTACTTCCAGATAGAGAATATCTAAAAGTTTTCCAAGAATTTTCTGCCCTTCTTCTTTGTCTCCGCGGCGAAGACAGGCAAATAGCATCCGTTCCGTATCAAGCCGGCAGGCGTATTTTTCGATATTTTGCTTCTCCTGATTTGTTAGCGGAGCTTCCGCGTTTTCGGTATTTATCGACGTTATATTTTTTTGGATTGGATTAATGCGCGACAGATGATTCGCGCATAAAAGCATAATTTTAGCGAGTGATTTTATTTTATCGTTATTTTCTTCCAACCCTTTTATTCCTCCAGAAAAAAGCGCTCCCGCAAGTCTTTCGCCCGAATAAAAGGGACTTGTCCAGAACGCAAGTTTTTTAAGGCACAGATAAATATATGATCCGCCCGATTGTCTCGCTTTATTTACCGCCTCCGTATGAAGATACGCGCATTTTTCTTTAATATCCGCCCTTGTTTTTTCGCTGCAGCAACTGCAAATTAAATTAGGATCAACTGATTCAGGTCCCATAACAAATGCGCGGCAATTTGAGGCTTTTTCATAGTATTTAACTATCCTGCTCGCTTTTACCAGCAACGGATCTAACTCCCTTCTTTGTATTAAATTTAGTCCAAACATATTTTGTTCTCCTACTAAAATAAATCTAAGATAACGAGTGGAACAAAATACACCCTTTATGTAAAAATATCAAAGAATATGAACAAAATATTGTCTTTTTTTTTAGTATGTAGAATTATTAACGGGAAATGTTTATACTGTTAGTAATATGGTTAAAATTTGGTTAAACTATGGACTTAAAAAATAATTTAAATGAAACTCTGAATAATATGATTCTTTCCGCTTCAGGTTGGAGAGGAATTTTTTCCGATGACGAAGAAAGTAAGTCGGAGAAAATTTCTAAGGCGCATAATGTTATTTGCGCCGGCGCCGCTTTTGTTTTTGCCGAGTATTTGAATTGCTGCTGCGATCCTTGCGCGCCGATTGTTCTGCTTGGTTCTGATACTCGTCCCACTGGAAAAGCGATCGCAGACGCGATGATTCCCGTTCTTATGGCGTGCGGCTGTGAAGTGCGGTATGTTGGCATAACAGCCGCGCCTGAGATCATGGCGTGGGCGAGAAGTCTTAACACCGCAAAGACCGGATTTATTTATATTTCGGCTAGTCATAATCCTATTGGTCATAACGGAATTAAGTTTGGTCTTACCGACGGCGGAGTGCTGCATGCTGAAGAAGCGGCTAAACTTGTTACCGCTTTTCATAAACTTATGGAAAGAGATGACAGCATTGAAAAGCTGGAAAAACTTTCTTTGGCGGTTGATACGCCGCGGCTTGAAAAAATATTTTCAGGCGAAAAAAATAACAAGGCTCTTGCCAAGAAAGCGTATTACGATTTTTGCGGCGATGTAGTATGGGGCGCAAACTTAAGCGTAAACACCTTAGATATTTTGTCCGCGTCAAAAGAAGGTCTTACGAAAAAGCCGCTTGGAATAGTCTGTGATTTTAACGGCAGCGCCCGTACGGTATCCATAGACAAGGATTTTTTTGCTTCTCTTGGCGTTAAATTTGAATGTATCAATGATAAACCCGGTCAGATTGTTCATCGCATAGTGCCGGAAGGCGAATCCCTTATTCCATGTTGTAAATTACTGGAAGAAGCGCATGAGCGCGATTCCTCATTTGTTCTTGGATATGTTCCCGACTGCGACGGCGACAGGGGAAACCTCGTCATTTGGGATGACACTGTCGCAAAGGCGCGCGCGTTAGAAGCGCAGGAAGTATTCGCTCTTGCCTGCGTGGCGGAATTTTCCCAGCTTGTTTGGACTAAAGAATTTATTCCCGGTAAAGCCGTAAAAGCCGCCGTAGCGGTTAATGACCCAACCTCAATGCGAGTAGACAGAATAGCCAAAGCGTTTGGGATTTCTGTTTTTCGCGCCGAAGTGGGGGAAGCTAATGTAGTCACTCTTGCCCGAAAATTGCGCGAAGAAGGCTATATTGTGCGTATTTTGGGCGAAGGTTCGGCGGGCGGGAACATAACCCATCCGTCCGCGGTTAGAGACCCGATTAACACTATTCTTGCGGTCGCCAAAATGTTATCCGTAAATTCCGTGAACGAGAGAAAAGGTCTTTTTGAGACATGGTGTAATTATTCCAATCAGGTTGAAAAATACCGCGAAGATTTTACTCTTGCGGATATTATCGCGAGTCTTCCGCCGTTTGTGACCACTCCCGCGTATAGCAAGGACGCCATTTTGCAAATAAAAACCCATGATCACGGCGAATTGAAAGATAAATACCAGAAAGTTTTTTTGCGGGAGTGGGAAGAGCGGAAGGAACAGTTAAAGCAGCGTTTTGGTTTTTGCAGTTGGGATGCTATTGCATACAACGGAACGGCGGAGAGGAGAGGATTGCCCCGCTTTGGAGAAGCCGGCAGGGGAGGGCTTAAAGTCTTGTTTTTTGACGGCGAGGGAACGGAGACAGCGTACATTTGGATGAGGGGCTCCCACACAGAGCCTGTTTTCCGTATTATGGCGGATGTCGCGGGGACTGACGCCGGTGTTGAACGGTTCTTGCTAGATTGGCAAAGAAAGATGATAATGATAGCGGATGAATAAGGAGTGAATTATGGGCGTACGGGGCGAAATATTTTCTAACAGAGTAATATTACCTAATAGGACGTATTTTTTTAATGTTAAAGAGAACCGCATGGGCGATTTATATCTAAACATTGTGGAGAGTAAGAACCGGGATAACGGCGGGTTTGACAGGCAGTCTGTTATTTTGTTTGCCGAAGATTTGCAAGCATTTCTCGGCGGGTTTGAAGAATCACTTAAAGTACTGGAGAAAGCGGTACGCGAGAAAAAACATACAGGTTCCGCAAAACGCGAAGGTAAGCGCGAAGGTTTTAAACGCGACGATAGCCGTGAGGAGAGACCCCGCAGACATGGACACGATCACAGACCGGAAGGCGGCAAACGCGGCGGCAGACACGAAGGCGTTAAACGTGTTGTGGTAAGACAACATAAAAAAGAAGACTAGAACCACGAACCACACGAACACTCACGAACTTGTAGTCCGACATCTTGTCGTTGTTCGTGTTGGTTCGTGTGGTTCGTGTGGTTCGTGTGGTTCGTGTTTAAAAATTTTTAATTCACCTAACTTTAAAACTCAGTCTCTGAATCGGCGATGGTCCGTATTTTAACACCGCCGCACGGTGCGCTTTTGTGGGATAGCCTTTGTGTTTTTCATAACCGTATTGCGGGTAGAGAAGAGCCATCTCGTCCATGTGACTGTCGCGGGACGTTTTGGCAAGAATTGAAGCCGCCATTACTTCTTGGACTTTCGCGTCGGCTTTTACCATTGGAGTGCATTTAACGTCGATGTCGGGAGAGTAAAGACCGTCTACGATAACGGAAAAATCAGCGGGCAGGGGAGAGGAGAGATTTTTTTTCATTTCTTCAAAGGCGCGCTTCATAGCAAGAAGGCTTGCTTGTAAAATGTTTATGCTGTCTATTTCCGTGTGGCTTGCCCAGCCAACACCCCAGGCAAGCGCACTTTCGCAGATTACCCGCCGCGCCTCGTTACGGCGGGATTCAGTCAGTTTTTTTGAATCGTTCAATAAGTCGCGCATTTCGCGCGGGAAATTTTCGCCAAGTATTACCGCGGCGGCGCAGACGGGACCCGCAAGAGGACCGCGTCCCGCCTCGTCAATTCCGCAAACCATTAGTTGTTCTCTGTTATTACATGCATAGCGTCTTTTAAACTTGGATCGCGCGAGTAATAATTTTCTTCCAGTTCTTTTTCTTTTAAACCCACTAATTCATGGCTCATGTAATGAATCCAGTAGGCATCGTCTTTTACCGATATGTCGTGTTTTCTGCACCAGTAATCGGGTTGAATGGGAAGCTGTTCGGGTTTGTCATAAAAATATTTATAATCGTGCACCGCTATTTTAAGATCACTGCGGGAGACTCCCTTTTCAAGAATAATTTGCGCCAGATAGTTTATGATCTTACCTGAATCGAAAATATCATCTACCAGTAATACTTTATCCCCTACGCGCAGATGATCCGGCGAATATGTCCAGCCGTCAAGTTTAATCTGATCCGATTTCGCCACATCAGTGTAAGAGCTGGCGACTACCGCGGCGTAGTAAACAGGGTACACGCCCTTGTGTAAAACTTTATAATACTCGCTGATGATATTGCCAAGGTACGCTCCGCCGCGAAGGGAAACATAGATTACGTCGGGAATGAAACCGTCCGTGTAAATTTTATGCGCGAGTTTAATTGCGTTGTCGCGCACTACGTCAAATTGCAAGAATTCTTTATTCATGATACCTCCTTGGGGCGCGGAAGAAACCGAAGAAACTTCCGCATAAACCGCCGATAATATGCGCAAAATGAGAAATATTATTTTCTTCCGATTGGCTGAATATTTGAATGCCCAAATATAAAATCAGCACAAGAATAAACGTAAGCGGAATTTCGCCGTGCGAAATATTTGTAAATGAAGATAAAAGGATCATCATAAAAACTACGCCGGAGGCGCCCAAAAGATAACTGTTAAACAAAAGTACGTTTAGAATCCCTGTTACAAGCGCCGTAATGAATATCATAAATAAAAGAGGCGATGAGCCGTAACATTCTTCCAGCATGGGACCGATTAAAAGTATTAATGTTAAATTGCTGATTAAATGTGCCCAGTGGGCGTGACCCATAACATGGGTAAGAATAGTAACCCAGTTTTTAAAATCACCCGCATGAAAATTGTTTCTGCCGGGAACCATAAACCAGTTTTCGATAAGGTACGGAATAAACGTACTTGATAAGAATAAAACTAATGCGCAAACAAGAGAGAAAGTCAGTACCGTAGGCGCGTTATATTTGATTCTCATTCAATTTCAATCTCCACAGGACAGTGATCGGAGCCTTCAACTTCAGGTCTTATTATTGATGATTTTACTCTGGGAAGAAAGTCTTTGTCTACACAGTGGTAATCTATTCTCCACCCGATGTTTTTCGCGCGCGCCTGCCCCATGTACGACCACCATGTGTAATGGTCTTTTTCTCCCGGATGAAAATGACGGAATGTGTCGATATGTCCCGCCGCAAGAAATTTATCCATCCATGCCCTTTCCTCCGGCAGGTAGCCTGCGTTTTTTTCATTGGCTTTCGGGCGCGCAAGATCGATTGGAGTATGCGCTACGTTATAATCGCCGCACAGCAAAAAATGCCTTCCCTTTTTTACGATAGAGTTGCATAGTTTTAAAATTGCGTCGTTAAATCTTAGCTTGTAATCCAGCCGCCTTCCCTCATCCTGCGAATTGGGAAAATACGCCGCTATTAAAGTAAAATCTTTGTAATCGGCAACCAGAACGCGCCCCTCTTCGTCAAATTCCGCTTTGCCTAAAAAACGCACGTCGTCGGGTTTTATCTTTGTGTAAATCGCTACGCCCGAATATCCCTTTTTTTTAGCGCTTGCCCAATATGAAGAATATTTTGCGTCGGCAGGATTTATAAAAATAGGAGAAAGCTGTCCCGGCTCCGCTTTGGTTTCATTAAGGCAAACAATATCGGCGTTTTCTTTTTTAAGCCACTCAAAAAAACCTTTTTTTTCTACAGAGCGAATACCGTTTACATTCCATGAAATAATTCTCATAAGCTTCCCCTAAATTACTTTCTTTTCTATCCATTTGTTGCTCAGCCACCGCCTGGTGTAGAATATCCCGCGGAAAATAAAGTCCGCGCCCATTGCCAAATAAACCCCTATAGGTCCAAAACCAAATGTAAACGAAAAAGGATAAGCGGAGCATACTCTTATAAGCCACATAGAACAAATAGCGATAATCATAACATAACGCGCGTCCCCGGCGGCTTTTAACGCGTTAGGAAGAACAAAAGAAGGACACCAAAAAAGCGTGGAAGATATACAGTGGACCCTTAGAAACGACACGCACATTTTGTGCGCTTCCTGTGACAAATTAAAACAGCCGATTATTCTATCCATAAAAATATATATAATTATGTTAATTATCAAATAAGTTAAATAAGAGAGTATTACTATTTTTTTAGTGTGCCGTTTTGCCGCAAGATAATCTCCGGCTCCGATACATTGTCCCGTAACAATTAATAATCCCATGCCGTAACCGCTTCCCGGCATAAACGCTATGGAATTTATCGTCGCGCCCACGGCATTAGCCGCAATGGCGGCTGTTCCGAATATCGTAAAAATTCTTGTAACCAATATTTTCCCAACCTGAAACATTGACGATTCAAGACCGCTTGGTATCCCGATATTGAGTATCCGTCTGATTGTTCCGCCTTCAAGTTGTATGTTTTCTGTTACGCCGCATAAATTGACAATTCTTGTTTTGTCTTTCATTAAAAGATGCATCAGAAAAACCGCGACAACAATACGTCCTATAAGCGTAGAAAGCGCCGCGCCTGCTACGCCCCATTTTGTTACATAGATAAATAAAGCGTTTCCCCCTATGTTTAAAATATTCATAAGTATTACTATTTGCATCGGGATTTTTGAGTTTCCCATGCTTCTGAATATTGCCGCCGCGGCGGTGTAAAGGGCAAGGAAGGGATATGAAATCGCGATAAACACAAAATAAATATCCGCGGAACGCATTACGTCATCGGCGATATTTCCGTAAATAGTTTTAAGCATCAGCCGGCGTGTAAATAAGGTAAAAATCATAAGAGCGGCGGAGATAATCGCGCTTATATAAATTAATTGTTTCGCGGAATCGCAGGCGTTTTTTTCATCTTTACGCCCCAAATACTGGCTTATAACTACTGAACCGCCCGTTGCTATCGCGTTAAATGCGGTAATCATAAGGAAATTTATGCTTTCAACCAGTGAAATCCCTGAAACCGCGTGTTCTCCTACATAGCTGACCATCACCATGTCGACAATACCCATCATTACCATAAGGAGCTGTTCAATAATCAACGGCCAAAACAGCGTAAAGAGACGTTTATTATTCCAATCTACAGGCGTTGAAATTATCGGCGTGTCCATACTTTGCGCCGTAGGTTCAACAGCCGCTGTGGGAAACCTTTTATCGACCAAATTATTGCTCCTTGAGATTTGGTTATGACTGATATAGAGAAAGTTTATTGTTTTTATGTTATATTTACAAGTATGGCGTGCATGTTTGATTATATAAAATGGCGGGGTGATTTGGATTTTAACGTATCTCCTTTTAACCCTGTAGATAATATTATTTTTTCTCAGATTGCGTACCTTACGCTCGACGGAATTGTTCCGGGTCCCGGAGATAAAGAAGGAATCAGTATTGCTCTTGCCGTAAGGGTTTATAACGAGAAATTACACCAGCCGGATTTTAAACAATCTTCTATATTTAAGGAAGATTCCGAATTAATAAAAGCTCTTGGAGCGTCAAAGCGGTTTGGAGATTGTCAGTTATTCGGTTATGTTAATCATGTTGACGAGGCTTGCGAAATACAATTTGCCGCTGTTTGCATTTATACAAGCGATGATCATTGTTTTGTGGCGTACCGGGGGACGGATTCGTCCCTTTTGGGCTGGAAGGAAGACTTTAACATGTGCTTTTTGGACGTAATTCCGTCCCAGCTTGACGCGGTAGATTATCTTGAAAAAATGGCTCCTATGATTAACGGTCCTATTCGTATCGGTGGGCACTCAAAGGGGGGGAACCTTGCAATTTACGCGGCTTCCAGATGCAATAACAAGATACAAAAACGCATAGCGAGCATTTACAGTAATGACGCGCCCGGTTTTAACAAAGAATTTATTTGCAGCGACGGTTATAAAGCGATTCAAAATAAAATAAAATCTTTTGTCCCGCAGTCGTCTATTATCGGTATGTTTATGGAACACGGGGCGGATTATACTGTTATTAACAGCAACGAAAGCGGTTTTATGCAGCATAATCTTTATTCATGGGACGTGGATTATAACGATCTTGTCCATGTGGAAAAATCAACCGTTACCAGCAAATTCATAAATAACACTTTGCGCGAATGGCTTTCCAACATTGACAATGAAAAACGCGAAGATTTTATAGAAGCGTTATATCATATTCTCAGCGCGGCGGATATTAAATCGGTTTCTGAGCTTGATAGTTCATGGTTATCATTGTTAAGCCGCGTATTCAGATCGCTGAACTCTGTGGAAGAATCAAAGAGGAAACTTATAAGGCAGACGTTGAAAGATTTAGTTCGGTCTGCGGGGCATAATTTTGATACTTTCTTTAGATAGTATTTTACCATGAACCATAGAGGGAAGAATTTTTAACCACGAACCAACACGAACTTAACCGAGAGAGCGGTGAGGTTTACTGCAAATAGGCGCGTAATAGAAAGCGGAATTAAGTAGTTGATGTCCGAAGGGTCGCTGAGCTTGTCGAAGCGACTTTCTATGAGGACGCTACTTGATGAATATTTGCTATATTATTGATTTAATTCCGCACACGCTCGCGCATTTATTCATTAATTAGGGAATAATTTAACTGTGAAACAGTGGGTATTTGTTTACTCGCAAAACTCCAAACATTTATCCCCGAAAATGCCTAGAAAATAGGGCATTTTTCTCTGCGGCATGGAAACCGCTTTTATCCTTATTGCAATATCTTACAATTTATGGTATTATCTACTTATTATGGTAAAAACAGAGCCATCAAATACCCACTTTTTTAACAATTTCGGCTTAAATATATTATACCCCCCCCCCCCCCC
>Ga0268262_10006051_pt1 | contig 11751 bp, 9 predicted proteins | sample TergutNc150P3_FD_190354 | JGI IMG/M metagenome (GOLD analysis project Ga0268262, IMG submission 190354) | Nasutitermes corniger P3 segment gut microbial community from laboratory colony in Florida, USA - Nc150 P3 (SPAdes) (version 2) | ecosystem: Host-associated > Arthropoda: Insects > Digestive... | reverse complement strand
TAAGCGGAGTATAGTTATAAAACAAGCCGCTTTTCATTCCAACGTAAAATTCGATAATGTCCGGGTTATTGGTCAGCGTAGGCAGCAACAAACCGAGGTTACTTAACAGGTTTAATTCCTGTCTTATTTTTTCTGTCATGGAAACGGTTTCCGGCAGAATATATGTGCCTGAATAAACGCCTCTTACTGTTTCAGACGGCTTAATAACCGTGCGACCAAGACTATAATATTGAGGGTTATTGAATATGTCCTTTACGACTCCTTCTAGCAGTTCTACATCGAATTTGAGAGTGTCCAGTATGGAGTTGAAATTAACAGCCTGCTGCCGCGCTATGATCATTAAAAAATTGTGGGCTTGTTCTATTAATGCGCCGCTTGCGCTGTCAGCCGCCCCTTTACTTAGAGCTGTGTTCGTCCTTGCCGAATAATCCGACATATTTTTAATGGTAATATAGCTTGCTACCGACATTCCCAATAATGCGAAAATGCAAATCGTAATGACGATGCTGATGATTTTAGTCCTGAGTTTTGTCTTTACGAATATGTCCGTCTTGTTTGTCATCTGAATATTTTATTAAACAAAGCGCGACAAATGTGCGACAAATAGAAAGATGTTTAACTACTTTGGAATTGAAATCGTTACGGTAGTCCCCGTTCCGTACTCGCTATTTATTTCAAGAGAGCCGCCGCATTGCCCTGACAGCCTTTGGCGGACATTGTTAATTCCGATACACAAACGCCCGTTATTAACCGCTTTTTCATAATCAAAGCCCATTCCGTCGTCCGATACAGTGACAAGGTATTCGTTGTTCGTTTCGCTTGTACAAATCTTCACCGTTCCGCCGCCTTCCCGTTTACCGATGCCGTGTTTGATTGCGTTCTCAACAATAGACTGTACTGTCAGAGCGGGAAGGAAGAAATTTCTAGTCTTAATATCGTAAATCACGTTTAAAGCTTCGCCGTACATGGCTTTTTCCAAATTAATAAAACCTTCAATATGTTTTAATTCTTTCTCGAAAGAAATCGGTTTTGTTTCTTCCAAAGAATCCATGTTTCCCCTTAGATAAGCCGAGAATTCTATAGTCGCCTTCTTTGCCTGCGCCGGGTCTTTATCGCAAAGCCTTGATATGACTGTAAGAGCGTTGTACAGAAAATGCGGCTGTATCTGGCTCAACATTATAGCAATACGGCTTTGCGTTAGCTGCAATTCGTTTTCCTTTAATATTTTTTGAAACTGCGCCTGCATACCGATATAGATAAAAAGAATGGTCAGAGTTGACGCAATATAAACCGACACATAGCCGTAAACAGACACCTGAATGACAACAGCGATAATCGGCAGAATGATGTAAGACGCAAGCGCGAATTTTTCCATGCGGTTTAAAGACTTGCGAAACCTTATTATCTCGATAGAGTTAAGCGCCAGGCCGATCATTCCCAACACCTGCGAAAGCCAATACATGCTTTGCCTGTGGTAGACATTGTTTTCATCAATAATAAAATACATATTGTTCAGAAGCGACAAAAATGTCAGGATAACAGCCAAACCGCAAACGCAGTAAACCATGTGTACCGCTATCCGCTTAATCTGTATTTTCGACGCCAGATAAACATTGATATAATTTGAAAAACACATAATAATAACATAGCTGAATTGGAATGTAAAAAAATTCCCGATAAAACTGAGAACGAAAAAAAGACGCCCCGCCCTGCCGATAGAATAAAACGCCAAAGCGTCGCTGAGCATGAGTACGACATTGGAAACCAGCACCCAAATGAACGCCCGGTTTATACGATCTTGCAGGTTGTCTCCGATTATAATGCAAGCCATAATCGCAAGGCACATAACGCTGCATGATATTTCAATGGCGATATTAACTAAAATTAATGTATTCATTGTCAATAAGTATAAAGAGAAAGAAAGCCGGTATAAAGAGTGAAAAACTACAGGCAAAACAGGAAGCATTAATAAGTATCTTTCCTAAGATATCCATTGTTAATATTAAGTGCTTAAAGCAAATTTATTTTTTGATACAGTATCTAGGTTTTTTATTTTTTAACTGATAAAATTATCCAAAAATACAAGGAGAAAATGAAATGAAGGTAGTATTGGTTAACGGAAGCCCAAACGCCAATGGATGCACATTCACGGGACTTGGTATCATTAAAGAACAGTTGGCAAAACACGGAGTTGATTCCGAGATATTTCAAGTAGGGAAAAAGTCAATCATAGGTTGTACCGCTTGCAGAACTTGTAAACAAACGGGAAAAACAGGGAAATGCGTTTTTGATAACGATACGGTAAATGAAGTCGGTCAGGCTTTCAGAGAAGCAGACGGCATTATTCTCGGTTCTCCTGTACATTACGCTTCCGCCTGCGGCGCGGCGACCTCATTTTTTGATCGTTTATTTTTCAGCCTTGAGCCTGAAGCCAAAAGGTTAAAATTCGGCGCGTGTATTGTCAGCTGCAGAAGAGCGGGCTCAACCGCCACATTCGACCAATTGATAAAGTACTTTACCATTTCACAAATGCCGGTCGTATCGTCTTGTTATTGGAACGGTATACATGGATATACACCGGAAGACGTATTCGCCGATAAAGAAGGCGTACGCACATTAACAATATTGGCAAACAATATGGCATATCTTATTAAATGCAAGAATCAAAGCAATATTGAACTGCCGGAAGAACCGCCGATGGTTATGACAAATTTTATCCGTTAAGCATTTTATAAATACATCAGATGAGCCTCTTCCAAAACTCGGTTAGTTTTGAAAGAGGCTTTAGAAAAACTGTCCAAAAGGCCAGTTTTTCCTTTAAATCTAAAGTAGATTTTCCAAAAACTGAAGTTTTGGAAAATCCTTAGATGTAACAATTATATGGTTATGTTATGGATATCCGGGTTTTAAAATATTTTCTCGCGGTTGCAAGAGAAGGCAATATAACCAAAGCTGCTGATATACTTCATGTTACACAACCGACATTGAGCAGACAGCTCATGGATTTGGAATATGAATTGGGAACAGAACTTTTGCTTCGCGGTAAACGGCAGGTTATATTAACCAGCAGCGGCATTTTATTTCAACAACGTGCGCAGGAAATTGTCACGCTTTTGGATAAAACACAGCGGGATATCGCGGAGCATAATAATGTGGTAGAAGGCGCGGTTTCTATCGGAAGTGTTGAAACGACGGCGTCTTTATTATTACCCGACGCTCTGGAAGCGTTCCATTCCCTTTACCCGAAAGTACAGTACCAGATTTACACAGGGGACGGCGACTATATCCGTGATAAAATTGACAGCGGTATTGTGGATGCCGGCATTTTGCTCGAGCCTGTTGAAATTGCCAAATATGAATTCGTCCCCCTTCCTTTTAAGGATATCTGGGGCGTTTTGATGCGCAAAAATGATCCGCTTTCAAAAAAGAACAGCTTGCGCGTTTCAGACATTATTGGTCTGCCTTTTTTCCTGTCGCACAGGCGTATCGTAACGGATGAGATTGAAGGCTGGTTCGGCAAAATGGCAAATAAGCTTAACATACTTGGATATCATAACCTTCTTACCAATACAACGCTGTTAATTGAACGCGGATTGTGTTACTCAATTACGGTACAGGGCGCGTTTTCGATCCGGCCTAACGCGAATCTCCGCTTTGTGCCGTTGTCACCGGAACGTAAAGCCGGACATGTAATGGCATGGAAGAAAAACCGCGTTTTCGGTCAGGCGACTTCTCTTTTTTTGGAATATGTTAAAAAAAATTTTCAGGCGGCAGGTTTGATTCATCATTGAATCAACAATAAATAAAATAGTATCATACATTTTAGGCATGATTCATCATTATTAATAAGTATTTTACATGATATTTTTTATTGTATAAAATATAATTAAGGTAAGGGATTAGACCTTCCTAAAAACAAATTACAAGGAGAATAAAATGAAAATGTTTTTTGATTGTATGGATTTTGCGGCAAACGCGGCATGTCCGCAGAGGCCCGCATGGCAGATAAAGCCGGTCGAGTACAAATGGGCTCAGTCTGTTTTTCAGGACCGGAATCCGCATTGTGTATGGGATGTTAAAAAAGAGGCTAAACCGCGCCAATACTTGAAAGTCTTTGGAAGAATGTTCTCTTCTTTATTCCTGCGGTGTCAAATTACGCAAAGCGAGGAACCAATATGCAATATGTAAAACTTGGTAATTCCGGACTGGATGTATCCAGAATCTGTCTTGGCTGCATGGGATTTGGCGATGTTACAACGGGTTTTCACAGCTGGGTCGTCGGGAAAGAGGAAAGCAGGAAGGCAATACTCGGCGCATATGATTTGGGCATCAATTTCTTTGATACCGCAAACTGTTATTCTACCGGTACCAGTGAAGAATATTTAGGTTATGCAATTAAAGAATTGCCGCGTGAAGAAATTGTAATTGCCACAAAAGTCTTTATTCCAATGAGGACAAAAGGCGAGGGAGACGGCAAAAAAACATCGCCTAATGGCGGAGGGCTTTCCCGAAAAGAAATCATTTATGAAGCCGAACAGAGTTTGAGGCGTTTAGGTTTGGATTATATTGACCTTTATATCATCCACCGATGGGATTACAATACTCCTATAGAGGAAACAATGGCCGCTTTGCATGATTTAATCAAATGCGGAAAGGTACGTTATATCGGCGCTTCGGCTATGTACGCGTGGCAGTTTCAGAAAGCGCAGTATACCGCAGAGAAAAATAACTGGACGAAATTCATTTCCATGCAGAACCACTACAACCTGATATACCGGGAAGAAGAACGCGAAATGATTCCGTTATGTATTGACCAGAGGGTATCCTGTACCCCTTATTCTCCGCTGGCTTCAGGCCGTCTGTCCCGTGATTGGTCTATTCCCAGTAAACGAAGTGAGGCAGATGGTGTATATAAATCCAAATATTTGCCAAGTGCGGAAGCCGACAGGCCCATCGCCGAAAGGGTAGCGGAAATTGCAAATAAGAATAGTCTTACAATGTCGCAAATTGCCCTTGCCTGGTTATTGTCCAAAACTTATGTAGCTGCGCCTGTCATCGGCGGAACAAAACTTGATTACATCAATGACAGCGTAAAATCATTGGATGTGGTTTTAAGTATCGAAGAAATCAAATACCTGGAAGAACCGTATCTGCCGCATAAGGTAACCGGTGCGCTATGAAATATGAACTTATTTTAACTCGGTATGGGTTAACTGCATTATGCGGAGTAAGGCTGATATGTTTAAAACTAAAATAAATTTGTTAAACGGAAACATAGTAAAATCATTGCTTATTTTCGCTGTTCCTATGTTCCTGTCAAATATATTTCAACAGTTATATAATACCGCAGATGTTGTAATTGTCGGGTATTATCTAGGCGAGGCTTCCCTTGCCGCCATTGGCGCGTGTGCGGTAATATTTGAACTGCTTATAGGTTTTGCTATGGGCGTTGGGGGAGGCTTCGGCATTGTAGTGGCCAGAAGCTATGGCGCAGGCGATCAGGACCTGCTTAAGCGCTCTGTTGCCGGAGCGGTTGTGATTGGTCTTTTACTGACGCTTTTTATCTCGGTTACGGCAAGCGTGTTTATGATGCCGATATTGAAATTAATCAACATACCGGAATACATAATAAACGAAGCATACTCGTATATTTCAATCTTAATTGCCTTCGCGGTTGTACTTTTTTCTTACAATCTTAGCGCGGGGCTTCTTCGGGCTATAGGCAATAGCACAATGCCGCTTGTATTTTTGGTTATTTCGTCTTTACTGAATATTGGACTGGATATTCTTTTTATTACGCAATTTAATATGGGTGTCCGCGGAGCGGCAGCGGCTACTGTTGCGGCGCAAGGTATTTCCGCATTGCTTTGCCTGATTTACATATATAAAAAATGCCCTGTTCTTATACCTCAAAAAAAGCATTTCCTTAACAATGCTTCATTGTATAAAGAACTTGCGGCGCAGGGCTTTTCTATGGGTTTTATGTACTCAATTGTAACTTTAGGGTCTGTTACGCTTCAGCGCGCCATAAACGGATTAGGTTATCTTGTAATTGCGGGGCATATAGCGGCGCGTAAACTCAACAGTTTCTGTATGATGCCAATTCCTACAATAGCCGTCGCGCTTTCTACATTTGTTTCGCAAAACAAGGGAGCGAACCAACTTAACCGCATACGAAAAGCCGTACGTTATGGTAACTTTATCGCGGTAATATGGGGAACTTTTATTTCGGTTATTCTTTTATTTTTTTCCGGAGTTTTGATAAAATTACTATCAGGTTCGAATGAAAGTGTTGTTATTGAGAATGGTACGCGGTACCTGATGATAAACTCGCCGTTTTATATGATTCTCGGTATGCTCTTGAATTTCCGCCATGCGCTTCAGGGAATAGGGAAAAAAATTGTTCCGGTTATCTCAAGCGTTATGGAACTTGCCGGTAAAATTATTTTTGCCTTTTTTCTTGTACCAATTCTTGGTTACTTTGCTGTAATTATTTGTGAACCTATAATATGGTGTATCATGTTTATACAATTATTATACTCGTTTTATACAAACCCCTATATCAGAGGGAAATCAAATTAACAATTCAGAAATACATAAGCTTAACCTGCACGGGATGCTGATTCAGGCCGTTTTTTGGTTTGGTTTCTGCACATATTCAGCATTCATGGTGACGACGCTTATTGATTATGGATGGTCAGCCGGCGCCGCTACCGGAGCAATGACGGCCATGTCAATCATTATTATGCTGGTACAGCCGATCTACGGATATATCAGCGATAAGTACCTTTCGGATAAAAAATTATCGGTTCTTTTACTGACGTTAGCTGTTATCTGCTTTTCATTGCTGCCTTTTTCTCTTGCTTCCGAAAAAAAAGTGATCGTTTTGATTAACATGATCGGTATTACCATAACCGCAACTCAGATAGGCGGTTTATTGGATGCATGGATTGTAGGGTTAAAGCAGGAATTCCGGTCCGTAAACTACGGGCTTATACGGGGTACAGGCTCTCTGGCTTACGCTTTATCCGCACAAATTGCGGGATCGGTAACCGCCGCTTTTAGTCACAATGCGCGGTTATGGCTTGGTGGAGGATTTTTTTTAATCGCGGTATTTATTGCTCTGTCTTTTCGCTCTGCACGGCGTATCAGCCGAATAAACGATGAAGGAGAAACGATTCCAAAACTTGGCGGCAGGGAAGCGTTTAAATTGATTTTTTCGTCAAAACAGTACTGTCTGCTGTTGGGGGTTTCCTTTTTCCTGCTGTTGAACAGTTCGGCAATGACAATATTGATACAGCTTCTTGTCCGCGGTTTCGGCGGGACTACAGCGCAAATCGGAACAGCTACCGCTGTCATGGCTGCAAGTGAAGTGCCGATTATGTTTATGATGGCTTTCATTATGAAAAAAACAGGGTTCAAAAAACTGCTTGCCTTTTGCAGTGCGGCCTACGTTATCAGAATGTTCATCACTGCGTCAGTTGAAACGGTAAACGGCTTAATTTATGTTCAGCTTTTACAGGGGTTTACCTATGCTGTGTTGGTTCCTGTTTCCATGAACTATCTTTCCCGAATCCTTGATGAACGCGTCAGATCTACGGCTGTTACGACTTATGCCGCTATTACCTCATCACTTACAGGAATACTCGGCAACCTTATCACTTCTGCGTTACTTGCAACAGGTTATTCTGCGCAGACCGCATTGATATTTTTCGCCGTTTCCGCGCTTCTAGGTTTTATCCTGACAATGTACGGTTCAATACGCAGGATATGGTGAATTAAGCATTGCACATAAATGTATGTTTCGCAGCCGGTAGGGCGGGAAACTTTAAGGGAACCGATAAAATAACCGGTTTTTATAATACGTGCCTGGTGTTTTAGGATTTATTGGGAAGAGATGCCATTTATCTCTTAGACTCTTCGCAATAATCGCGCAGTATACCCGCAAATTCAATACGCGTTATTTCGCCTTTCGGAATGAAAAAGTTGCCCGGACAACGGAATATCATTTGCCTCATAAGCTTTTTCGCCGCTTCCCTCGCCCATTTACTTATCTCGTCCGCGTCTTCGGGTTCCATTTCAAAAAGAACGTCCGGGGGAATAACTCCCGATAACCGTTGATAATTATAGAACGCGACGGCCGCTTCCTCGCGCGTGATATTGCGGTCAGGCGCAAATTTTCCGTCGCCGCTGTAATCGGATATGATGCCGTTCGCCGCCGCCCATTTTACCGCGTCGTAATATCGGTTACCTGCGTTCATGTCGTCAAACGTATTGGCAAACCTGCCCGCGTCCGGGCTGCCCGCCATGCGGTAAAACACATCGGCCGCCATGCCGCGCGTCATCGCCGTATCCGGGCTAAACAGCATAGGCGCGTCGCTTATGCCGGTCATAAAACCGTGTTTGGAAACGTATTCCACGCTGTTAGTCACATAGTCGTAAAGCCCCACATCGGCAAACAGGCTTGGCCTGTGAACCGTAATTTCATCGGTATCTTTTGTTACGGCATAATAAAGCAATTTGCTTCTGTATAAATAACCGTACTTGGACATTTCCCAAAAGTATTTCTCCGGGGAAATACCGGGACCTGTTGCGGGAATAATTTCCGAGTAAGCCCACCCGTATTTTTGCGACCATCTGCCGTCGTCAAGCTGTACCAAAAAATGAAAGTCAAAATTGCGCGCGTTTTCGCTTAACGGTTGATCTTCTGAGGCGTAACAGCCCAGACGCATCACGATACGGTATTCCTTTGCGGGGTTTATGGAAGAGTTGAAGCCGTCTATTCTGCGTAATTTTGACACGCGAAGAGCCGCTTTGTGTTCTTCGACATATTTTTCAAACAACTCGCCGATAAAATCGGCGACCCCGTCCTCGCCCGATTCGGATAAAACGCGGTTTACTTCCGGATAACTGCTGCCGAGGTCTTCAAGATAAACCGGGACGCTGTCTCTGACCGCGTAGGCAAGGCAGTTTCCGTTGACGGTATCATCCAGCCTGCCTTCTTCGGGCACCCGGGTGAAGCCGAATTTGCCGTACCCGCTCGGGCGTCTGCCAACGCGGCCGCTCACTTTAAGATACGGCTTGTTTTCGTCGCTGTTGTACATATCGGCGAATACGCCCTGTACCTCGCCCGCAAGAGGGAACAGCGCGAACCCGAAGTTTTGAATATCCGCACGCATCCACGTTTTTACAATTTCAGTCATCGAAACGCTGACCCAGCCACCGTCCTCCGGCTTTAACGCCGCAATAGTCAAGGCATTGTTGTCCACAAGCGCCTTCGCTTCTGCGAACGTCGGTTTGTAAAGCGTCCAGCGCCCGCTAACGGTTCCTATGAGTAATTTTTTCGGCGGCGCATCCTGCGCAGTGTACAGAAACAGTTTCGCCTCGGTAATTTCATTCGCGAAAAATTCGATGCCGAGAGGAATACGCACAAACGAGAATATTTCCCCGCCAAAGGCTGTTTTTTCGACGCGCATCATTCCCGCTTCAATATCAATAACGCAGGAGTCTTCCGGAATTTCGTCATCGAAGTAGGCGGTGGCGGCGCCGGTCCATGTCGTTGTTTGTAAAGTTTTCGCGCAGGAGACCAATATTAATGTGCCAAACAGCACAATTACGGGAATTAATAACGTAAATATTTTTTTTGCGGTTTTCATAATTTACACATCCTTGTAAAATCCTTTCAGAAAAGAACGGTACAGCACATAATTATTATAGCAGAACCTAATCTCTTTTCAACATTATGTAATTAGGAATTTTCAAGATAAGCGTTTTATAAAAATATAAACCTGCATATATAAGAATGTTAAGTTTTTATTAATTACAGTCTGTAAATGTATTGTATAAAATTTAATTATTGTATATAAAAATAATAATGAATAAATTAAAGGGGGTTATTTTAATTTTAACGCTTATTATTTCGTCATTTTCCTGTAATAATAAAAAAATCAATAAAACAACAAATAATGAAAATAATGTTGACAATAATTATGTCCTTTTGTTTTTTCAAAAAAATATTAATAAAGTTGAAATGATACACCCGCTTGAATATTATAAAAATGAAATTATTGCATATCAGGATATTTATTACGGATTTGATGATATTTCAATGAAAATAACGCAATATATGAATATTTCATCAATTGAAAAAATAGATGATTTTATACCGAATTTATTAACATTTTTGGTTTCATGGTTTAACCAAAAAGGATATGTTTACTATTTATATACTTTCAACTATGATCAAAATATAACAGGACATTATTATATCGGACAGTATGTTCCATTTCAAAATTATAAAATATTAATGAATAAATTAAGCGGAAATATTTTGGAATATGGAAATATTGCAATAGGAGATTATAATAATGACGGAATTAATGAAATTTTATTATTTTCCGAATATATGAATATTGGCAGCGTATTTATAGTTTATGGATTTAATTTTACAGAAAATATATTGGAAGAATTATGTTTGGTTCCCGTATATATAAATTATTATGATCCGTTTCCTTCAGTTGAATACATCGGAAATGGTTTTAAAATACTTGAAATAATTGACGGTGAATTTACTGAATTAGGATGGAAAAAATATTTATGGGATAATAAAATCAGAAAATATACAAATGAATAATGGTGTACGACTGTACTCCTCATGACAGGACTGTATGCGTTGCGTCGTCTTACCATGTCTCGGATTCCTCAAAATATTACTCGTCGTAAGCGCTTTTGTGTTGTTTTATTCCTCTGATTTTACTTAGAAACCGGAAATGACATTCTTTCATTATTTTGGTAGAATGGCAGGAACAAATGCCTTTATAATGAAAAAAGCAAAAACCTTAGTTTATAGATGTTCCTCCTGCGGTCATGAAGAACCAAAGTGGCTTGGGCGCTGTCCCGAATGCGGAGAATGGAACACATTAATAGAGACTGCCGCCAAAAACGAAAGCAGACAAGTATCAAAAAACGGACTTCCTCAAACTTTGCCTCTCTCAACAGTAAACCCAATGGAAGGCAGCCGTATCGGGAGTGGCATAGGCGAGCTTGACCGTGTACTCGGCGGCGGCATTATGAAACGCTCCGCCGTACTTGTCGGCGGAGAACCGGGTATAGGTAAATCTACTCTTTTACTGCATCTGGCTGCCGCCGCCGAGACCAAGGGACGCATACTTTATGTTTCCGGTGAAGAATCCGCAGGTCAGTTAAAACTGAGAGCAGACAGACTTGGTTTAAACGGCACATCATGCCTTGAACGCATAGAAATTTTTTGTTCCGGAAACCTTGAAGAAATCGAGTCTGTTTTAAACAGCGTTAAACCTGTTCTTGTGCTGGTAGATTCCGCTCAAACGCTTTTTTCCGCTGATGCCGGTTCTGTAGCGGGCACTGTAAACCAGATGAAATTCTGTACGTTTGAATTGATCAACTGGGTTAAGGAACATGACGCGGCTCTCTTCTTAACTGCCCATGTTACAAAAGAAGGGTTGATTGCCGGACCGAAAATGCTGGAACACATGGTAGACACCGTTCTCTATTTTGAACAGAACGACAAAACCTCTGGCTTAAGCGGGACCGCCGACTGCCGTTTCCTGAGGGCGGCGAAAAACCGATTTGGCTCTATAGATGAAATAGGGATTTTTACGATGGGAGAACAGGGTCTTTTTCCGGTTGAAGACACAGGCCGTCTTTTTTTGGTTGGGCGGGAAGGAGAAATGCCTGCGGGAGTGGCTGTTGCCGCAGTACTTGAGGGCACAA